>ERZ791879.497-NODE-497-length-30464-cov-3.703377_pt1 | contig 30464 bp, 26 predicted proteins | sample MGYA00510162_ERZ791879 | MGnify/ENA primary metagenome ERZ791879 (study PRJEB30046, sample SAMN00792113) | human gut metagenome | study: EMG produced TPA metagenomics assembly of the A metagenome-wide association study of gut microbiota in type 2... | reverse complement strand
ACTCAAATCTGTAACAGTAAGTCAGACACCAAGTGGAAAATACTATGCAAGTATTGTTTTTGCGTATGAAGATCAAGTACAGGAAAAAGAGATGCAAAAGTTTTTAGGTCTGGATTTTTCCATGCGTGAATTATATCGTGACAGCAATGGTAAGGAGCCTGCCTATCCAAGGTATTACAGGAATGCGGAGAAAAAATTAGCGAGAGAACAACGCAAGCTTTCCAAAATGCAGAAAGGTTCAAACAATCGCAATAAGCAGAGGCTTAAGGTGGCAAAACTTCACGAAAAGGTTTCCAATCAACGAAAAGACTTTCTGCATAAGCAGTCAAGGCAGATAACCAATGCCTATGATTGCGTATGTATAGAAGATTTGGATATGAAAGCAATGTCGCGGTCGCTAAATTTGGGAAAATCTGTTTCAGATAACGGTTGGGGAATGTTCACAACATTTTTGAGATACAAACTGGAGGAGCAGGGTAAGAAACTTGTGAAGGTGGATAGATTTTTTGCAAGCAGCCAGACCTGTTCTGTTTGTGGTTACAAAAATGCAAAAACGAAAAATCTTGCGTTAAGAGAGTGGGATTGTCCGCAGTGTGGAACACATCACGACAGAGATGTAAATGCGGCGATAAATATCAGAAATGAAGGAATGCGTCTGGTAAATGCATGACCTTAGAAATCAAATACAACCGTGGGACACACGGGGATAGCTCGCATATGCTTAGCACAGTAGTACTATCGAACGAGAACCAAACTTGCCGAGGTTGGGAAGCCCCTACCTCTACAGGTGGGGGAGGATGTCACGTTATACTAAAGATTAAACGTGTTATTTTGGATAAAAGATGAAAATTATATAGGAGATTATATAAATGAAAAAGTTAGTAATCGCAGAAAAACCCTCCGTTGGCCGTGACATCGCCCGCGTGCTCGGTTGTAAACAGCAGGGTAAAAAATATATTGAAGGAAATGAATACATTGTCACCTGGGGATTGGGACATCTGGTAACGCTGGCAGACCCAGAAGGGTATGATAAGAAGTTGAAGACATGGAGAATGGAAGATCTTCCGATGATGCCGGAGCGTTTTAAGCTAGTAGTGATTCCTCAGACAAGAGGGCAGTTTCAGGCAGTGAAGTCCCTGATTGAACGAAAGGATGTTGCAGAGATTATCATTGCAACGGATGCCGGTCGTGAGGGAGAATTGGTTGCGAGATGGATTCTGGCGAAGGCAGGGAACAAGAAACCGTTGAAGAGGTTATGGATTTCTTCTGTGACAGATAAGGCAATCCGTGATGGTTTTGTGCATCTTAAGAATGCGGAGGAGTACGAGAATCTTTACCATGCGGCAACAGCGAGAGCGGAGTCGGACTGGCTGGTAGGTATTAATGCGACAAGAGCATTAACCTGCAAATATAATGCACAGCTTTCCTGTGGACGAGTACAGACTCCGACTCTTGCGATGATTGCTGCAAGAGAAGAGGAAATCAGGCATTTTACACCAAAACCTTATTATGGATTGCAGCTTACTGGTAAGGGCATTACTTTTACATGGAAAGATAAGAAGTCAGGAAGTTCAGCAACATTTTCTAAGGAGAAAAATGAGGAGATTTATAAGAAACTTTCTGGAAAAACAGCGGTTGTTGCTGAGGTGAAAAAGACGAAGAAGACTTCTCAGCCAGAGGGTCTTTATGATCTTACAGATCTTTCAAGAGATGCGAATCAGCGATTTGGTTTTTCAGCAAAGCAGACTTTAAATATTATGCAGAGTCTTTATGAGCATCATAAGGTGCTGACTTATCCAAGAACGGACTCCCGTTATCTGACAACAGACGTGGCAGAGACATTAAGAGAACGTGTGGAGGCGATTGCGGTCGGCCCGTACAGAAGCTTCACAAATACAGTGTTAAAAGGAAAAATCACACCGAAAAAGTCTTTTGTAAATAACCAGAAAGTTTCCGATCATCATGCGATTATCCCGACAGAGCAGCCAGTGATTCTGGCACAGCTTTCTGTGGATGAGAGAAAGATTTTTGATTTGGTTGTACGAAGATTTCTTGCCGTTTTATATCCGCCATATGAATATGAGCAGACCAAAATCACACTGGAATGTGAGGGCGAGACATTTTTTGCAGAGGGAAATGTACCTTTAAACAGAGGATACAAGGAAGTAACAGCACCGGATGGCGATGAGAGTGGCAAAGTATTTCCTGCTTTAAAAGAGGGTGAAGTAATCAGAGATTTTTCACTGAAAAAGACGGAAGGAAAGACAAAACCACCGGCAAGATTTACCGAGGGAACTTTGTTAAAGGCGATGGAGAATCCAGTCAAATATATGCAGCAAAAAGATGCAAAAGCAGCGAAGACATTGCAGGAAACAGGAGGACTTGGAACAGTTGCAACAAGGGCAGATATTATTGACAAGCTTTTTGGCAGTTATCTTATTGAAAAAAAGGAAAATGAAATCTTTATTACAAGTAAAGCAAAACAGCTTTTAGCCCTTGTGCCAGAAGATTTGAAGAAACCAGAACTTACCGCAGAGTGGGAGTCAAGGTTATCTGCGATTGCAAAAGGCAAGGCAAGTGACCGTAAGTTTATGCGTGAGATTGCAACATATACAAAAGAACTGATGAAGCAGATTCAGAATGGAACAGGAACGTTCCGTCATGATAATCTGACAAATAAAATCTGTCCAGAGTGTGGAAAGAGACTTCTTTTAGTAAATGGAAAACAGGGAAAACTTTATGTTTGCCAGGATAGAGAGTGCGGCTACAAAGAGCGTATTTCCAGACTGACCAATGCCCGCTGTCCAGTTTGTCATAAAAAGATGGAGCTAGTCGGGGCGAAAGATAAGCAGAAGTTTGTCTGTTCCTGCGGGCATAAAGAATCCATGCAGGCATTTGAAAACCGCCGTAAGAAAGAGGGAGCGGGTGTTTCAAAAAAAGATGTGGCAAATTATATGAAGAAGATGAAAAAAGAGGAGAAACAGCCGTTGAATAACGCTTTGGCAGATGCACTGGCGAATTTAAAATTGTAGGAGATTTTATTTATGAATATAAAAAGAATTGTATTTGCTTCTTTATTTTGTATAGCGGTGTTGCTCTGTGCCGGGAAAAAGGCAGAGGCGTCATTCCCTTACGACATGGAGCAGAAACCGGTGACAGCTACATCTATACAGGATGGAAAAGTTGCAGTTTATAGTGATGAGAATTTAAAGAATAAAAAAGAAGAAGTAGCAGGAAATAATCTTACGATAGAAGCATATAAAGTAAGTAAAAATGGTATTTACGGCAATTACAAAAGTGGAAAAAGATCTGGTACAGGATGGCTTTCTCTTAATACTTTTGTCGTAAATCCAAAGTATAAAAATGTATATGCGACAGTCAGAGATCATATGTACATTTATACAAGTAGAAGTTATTCTAAAGTACAGACAACGATAAAAAAATATAGTGGTGTAATTGTTATCAGCAAAGTAGACGGAGACAGACAGGTTATCTGTGATAAAAAGGATCATTATGAGATTGGCTGGATGACAGCAAGTGCATTTTCTAACACACTTTTGTATGATGGACATGAAAAACAGACATTAGCAGATGGCATTTACAAATTTAGATGTGGCTATCAGGATGATGAAAACGGGGGAAGTAAAAATCAGTCCGCGATGGAAGCTTATCCAGAGTATACATTTAAAATAATGCATACGACACAGAATCAGTATTATATTCAAAATGTTGAAACTGAGAAATATCTTGCAGTAACTTTTAAAACGGCAGGCAAAAAAGCAGAAAAAGGAAGTGTCGGAAAGTATGTTGTTTGCTGGACGGAGCAGCCGGACAAGACTTATGGACTGTTCCAGTTACAGCGGTTAAATGGAGCATTTTCCATTCAGAATGTGAAAAGTAAGTATTTTCTGGGACAGATTACAGATACAAAAGAAAATAGCGAAGATTCTCAAGAGAGTGACTTAGCGAAAAACAGTGAAGAACTGAAAGTGGCGAATAGCGGTGAAGGAAATCAGGCAGATACTTCATCGAAAAATGCAAAACAGCAGAGTAATACTGAATCAGCATTTACTTTAGAAAAATCCAGAAGCACACAGCCAACTCACTGGCGAATTCACGCAGCACAGAAAATGAGCAACACAAAGAAGCCATTTGTATTTACTCAGTACGATCCAGAATGGTGTGCGACTCCGTATGGTGGCGGAGGCTGTATGGGAACGGCAGGCTGTGGAATTCTTGCGACAGTGAATGCAGTTTATGCGTTAAACGGACAGTATATGGACGTGATGGAACTTGCCAATTATGCGGTAGAAAAGAATTACCGTATTGTGGGAAGCGGAACAGATGATGGAATCTTTAAGGCAGCAGCGAAGAAATACGGACAAAAATATGGTTTTGCATGGGATGGGGCAAGTGGAAGTATTGACGTGCTGAAGAAGAAATTAAAGGCAGGCGATACCGCCATTGTCCATGTGCAGGGACATTATGTTTCCATTTCCGATTATAATAAAAAGACGAAGAAATACCTTTTATTAGATTCTAATTATCTGCCAAAACGTGCGACGTCGGCATTTGGAGACTGGATTGGAGTGAACCGGCTGTTGTCCGGGGCGTTGGAATCTCAGTATTTTTATTTCTTTAAATCAAGTGAATTATAGTCATGATGGAATAAAAATGATGCTATTAAAAATATCAGAAGAATAACTGTGAATGCAAAGTAAAATAAGGAAATAACAATGAAAAATAAAGAAGATTTAAAAAAAGAACTCATCAAAATCGACCATAAAAGTTATGGAATGTATAAGACGCTCGGAGGCAGTTATAGCTTCGGCAATTACATTTTGTATATCGACCATGTACAGGGAGACCCATTCGCTTCTCCATCCCGACTTCATTTTGAAGTAAAGAGGGACAGGCATGGGTTTCCAGAAGAATATTACCAGGAAAAGCATCGCCGCTTAGCCTTAGAAGATCAGGTGTTGCGGAGATTTTTATATGAGTTAAGACAGATTGATAAGGACTTTATGGGTTCTGGTAAAAGTGGAAGAATCACGATCTGTCCAGCGAACCAGACAGTGCAAGAAAGGATTGCAGTTGCATTTTCCAAAGAGAAAATGGAACTTCGTTTTGAGATGGGATTTCCAGCAAGAGGAAGAACGATTCTGGCAAAAGAGATGCAGAAGTTAGTATTTGATATTTTGCCACAGTTAGCAGAAAATACGCTTTTCTATCGAAACTGGGATAAAAAAAATAAAAAATATCTGGAACAGGCGATTTCCCTTGCAGATGACCAGAAAGTCCTTCGGGAAGAATTAAAAAAGAGAAATCTTACAGCATTTGTTGCGGACGGAGCTATTTTGCCAAGAGAGAGCGGAGTTTCCGACCGGCCAATGCGTGGAGCAGTTCCATTTGCTTCGCCGGAATCTATGAGAATAGAGGTGGAACTGCCACATAAGGGAAAGGTCACTGGAATGGGTATTCCAGAAGGAATCACGGTTATTGTCGGTGGTGGATATCACGGAAAATCTACTTTGTTAAAGGCGTTGGAACAGGGTGTATACAATCATATTTGCGGGGATGGCAGAGAGTATGTCGTGGCAGATAATAGCGGAATGAAAATTCGTGCCGAGGATGGAAGAAATGTGCTGCACACAGACATATCTATGTTTATCAATCACCTTCCAGCAGGTCAGGACACTACAGATTTTTCCTCAGAAAATGCCAGTGGAAGTACTTCTCAGGCGGCGAATCTTATCGAGGCAGTTGAGGCGGGAGCAGGTCTTTTATTGCTGGATGAGGATACGTCTGCGACAAACTTTATGATTCGTGATAAGGTGATGGCACGATTAGTATCTGACGAAAAAGAGCCAATTACAACATTGCTTCGTCATATAAGAGGAATTTATAGAACACTGGGAATTTCTTTCGTTATTGTAGTAGGAAGTTCTGGAGATTATTTATCTGTGGCAGATTTCGTTTTACAGATGGATCATTATAAAGTAAAAGACGTTACAAAAGAAGCGAAATCTATTTGCGAGGAATGTAGAATTGCAGGGCAGTACCCAGAAAATGAAATCACAGTCCCGGCATTTTCCCGCAAATTAAAACCGATAAAGCCGGGCAGACGGAAAATAAAATCAATGGGAACAGATACCGTTCTGATTGACAGAGAGGCAATAGATGTCCGCTATTTAGAGCAGCTTTCAGAAAATGGGCAGACAACAGCACTTGCACATATGATGAGCTGGATTCTTGATAATGTAAAAGCCGAAGAAGATATTCAGCATATAATAGAAAGAATGTATACAATCATAGAAAAACGAGGAATGGAAGCAATTATACCAGCCAGTTGTTCAGGAGGTCATCCTGTTTTACCAAGAAAGCAGGAGTTATATGCGTGTCTTAGCCGTTATAGAAGTGCCAAAATTGTTCGGTAGATTTATCCTTCATTCAGTTCGCTACGCTGCCCTCATTCAGGCGGAATCTCCCACAAATTGCGACGTACATCTTGCAGAAAGCATTTTTCAGACACGCTCTAAGGTGGGAGATGATGTCACAAAAATGATTTTCTAAAACTATAGAATAACTTGGCAGTCTGTAGAAATAGTTTTTCAGAATAAAAAACAACTTGATAGTCTGTAAAATGGTATTTCAAAAAAATAATTTGCCCAGAGTCATAAAATAGACAGAAAAAAGAAATATATGTAGATTTTGTGAAAAGAATGGTAAGATTGTATAATTAATGGTACAGTAATAAAATAGGTGTGGCAATTCGAAAACGTAGAATGAAATAATAAAGAGGAGATTTTTATGATAAAGAAAAAGATATTTATCGCAACAGCAGTATTTGCATCCATCTGTATGTTAGGCGGATGTGCAACATCAAAGTCCAGTAAGAAGGCAGCAGAGGCAACTACAGAAGCCGCGCAGCAGGCGAAGGCTACACCAGTGAAGCTTAATGCATCAGAATATGTGAAGCTTGGACAATATAAGGGACTCACAATTAAGGGAGCATCCACAAAAGTAACCGATCAGGATGTAGAAGATCAGGTGAATGAACTAGCCCAGGATAATGCATCCTATGAAGAGATTAAGGATAGAAAGACCGTACAGAAAGACGATTATCTTAATGTAGATTATACAACAACAATTAACGGCAAAGAGAATAGTGATTATTCAGACAGCAATCTCGATATGCATCTTGGAGATGGCAACTTAAATGTTGATGCGAATGTCGATGTTGATGAGAAACTTATTGGAGCAAAAGTTGGTGATACAGTAACAATAGAATTTACTTTCCCAGAAGATTATGACGATTCCTCTATAGCAGGTAAAAAATGTGAACTTGCAGTTTCTATTAACATGATTGAAAAGGAAGTAATACCAGAAGTGAATGATGCCCTTGTCAAGGAAAATACAGACTGTAAGACAGTAAAAGAATATAAAAAGCAGGTAAGAGACAGCCTTGTAAGCGATAAGAAATCAGAGGCAGAGCAGACAAACCAGGAGACACTCTGGAATAAGATTATGGATAATGCTACACAGCTTAAAGATTTCTCTGAAGCAGATATCAAAAAGGAAGTCTCAAACATTAAAATTGAGAATAAAGAGATGGCAGGATACTTTGGCATGAGCGTAAGTGATTTCATTGAACAGTACTACGAAATGTCCCTCGAAGACTACGCCAAAGAAAATCTCAAAAAACAGTGTGTGCAGGACTTACTCTTAAAAGAGAATAGCATTGAAATAACAGATGCCGACGTAGATGAAGAAATCCAGTACTACATCGATGAACTTGGATATAAAGACAAAAAAGAAGTTCTTTCCGCCATCTCTGAAGATGAAATTCATTCTGAATTACAGTACACTAAGTTGATGGACGCATTAATGAAGGAAACTACGATAAAATAATTAACAGACGTAAATCAACAGACATAGATTAACAGACAATCCCGAAGAGAAAAGCCACAAATCCCCCTCCAATATAGCAAAGTATTTTTGAATTTAGCAACAAACAGAAACCCGAAAGCGCAGAATATTACATCTGGAATATTCTGCGCTTTCGGGTTTCGTCTGTCCATAACAACAAAAAAATATACGCAACATTACCAAAAATTACGGTGGGTAAAAATGAAAATATATGCTAAAATAACAAGGTGTTGTTGTTTGAAGTGAAAATATTTGCATTATAGCGTATTTGAAAAGCATTTATAAAGTGTGATGTACATTTTTTAGTAAGTATTTTTCAAACACGCTCTAGAAAGGTCGATATAATGGCAAAAAAGAAGATTTATTTTGGTACAAATACCAAAATGTATAAGACAATCAAAGATACTGTGGAATTTGTTTCTCAGTTGCAGGAGCTGACAAAGGATATCAGCAGAGAAGACATGCAGCTCTTTGTTATCCCTTCTTATACAACGCTGAGAGATGCGAATGAAGCAAAAGATGAAGACCTTTTGATGGTTGGAGCACAGAACATGGGCTGGGAGGAACAGGGACAGTTCACAGGAGAGATTTCTCCACTGATGCTTCAGGAAGTAGGAACGGATATCGTAATGATTGGACATTCTGAGAGACGTCATGTTCTCGGAGAGACCGATGAAGAAGAGAATAAAAAGGTGTTATGTGCCTTAAATCATAATTTTACAACGCTTTTATGTGTGGGTGAAACCGGAGAGCAGAAGGATTACGGAATTTCAGAGGAGGTTATCCGTATTCAGTTAAAGAAGGGGCTTTACGGTGTAACGAAGGAACAGACAGAAAAGCTTTGGATTGCTTATGAACCGGTATGGGCGATTGGGGTGAACGGAAAGCCTGCAACGAAGGAATATGCAGAGCAGATCCATATCGTCATCCGCGAAACATTAGTTGAACTCTTTGGAGAAGAGGCAGGGAATGAGATTCCGGTTTTATATGGAGGAAGTGTAAATCCGGAGAATGCAGTAGGTCTGAGTAAGATGGAACACATTGATGGCTTATTTATCGGACGTTCTGCGTGGCAGGCAGATAATTTTAACAAGATTATCAGAGATGTTCTTAAATAAATTGTGAATTTTTTAAAAACATATTGAAATTTAATGGATAATGAACTAGAATAGTTGTAGGTATTGCAACATGATGATGGCTTTTTTATGTTGCAATTATACTTTTGTTATAAAGGCTGATTATAACAGGAGACCAGAGATGAGGAGAAATACATGGCAAAGTTTGGAGTAGTACTCGTATCACATAGCGAATACATCGCAAAGGGCTTAAAGGAACTTGTGGATGAGATGAACGATGGTTCCGTGCAGGTAGTTGCTGCAGGTGGCGCAGACGGAGGAAGAATCGGAACAAGTGCAATCAAGATTCAGGGAGCTATTGAATCTGTAGAAGATTGTGATCATATCTTAATCTATGCTGATTTAGGAAGTTCTATTTTAAGCGCAGAGACAGCGATTGATTTAATTGATGAAGATTTAGCTGAGAAGGTTCAGTTAGTAGACGCACCGATTGTTGAAGGTGCTTTAGCTGGTGTTGTTCAGGGAACGATCAGCGATGATGTAGCGGATGTTATCAAAGCATCAGAAGATGCACGCAATGTACATAAAAACTAATTAAGTTTTGGGAGGTAGACTTACAATGGCAAAGATTAAAAGACTTTTCAATGACCCATATGATATCGTAGAAGAAATGGTAGAAGGTTATGTAGGCGCACATAAACAATATGTTAAGATGTGTGATTTAGATGAGGCACAGGGACGTGTTGTTTTAGCGAATGACGCTGGAACAAAGGACAAAGTTGGTGTTATCATCGGTGGAGGTTCAGGACATGAGCCATTATTCATCGGTTATGTGGGAGAAGATTTCGCAGATGCTGTTGTAATCGGTAACATTAACACATCCCCATCTCCAGACCCATGTTACGCAGCAGCAAAAGCATGTGATAACGGAAAAGGATGTATTTACTTATATGGTAATTATGCCGGAGACGTTATGAACTTCGATATGGGAGCTGAGAAGGCTGATGAAGAAGACGATATCAGAGTAGAGACAGTTCTCGTAACAGACGATGTTGTTTCTTCTGAGAATATTCCTGACAGAAGAGGTATCGCTGGTGACTTCTTCGTATTTAAAGTAGCAGGTGCTAAGGCAGCAACTGGTGCAGACTTAGACGAAGTAGTAGCAGCAGCTCAGAAAGCGAATGACAATACTCGTTCTATGGGTGTTGCAATGTCTTCTGCAACTCTTCCTGCAAAGGGCGGAACAATCTTCGATATGGAAGATGGTGACATGGAAATCGGTATGGGTATCCACGGCGAGCCTGGTATCAGAAGAGGTAAGATCGACACAGCAGATAATGTAATTGATGAGATTATGGAGCCAATCCTTAAAGATCTTCCATACGTTGAAGGAGACGAAGTTTACGTTCTTGTAAACAGCTTAGGTGCTACACCACTTATCGACCTTCATGTATGTTATAGAAGAGTAGCTCAGATTCTTGAAGAAAAGGGAATCAAAGTTTACAAAGCATTAGTAGGACCATTTGCTTGTTCTATGGATATGGCTGGTATGTCTGTAACATTAATGAAACTGGATGACGAATTAAAAGAATTAATGGATGCACCTTGCGACACTCCATACTTTACACAGAAATAATAAAGGTGATTAATAATGAGTGAATACATGTTAAGTAAAGATTACTTCGTACAGGTAATCAGAGATTTAATTGTTTTAGCTGAAGATAGAAAAGAGTATTTCACAGACCTAGATTCAGCAATCGGTGATGGTGACCACGGAATCAACCTTTCTATCGGTTTCCGTGAAGTTAATAAAAATATTGAAGACTGGAAGGGATTAAGTGTAAGAGACTTTTATAACAAAGTTGGTACAGCACTTCTTGACAAGGTAGGCGGTTCTTCAGGACCACTTTACGGAAGCTTCTTTATGAAGTTTGGACTTCCAATTAAGACAAAAGGCCCAGATGAGGGAGCAACTTTTGAAGAATTTATCGCCATGATGGAAAAAGGTGTTGAGATTATCAAAAAGCGTGGTAAGTCCACAACTGGAGAGAAAACTATGCTCGACACATTTGTTCCAGCAGTTGAGACACTCCGCAAAGAATACGAAGGCGGAACACCAGCCAAAGAAGCTATGGAGAAAGCTGTTGAAGCTGGTAAGGCAGGTTTAGAGTCTACAAGAAATATCGTAGCAACAAAAGGCCGTGCTATGAGACTTGGAGAACGTGCAATCGGTCATCTTGACCCAGGTGCTGCATCTGCTGCTGAGATTCTTGAAGTATTCTACAAGGATATGCCAAACTAGTACATCACGAGGTGTAGGATACTGCCTCATTAATAATCAGTAGTGATATTGATGAGAGGAAGTACAAAGGCTTATTAAAGTTTATAATATTTATTTTCGATACAACAAAATAATGTATTAACGGGAGAGAGTTATGAGTCCTGCTTATGAGGCTGTTGAAGTTTTGACAGTCTTATTAAGCAGGACTTTTTTAATTATCTAACATCCTGACCGGTTTTAAAGGATGAAGCTGGCAGGAACAATTAAAAAAGGAGGAGCAGGTATATGGCAAACTACATTTTAGTAATGGATCAGGGAACAACGGGGTCAAGAGGTGTTGTTTATGATGAGAAGGGTAAAACAGTAGCGATTGACTATGAAGAGTATGAGCAGTTTTTCCCGAATTCCGGCTGGTGGGAGCAGAGTGGAAAGACCGTGTGGGAAGTTACATTAAGAACATCCCGGAATGCAATTAAAAAAGCAGGTCTTACAGGAAAAGACATCGCGGCAATCGGTATTGCCAACCAGAGAGAGACCACAACAATCTGGGATAAGGCAACAGGAGAACCGATTTACAACACGATTGTCTGGGGCTGCCGCCGTACGGCAGATATCTGTGCGAAACTGATTGAGGAGGGTTACAACGATACTGTAAACAAAAAGACTGGCCTGGTAATTGACCCAACGTATTCTGGTTCTAAGATCCGCTGGATTCTTGATGAAGTAGAAGGCGCACAGGAAAGAGCAGAAAAGGGTGAATTATTATTCGGAACAATTGACTGCTGGCTGCTTTATAACCTTACAAAAGGTAAAGTACATGCAACAGATTATTCTAACGCAGCTCGTTCTATGGTTATGAACGCTCATGAATTAAAATGGGATGATGAACTTCTTTCTATGCTGAATATTCCAAAATGTATGCTTCCGGAAATCAAACCATCGGTAGGAATCTTTGGATATACAGATCCAGAATGGTTTGGTGCAGAAATCCCAATCACAGGTATTGCTGGTGACCAGAGTGCCGCATTATTTGGACAGGCTTGTTTCGAGGAAGGCGCAGCAAAGAATACATACGGAACAAGTGCAGTACCACTGATGTATACAGGTGATGTTGCACCAGAAACAGAGAAAGGACTTCTCACAGTTGCATGGGGTAAAGACGGAAAAGTAAAATATTCTATGGGTGCAAGTATTTTAATTGCAGGTCAGGTTATTCAGTGGTTACGAGATAAGATTAACTTAGTTGACCATGCTGCTAAGACAAGTGTTATGGCAGAAAGTATCCCGGATAACGGAGGTGTGTTCTTCGTACCTGCATTTACCGGACTTGGTGCACCACACTGGAATACAGGTGCCAGAGGAATGATCATTGGTATTACTGCTGCTACATCAAAAGAACAGATTACAAGAGCAGCATTAGAATCCATGGCATACCAGACAAGAGACCTTCTTGAAGAGATGGAGCGCAATTCAGGAATCAAATTAAAAGAGCTGAAAGTAGACGGTGGAGCTTCTAAGAATGACTTCTTAATGCAGTTCCAGGCAGACATTTTAAATTGCCGCGTTGTACGTCCAAAAGACATTGAGACAACCGCACTTGGTGCATGTTATTTAGCAGGACTTGGCTGTGGTATTTTCAAGAGTGAAGATGAAATCAAGGAATTATGGGAAGCCGACAGAGTATTTGAACCACAGATGGATGAGGAAACAAGAGAAAATCTTTACGCACAGTGGTGCAAGGCAGTAGAGAAATCTAAAGACTGGTTATAAAATCTTTTAATCTAGAAAGGGGTAGACATATGAAGTATGATGTAGTAATTATTGGTGGCGGAATCACCGGTACAGGAATTGCTCATGAACTAGCAAAATATCAGTTAAAAACGATTTTGTTAGAGAGCGGTACAGACGTAGCTTTTTCTGCAACAAAACAAAATGGTGGAGTAATCCATCCAGGTTATGACCCGCATCCGGGCACATTAAAAGCAAAACTGAATCCTCCGGGAGCAAGAATGTATCCAAGACTTTCTAAAGAATTAGGCTTTAAAATATTACCTACAGGAACACTTGTCGTTGCCTACTCCGATCAGGATTTAAAAAAGGTAGACGAACTGATGGATAATGCCAGAATCAACGGTGTAGAAAAAGTAGAACGTTTAGATTCTGAGCAGCTCCATAACAGAGAACCACATATCAGTGATAAGGCGTTAGGTGCGTTACTTGCAAATACAACCGTAATGGTAGACCCATTTGAAGTAGCTATTGCTTTTATGGAAAATGCAATGCAGAACGGTGTAGAACTTGGTCTTTGCCAGAAAGTGCGTAAAATTGAAAAACGTGCAGACGAAGACTTTGTTGTATACACACAGGACAGACAGTATGAGACTCGTTTTATCGTTAATGCAGCCGGTGTGCATGCGGACGATGTTGCAGCGATGGCAGGTATCCACGAATATCAGGTGGAGGGCCGTCACGGAAACCTTTGCGTACTGGATAAAGTGCTTCCGATTCATACAGTTATGTTCCCTTGTCCGGGACCGGATACAAAAGGTATCGCATTGATTCCTACTGTGTCTGGTAACTTCCTTATCGGTTCGACTGCCACAATGCGAGAAGATAAATATGACGTAACAAACGATGCACATGGTATTGATGAATTAATAGAAGGAGCCAAAATGCTTCTTCCAGACTTTGACCCAAGATGTATTATTCGTACTTTTGCAGGACAGCGACCAGTTGTATTAAACAACGGAAACGATTTCTACATTCGTGAATCTGAGACAGTAAAAGGCTTTATCCATGCTGCCGGAATCCAGTCCCCGGGAATCGCTTCTTCCCCTGCGATTGCTGAATATGTAAGAGACCTTCTGGCAAATGCCGGATTAGATCTGAAAGATAAATCAGACTACAACCCATACCGTGAACCAATTCCGGATTTCAGCGACCTTTCCTTAGAAGAACAGGATGCACTCATCAAAAAAGACCCTGCCTGGGGTAAAATTGTATGTCGGTGTGAGACTGTTCCAGAGGGTGAAATCATTGCAGCGATTCATTCCACACTTGGTGCAAGAACCGTAGAAGGTGTCAAGAGAAGAACTCGTGCAGGAATGGGACGGTGCCAGAGTGGTTTCTGTCAGTACAAGGTAATGCAGATTCTTTCCAGAGAACTTGGAATCCCTGAAGAGCAGGTACTTTTCGAAGAACAGGGAGCACAGGTATTATACGGAAAAATTAAAGGGTGAGGTGAGAGAAAATGAGGACATTAAAATATGATGTAGTAGTTATCGGAGGCGGCCCGGCAGGTCTTGCAGCAGCATTAAAGGCAAGAGAAAAAGTAGAAAAAGTTGCAGTTCTTGAAAGAAATGATGAACTTGGCGGAATTTTAAATCAGTGTATCCACAGTGGATTTGGACTCCATGTATTTAAAGAAGAATTAACCGGACCAGAATACGCACAGCGTTATGTAGATATGGTGGCAGAAACAGACATTTCCTGTTACTTAAATACAATGGTACTTGATGTGACAGAAGATAAACATGTCGTTGCTATGAGTGAAGACGGAATGCTTGTTTTTGAGGCAGGTTCTGTTGTCCTTGCTATGGGATGCCGTGAGAGAACAAGAGGACAGATTCGTATTCCAGGAACCCGTCCGGCAGGTGTATTTACCGCAGGACTGGCACAGCGTTATGTAAACCTTGAAAACTTCAAACCGGGAAGCAGAGTTGTCATCCTTGGTTCCGGAGATATCGGTCTTATTATGGCAAGAAGATTAACCCTCGAAGGCATTAAGGTTGTCGGTGTATACGAACTGATGCCATATGCAAATGGACTTTACCGTAACATCAAAAACTGTCTGGATGACTTCGGAATCCCACTGCATTTAAGTACAACCGTAACAAAAATCGTAGGTTCCAAGCGAGTACAGGCAGTAGAAGTTTCCGCTGTAGATGAAAACTTAAAACCAATTCCGGGAACTGAAGAAATCATCCCTTGCGATACTGTACTATTATCCATTGGATTAATTCCAGAAAATGAACTCTCCAAAAAAGCAGGAATCGAATTAAACCCAGTCACAAATGGACCAAAAGTAGACAACGCTTTAGAAACATCCGTAAAAGGAATCTTTGCCTGTGGTAATGTGCTCCATGTACACGACCTTGTAGATCAGGTAACAAAAGAAGCAGAAGATGCCGGTACTTATGCGGCTGAATATGCTGCAGAATGTGCAGCCGCACAGCAGGCAGGTGCCGCAGTATCTACAGATGCAGAGACAGCAGCAGAAGCATGTGGAACTTCAAATGCAGAAACAGAAATTGCAGTTATCCCAGAAGGCATGGTCCGCTACACGGTTCCAACAAGAATCTGTGCAAACAGAACCCCAGTTACAAAAATTAAGTTCCGTGTCGGCAGACCAGTGGAAACTGCAAAAATCCGCATTACAAGCGGCGATAAAGTAATCTTTGAAAGCAAAAAAGCAAAGAAATTTGTACCGAGCATAATGGAAAATGTAAACCTGACAGCCGCACAGCTTGCAGACGTTCAGGACGAGATTAAGGTAACATTAGTTTAATTAATATGTATGATTGATATCTTTCTTTAGCATTGATTTTTTATCAGTTGTACTTGAGTTTTGTCAATGTATAACTGAAAATTGAACAGCAACTGATAAAAATCTTCTTATAAAATTAAGCATAGAAAGATTCTGAGTATACATAATTACAGAAGGAGGCTACTGTAATGAAAGAAGTAACAATGTGCTGCACAACCTGTCCTTCCGGCTGTGCATTAAAAGTAATGATTGAAAACAACGAAGTAGTAAGCGTAGAAGGAAATAACTGCCCACGAGGAGAAAAATTTGCCCACAAGGAATGGATAAATCCAGAACGTATGCTGACAAGCACTGTATATGCAGTAATTAACGGCAAAGAACTGCTCATCCCTGTAAAATCCAAAGAACCGATTCCACGAAAGATTATGACAGAGGCTATGGAAGAGATTCAGGAAATTGAAGTGAATGCTCCAGTGAAGATGGGGGATGTCATTAAGGAAAACCTCGCAGGAAGCGGAGTAGAATTAGTCGCCTGTAAGACGGTGAAATAGGAATTTGCCGCAGGCAAAAGAGACAGCCCCCAAAGAGAGTCTAACCCCTATATTTGTGACTTTAGTCGCGGCGGTTTGAATGCTCGCTTTAAGCGCTCGCATCCAAACCTTGCTCCGAGGCCACAAATATAGGGGTTAGACTCTCTTCGGGGGCTGTGCTTTGGCTGGGGAGGGAATTGCTATTTATTGTTGGAGTGATTTGATTCTCAGACTTCGTCTGTCTACTCACCCCGGCAAATTACTATTTAATTTATCTGGGGAATATATTATAATGAAAACAGTAATTTGCAAAGGAAAATGTAATTATTATGGAGAATGAGAATAATACAAGTAATTTTAAAATTATTCCATCTGTAAAAGAGGTAAAATACTTAAAAAAAGCGATACAATCCGATAATCTCTGTATACAGCTTACAGGTGTTCATATTGGAAATTTGCAGCAGCTTAGTCACATATGTCATCAGGCTGGAAAGACGGTTATTGTAAATCATGAATTGGTAGATGGACTGGGGAAAGACAGGATTGCTTTTCAAATGCTCAAAAAGCTTTATCATGTGGATGGAATTATTGGATCGAGTATTACGAAATTACATATGATGAAGGGATTAAATGTCAAGGTGATTTATCGAATTACGCTGATGGATTCTATTTCTGTAGATAATGCCCTGAGGACGATCAATGAGGTGAAATTCGATGCTATTGAGTTGCGTCCGTATTATCATGCTATAGAATTTCTTCCTACATTTAAAAAAGCATGGGACGGAGAATATTATGTAGCTGGGTTTGTTAATACAGAAGAAAAATTAAAGAAATGTAAAGAGGCCGGCTTTAGTGGGGCGATGACTAGTACAGTGGAATTATGGAATAAGAAGTTTGAAAAATAAGAATTAGAGCATTTTTCAGACACGCTCCAGATAAAAAATAAAGGGTTTGGAGATTTCCAAACCCTTTACTATTTTTGTAATGCGGATAACAAGACTTGAACTTGCATGAGCGTAATGCTCACTAGAACCTGAATCTAGCGCGTCTGCCAATTCCGCCATATCCGCTTACGGATATTAATTTTACCATAAATAGAATATGAATGCAAGAACTTTTTTCTGTGAATCAGACTTCTGGATTGGATTTCTTAGGTTTTCTTTTTCTGCGCGTCCTTCTTACTGGTGCTGGCAGGTCGAGTAATTTGTGTACTGCTGGCTGCATTTCTTTGTGTTCACGATATGATTTTATGAGAGAGATTTCCGAGACAGACAGTGGATCTTGAAGGAAAGAGGTCTCAGCATCTCTGTATCCAAAGGCGGTAAGGACATCATCTATCTGGTAATATTCGCATAAGAGCATGAGGATATCTGCGCGAGGCTGGTTAGAACCATTTTCCCATGCGTAAATAGTTTTTTCAGAGACATCATAATCATGTTCTCTTAAAAAAGCTATGATATCGTCAATACTTTTGTGGTTGACATTTCTATAGTATCTTAATGATCGTGCAATATTGTCGTTTCTCATTGCGGCCTCCGCTTGTTGTGAAAATTCTATTTAAACTAGAAAAAATATTAAAAAATTCTTGTTTAAATAGAATTGCTATGCTATAATGTGTTTAGTTTCTAAGAGTGAAAGGCTCTTATTAAGGATGGTTGCTTTATGATAAATTTACAAAAGATAATAGATTATTTAGAGCAGCATAATATATCCGAAGAAACATTTATGATCTCTACTGGACTTTCTAAGTCCTCTTTAATAAAGGCTAAGGGCTCACTCTCCGCGGATGATTATTTAACAATCTGCAGTACACTAGGGGTGAGTCCGTGGTTTTTTTATGAAAGAGAATTGACTGAAGGCAGTTCTGATTCATAATTATTATTTTTATTTTTGAACATAATATTTAATCTTAATTACACAGTCCCAATTTATTTATTATTTTCTGTTAGTCTGCCTATTTGGCAGTTTTTTATTACAGGTATGCAGACATAGTTTATGAAGTTGCTATAGTTTCTATTCTATATGAAGTTTTTCAGAAATACCATAAAAATCTTACAATGCACAGGTAAAGTTTGTTCGTATTTCTTTTCTTAAGCGATTACTATGGTGTACAGCCTGTTCGATATATTCACAAGACAAAGCAGTTTTTCCAGAGAGCGCAGCATAGGAAAAGGCCATCTCTAAAAGTGTGAGAGGAAGTTCGGGACGCTTTGCAGGCTGGTCATCTGGCTGATTTGCAGGCATGGATATAGAGATTAAAGTGCGCAGAATTCGTTCCGTTGTATTAGCAGAGAAAGTATTTTTTACCTTTGTTTCATATTCTATAGAAGGAATACTTCCACTAAGGATAGATAAAGTTAATTCTTCATCAGGTTCTTCAACAGAAATTGGATAAAAACGGCGGGTAAGTGCTTTGTCAGGAAGAAGAAAACGAGTGTATTCTTCCCGTGTCGTTGCGCCAATAATTTTAATATCTCCTCTGTCAATATAGGGTTTCAGCATATTTGAAATGTCATTATTAGAGCTTTCTGTGGAGCCGGCTCCAACAATTGTATGAATTTCATCGATAAATAAAATGACATCAGGGTGTGCCTCTAATTCGCCAGCAAGCTTTTTGATACGGTCTTCCATTTCGCCAACATATTTTGTGCCACTCAAAAGAGAAGTCGTAGTCAATTTAAATATTTTTTTATTTTTTAACAAATCAGGGACAGTGCCGCGCTGAAGACGATAGGCCAGCCCTTCTACGACGGACGTTTTTCCGACACCAGCTTCTCCAATTAATAAAGGAGATTTTTTAGGAGAAATCAAAATTAATTCTAAATCTGAAATCTCCTGATCGCGACCAATTGCCGGATTAGCATGATAAAGGCGTGTGGTCATGTTGTAGGCAAAAGTATTTAAAAACTCGCTGTCCACATAAGCATTTTCTATATTTGACAGAATTGCAGAATCTATGGAGGCAGAGGTTCCTGCAGATGTGACAGATGCGTTGTCTGCTGCATTTTTCAGTAAATTATCAGAAGTAGTTCGGGCGTGTTTATAAAAATATAAAGTTCTGCTGGAAAGATACTCAGAAAAAGAAGAAAAATCTTTTGATGCTCTGTTTTTTAAGAAAAGTTCCTCCCATTCAAAAAATGTCATTAAAAGAGAGGGAGTATTCCATTTCTTGTTGCTTGTATTTTTAGGTAAAGAATGTACGGCATTGTTATTTTCAAAAAGATTAATAAAAGATGCCAGCCAGTATTCTTTTTCATCACCAAAAAGAGCCAGAGTATTTATCAAAATATCAGAAAGAAGATTTTCTTTGATATAAGAATATTTTTTATAAACTGGCGCGTGCTCAATAATTTTTCTTATGATAGACTGTTTTTTTTCGGAAGATTTGATTAGTACAGAGTAAAAAGACTTCTGAACCTTATCAAAAAGCTGTGGGTCTGTAAAACAGGACTCTAACGTCAGTAAAGTAAAAGAATACACGGAATAGTACGGTGTTTTTAAAGACTCAAGAAGGCTTGTTGTATAAGAAAGCCATACAGTCTTATCAAAATTTCCGTGGGACTCTAACTGTTCTTTTAGCTGAATGCAATCTGAAAAATATTGGTCAAATGCAGACTTTTCTTCCGGAAAGGAAACATTGAACCTTTCTTTTACGAGATTCTGGATATATTCTAAATACAGTTCATTATTGTGGAAAGCTTCAATGTGAGAAGGAGATAAAAATATGTATTGTATACAAGTAGTTTCCGAAGCTAAAGGCTGTCCTCCTTCTTCTATAATAGAATAAGCTTTTGCAAGGGTGTCGGCTATAGAATCTATAGAGTAAGTTTCTGTGATTGTGCTGGCCGCAGAATCCATAGTATAAGACTCTATGCTTGTGTTAGCTGCAGAATCCATAGAGTAAGCTTCTGTGATTGTGCTGGTTGTAGAATCCACAATAAATTCCTCCTGAAAATTTTTAGAGTATTTTTCAAACGTGCTTTGGCGTTATTATATGATATTATTATAAAGCATCAGAAGGTAAAAGTAAAAAAAATATTGAAATCTCTCGCAAAATATATAGAGCGTGTTTGAAAAATCATTTTTGCAACACGTTCTAAAATAGTTGGAAAATATTTTTCTGCACTTTAAAGCTAAAAAGTGTTGTGTGAATACATCTTTTATGTTAAGATAAGGAAGATTTATAAATACGCAATCATTTTTACAAAGAAGAAAGTAATATAAAGGAGAACAGACGATTATGGATATGGATATGAAATTTTTCAGGAAACTGCCAGTACCAAAGGAATTAAAAGAGCAGTTTCCGGCAGATGAGAGAATCGTAAAGATTAAACAGGAAAGAGATCCTGAAATCCGAAGAATTTTTGAGGGAAAGTCTGACAAGTTATTATTAATTATCGGACCTTGTTCTGCAGACAGAGAGGATGCTGTCCTTGATTATCTGACAAGATTATCAAAAGTGCAGGAGAAAGTTAAGGATAAGATTATGATTATCCCTAGAGTATACACGAATAAGCCTCGTACAACAGGCGGCGGATACAAAGGTCTTGTACATCAGCCAGACCCGGAAAAGAAGCCAGATATGCTTCAGGGTATTATTGCGGTTCGTGAACTTCATCAGAGAGCGATTCTTGAGAGTGGGCTTACTTGTGCAGATGAGATGTTATATCCAGAGAATCATCGTTATGTTTCTGATTTATTATCTTATGTCGCAATCGGAGCACGTTCTGTAGAAGATCAGCAGCATCGTCTGACTGCAAGTGGTGTTGGAATCCCAGTAGGAATGAAGAATCCAACAGGTGGAGATTTATCCGTTATGATGAACTCTATTACAGCCGCACAGGGACAGCATGTATTCCTGTATCGTGGATGGGAAGTACAGTCATTAGGTAATCCATATGCACATGCATTATTAAGAGGATATGTTGACAAACATGGTAAGACATACTCTAACTATCATTACGAAGATTTAAATGAATTGTTTGAGTTATATCAGGAGAGTAGCTTAAAGAATCCAGGTGTAATTATTGACACAAACCATGCAAACTCCGGTAAACATTACCTTGAGCAGATTCGTATTGCAAAAGAAGTAATGCATAGTTGCCATCTTTCCAAAGATATCAGAGGACTTGTAAAAGGTCTCATGATTGAGAGTTACATCGAAGACGGCAATCAGCCAGTAGGCGGCGGCTGCTATGGTAAATCCATTACCGACCCTTGCCTCGGCTGGGAGAAATCCGAACGCTTAATTTATGAAATCGCTGATTTATTATAATCCGGGCGATTCCTATAATTTCTAATTATAGATCAAAATAAATATGTTCTTATAATCAAAAACAGAGGAAACGAAAAAGAAATTTTAATCTTTCATGATTCTTTTTCATTTCCTCTGTTTTTTTGATTCAAATAATCTCGAACCAACTTTATCCAGTTCCTTTCTTGAGAACGAATGATACTGATTTTTCTTATATCTCTACTATATTCCTTTATAATTTATATTTTATAATATCATTTTAAATTTCTTCTCCACCTCCCCTCCAAATGGAAAGTAACAATTCGAACAAAATTTTTACCAAGGACAGAAAATCCGAACCTTAGAGCGTGTAATAAATACGCCTTAGAGCAAGTTCCAAATGCGGACGAGCATTTGGAACGCAGTGAAACGAAGTATTTATTACACGCTCTAAGGTTCGGATTTTCGTCTGTAAAAAAACCACTTGAATTTTACGCTCATACCCTGTAAGATGGTAACAAGGGTTGTTCATAATTGCTGTCTATGTTACAATAATTTTAAATAAGTCATTTTTGGGTCATAATGTTGTAATATAATTTTAACAAATAATGATGAAAGGAAGATGTCGAATGCTCACAAGCAGATTGCTGATTCTAAATCAGAAAGAAGCGGAGTGCAAAGAGATGGCAGCTTATTTCCAGGACAGTGGTTACAGCGTAATCTGGTGCACTGAATATGATGAGGCGACAGAAATTCTTTCCAGGGGAAAGAACAAACCAGATTTACTGATTTTTGATGTAGATCTACCGAAGAGACGAGAATATGAGGCACTTGAAAAGATAAGGAGTTTATCTGATATGGCAGTGCTGATGCTCTCACAGGATGATAAATTGGACAGCCAGTTATACGCTTATTCAAAAAAGATAGATGACTATATGGTGAAGCCAGTGCCGTTACCATTATTAGAGGCCCATGTAGAGGCAGTAATACGCAGGACGGCGGAAAAGAGGAATCCAGTAGAATCGGTTGGAGCCTTATCCATTGATTATGAAGGAAGAAAGATTTATCTTGCAGACAAGGTTCTCAAGGTAACTGCGAAGGAATTTGATTTACTAGAATATTTTGTAAAGCATAAAGGGATGATTCTCTCCAGAGATAAGATACTTGATTCTGTATGGGGGTTTGACTATATAGGCGGCTACCGCAGTGTAGATACTTTAGTGAAGAAGCTGAGAGCTAAGTTAACCAAAGAATATCCGTATATTAAGACGGTTTATGGAGTTGGATACTGTTTTGATGTATAAGATATTTGTAGAGGTTTTATAAAATGTTATAGGCTCTATTGCATTGTTTTATGAAATTGTTATAGAATGGATTAAGACAAGAGGATGTGAAGTGCAGAGAGATGAGAAAGGAGAGTTTGATGAAAGCAAAGCGAGTAGTCGGTGTGCTGGCAGCATTGTTATTATGTATCTGTATGATTATGCCGGTTAATACAGATGCGGCAGCACAGGTTCGTGTGAGAACAGTAAAAGGGGTTACCAGTTCTTATACCGGACGAAAGAGTTATTGTTATGTGAATGGACAGAAGAGGAAATTAACAAAGTATCCGATTTTTAAGAAGTCCGGAGCATATATGGGACCGGTAGGAGCGATTTTAAAGAACAGTAAGTTAAAGGTGAAGGCAACAGCTAAGGGTGATAAATTAACTTTAACTTATGGTCCAAACACAGTTATTGTACGGGCAGACAGCAGAATAGCAGTAACGAATGGACAGAAAAGTACAATGGGAGCACCAGTAGTTCATGGAACATACACAGCTACAGGTAAGAGAAGATGGATTGTTCCGCTTAATAGTGTGTGTACAAGACTTGGTATTAACTACAAGCTGTCAAATGGAAAGATTTATATTTCAGGAACGACACAGAGTAGTTCAAATAATACGACAGGCAGCACAACGACAACTACGACAACCACAACGAAACCGAGTACGACAGGCAGCAAAGATAAGATTAAGATTGTCATTGATGCAGGACACGGTGGATCAGATTCTGGTGCGACAGGGAATGGAATGGCAGAGAAGAACCTGACATTAGCTATTGTACTCGCTGCAAAGCGTTCTTTTGATAAGGACAGCAGATTTCAGGTATCCTATACAAGAACATCCGATACGTATCCAAGTTTGTCTCAGAGAGCTAAGCTGGCGAATAATAAGAATGCAGATATGTTTTTATGTATACATATCAATTCAGCAAGTGCTTCTGCACATGGAACAGAGACTTTATGGAGTAAGAGCAGAAACTCTGCAACACAGAAAAAAGGCTTAACTTCCAAGACTCTTGCTACTGCAATGCAGAGTGCTGCGGTTGCAGCTACAGGATTTACAAACAGAGGACTTGTTGACAGACCAAATCTGTATGTTTTAAAACACACAAATATGCCAGCATGTCTTATTGAATACGGATTTATCAGTAATAAAACAGAGTCTGCCCGAATGAAGGCAAATACAAGCGCCTATGGAAATGCACTCTATAAAGCGGTTGTCAATCTGATGAAAAAACAGGGAAAATATTAGTACAAGATTATTCATAGAGCATATTGATATTTACGGGAAAACATCATATAATGGGTATTGGCAAATCTCACAGCAAGATAATATTTTGTGTTGCTGTGAGATTTTTATGCGACTAAAACACAATATCTTGTATAAAGTATCATTGCATCATACAAAATTATGTGTTACAATGGCAATGCATGATTTTTAAAAATTTATAATTGGAGTGTTGGTATGAAGATCATTAAAAGAAGTGGAATGGAAGTTGAATTTGACCGCAGCAAGATTATCGCAGCGGTTAAGAGGGCAAACAACAGTGTCGTAGAAGGTGAAAAAGTAAGCGACGAACAGGTAGAGAAAATCGCAGAGAATGTTGAGACTATCTGTGAGGGAATGAATCGTGCGCTCAATGTAGAGGAGATTCAGGACTTAGTAGAGAATCAGATCATGAACCAGAAGGCATTCCGTCTGGCAAGTAATTATATTACTTACCGTTATAAGAGAGCGTTGGTTAGAAAGTCCAATTCTACAGACAAGCAGATTCTGAGTCTGTTAGAGTGTAATAACGAGGAAGTTATTCAGGAGAATTCTAACAAGAACCCAACGGTCAATAGTGTACAGAGGGATTATATGGCAGGAGAGGTAAGTAAGGATATTACAAGACGTTTCCTTCTTCCACAGAAGATTGTGGATGCACATGAAGCAGGAATCATTCATTTCCATGATTCTGATTACTTTGCACAGCATATGCATAACTGCTGTCTGGTAAACTTAGAAGATATGCTCCAGAACGGAACAGTAATCAGCGACGTTATGATTGAGAAGCCAAAGAGCTTTTCTACAGCATGTAACATCGCAACACAGGCAGTAGCCCAGATTGCAAGTTCCCAGTACGGTGGACAGAGTATTACACTTTCCCATCTGGTTCCATTTGTCGAAATCAGCCGTCAGAAGTATCGTCGTGACGTTCGGGCAGAGTTCGAAGTAGAAGGAATGGAACTTGATGAGCAGAAGATAAATGAAATCGCAGAAATGCGTGTAAGAAAAGAGGTTAAGCAGGGAGTTCAGGTTATTCAGTATCAGGTTATCACACTGATGACTACAAATGGACAGGCTCCTTTTGTTACCGTATTCATGTATCTTGATGAGGTAGAAGAAGGTCCTGCAAGAGATGACCTTGCAATGATTATCGAGGAAATGCTTAATCAGCGTATTCTCGGTGTTAAAAATGAAAAAGGTGTATATATCACACCCGCTTTTCCTAAGCTTATTTACGTTCTTGAGGAAGACAATATTCATGAGGACAGCAAATACTGGTATCTTACAAAGTTAGCTGCACAATGCACAGCGAAACGTATGGTTCCAGATTACATTTCCGAGAAAATCATGAAGAAGTTAAAAGACGGAAACTGCTACCCATGTATGGGATGCCGTTCTTTCTTAACGGTATATCATGATGAGAACGATAATCCAAAGTTCTACGGAAGATTTAATCAGGGTGTTGTAACACTGAACTTAGTAGATTTAGCTTGTTCTTCAGGTGGAGATATGGATAAGTTCTGGGAAATCTTTGATGAGCGTCTTGAACTTTGCCACGAGGCACTTATGTACCGCCATAACCGTTTAAAAGGTACACCATCTGATGTAGCACCTATTCTCTGGCAGAACGGTGCATTAGCACGTCTTAAAAAGGGAGAGACCATTGATGAACTTTTATATAATGGTTATTCAACAATCTCTCTTGGCTACGCAGGACTTTGCGAGTGTACAAGATATATGACAGGCAAGAGCCATACAGACCCAGAAGCAAAACCATTTGCACTCAAAGTTATGCAGCATATGAATGATGCATGTAATAAGTGGAGAGCAGAAAGTAATATTGACTTCAGTCTTTATGGTACACCACTGGAATCTACAACTTATAAGTTTGCAAGATGCCTTCAGGAGCGTTTTGGTATGATTCCAGGAGTAACAGATAAAAACTATATCACAAACAGCTATCATATCCATGTAACAGAGGAAATTGATGCATTTGATAAATTAAGCTTTGAAGCACAGTTCCAGGAACTCTCTCCAGGAGGAGCTATTAGCTATGTAGAAGTACCAAATATGCAGAATAATATCGAGGCTGTATTAGCTGTTATGAAGCATATTTACGAGAACATCATGTATGCAGAACTTAACACAAAGAGCGATTACTGCCAGTGCTGTGGTTATGAAGGAGAAATCCAGATTATAACAGACGAACACGGTAAGCTCATCTGGGAATGCCCGAACTGCGGTAATCAGGATCAGGCAAAGATGAACGTAGCAAGAAGAACTTGCGGTTATATTGGAACACAGTTCTGGAATCAGGGAAGAACCCAGGAGATTAAGGAACGTGTAATGCATTTGTAGAAAGCAGGCAGGGAGACGCGCCCAAAGGGAGAAGGTATCTTCTCCCTTTGGGCGCTGTTTTTTGCGTTGCTAAAAAATAAAATTGTCTCAAAATATATAAAATAGTAGATTATTGATTGTAAATAGAGTGCCAATATTATAAAATGTAATTAGTAAGAACCATGTAAAATATAGAAGAAGTATTGTATATTATATATAATACGAAAGATTGGTTTGGGTAATTGCTAAATATAATGGGCACTCTATTTGATTTTTGAAAGAGGTGAATAGGTTATGTATTACGGTGAAATTAAGAAATGTGATATTGCAAACGGACCAGGTGTCAGAGTATCCCTTTTTGTAAGTGGATGCACCCATCATTGTAAGGGCTGTTTTAATGAGGAAACATGGAGTTTTGAGTATGGAAAGCCTTTTACAGAGGAAACAGAAGAACAGATTTTGAAATTATTGGAACCATCTTATATATCTGGACTTACAGTATTGGGCGGAGAACCTATGGAATATATGAATCAGGAAGTCCTCTTTCCATTTTTAAAAAAGGTAAAAGAACGCTTCCCAGAGAAGAGTATCTGGTGCTTTACTGGTTATGTTTATGAAAAGGACATTTTACACAGAATGATTCCAAAGTGGAAGTATACAAAGAAGATGTTAGAACAGATCGATTATCTTGTAGATGGTCCGTTTGTTATGGAAAAAAAGAATATTAGTCTTAAATTCCGCGGTTCTTCTAATCAGAGAATTATTGATGTGAAGAAGACGCTGGAAACAGGAGAAGTTGTTCTTTGGGAAGAACAGTAGAGTTTTGTGCATTGGCTGTTCCGGAAAGTCATAATCTTTTGAAAACTTCCTCAAATTTCTCAAAAATAAATTATGAGTTTGCTTCAATAGCCAAAGACAGCGCCAAAAACAAGAAGCTATCCTATATTTGTGGCCTTAGAACGAGGATTGAATGTGAGCGTGGAGGCGAACATTCGACCCACAGTGATAGAGTCACAAATATAGGATAGCTTCTTGTTTTTGGCGCGTCTCCTTTGCCTGTGGCAAATCACCTACCCATGTTTATGTCTGGGAACAGTTTTCTTCACCGGTTCTTTCGTAGTAAGAAACTGTACGGCAATCCCGAGAACACACAATGCCAGTGTCAGCGCTGCACTGGAGTTCAGTGAAGAAAGTGTCGTAATTCCCATATATTCCGTAACTCCCGGAAGTAGCCCGGCAGCGGAAGTTCCACATACGATTGCGGAAGTAAGTATAATGACTGGACGCATATATTTGACAGCGAGAACTCCAACGATAAGACCAGTTATTACATTCGCAAAGAACTGTACATCACCTTCAAATGGAAATAATGTTCCTGCGGCACTAAAGGCTAATGCAAAGCAGAGAATAAAAATTCCAATACGATAAATCCAAAAGGCCAGAGAGGCAATGAATGCTCCGCAAAGTATGATACAAAGGACGGAGGCAAATCCTTCTACATGCAGAATCTGGGAAGCAACTATCTGTCCGATTATAGCTCCAGCAATAAATCCGGTAATGCCCATAAAGAGCCGAGACAATTTATAGCCGAAAAAGCATCCGATAAGAGCTAAAATGAGAGCAATTACAGAGCCAGCTATTTTGTAAGTTGTATCGGCTTCGGTGACGAGACCGACAAGTCCGTTGTTTATAAAATTACTCAGACTGTCGCTGCTTCCGGAGTCTAGTGGAAGTGTGCTTATCATGGAGCTGTAATCAATATTTAGTAGTGATAGCATAAGAGAACCTTCTTTCGTAATATATTTTTATAAATTTTTTGCAGTTGTGTACAGAAATATGTATATCTCGGTGCTGTACAAAGAGACAGTGAGTTATATAAGTTATATATAAGTAGTGTCAGATGAACCGGTATCCACTTCTAACAAAAAAGGAATGATTATTAGCAGCAGCTATCTGTTCAGAATCCGTAAATTACTGACAATGGATTAAAATAAGAGTAGCATAATAAAGAATATTCCGCAAATTATTTCATATAGAGGATTTTATAGATTTTTACGCGAAAAGATGGTATGATAATACGAGTCGATTGGAAACTATTTAAAGCTGTATATTTCCGGGTGTATAAGGGATACAGAGTTTATTGTCAGCTATACAATAGTCTCATAGAAGATGTGCAGAGTGATGGTATATATAGTTATTGCTAATACATTTTCCAGATACATTTTGGATAAGGTGGGTTTTAAATAGTTCGATTATATTTTATAGATTCAGAAAGAGAGGAATTAGAGATGGCAAAGATTAGAACAAGATTTGCACCAAGCCCTACAGGAAGAATGCATGTTGGAAATCTTCGTACTGCTTTATATACTTACTTGATTGCAAAGCATGAAGGTGGAGATTTCGTTTTAAGAATAGAAGATACAGACCAGGGACGTTACTGTGAAGAAGCACTGGGAATTATTTACCGTACTTTAGAGAAGACTGGCTTAAAACATGATGAAGGTCCGGATAAAGACGGCGGATTTGGCCCTTATGTTCAGAGTGAGCGTGTAGCGTCTGGACTTTACATGGACTATGCAAAGCAGCTTATTGAAAAAGGTGAGGCTTACTATTGTTTCTGTGATCAGGAAAGATTAGATTCCTTAAAACAGAATGTAGGTGGTAAAGAAATCAGTGTATATGACAAGCACTGTCTGCACCTTTCCAAAGAAGAAGTAGAAGCGAACCTTGCAGCAGGTAAGCCATTTGTTATTCGTGCAAATATGCCTAATGAGGGAGAGACAACTTTCCATGATGAGATTTATGGAGACATCACGCAGCCAAATGAAGAGCTTGACGATATGATTCTTATCAAGTCAGACGGATATCCTACTTACAATTTTGCAAATGTAGTAGATGACCATCTGATGCAGATTACACACGTTGTAAGAGGTAATGAGTATCTTTCTTCTGCACCAAAATATACTCGTCTTTACAAGGCATTTGGATGGGAAGAACCAAAGTATATTCACTGTCCATTAATTACGAATGAAGAGCATCAGAAGCTTTCAAAGCGTTCTGGACATTCTTCTTACGAAGATTTAATCGAGCAGGGATTTGTTCCAGAAGCTGTTGTAAACTTCGTAGCACTTCTTGGATGGAGTTCTCCAGATAACAGAGAGATTTTCTCCTTAGAAGAATTAGTAGAAGCATTTGATTACAAGCATATCAGCAAATCTCCAGCCGTATTTGATATGGTTAAGTTAAAATGGATGAACGGAGAATATTTAAAGGCAATGGACTCTGATACTTTCTACAACATGGCAGAGCCTTATATCAAGGAAGTTATCAAGAAGGATATGGACTTAAAGAAGATTGCAGCACTTGTTAAAACAAGAATCGAAGTATTCTCTGAAATTGGTGAAATGATTGATTTCTTTGAAGCAGTTCCAGAATACGATGTAGATATGTATACTAACAAGAAAAATAAGACAAATGCAGAGAAGTCTTTACCAGTATTACAGGAATTACTTCCAGTAATCGAAGCACAGGAAGATTTCACAAACGATGCATTATATCAGATGCTTCGTGGATTTGCAGATGAAAAAGGTTATAAACCAGGATTTGTTATGTGGCCAGTTCGTACCGCTGTTTCCGGAAAGCGCATGACTCCGGGCGGAGCAACAGAGATTATGGAAATTATCGGTAAGGATGAGACAGTAAGCAGAATTAAGGCTGCAATTGAGAAGTTATCTAAATAATAATTTGCGGGGATACAGACGCCGCTTTAGTAGAAGATATAGGGCTGGATTGTATGGAGTCTTCTAAAGAAAAAAGAATTGTTATAAGTTAGATTTTGTTCCATTGCACTAGAGCGTGTTTGAAAAATCATTCCAGCAACCTGCACGCCTCAATTTACGGTATATTTTGTCTTCATTCAGTTGACGTAGCCCGCTACGC
>ERZ791879.490-NODE-490-length-30883-cov-107.665142_pt1 | contig 30883 bp, 29 predicted proteins | sample MGYA00510162_ERZ791879 | MGnify/ENA primary metagenome ERZ791879 (study PRJEB30046, sample SAMN00792113) | human gut metagenome | study: EMG produced TPA metagenomics assembly of the A metagenome-wide association study of gut microbiota in type 2... | reverse complement strand
TATCTGACGGAACGGCTTCCACTCGAATTTATGAATTAATAGAACCTACCTAAAGCTAATTATTTTTATTACTTGCATACACTGCGGTCTCGTTAAAGCAGACTGACAATCCGTTGGTTTCGTGTTCTTGGTGTTAGTTTTATGTGATTACAATATATGCAAAAAAACTTTGCATAAGTCGTTCGCAATACGGAAAAAATACGTAACTTTGTCTTCTGCGATAATAGCTGTCGCAGTATGTAAGCAGTTAGTGTTTAGCATATATTTTTCGAACCTACATTTTATACATTTATGGCATTACCGATAAATATAGAGAGCCTTCTTAGTGGAAGTGCTGTCGAAAGTAATCAGCTTGAATTTAAGGAGGGTTGGAACCCAGATGCGATATACAGAAGCGTTTGTGCGTTTGCCAATGATTTTGAAGACACCGGTGGTGGCTATATTATTGTGGGAGTGAAAGAGGAGCACGGGCGTGCTGTGCGTCCGGTATTGGGAGTTGAGCCGGAAAAGATAGAACAGATAGAGAAAGATATGGTTGGATACAATAATCTTATCCGTCCTTATTATCAGCCTCGTCTTTTTATAGAGGAGGTTGATGGCAAGACTGTTCTAATAATAAAAGTGGCAGCAGGAGAACGCCGCCCTTATAAGGTGCCAGAACGTATCACTTCCAAGCAAAAGGACTTCAACTATTACATTCGCTATAATAGTAGCAGTATTGTGCCTAAAGACGAATACGAACGCGAGTTGATAAATCTGGCAAATCGTACTCCGTTTGATGATCGTGGTAGTGATATAATCACTCTGAAGGATATCTCAACGGCATTGCTGAGGGATTTTCTTGTTGAGGTAGGTAGCGACTTGTCAGACCAAGACCTCTCGGGCGATAACCTAAAAAATGTTCTCGACCAGATGGATCTGTTGGAGGTGACACCTGAGGGCTTTAAGGTGAAGAATGTGGCTGCCATGATGTTCTGCGACCATCCTGAGAGATTTTTCAAGATGACACAGGTGGAGATTGTTATATTTCCCAAAGGCAGATTGCAAGACCCTGATAACATGATAGAGATAGCACCAATCAGAGGTTGTGTGCCTAGGATGATTCGGGACACACTGAACTATCTCAAGACAAACATCATACAAAAGACAATACACAAGCCAGAGGATACAGAACGTTCTGTAGTCGTATACAATTATCCTTATCAGGCTTTGGAGGAGGCAGTAGTTAATAGTCTCTATCATCGTGACTACTTGGAGCGTGAACCTGTTGAGATTACTGTAGAACCTGACAAAATCAGTATTCTCAATTTTGGTGGTCCGAATCATACCATATCGTCTGAAGCTATACGCGAAGCCCGTATGCTGCGTTCTCGCCGTTATAACAATAGACGTTTAGGAGAATTTTTGAAAGAGCTGAATCTGACAGAAGGTAGAGCTACCGGAATACCCACTATTCAGCAGAAACTGCAGGAGAACGGATCGCCGCGAGCAACGATTGAAACAGATGAAGAGCGAACCTTCTTTTTGATAGATATTCCTTGCAATCAGCATTGTCTTGGCGTTCCTGTAATAAAAGATGACAAGAAAGATGACAAGAAAGATGACAAGAAAGATGACAAGAAAGATGACAAGAAAGAACTAACTGATATTCAGCGAGTTTTAGTTTCTGTTATATCAGAAAACGACAAGATAACAATACCCGAAATGGCAAGAAAGACGGAGTTGTCTGAAAGTACGATATCTCGCGAAATAAAGAGATTGCGCGTAGACCATAAAATCCTCGATCGTGAGGGCGGACGCAAAAACGGCCATTGGGTAATAACAAAGTAACATAAACAACGATAACGACCGAAATATGAAGACAATCAACACACGTCGCAGCATACGCAAGTACACCGATGCTGCGGTAAGCGACACGCTGCTGCGCCGCCTGCTCAGCGAGGCGGAGCGCACGCAGACAATGGGCAACCTGCAGCTTTATAGCGTAGTGGTGACACGATCCGATGAACAGAAGCGCCGCCTCGCGCCGGCACACTTCAACCAGCCGATGGTGGAGGGTGCGCCCGTAGTGCTCACGTTCTGCGCCGACTTCCGTCGCACTACGCTTTGGGCGGAGAATCGCAACGCCGACCCGGGCTACGACAATATGCTCTCCTTTCAGAACGCAGCTACCGACGCGCTGCTTTTCTGCCAGACCTTCTGCAACCTTGCTGAAGAGGAAGGTTTGGGCTGCTGCTTCCTCGGCACAACGGTGTACATGCCGCAGATGATTATCGACGTGCTGCAGCTGCCTCGCCTTGTGGTGCCCGTGGCTACTATCACGCTCGGCTGGCCCGACGAGCAGCCTGCGCTCACCGACCGTCTGCCCCTCGATGCTATCATGCACGAGGAGACCTACTGCGACTATACCCCCGAGCGCATTGACCGCTTCTATGCCGAGAAGGAGGCACTGGAGGAGAACCGAGAGTTTGTGCGCTTGAACGGCAAGCAGACCCTCGCGCAGGTGTTTACCGACTGCCGCTACACACGCAAGGACAACGAGGCTTTGTCTGAAGGACTGCTGGAGGTGCTCAAGAAGCAGGGCTTTTTACGCTGATAGGCTCCGACCCACAAACCGAAACCATAACAAGTATTCAGATATAACAATGAACAAAGACACGTTCGACAAGCCGCTCTCGCTCCTCGAGCTCAACTCGCTCGTCGCAGCCGTCGTAGACATCAGTCTGCCCGACGAGTACTGGGTGGAGGCTGAGCTGTCGGAGGCGCGCGAGGTGCGCGGACATTGCTACATGGAGCTGGTGGAGAAGGACGAATTCTCCAACACGCCCACGGCTCGCGCTTCAGCCAAGTGCTGGGCGTCGCGATGGTCGCTGCTGCGCCCCAAGTTCGAGCGCATCACTGGTCAGCGGCTGCACGCCGGAATGAAGGTGATGCTGCGCGTGCGTGCGCAGTTTCATGCCGCCTACGGCTTCTCGTGGATAGTGAGCGACATCAACCCCGAGTACACCATGGGCGATCTCGCACGCCGTCGCCAGGAGATAGTGCGCCAACTGAAGGCAGAAGGCGTGTTCGACCTGCAGAAAGAGCTTCGGCTGCCGTTGTTTGCGCAGCGCATAGCCGTCATATCGAGCGAAGGAGCAGCCGGCTACGGCGACTTCTCGCGCCAGCTGCACGACAATCAAGGGGGCTATATATATAAGGTGGAGCTATTCGCTGCCGTGATGCAGGGCGAAGCCGTGGAGCAGAGCGTGATAGCCGCCCTCGGACGCATATACGAGCGTGTGGACGACTTCGACGCGGTGGTGGTGATACGCGGCGGAGGAGCCACGAGCGACATGTCGGGCTTCGACACGCTCGCTTTGGCGGAGAACGTAGCCAACTTCCCATTGCCCGTCATTACCGGCATCGGTCACGAGCGCGACGAGTGCGTGCTCGACATGGTGGCGTTCGCACGCATGAAGACCCCAACGGCAGCAGCGCAGTTCCTCATCGACAACCTGCAGCGCACCGCCTTGCGCCTCGACCAGCTTGCAGACCGCATTGCCGACCGTGTGCAACGCCGCATGGATGTGGAGCGTGTGCGCCTCGTGTCGCTATCGGAGCGTATTCCCATGCTCTTCTCGCTCGTGAAGACGAAGGAGTGGGGCAGAGCCGACCGCCTCATGCAGCGCATAACGACGGCTGCGAACAGGCAACTCGTGACGGCGGAGACCTATGTCAACACCTTGCAGCGCTCCATAGAGATGTCAGTAAGACGAAAGATAGACAACGAGCGCCACCGACTCGAGCTGCTCGCACAGCGCGTTGAGGCTGAAAACCCCGACCGCCTTCTACGCCGCGGCTACAGCATCACGACGTACAACGGCAAGGCGGTGCGCGATGCCGCACAGCTGCCGAAGGGTGTGCTGGTGGAAACGCACGTGGAGAAAGGAACATTCAAATCAAGAGTGGAATAGTAGGATGCAGCTATATAGGGGGTGCACTTGTCTCCGTTCGGCTTTGCCGCTTGCCAGAGCAAGAAGTGCACCGACCGATTAGTCTTCTGCTTGGTTGGTGCAGCTGAGACAGCTGCACCCCCTTGAAGATGGCACTGCACCCCTAACTGCACACACTAATAAAAACAATAACCCAAATGCCCAAAGAACAGAAATACGAAGCAGCGATGCGCCAGCTGGAAGACATCGCAGCAAAGATGGAGAACGGCGAGCTCGATATAGACTCGCTCAGTGAGCAACTGAAGACCGCGCAGAAGCTGATAAAGCAATGCAAGGACAAACTCACGAAAACCGACGAGGACATACGCAAGATACTCGGCAGTGAGGATTGACAACGCAAGTTGTTGTCTGCTTTTTTGTGCTAATAATGTCTAATATCGCACAAATAGTTGCACGTTTGTTTTATTATTATTACTTTTGCCTGCGGTTAGGGGAGCATATCCCCGCTATGAAAAAGAAACGTATTAAAACCTAAAGTTTTATGAAAGATATAGCATGGTCAGAGTTGTCGTTCGGCTATATGCCTACCGACTATAACGTGCGCTGTTGCTACCGCAATGGCAAGTGGGGCGAGATAGAGGTCTGCTCCGACGAGTACATTAAGCTCCACATGGCAGCCACCTGTCTGCACTACGGACAGGAAGCCTTTGAGGGACTGAAGGCATACCGTTGCCCCGATGGCAAGGTGCGCGTGTTCCGAATGGAAGAGAACGCAGCACGTCTGCAGTCGACATGCCGTGGTATCATGATGCCAGAGTTGTCTACAGACATCTTCGTTGAGATGGTGAAGAAGGTAGTGCGCCTCAACCAGGAGTACATCCCGACATACGAGAGCGGTGCTACGCTCTATATCCGTCCGCTCCTCATCGGTACATCGGCACAGGTAGGCGTTCGTCCGGCAGAAGAGTACATGTTCCTCATCTTCGTCACACCGGTAGGTCCGTACTTCAAGGGTGGTTTCTCTACCAACCCGTACGTCATCGTGCGCGACTACGACCGTTCGGCTCCGCTCGGCACAGGCATCTACAAGGTGGGTGGCAACTATGCTGCATCGCTCAGAGCCAACCATCTCGCTCATGAGAAGGGCTACGCTTGCGAGTTCTATCTTGACGCAAAGGAGAAGAAGTACATGGACGAGTGTGGTGCTGCCAACTTCTTCGGCATCAAGAACAACACATACGTCACACCGAAGTCGACCTCAATCCTTCCGTCAATCACCAACAAGAGTCTTATGCAGCTCGCTGAGGACTTCGGTCTGAAAGTGGAGCGTCGCCAGATTCCTGAGGAAGAGCTCGCTACATTTGAGGAGGCAGGCGCTTGCGGTACAGCAGCCGTAATCAGCCCAATCTCGTACATCGACGACCTCGACACAGGTCAGCGCTTTATGTTCAGTGAGGACGGCAAGCCAGGTCCTGTTTCGACCAAGCTCTACAACCACCTGCGTGGCATTCAGTATGGCACGGAAGAGGATAAGCATGGTTGGACAACAGTAGTAATCGAGTAAAAATTGATTAGGTAAATATTCAGAGTAAGGGTGCAGCGGTTTTTGCCGCTGCACCTTATTTGTATATATAAACCAACCCAAATTCCACTTTTAACCCTCCGAATTTGTCTAATCGTCCTTTATTTCGTAACTTTGCATACACTAATACATTTCATTATGGAGAATAATACTCATACCGTATTCAATGCAGCTCAACTTAAAATGTTGAATATGATGGCAATGTTGAAGACTAAAGAAGAGATCGATGGTCTGCAGCAGGTGGTGTCTGATTATCTTGCAAAACTGTTGCATGGTGAGATTGATCGTTTGTGGGAAGAAGGCGAACTCTCTGAAGAAAAAGTAGAGAGTTTTAGAAATCTCCATGAGCGCACACACTATAATAAGCAACAATTATGATTGGAGTGAACACTAACTATGTGCTTGACACAAATAGTTTGATAATGTCACTTTCCTCCCGTAATAAATACTCATATATATGGGACGCATTTGTTACGGGTAGGTATACTTTGTGTGTGACAAATGAAATATTAACTGAATATGAAGAAGTTATTTCAAGAAACATCAATCAGAGAGTAGCACGCATTGTGCTTTCTTATTTTATGTTGTTGCCAAATGTTAAGTTTGTTGATCCGCATTATAGTTTTGGATTGATACACGCAGACTTTGATGATAATAAATTTGTGGATTGTGCAATAGTTGCTAATGCAAGATGCATAGTGACGCAAGATCATCATTTTGATGTTCTTAGCACTATAGATTTCCCAAAAGTTGATGTAATTGATATTGACGAATTTTTAAAAATGCTTCTTTCTGAAGTGAATTAAAAGACAACAATGGGCAAAGGAAAACTGGCGAAGTTCGCTGATATGGAGCGATACGAGAACGTGTTTCAATATCCGTTCTCGGTAGCAGATAATGTGCCGTTCGACATGAAAGGACGATGGCGCGAGATATATTTCAAGAACGACAACCCGATTGTGCTCGAGCTGGGCTGCGGCAAAGGCGAGTACACGGTGGGGCTGGCAAAGATGTTCCCCAACGTGAACTTCATCGGCGTAGACATCAAGGGCGCACGCATGTGGACAGGTGCCACGCAGGCACTCGGTGAAGGCTTGAAGAACGTGGCGTTTCTGCGCACGAACATAGAGATAATCGACCGCTTCTTCGCAGAGGACGAGGTGCAGGAGATATGGCTCACGTTCAGCGATCCGCAGATGAAGAACCCACGCAAACGTCTCACATCTACCTACTTCATGGAGCGCTATCGTCGCTTCCTGCAGGACGGCGGCACGATACATCTGAAGACCGACTCCAACTTCCTCTTCACATACACCACATACATGCAGCAGCGCAATAATCTGCCACTGCTCTTCCGCACCGAAGACCTCTACCACACCGAGGGCTTGGACGCACAGACCAACGAGATTCTCGGCATACAGACCTACTACGAAAGCATGTGGATAGAACGCGGACTGAACATCAAGTACATGAAGTTCGCATTGCCGCACGAAGGCGAGCTGTACGAGCCGGAAGTTGAGATACCGCTCGACGAGTACCGCTCATATCACCGCGACAAGCGTAGCTCTAAAACGACTGCAGTATAAGTTTTGAATTTTGAGTTTTGAATTATGCGCTGCGCGCATTATGAATTATTGAATTTTGAATTACGAATTCATAATTGAATAATCCCTAATCGGCGTAGCCGACAATTCAAAACTCAAAACTCAAAACTCAAAATTGCGACGCATGTCGCAACAATTCAAAATTCAAAACTCAAAATTCAAAACTCAAACATGACCCTATATCCGAAACTCATTACTGACGCACTCGCAACAGTAATATATGCAGGTACAAAGAAAAACCTCATAGAAAGTAATATGCTTGCCGACGATGTGCGCATCAACGGCATGAAAGTGAAGTTCACACTCGTATTCCCACGCGATACCGACCCGTTCATGAAGTCGACTATCAAGGCGGCTGAGGCTGCCATCCACTATCACGTGTCGAAAGACGTGGAGGTGACCATCGAGACCGAATTCCTCTCGAAGCCGCGCCCGGAAGTGGGCAAACTGCTGCCGCAGGTGAAGAACGTCATCGCCGTAAGCTCAGGTAAGGGCGGAGTAGGCAAGAGTACCGTTGCAGCCAACCTCGCCATCGCCTTGGCACGTCTTGGCTACAAGGTAGGTCTGCTCGACTGCGACATCTTCGGTCCGTCGGTTCCGAAGATGTTCCAAGTAGAAGACGCACGTCCATACGCCGTGAAGAAAGACGGTCGCGACCTCATAGAACCAATCGAGAAGTACGGCATCAAGCTGCTCTCTATCGGCTTCTTCGTAAACCCCAATACCGCAACACTGTGGCGCGGTGGCATGGCATCGAACGCTCTTAAGCAGCTCATCGCCGATGCCGACTGGGGCGAGCTCGACTACTTCGTGCTTGACACACCTCCCGGAACAAGCGACATACATCTCACACTGCTCCAGACTCTCGCAATCACAGGCGCTGTCATCGTGAGCACACCGCAGAAGGTGGCGCTCGCCGACGCTCTCAAGGGTATTGACATGTACGAGAATGACAAGGTGAACGTGCCTATCCTCGGACTCGTGGAGAACATGGCGTGGTTCACACCAGCCGAACTGCCGGAAAACAAGTATTACATCTTCGGCAAGGAAGGCTGCAAGCAGCTTGCACAGGAGAAGGGCTTGCCTCTGCTCGCGCAGATACCGCTCGTGCAGGGCATCTGCGAGAATGGCGACGCTGGTACACCTGCCGCTCTCGACAGCAACAGCATAACAGGTCTGGCGTTCATCAACCTCGCGCAGGCTGTTGTCACCGTCGTGAACCGTCGTAACAAGGAGCTGCAGCCCACAAAGATTGTAGAGGTTACGAAGAACTGATAGAGCTGAACGTACAAAAAATAAGTCTGAACGTACAGAAATCTATTTGTATTACAATGACTAAAGAGAAAGAAATATTCAAGCGTGCCGAACTGCTCATGGGCGAAGACGTGATGAAGGCGTTGGCGTCGAAGCGCGTCATCGTCTTCGGTGTGGGCGGCGTAGGCAGCTGGTGTGTAGAGTGCTTGGTGCGCTCGGGCATACGCCATATCACGATAGTCGACTGCGACTGCGTATGCGCCTCTAACGTAAACCGTCAGCTCATGGCTACGTCTGCCACAATAGGACGCGTGAAGGTGGAGGCGCTGCGCGAACGTCTGCTCGAGATAAACCCCGACTGCGAGGTCAACGCCCTGCAGAAGATGTACACCGACGAGACTGCAGCCGAGTTCCATCTCGACGAGTACGACTATATCATCGATGCTATCGACTCGCTGAAGGACAAGATATCGCTCATAATGCGTGCCTGCGAGACCAATGCCGTGTTCTTCTCGTCAATGGGCGCTGCGTTGAAGATGGATTCTACGCAAATACGCGTGACTGAATTTTGGAAAGTGCGTGGCTGTCCGCTCGGCGCTGCGCTGCGCAAGCGCATGAAGCGTGCCGGATTGAAGCCAGCGCACAAGTTCCAGTGCGTCTACAGCGAGGAACTGCTCGACAATCGTGGCAGCGACACAGGCAACGACCCCTGTCTGATACAGAAGGCGCAGACAAACGGATCGATGGCGCACATCACGGCTATATTCGGCTTTACTATGGCCGGACTTGTGCTTAAAGATGTGTATCAGAAGACACTTGGCAAGCTGTAATACAATAAAACAACTAAAATAGAGTTATATAAAGAAAACAATTATAAAACAATGAAGAAATACGTTATTTATCTGTTTCTGTTCATATTCCTGCCGTTGGCTGCCGTGGCACAGTCGTCGATGACCGACCAGCAGGTGATGCAGTACATCGTGAAGGAACACAACTCTGGTAAGTCGCAGTCGGAGATTGTGACCAAGCTTATGCAGCGTGGTGTGGACATCTCGCAGATTCGCCGCGTGCGCAACAAGTACGAACGCCAGATGAAACAGGGCGGATTAGGTAATGTGTCGGACAACACCAAGGGTGACAAGGACGAATCGCGTCTGCGTACCAACAACGGCAACCCACGCGAACTGACAAAGCGCGACGACTATGGCAAGGAGGCTACGCAGAAGGCTTCGCAGTATTCGAGTATGCGCCTGAAGGCAGAACGCGACCGCAAGTACAAGAACACCTACGACGAGACTGACGAGGAGTTTATGGACTATCAGCGCGAGATGTTCGAGCTGGTGCCAGATACGGCGCAGATGCTTGAGCAGCTGCTTGCTGAGCGCGACGCTCTGAAGAAGAAAGTGTTCGGACGCGACATCTTCAACAACCAGGAACTCTCGTTCGAGCCGAACATGAATATCGCTACGCCGCAGAGCTACGTTCTCGGTCCGGGCGATGCCGTCTTCGTTGATATTTACGGTGCTTCGCAGAAGTCGGAGCAGTGTACCGTGTCGCCTGAAGGCGAAATAACAATCGAAGGCTTCGGCCCCGTACATGTTGGCGGACTTACAGTAAATCAGGCTAACAGACGCCTTCGCTCTACGCTTGGCGCACGCTATAGTAGTTCGAAGGTAAAGCTATCGGTAGGTCAGACACGCACTATCATTGTTAACGTGATGGGCGAGGTGAAGACACCTGGTACCTACACACTCTCGGCTTTTGCTACTGTCTTCCACGCTCTCTACATGGCTGGCGGCACAAACGACATCGGTACGCTCCGTAATATCAAGGTATATCGCAACAACCGTCTTATAACAACCGTCGACATCTACGACTATATCCTCAACGGAAAGCTCACGGGCAATGTGCGCCTCGCCGACAACGACGTGATTGTTGTAGGTCCGTACGACTGCCTTGTGAACGTAACGGGTAAGGTGAAGCGTCCTATGTTCTACGAGATGAAACCAAACGAGTCGATCGCTTCGTTGCTGAAATACACGGGCGGTTTCACTGGCGACGCTTACAAGAAGGCTGTGCGTGTGAACCGCAAGAACGGAAAGGAATACTCGGCATATAACGTTGAGGAGTTCGACTTTGCGAGCTTCCATGTAGCCGACGGCGACTCTGTGTCTGTCGACTCTATCATGGCGCGCTACGCCAACACCGTTGAGGTGAAGGGAGCCGTGTTCCGTCCGGGTATGTACAACCTTGGCGAGCAGGTGAACAGCGTACGTTCACTCATCGAGCACGCCGATGGTGTTACAGAAGATGCTATCACTTCGCGTGCCGTGATGCACCGCATGAAGGCAGACCGCACGCTTGAGGTTGTCAGCGTAGACATCGAGGGCATTATGAGCGGTCGTGTAGCCGACATCCCATTGAAGGAGAACGACGTACTCTTTGTGGCTACCAAGACAGAGAAGATGTCCGACCGAACGCTCACGATACGTGGCGAGGTGCAGTACCCCGGTGTATATAAGTATGCCGACAACGAGACTGTAGAGGACTTCATCATACAGGCAGGCGGTCTCACCGATAAAGCATCGCTTATGAACGTAAGTATCAGCCGACGTGTGAGCGACCCGAAGGCGTTGCGTCCAGACAGCGTCATCGCAAAGACATTCAACGTGGCGTTGAAAGACAACTTTGCTGTTGACGGCGACCGCACGCTGACGCTCATGCCTTTCGACGAAGTGTACGTAATGCGCTCGCCGGGCTACACCGAGCAGCAGAACGTGTCGGTAGAGGGCGAGGTGCTCTTCGCCGGAACATACGCCCTGGAGCGCAACAACACACGCTTGAGCGACCTCTTCAAAAAGTCGGGCGGTTCGAACGGACTCGCCTACATAAAGGGCGCACGACTCATGCGTAGGGCTAACGAAACCGAGAAGGCGCGTATGGAGGCTGTACTGAAGATGCAGCAGGAGGAGCAGAAGAAGAACCTTTTGCAGCTCTCGGCAAGTGCCAACAACGCTGCAGCTCTGCAGACTACAGCCCAGGACGCTACAAAGGCCAACATCGAGAAGTTCCAGGTGCCTGACGAGTACCCTGTAGGTATCGATCTCGCAGAGGCTATGAAGCACCCGGGCTCGGATGCCGACCTCGTTTTGCGCGACGGCGACCGTCTCATCGTGCCGCAGTATAACGGAACGGTGAAGGTGAACGGAGCCGTGATGTACGCCAACACCGTGGCTTACGAGCGCGGAAAGCGTGCCGGCTACTACATCGACCAGGCGGGCGGCTATGCTTCGGATGCCGTTAAGGGCCGTGCATACATTATATATATGAACGGCAAGGTGTCGAAGCTGAGTCATGGAGCGAAGGTGCAGCCGGGCTGCGAGATTGTAGTGCCTGCTAAGCTGAAGCGCAAGATGACAGCTGCCGAGATGATGAGTATGGGATCGAGCATGTCGTCAATCGCTGCGATGATCGCAACAATTAGTAACATCATTACGAAGTAAGGTTTGATAAAAACATAAGTTCTGAGAACCCTGACGTGGATTCTCAGAACATAAACAAACAGAGTGTACAGAGAATTATACAAACCGATTGTATAGAATAATATATAACAATGAGCGAACAAAAGAAAGACGTGATTGACCTCGTTGAGGTGTTCAAGTTACTTAAAACGAAGAAGAAAGTCTTCTTCATCGTGCTGCCGATAGTGTTTGTGTTGTCGTGCCTATATATCTTTCCACAACCACGCTACTATCGTTGCAGCGTGACGTTGGCACCGGAGGCTACTGGTGAGAATGTGGCTGGCGGACTCTCGTCTCTTGCTTCTCAGTTTGGCGTAAACCTTGGTGGAGCATCGCAGGATGCCATCTATCCGTTGCTCTATCCGGAGCTTGTTGAGTCGAACGAGTTTGTCATCGATCTGCTTGGCATCAAGGTGACAAAGCTGGACAAGAGTCTGAGCACCGACTACTACACATATATGCGCAAGCATCAGGAGAAGAATCCGATAACGGCTCCGTTCAAGTATGTGATGCGCAAGGTCACTTCTTGCTTCAAGAAGAATGAAAACACGAAAGGCTTGCGTACGGGTGCGCAGATGGATCCGTTCCGTATGTCGGAGAGAGACTCAAAATTGCTTGATGAAATAAAAAGTAATATCAGTTGCGACGTAGACAAGAAGACGGAGGTGATAACCATAAAGGTAGAAGACCAGGACCCACTTATCTGCGCTACAATGGCCGACTCGGTTCGTGTGCATCTTCAGGACTTCATCACACGCTATCGCACCAACAAAGCCCGCATAGACGTTGAGCACTACGAGAAGCTCGCCGTAAAGTCGAAGAAGGAGTACGAATACTGCGCACAGATATACAGTGCCTACTGCGATGCCAACCAGGACGTGATGTTGCAGTCGTTTCTCTCGAAGCGCGACGAACTGGAGAACGAGATGCAGCTGAAGTTTAACACATATAGCGCCATGCGCACACAGCTTGAAGCCATGCGCGCCAAACTTCAGGAGAAGACTCCAGCGTTCACAACGTTGCAGTGTGCAACCGTGCCTGTGAAGCCAGCCGGTCCGAAGCGCATCATCTTCATCTTGGGTATGTGCTTCCTTGCCACATTCGTCACAGCCTTGTGGCTTGCACGCAAGCAGCTCTTTACAAAAGCATAAACATACGGGGAGGCGCATTGTCGCCTTCCCATTTATTTATAAAAGGAAGAACCATAATGTCGTTGTTCACGTTCAAACGAATACCACTGTATTTCGATAAGATTTCTGCCCGCGTCAATCTGCATGATATGACGTTCCTGCCTGCTGTCATGATATTCTTTCTTGTGATAAATACGACACTCTCGTTGTCTGCTTTGGAGATGCAACTGTTGTCGTATGCGGTGCTTGCAATGGTTATTGTGAGTTTCTTGTTTATGTTGGCGTTAGTGATGCATGATAAGGAGATTTCTCGTTATGGCTTTATGCATTTTCTTTTCTTGTTGTTTCTTTTCGCAATGACATTAGTTAATGTCAACGATATAAAAAACGATATTTATAATAGTATTGCTATAGGTCTCTTACTGCTCCTCATGCGTTATTATCGCCATCGTATGAATATGATTTTGAAGTGTTTCACCATAGCATTTACGGTGTGTATGTGGCTCAACCTTTTTCATCTCGTTACTCACCCATTGCTTTGGCTTGTAGAAGACCATAAGGACGGTATTGGCTATTTGTTTGGCGACAACTATAACCAAATGGGTTGTCGTATGATAGTGGCATTGGCAGCCAACCTGATGTGCATACGCTATTCGCGTATATGGCTCTTCAACTTCATCATAATGGCTGTGGTAATTATAGTCTCTTTGTTGATGGTCGGTTCGATGACCTCGCTTTCTATGATTGTTGTTTTCCTTGTTTGCTGTCTGTTACCAACATCGAAGTTACGACTATCTGCAATATGTGGCTTATTTGCAGTTTTCCTACTCTTTCAGGTATTTGTGGTGTTCAATGGGCGTGGTCTTGAGAACAATGAACTTGCGGCATATCTTGTTGAGGACGTGTTAAAGAAAGATCTTACATTTACGTATCGTACACACATGTGGGAGAGTGCCTTAAAGATTATAGAAGAATCGCCTATTTGGGGGTGGGGCTTTGCCGATGCCGATTGGTACAAGTCAAATATGTCTTCGTTCGCTATCGGTCCTCACAACTTCATTCTTGCCATACTTATTCATGGTGGAGTGATATTGCTGAGTATATATATAATTATATGTGGTAAGGTTTTCAAGAACGTTCTGCCGTATCTGAAGGAAAAGAACATACAGTTGTTATTGCTTTCTGTTGCTTGCCTTTGGATTATGTCTCTTTTTGAGATGTACCCTTATTACTTTATGTTATATCCTCTCGCATTGCTTTACTATTCCCATTATGTTTATGATGATGCGGATAAGTGTACTTTGATGGCAGAATGAGAGTGTGTACAATAATTACTTAAGAATGCAAGAAAATACAAACAAATCGATAGCGGTAAACTCGCTGATACTTTACATCCGCCTCGCCATTATATCCGTTAGCGGACTGCTCTATACGCGTTTCAGTCTGCAGGCATTGGGTATAAGCGACTACGGATTATACTCGGTCATTGCCTGCATCATCACCTTCATAAGCATCATCAACACAATTATGGTGACCACCTCCAACCGTTTCATCGCCATTGCCATCGGCAAGAACGACCAGGAGGAGGTGTGCCGTCAGTTCAATGTGAACCTTGTGATACATATGCTCATAGCACTGCTCACTATAGTTGTCGCTCTGCCTTTGGGGCATTGGTACATAGTGCATCATGTGACGTACGACGGTGACATGCACACGGTGCATACCATTTTCAATGTGTCTATCATTGCGGCTGCAATGTCATTCATAGGTGTGCCCTATAATGGACTGCTCATTGCGCGTGAGCGCTTCTTTGTTTTCTGTTTAACGGATGTGGCAATGAGTCTTTTTAAGTTATTCTTCACTTATCTTCTTATTGACCATTTCGAGCATAAGCTCATCATCTATACCTGCGTAATGGCATTCATGACCGCCTTCCCTACGGTGGTGTTCTTTGCCTATTGCCGCAGGCAGTTTGCAGCCATCACGCGTTTTGTCTTTGTGCGCCAGTGGCGCAAATACTATGATGTGCTTAATTTCTCCATAGGTATAGGCATCGGAGCCATAGCCACAATCGGCAAGGCTCAGGGTGGTGCGCTCATTATCAACATGTTCTTCAGCACCACGATGAACGCCGGACTTGCAGTAGCCAATTCTGTTAGTTCTATATTGCAGAACTTTGCCAACAATGCACAAAAACCCATCTCGCCACAGATTGTGAAGAATTATGCTGCGGGCAATCTCGACCGTTGCACATCCCTTGTCTGTCTGGCTTCCAAAGCCACTTATCTCTCGATGTTCTTCGTCTCCATTCCCTTCATCCTTGCGCCTGAAGTGATTTTCGGTTTGTGGCTGAAGGAAGTGCCGCCGTATGCAATAACGTTCACTCATCTGCTCATTGTCGACATTCTGATATTCTCCATCAATGCAGGCGTCAACGACTTCGTGTTTGCCACAGGAAAGATAAAGCTCTATCAGATCATTGTCAACACGTTGCTTGTAAGTTCGATTGTCGTAGGATACTTGGCGATGCGCCGGGGCATGCCGCCTGAATATCTTTTCTATGTCTACATAGCCTTCTCGTTCATGGTCTTTCTGGTGCGTCCTTTCATCATTATCCGCATCACGAAGTTTGACGTGTGGGCTCTTGTGCGCTGTTCGTACGTTCCTGTGCTCCTGATAACGTTTCTCTTCCTCCCGACGCTGTATTTGAAACAGATAATGGGTCAGATGCTAAGCGTGGTTGTGGCTTATGCTTATTTCGTCATATTGCTTTACACCATCGGACTGCGCAAGAATGAGCGCCACTACGTGAATTCTCTTGTACGAAACAAATTGCTTCGTAAACATTGATGCAAGATCAATAAAATAGTATTATTATAACGTCCGATACAATATAGTTCTGTATCGGGCGTTTATATTATATAATTCGCAATACTTAAAAGTCTATAATGGAACCGCTCAGAACATCTCTCTCCATAATAATGCCCGTGTTCAATCATCGTGACGAAGTACGTACGATGATTGACAGCATACTCGCCAACGACTTCAATGCATGGGAGCTTCTCGCCGTAGACGACGGTTCGGGCGAAGACACGCTGCAGCTGCTCGAAAGCTACGCTGCAGTCGACAGCCGCATACGCGTAGTAAGGCGCAGCCGACAGCCGAAGGGTGCGCAGACCTGCCGCAACATAGGTTTGGAGATGGCGCATGGAGAGTTCGTCATCGTCTTCGATTCCGACGACTATATAGCACCCTATTGCCTGCGACAGCGGGTGGAGATGCTGCAGAAGCGCCCCGACCTCGACTTCCTCGTGTTCCCTTCGGGAGTGTTTGTAGACGAGCGTTTCGTCACCGAGCCGCATCCTTACGCCTTCGGATTCCGCGTGGCTGAGGACGATGTGGCGCTGTTCGCCAGTCGCCGACTGCCGTTCATCGTCTGGAACAATATCTACAGCACCGAGTCGCTGCGCCGCCACAACCTCACGTGGAATGTCAACCTGCTGTCCTTGCAGGACGCCGACTTCAACATATCAGCCATCGCCGCCGGACTGCGCTACGACTATGCAGAGGCTCCGCAAGACTACGGCTACCGCATCATCACTACGTCTTCTATTTCAAAGAAAATAAACACACAGGCGCACGTAGACAGCCATGTGCGTGCCAACAGCCGCATGTACGACACGGTGCGCCGCATCGGAGGCAAGCGCTACGACCGTTCACTCTACGACGGTATGTTGCGCATTTACAACTCGGGCATGACTGGTAAGGGCATCAACCGCTCGCTCGCCGAAGCGCTCGCCGACAGCGTGAGTAAGCGATGCCCGTACCACAGTCGTCTGCTTAAACTGCAGATACGTCTAACGCTATTGTTACAGAAATTGTTGCCTGCACGTCTCGCACGCCAGTTGCCCGTGGCGGCATACCTCTTGCGCGAAGCACGTTGGCGCAAGAAAAAGACTGCCATAATAAACTCACTTATTGAGACACAGAAACATTAACAAAACACGATGAAATTAGCAATACTACTCTCTACATACAACGGTATGAACTATCTGGAGGAGCAGGTAGATTCTATCATTGCGCAGACCTACACCGACTGGAAACTATACATACGCGACGATGCTTCTACCGATGCGACGGTGGCTCTCATCAAGCGACTCGCCGACACCGACCCACGCATCATTAACATATCCTCCAGCGGCAACCTCGGAGCGAAGGAGTCGTTCATGTGGATGCTGCGCAATGTGGAAGCAGACTATTATATGTTCTGCGACCACGACGATGTGTGGCTCCCTAAGAAAGTGGAGCTGACGCTGAAGCGCATGCAAGAAGCCGAGGCTGAGCATAGCGGCAGTCCGATCATCGCCTGCACCAACCTGAAGCTGGTGGATGCCAAGCTTAACGTCTTCGCCGAGTCTTACTGGAAGTTCCGCCACTATCCCATGTCTGTCTTCAACGACAAGTACTATCATCTGTTCTACAACAACATGCCGGGCTGCACGATGATGCTCAACCATGAGGCAAAGGCGGTCTGTTTCCCTTATTCTGAGAAGATAGTGATGCACGATGCGTGGTTCGCCATCGCCGTTCTGTGGAACAAGGGCTTCGTCGTAGCCGAACCCGAGCCGCTTATGCTATACCGTCAGCACGAGAATAACGTCGTCGGAGCCAAGAAAACCCGCAGCCTGATGAATCAGTTGGGCATGATAAGCGAACTGATGGCGAAGACCCGCGAGCAGCATCTCTCCACAGTCTCACTGACGCACATGTCATTCACACGCTTTGTGATAATGAAGGCATACTATCTTTTGCGTGAGCATCTATCAAATTTCTTCGGAAAGTAACAACTGTTAACCTAAAACAAGCGAATATGAGAAAGATAAGCATCATTGGCAATTTTGATATAAAGAACAACAGTTATAACGGGCAGACCATTAAGACGCGCATCGTAGCCGACGAACTCGAGTCGTTATACGGGGCGTCAGAGATAAAGCGCATCGACACAGCCGGCGGCAAGAGCGTTGTACTGCGCCTTCTTTTCCAATTGTTCGGTTGCGTGGTACGCAGCCGCAATGTGATTATCTTGCCCGCGCAGAACGGTATAAAGGTGATTCTGCCGCTTGTCGTGATATATAACCTGCTGTTCCGTCGCCGCATTCATTATGTAGTGATAGGCGGATGGCTCGCCGAACTGCTGCAGCGCAACCGCTGGCTGCTGCCTTTCGTCAAGCGTCTGCACATGATATACCCCGAGACACAGAACATGAAGACTGCGCTTGCCGCATTGGGCTTGCATCGCGTTAAGGTGATGCCCAACTGCAAGCCGCTGCACATTCTGTCTGCCGACGAACTCGCGGGCTGTAATCTACGTCCTATGCGTTTTTGTATATTCTCGCGTATCACACCAACGAAAGGCATTGACGATGCAGTGCAAGCCGTGAGTCTTGCTAACGAGAAGGCTGGCAGCACCATCGCTACGCTTGACCTCTATGGTAATGTGGAAGAAGCAGACCGCGCTTGGTTTGAAACTCTTCAAACCAAGATTCCAAACTTTGTGAAATATTGCGGAAAGGTAGCGTTCGACAAAAGCGTATACACTCTGAAAGAATACACCGCGTTGCTCTTCCCAACGTACTATCCTGGCGAAGGACTCGCCGGCACTGTCATCGACGCTTTCGCTGCAGGTCTGCCCGTCGTAGCGAGCGATTGGCACGACAACGCAAACATCATTACCGATGGAAAGAATGGTTTTGTCTTCCCTACGCATGACGTTAATCGCCTTGCTGAGATAATCCTCGACATTTATAAATGCCAAGATAGCCTTGTTCCAATGAAACTCAACTGTATACATTCGGCACAGGCTTATCTTCCCCCATTTGTCATCAAGATAATAGCTGCAGAATTGGCTTAGCCATATCTATTGCTATTGTTTTGTTATAAATGGTCCTCCATTTCAAATAAATATGTTAACTTTGTACGAATTTTTAAATATATAATGTAAATGGAAATAAAAATTGCTGTTATCGGACTTGGATATGTGGGCTTGCCGTTAGCTCGTCTTTTCTCAACAAAGTATCCGACTGTTGGTTTCGACATGAACCAGCATCGTGTAGACGAGCTTATGCAGGGTCATGATTCCACACTGGAAGTGTCTGATGAATTGCTTGGCGACGCTATACATAACCATAACTTCGTTTGTTCCACCAATCTTGACGATATACGCGACTGCAATTTCTACGTTGTAGCCGTGCCAACACCCGTTGACAATAACAATCATCCCGACCTCAAGCCGCTTTGGGGTGCCAGCGAGACAGTGGGCAAGGTTATCAAGAAGGGCGATATCGTCGTGTACGAGTCGACCGTTTATCCTGGTGTTACAGAGGAAGAGTGTCTGCCTGTAGTGGAGCGTGTAAGCGGACTGAAGTATAACGAGGACTTCTTTGCAGGCTACAGTCCCGAGCGTATCAATCCGGGTGACAAGCTTCACACCGTGGAGAAGATAAAGAAGGTGACCTCTGGTTCTACGCCCGAAGTGGCTGATATCGTAGATAGCGTCTATAACTCAGTGCTCATCAATGGTACGCATAAAGCACCGAGCATCCGCGTTGCTGAAGCTTCTAAGATAATTGAAAATTCGCAGCGCGATGTCAATATCGCCTTTATGAACGAGCTGGCAAAGATATTCAATGCTATGGGCATCGACACCAACGACGTCATTGAGGCAGCGGCTTCAAAGTGGAACTTCATCAAGCTCAAACCGGGTCTGGTAGGCGGACATTGCATCAGCGTCGACCCTTACTATCTCATTCAGAAAGCACAGGTGTATGGCGTTCTTCCGCGTGTGATGTTTGCAGCACGTCGACTGAATGACGGCATGGGCGACTATGTAGCCAATCAGGTCATCAAGTGTATGAACAAGAAAGGCATTCTCGTCAAGAACTCTAAGATTCTTATTCTTGGCATCACATTCAAGGAGAACTGTCCCGACATCCGCAACACTAAGGTGGTGGATATCTATCACACCCTTAGCGAATACACAAACAATATCGACGTTTACGATTCGTGGGCTGATGCCGATAGGGTTGAGCACGAGTATGGCATCAGCATAAAGACGCAACTTCCTAACGAGAAGTACGATGCCGTTATCCTCGCAGTTGCTCACAACGAGTTCCGAGACCTCGACTTCTCAGCCGTTCGTGCTGCGAACAGCGTGGTGTATGACGTTAAGGGCGTATTGTCGCGCGACATCATAGACGGCAGATTATAAATAATTAATAATTATAAGCAGTTTGATTAAAAATATGAGACTGTCTGTTATCTGTCCTATATATAATGAAGAGAAATACATCGTTACGTTTCTCGATTCTGTGTTGCAGCAAGACTTCTGTCGTGACGATATGGAAGTGTTGCTTGTTGACGGAATGAGTCGTGACAAGACGCGTCTGATTATTTCTCAATATATTGATAAATATCCGTTCTTACGTCTGTTGGATAATCCAGAACGTACGGCTCCGTGTGCAATGAACGTTGGAATAAAGGAGGCTAAGGGAGATATCATTATCAGATTAGATGCCCACGCCTTATATCCTTACAACTATTTCACAACACTCGTTTCTAAGCTATACGAATTGAATGCCGACAATATTGGTTGTGTCTTAAATACGGATGTGCTCAACAAAACCCCCAAGACTCTTGCCATTCGTGAGGTTCTTAGCAACAAATTTGGTGTAGGTAATTCGTCGTTTAGAACAGGAGTGACTTCAGCATGCGAGGTTGATACTGTGCCTTTCGGATGTTGGCGTCGTGAGGTGTTTCAGAAATACGGATTCTACGACAAGCGTCTTGTGCGTAATCAAGATATAGAACTGAACAAGCGCATTAAGCGTGGTGGCGGACATATCTTCATAATCCCTGATATTTCGTGCACGTATTTAGCACGTGAGACGTTCAAGGCATTGGCAAAGAATAATTATGGCAATGGTAAATGGAATATACTGACAGTATATTATACAAAGTATTTCAGCTCTTTGTCTGTTCGACATTTTATTCCGTTAGCATTTGTACTATCGCTATTATTGCCAATAGTGCTGATGCCCCTTAATTTATGGTTTGGAGTGTTGTCGTTGATGTCTTTGGGTGCATACCTGGTGACTTTGGGAGGTGTAAGCTTTACTATATGGAAGACCAAAAGGCTTAATGTATTCTATCTACTCATGTCGTTCCTTACGCTGCATCTTTCGTATGGTTGGGGGTCGTTGATGGGGATATTCAAAGTTGTAGGATTGAAAATACAAGGTAAATAATGATAGCAAAATATCTTTTCGATCGCATTATGGCGTTTGTCGGACTTGTTGTTTTGAGTCCAATACTCTTCGTGGTATGGATACTTATCCGCATAAAAATGCCTGACGGACCGGCTGTTTTCACTCAGAAGCGTGTCGGTAAAGGTGGAAAACTATTTACCATGTATAAGTTTCGCTCCATGAGCGCACATCATAGTGGCTCCACTGTATCGGTGGCAGGCGAAAGCCGAATCACTCCGCTTGGTGCCAAACTACGTAGATACAAGCTCGATGAACTTCCTGAGTTGTGGAATGTGTTCATTGGGGATATGAGTTTTGTTGGTCCGCGTCCTGACGTGCCTGGATATGCAGACAAACTTGAAGGCGACGACAGACGTGTGTTACAGTTGCGTCCTGGCATAACTGGTCCAGCGAGCTTGAAATATCGTGATGAGGAGGTTCTGCTTGCTGCTCAAGCCAATCCACAGGAGTTTAATGATAAGGTCATCTATCCTGACAAGGTGCGTATAAACCTTTATTATCTTGATCATTACAGTTTCGTGGCTGATATCAAGATGATTATCGCAACAGTTCTTGGAAAGCGGATAGAATACAATAATGAGATAATTTAGATTTTAATTGAGTATGGAAAGAAAACGAGTATATTTATGCCTTGCCCACATGAGTGGCAAGGAGATGGATTATATAAAAGAAGCTTTCGACACTAATTGGGTTGTGCCATTGGGACCGAACGTAAACGGCTTTGAGAAAGACCTTGAAGAGTTTGTAGGCGAAGAAAAGCGTGTTGTTGCTTTAAGTTCGGGAACGTCAGCGGTTCATCTGTCTTTGATAGCTTGCGGAGTATGTGCAGGCGACGAGGTGATGGTACAGTCCTTTACGTTCTGTGCCTCAAGTAATCCAGTTAAGTATCTTGGTGCGATACCGGTCTTTGTGGACAGCGAGCGTGATACTTGGAATATGGATCCGCAATTGTTGGATGAGGCTATCGCTGATCGTGTGGCTAAGACCGGACGTAAGCCCAAAGCCATCATTGTCGTGTATCTGTATGGTATGCCGGCAAAGATTTCCGAATTGCTTGCTGTGGCTGATAAGTGGAACATCCCCGTCATTGAGGATGCAGCAGAAGGTTTTGGATCGTCCTATAAGGGGCAAATCTGTGGCACATTCGGTAGATACGGCGTGCTTAGTTTTAATGGTAACAAAATGATAACAACGAGTGGTGGTGGTGCTCTAATCTGTCCTGACGACAAGGCGTGGAACGAAATAATGTTCCTTGCTACACAGGCTCGTGAGTCATATCCTTATTATCAGCACGAGCATATAGGCTACAACTATCGATTGAGCAATGTTTGTGCAGGTATCGGACGCGGACAGATGACTGTCGTAAGCGAGCATATTGCTCATCATCGCCATGTGCATGAGTTGTACAAGCAGTTGTTTACCGATGTTGAGGGTATCACTGTACATGATAATGCTACGTCTGACATCAATTCCAACTTCTGGCTTTGCACTATCCTACTTGACGAACATCTACATGTAGAGGGTGAAGAAGATGTTTATGCGGAAGTTGTGAGCGGTGCGGTAGGTGGTGCTGCAGGTGTAACACACGCGGCAAAGTCAGCCCATACAAAGCTTGAGCCTAACCGCAATGTGGAGGCTATGCGTATAGCTCTCGACAAGGCTAATGTAGAAGCACGTCCGTTATGGAAACCGATGCATAGACAGCCTGTATACAGCGATTGTCCGTGTTACGCGAATGGCGTAAGCGAATCGCTCTTCAAGTGCGGACTATGTCTTCCGAGCGGTCCATGTGTTTCGGATGAGGATGTTACGTATATTGTAGACGTAATAAAACGTGCTATTCTGCATTAGTATTATTAGGTGTATTTATCAATCAAGATAGAGATGCAATTTTTTCATAAACTCATAAACTGGTACTTCAACAAGAAGTCGCTGCCTTACTGGTGCGTCTTCCTGTTCGATTGTACCATTGTCTTCTTCTCGTTCCTGCTGGTCTATCAGCAGACTTATGGTGGAGCGAAAACACTTAGCGTATTGTGGCAGTTGTGCTCAATGTGTGCTATTTATGCCATATTCTACGCTGTAGGCTTCAAGATGTTCCATACATACGACGGCATTCTGCGCTACTCCTCGTTTGTCGATCTGCAGCGCGTGGGTTATGCCTCGCTCATAGGTTGTGTGTTTTCATACTTGGGACATTTCTTTTTGTTGCAGTTCGACTATTTCCAAAAGGTATATATAGGCGGACGCGAGATAGCGTTGGCTTCGATTACCTGTGTGCTGCTTCTGTGGGCGGTGCGCGTGTTGGTGAAGACTGTGTACGACGTGTCAATCGACACGTTTAACGCTCGTCCTGCAATCATTTTTGGCGTTGACGAGTGTGGTATGGGACTGGCTAAGCTCGTGCGCAATGACAAGTCGCTGCGTATGCGCCTTTTCGGCTTTATGTCTAACGGTAATGAGGTTCGCCATAAAGTGCTTATGGGCTTGCATGTTTACAGCTATGATGATGTAGAGCGACTCATACATCAGAAGAAAATGGAATGCCTGCTTGTTTCGCAGAGTTCTGTGGGGGTGTTTCGTAATGACAAAACTTTGCAGGATTTGCTCATTGCTAATGGTGTGCATATTTTTATGCCACGTACTAATGAGGAGTGGAACCCGGCTGCGCCCGATGCCACGCTGAAGGAGGTGAGCATCGAAGATTTGCTGCCGCGTGACGAAATAAGCATCGATCTTAAGAGCGTAGCCGACACGCTGCATGGCAAGTGTATCCTCGTGACGGGTTCGGCGGGCAGTATTGGTAGCGAGATTGTGAAGCAACTCTGCCTGTTCAATCCGCGCGAACTGGTGCTCATCGACAGTGCCGAGACTCCGCAGCACGACATACGCCTGATGATGGCGAAGCGCTATCCGCACATCAAGGCGGAAACCATCGTTACGTCTATCACCGGACAGCTGCGCATGGAGAACATCTTCTGCCGTTTCCGTCCCGACTACGTGTTCCATGCCGCTGCATACAAGCATGTGCCGATGATGGAGAACAATCCGACGGAGAGCGTTGAGAACAACATCTACGGCACGAAGGTGCTTGCTGACATGGCTGTGAAGTACGGCGTGAAGAAGTTTGTGATGATTTCCACGGACAAGGCGGTGAACCCTACAAACGTCATGGGATGCTCGAAGCGCATCTGCGAGATGTACGTGCAGAGCCTTAACAACGCCGTGCGAAGCGGAAAGGTGGAAGGCTGCACCCAGTTCGTCACCACGCGCTTCGGCAATGTGCTCGGTTCCAACGGTTCGGTCATTCCGCTCTTCAAGCAGCAGATTAAGGCAGGCGGACCGGTCACCGTGACCGACCCGAACATCATACGCTACTTCATGCTCATACCCGAGGCGTGTGAGCTGGTGCTCGAGGCTGGCGTAAAGGGCAACGGCGGTGAGATATTTGTCTTCGATATGGGCAAGCCCGTGAAGATTGCCGACCTCGCACAGCGCATGATAAATCTGAGCGGTGCGAAGAACGTCGAGATAAAGTACACGGGTCTGCGTGCCGGCGAGAAACTCTACGAGGAGGTGCTCAACGACAAGGAGTCGACCAAGCCGTCGTTCCATGAGAAAATTCGCATCGCTAACGTGCGCGAGTACGACTACAGCGAGGTGGAGCGCGACATAGAGGAACTTATTGAGGTGAGCAAGCAGTACGACGACATGCTCACCGTGAAGAAGATGAAGGAGATTGTGCCCGAATTCAAGAGCAATAACTCTGTGTATGAGGCATTGGACGCATCGACTGACACCGCAAAAGCTTAGCAAAAGTCATCGTTCTGCGAACGGAACCTGATCGGACGGCGAACGCAATCCAATCGGGTGGCGGACGGAATCTGATTGGGTGGCGTACGGAATCTGATCGGACGGCGGACGCGAACGGTCGGATAGTGTGAGCAAAAAAATGAAACAGATAGCGGTATTCAATCGCGTATTAATAGGTATAAATGAATAAAGCCATAGGTTTAGGGTCTCTAAATCTATGGCTTTATTCGTTATGTGTAGTTCTGGGTTTACCTCTGTGTAGCGTTTAGAATCGCTTGAACTTCAAGCGCAGCGTCTTCGAGCGCAGTATCATCTGTCCGCCGTTGAGTTTCTCCTTTACGAACTCCTCCTCAAGGTTGTTTATGCCGTAGGGAGCCAGTAGCTTCGGGTCGTCGATGGGGTGGTCGCCGCCGTTGTCGCCCTTGTCCTGGTGCCAGTTGTCCTTGTAGGGCGTGTGCGTTACGATCTTGTCGCTCGTCTGCTTGAAGCGCAGATAGTAGCCGTGCTGCTTGTCCTTGTCGACATCGCGCACGCTGATGAGCTTGTACTGTACGCCCCAGAACACGCGCTTCTTCGAGAGGTCGAGAGTTCCGCCCGTAGCGAGTGTGTCTACGCGCTCTAAGTGCCAAAAACCGTCGAAGTCGCCGTTGTCGCTGGTCTCTATCTCGCAGGAGGCGAGGGTGGTGAGGGCGATTGTAGCCAATATCGTGTTGAATAGTCGTTTTGCTGTCATGTGTGTGGTGTTGTGATGTTGTGGTGTTGTGGTGTTGAGATGGTGATGGGGTGGTGGGGTGTGGTGATGGTGGGGTGTTGTGGTGTTGTGGTGTTGAGATGGTGATGGGGTTGCTCTACTTCTTTTTCGTGAGCAGTCCGCTCTTTGTTACGGTGAGCTGGAATCCTGCGTTGTGTCCGTACATCTTCTCGCTGCCGAAGTCCATTGCGTAGCCGCCTTTCACCGTCCAGTTGTGGTTGAACTTGTACTTCGCTTCGACGAGGAAGCTGAAGTTCTTGTACGCCTTAGTAAACGGATTGTTGTATGTGCCCCAGCCCTTCTGATAGGTGGTGAGCACGCGGTAGTCGAGGCGTTCCGTAGGCGAGCCTTCCACGCCGAGGTGTACGGCATAGAAGCGGTTGTTGCGCACGTCGATGCTGTTGTCGGTGTTGTATATCGGCGAGCGGTAGAGTGGGTTGCCTATCACCTGTCCCCAGTGCTGCCAGCCGGTGTAGATGCTATGGTTGTAATAGTCGTCCATGCCTGCGATGTGGTCGCCGATGTTCTGGGTGCGGTCGTGGTTGTAGGGTCCGCTCTGATACTTTGTGTAGATATACTCGAAGACGAGGCTGCGCAGCCATCTGCCGTACTTCATGTCGAACTCGGCACCGAGCATCATGTCCTTCAGACTGTACATGAAGTAGCGGCGCTTCTGCCATGTGTTCCATTGTTCGCCCTCGCCGTAGCCGTTGTAGTCGAGCAGGAACATCTGGCTGTGGTCTTCGAAGAAGTGGTCGGCGTATACCGAGAAGCGCCACAGATCGGTGTCAAAGTTCAGACGCGCCACCCAACTGCCCAACTGGTTGCCGGCGCGGTTGGTGTAGACTCCGTCTGTAGCATCGCTGCCGCCCGGTATGAAGGCGTTCCAGAAGTCCTTTACGCTCGTGCTGGTAGGTATACGCTTCATGTTGCCGTGACCGTCGAGGCGATAGGGCTTGCCGCCGAACTCGCACGCCATCTCCAGTCCCAGTTCGAGGCTGAGCGGAAAGAACGAGTCCTCGTTGCCTATCTTCAGATAGCCCGCCTTGGAGTGGTAGAGCACGTGGTCGGCGTATTTCTGTCGCTTGTTCGTGAAGTCGTGCTGCCAGCCGTCGTCGGTCATCATGCCGTAGGCGATGTGTCCCTTAAGGTGAAGCCAACGCTTGGTCCAGGGGATGGTCCAGTATTCGGGCAGGGCGATGCGCACCTGCGGCACTGGTCGGGCGTTGATGCCGAATGTTTGCGAACCGCTGCTCAGCGTCTGGCTCTTCAGCTCCATTGGGTACTCCTTGGCGCCCACAGAGAGCACGCCGTGCAGCCATCGTGCCTCGGCGAAAGCCTGCTGCACTACGACGTTCGACGTGTAGTTCACCGGCACTGCCACGTCCACACCGTAGCCTATCGCCCAGCGGCGTGCCGAGTCGGTGGAGAGAGGGCGCATCACGGCACCGCGCACGTAGCCGTTGAACTCGTCGAGCGAGCTGAGGCCGTGCTTGTTGGCGTTGAGCCAGAGCGGAGTCTTGTCCTTCGAGAACGAAGATTGCATCTCCACCTTGTAGCCTATGTTGTTGTCAAGTCGCTGTTTCGACGGCACACGCTCATCGTACTCCTGCCAGGCGTACTGCGCATTGGCGGGCAGCGCGATGCCCATCAGCGTTATGATGGCTAAAGACAGATTTCTTATTGTCATGTTTTTATATTGTTTTCTATTCTTATCTTCTGCAAAATATGCAAGTGCTATTTTCTGCAAAGTTACATAAAATATGCTAAATACTGCGCCAATCGAAAAATAATAACTACTTTTGCACCGATATTAATGCTGTAAGTGAGGTTTTGCTTGCAGTTGATAAGTAAAATTACAAGAACTATGAGAATATTTGTTAGATGCCATCCCCTTACCGCGTTGTGCATCACTGCATTGATGTTGTTCACTATGTTGAGTGCTGCAGCGTATGCTGCGCCTATTGATACTGCTCAGGTGGCTGCCGATTCGGCTGCCGTTGTGCCTGTGGAGATTGCTGAGGGCGTGGAGAACTCGGGTGGAGGCTTGAAAAATGTGCTGAAGAACAAGTTCATTGAGGGTAATGCGTCGTTCATGTCGCTCGTTGCCTTGGCTCTTGTGCTGGGTTTGGCGTTCTGCATAGAACGCATTATCTACCTCAGTCTGTCGGAGATAAATGCCAAGAAGTTCATGCGCGAGATTGATGCTAAGATTGAGGCTGGCGACATTGAGGGTGCCAAGACGCAGTGCCGCAACACGCGCGGACCAGTGGCATCTATCTGTTACCAGGGCCTGCTGCGCGTCGACACGTCTATTGAGGATATCGAACGCTCGGTGGCTGCCTACGGCACTGTGCAGGCGGCTAACCTGGAGAAGGGCTGCTCGTGGATTACGCTCTTCATCGCTATGGCACCATCGCTCGGCTTCTTGGGCACGGTGATTGGCATGGTGATGGCGTTCGAGCAGATCCAGATTGCGGGCGACATCAACCCTACAATCGTGGCTGCGGGCATGAAGGTGGCGCTCATCACCACTATCTTCGGTATCATCGTGGCACTCATCCTGCAGCTGTTCTACAACTATGTGCTCTCTAAGGTAGACCACCTCACAGCGCAAATGGAGGAGAGTGCTATCACGCTGCTCGATGCGTTGCTGAAGTATAAGAAAGGATGTTGAGATGGTGAGATGGTGATGTGTTGAGAAGTTGAGATGGTGATGTGTTGAGATTTCTCAGCAAATTATAGTAAGGCTTAGAAAGGCCTAAGAAGGCTTAGTTCTGCTTAAACGCTCCCTTAGTAAGGCTTAGTTCGGCCTATTAAGTATAAACAACAAACAACAATGAAAGTAAATATAAACTTGCGCCACTTGACGGCGATGCAGCTGTCGAGCCTCATATTCTATATATTAATAGGTGTGATAGTGCTACTGTTCGCACTCTTCTGGATTATCGGCTACGACATGCCGTACGACGATAATCCCGACTATAGCGCGCCACTGCTTACTGATGCGCTGATATGGTTCATGATTGTGCTGACGTTCGCCACCTTCGGCTTAGCTGTCTTCGGTGCTGTCAATGGTATGCGCAAGAATAAGGGCGAGAATGTAGTGGTGAACAATGTGCCGGCACGCCGCATCTCTGTGGCGGTCATCATCGGTACGGCGTTGCTGCTTGTGCTTACCTACGCTTTCTCGAGCACCGATGCGCTCCTGGTGAACGGCGAACGCTTCACCGACACCTTCTGGTTGCGCACTGCCGGCATGTTCATCGGCACATCGCTGCTGCTCATCGTTGTGGCTGTGGGCGCAGTTGTGTTTGGAGCCACACGCTACATTAGGTAAAAGCCCCTCCCAACCCTCCCCGTCGGGGAGGGCTTAGAATGCTTAAAGAGGCTTAGAAAGGCTTAAATACCACCTGTTATACCCACGGCTTAAAGAGGCTTAAAAAGGCTTAGTTCGGCTTATAAAACATTATCACAAGATGCTGATAAAACGCAGAAAACACTCGGTACCGTCGCTTAACACGACATCCACAGCCGACATTTCTTTCATGCTGCTCACATTCTTCCTCGTCACCTCGTCGATGGATGTGGACCGCGGACTTGTGCGCCAACTGCCACCGCTCGACAAGGAAGAGCAGACGGACAGGACGAAGGATGTGGCGAAGGAGAACACGCTCGCATTTCGCATCACGGCGCAGAACACAGTGATACTCAACGATGAGCCAATCGCTGCTACTGATGTACGTAGGCGTATAGCCGACTTCGTGCGCTTGCGTGGAGCACAGCATCTGATAATTGTGGATGCTGACCCAGCTTCCGACTATAACACTTACTTCAATCTTGAGAACGAAATAGTGGCGGCTTATTCTGAGGTGCGCAATGCTGAGGCTAAGCGCCGCTTCCACCGCGACTATGCCAGCTGCACTGAGGAAGAGCGCAAGAAGGTGCGCGATATATATCCGCAACATTTATCAGAAACTTACAATACTGCTGAGCCCACATCGCAAGCCGATACGAAGAAAGGAGGAACCGCAGAATGATACGCCAACGCATTGACCGCAGCGTGCCGACGCTGAACACGTCGTCGCTGCCCGACCTTATCTTCACCGTGCTGTTCTTCTTCATGGTCGTAACGCACATGCGACAGGTGACGCTGAAGGTGCGCTTCCGTGTACCGCAGGGCACAGAGCTGACGCGCCTCACGAAGAAGAGTGCCGTATCGTATGTGTATATAGGCACGCCGTCGGATACTACGACAGGGGGAATTCCGTCGTACAAGGGGGTGACTATTCAGCTCAACGATAAGTATGCTACGCCCGATGAAGTGACGACATATGTAAGTGCCGAACGCAAGGCAATGTCGGATGAGGATCAGGAGCAACAGATAGTATCCGTAAAGGCTGACCGCAGTACGCCGATGGCACTAATCAGTGAGGTGAAGTTGGCGTTGCGCAAGGCTGATGTGCGACGCATGAGCTACTCGGCAGAGCAGAAGAAATGATTAACGGAACGTTGGTAACAATTACTTAAAACTTACAATTAGTGAGTTTTTAATGTGAAAATGTTGCAGAATAAATTTATTAGCACTATCTTTGCACAACAATATAAACTGTAATTAGAATGGCACATTATAATTTAGACTCTTTAGATAAGAAGATATTAAAGTTGATAGCTAAAGACGCTCGCATACCATTTCTTGAAGTGGCACGCTTGTGCAACGTGAGTGGTGCAGCTATTCATCAGTGCATACAGAAGCTCACCAATCTCGGTGTGCTCAAAGGGTCGCAGTTTATCATCGACCCTGAGATGCTTGGTTACGAGACGTGCGCTTACATCGGACTCTATCTGCAGAACCCTGCTACGTTCGACGATGTGGTTGAGGAGTTGAAGAAGATACCTGAGGTGGTGGAATGTCATTATAGGGATGTTCTATAAATTAACTTGTTAACAATTAGAGATTTACTTTGAT
>ERZ791879.478-NODE-478-length-31676-cov-12.781601_pt1 | contig 31676 bp, 37 predicted proteins | sample MGYA00510162_ERZ791879 | MGnify/ENA primary metagenome ERZ791879 (study PRJEB30046, sample SAMN00792113) | human gut metagenome | study: EMG produced TPA metagenomics assembly of the A metagenome-wide association study of gut microbiota in type 2... | reverse complement strand
AAATGCTGATAGATACTGTGTTTTAGCGGATAATCAGATTTTTATTGTGTTTTTAATATAAAAAACTATGATATACTGATACAAAATCAAACAAATAGAGAGGTATTAATATGATGGAACAGGAGATTATAATCGGATTAGTTACAGGAACAGTATCAGGTATATGTGTAACACTAATTACCAACTTTATAACAAAGAAAAGAAATGAAAAAAACTTATTATATGATGCAGTTCAAGCTTATACACAATATGGATTTGAGGTAATAAAGTGTTTAAGAAGATATGAGAAGGATAATAACGATAAAGAAGCAAGAAGAAAACTAGAAGATATTATTGATAATTATCCTCAACATACAGGATTTCATTATACAAACTCCAATAGCTTGAAAGAATTTCTAGATGTCATAAATGATATAGAGTATGATATTATTTCTAAACAACTTAATGCAAAAAAAGTTTTAGAGCATTGTAGAAAAATTCAACGTATTAGATTTGACATGTTTAGAATAAAATATGATTTATTTTATAAATGGCGTAAATGATTAGAACTCGGGTGATCTTCGGACCCCGAGTCTTTTTATGCGTAAATTTAGAAAGGGTGGTAACGAATGAAACAGTATATTGGAACAAAAATCGTTAAAGCAAAACCGATGACAAGAGGTGATTATAACAATTATCGAGGATGGCAGATTCCTGCAGATGAAGATCCGACGGATGAAGGATACTTGATGGAATATGAGAATGGACATGAGCAGTGGTTGCCAAAAGAAATGTTCGAAACTGATTATATCGAATATGACAAAAACAAATTACCGGCAACAGCTGCTGGCATGATAAGTACAGATTATAAAGAACGTTTCAAGGCAGAATATGCTCAGTTAGTAATTCGTTATGAAGGATTAAAGGGAATGCTTAAAAAGTGGGATGATGGAACACTTGAGTTTGAACCAACTTGCCCACGTAGCATTTACAACATGCAGATCAAAGCAATGTCTGAGTATATTGCAGTGCTTGAAGCAAGGGCAGCGATTGAAAATGTAGATTTGATGTCTGAGTAAAAGGAGAAGCAAAATGATTATTACAGGAATGGATCACTTTCAGAGTGTATGTAAAAGAAAAATGGTTGATTGGTATAACAAGAGCGATAACCCACACAAAGGACCTAACGACGTTCAACCGATTGATCTGAGTAATGTATTTGTTGTTTGGAGCTGTAAGACCTTGCAGAATTACAAATGCCTGGTATCTACTACAGTAAGTGGGGACGGTATCTATGCAGAATACACGTACAACGGAGACAAACAGGAACTGTATGAAGATGTCTACAAGAAATTAACAAACACTTGTCATACAGAAGAATAAAAGCCGAGATCACTCGGCATAAGGACCTCTAGCTCAGTAGGTCAGAGCAGTCGGCTCATAACCGATCGGTCCAGGGTTCGAGTCCCTGGAGGTCCATTTGAAATATAGGAGGGAAAACATATGATCAGATTACAAGTAGAAGATTACTGTCAGAACTGTGAAGAGTTCAAACCAGAAACACAGGTTATGAGCAGAGGATATGTAGGGACTGATTGTAAAGTGGATACAACAATTCGATGCAGTAATGCTCGGAAATGTGAAAGACTATGCGAGTACCTGAAGAAAGAGGGCGGTAATGTGTGAATGAAGAAAAAAACTACATATTGGCAGAATCCGATTATGTAGCCGGAATGAAGTATAAAGACATTGCTGCCAAGTATGGAGTCTCGATAAATACTGTGAAATCGTGGAAGAAACGATACGCATGGTCGAGGAACAAAAAGACAAAATGCATCAAAAAAGGGTGCACACAAAATAAAAAGGGTGCACACAAAAAAGAAGCCGTTGCAGAGGATGTAAGTCAAGTTGTAATTAACGATGAACTTACCGATCAGCAGCAGCTTTTTTGTTTGTATCAATCTAGGATGTTTAATTACACGAAAGCTTACATGAAAGCTTATCCAGGATGTACTTATGCATCTGCTGCCGTATTAGGAAGCAGGCTTATGAAGAATCCAGTGATCAGAAAAGAGATTGAACAGCTAAAGCAGAATCATATGAACAGAGAATTGCTAAAGCAGGAAGATATCTTTCAAAAGTTTATGGATATTGCATTTGCAGATATGAACGATTTTATATCGTTTGGCCAAGAAGAAATAGAAACTGATTATGGCCCAAGGATGGTAAACAGTGTCAGACTGAAAGAGTCGGATCAAGTTGATGGAACTCTGATCACAGAAGTGAAGCAGGGTCGTGATGGTGTGAGTGTAAAGCTTGCGGATCGCATGAAAGCAATAGATTGGCTTGCAGATCATATGGACATTGCTACAACTGAACAGAAGGCTAAGATTGAACAGATCAGGGCCAAAACAGCGATCATGTCTGGAACAGCTGAAGAAGAAACGGAAGACGATGGCTTCATTGATGCTTTAAAAGCTGAGGTATCTGACGTATGGGAAGACTAAAGAAAGCAGTTTTTAAGTTTCAACCATTCTCAAAAAAGCAGAAGAAAATCCTTACCTGGTGGCTTCCAAACTCTCCAGTATGTGATATGGATGGGATTATAGCAGATGGTGCAATCCGATCAGGGAAAACAATCTCGATGTGTCTTTCGTTTGCTGTATGGGCAATGGAGTCATTTAATGGTCAAAACTTCGGCATGTGTGGTAAAACGATTGGTTCTTTTCGAAGAAATGTACTCTTCTGGTTAAAGTTAATGCTTGTAAGCCGAGGGTATCACGTAAAGGATCATAGAGCAGACAACCTTGTTGTGATCAGCAAGGGAGAAAAAGAAAACTATTTTTATATCTTCGGTGGTAAAGATGAACGATCACAGGACCTTATCCAGGGAATCACGTTGGCTGGGGTCTTTTTTGATGAAGTTGCCTTAATGCCAGAATCTTTCGTTAATCAGGCAACAGGACGTTGCTCAGTTGACGGTTCAAAGTATTGGTTTAACTGCAACCCAGATGGCCCGTATCACTGGTTTAAAACAAATTGGATTGATCGAGCAGAAGATAAGAAACTTGTGTATCTGCATTTTACGATGGATGATAATCTAAGCTTATCAGAACGAATCAAAGCAAGATACCGAGCAATGTACACAGGAGTGTTCTATAAGCGATATATCTTAGGATTATGGGCAGTAGCTGAAGGAATCATCTACGACATGTTCAGTAAAGAGAAGCATGTTACGGATGAGAACCAGGAAACGACATATGAAAAGCATGTAAGTGTCGATTATGGTACACAGAACGCAACAGTGTATCTGTTATGGGAAAAGAATCTGAAAGGTCATTGGATCGCAACAAAAGAGTATTACTACTCTGGAAGAGATGAAGCAGAACAAAAGACCGATGGAGAGTATGCAGATGACATGGAAGAGTTCCTGGAAGGAATCAATGTTGAATCAATCATTGTCGATCCGGCAGCCGCATCCTTTATCGCAGAACTTAAGAAACGAGGATTTAAGGTTAAGAAAGCAAAGAATGATGTACTTGATGGTATTCGATTTGTCGGAAATCTGTTAAATCTAAGTGTATTACAGTTCTCTGAATGTTGTAAAGAAACAATCAAAGAGTTCGGTTCTTATATCTGGGATGACAAGGCATTGGAACGTGGAGAAGATAAACCGATTAAGCAGCATGATCATTGCATGGATGCAGTGAGATATTTTGCTTACACGATCGTAAGACGTGAACGAAAATGGAGTTGATTAAATGATAAAAGAAATTATTGAGCGAATAAGGCAGGTGATAAGAAAAATGCTTGGGAAAGAAAATATCAGGGATGCGATCGGAGTTGATGTTGCCGTATCGGACAAGATGGCAAGAGAAATTGATCTCTGGTCGAAGATGTATAAAAATCAACCGCCTTGGAAAAGAAAAGAGCTGAAGCTTTGTGGGTTACCTGCAGCTATTGCCGGAGAATTTGCAAGGCTTGTCACACTGGAATTAAAGACCGAGATCACAGGAAATAAGTTTCTCAACGATGAATACCAAACCGTGACTGATAACATACGAACGTATACGGAATATGCCTGTGCAAAAGGTGGACTTGCAATGAAGCCTTATGTTTCTGACGGACACATTGAAGTTGACATGGTCCAAGCTGATCACTTTTTCCCAACGAAATTTAATTCCAGAGGGGAAGTTATCGCAGCGGTCTTTATGGAAACTGTAACGATTGGGAAACAGGTATATACAAGATTGGAATACCATCAGCATGATGAGAACACTACATATCACATTATGAATAAGGCTTTTGTAAGACAGGATCTTGATAATGTTGAGGTATTGGGAAAAGAAGTACCGCTTAGTGCTGTACCAGAGTGGGCAAATCTGGAAGAAGCTGTCACGATCTTAAACGTGAAAAATCCGTTATTCGCATACTTCAAGATACCAAATGCAAATAATGTCGATGATTCATCTCCGTTGGGAGTATCTGTATATTCCAGAGCAATCGATGATATCAAAGAAGCTGATTATCAATGGACGAGAATCTTATGGGAATATGAGGGATCTGAACTGGCAATCGATGCAGACATTGGGCTATTTAAACGTAAAGAAAACGGAGAATTTGATCTTCCAAAAGGAAAGGAACGACTCTTTAGGATGATGGACTTTGACGAGGATCGGGACCAGTACAAAGTGTTTGCACCTCCAATCCGTGACGAAAGTCTTATCAATGGATTCAATACAATTCTTCGCAGGATTGAGTTTAACGTAGGTCTCGCTTATGGAACATTAAGTGATCCAAACACAGTCGATAAGACTGCAGAAGAAATTAAGGCGAGTAAACAGCGATCATACAGCACAGTATCTGATATCCAGAAAGCGCTGCAAAAAGCATTAGAACAATTAGTCTATGCAATGGATGTGATCGCACAGCTTGCTAATCTAAATGGTGGCAAGAAATACGAGATCAGTTTTGACTGGGACGATTCGATCGTGATCGACAAAGAACAGGAACTGCAGAGTATGCAGCAGGATGCAACTGCAGGACTGATCCGAAAAGAAATATACATTGCGGCCAAGTATGGCGTATCTGAGGAAGAAGCATTGAAAATGATGCCGGCACAGGATGATCGTTTTACCATCCAGGAAGAGTAGGTGATCACAGATGCTTGATCCGAAGTATTTGGAAAAGTTCTCCGATCAGTTACTTGGCATCATTGACACTCTGACAATAGCGATCATATCTGACATGGCAAAAAGAATCGTAAAGATGGGAAATGTATCAGAGTCAACAAAACATCAGGCTGAAGTTTTACAGAATGCAGGTCTTGTTTATAAAGATACGATCAAGCGAGTAAGTCAGGTATCTGGATATCAAAAGCATGAAGTTCAGAGAATGTATGAAGAAGCAGGTGTTAGGAACTTAAAGAACGAGGCTGTATATTACAAACAGGCAGGCAAAGAAGATATTAAGTTAAATCAGTCCAATGGAATGCAGAGAATCTTGCAAGCAAATATCAGAAAAACATGCCAGGAACTTGATAATCTCACGATGACAACCGCAGTAAGATCACAGTCAGCTTACATACAAGCTTGTAATAGAGCACAGATGAAAGTTAGTTCTGGAGCATTCAGTTATGACAAAGCAATTGCAGATGCGATCAAAGAGGCAGCAGTGCAGGGAACAGAAGTCTTATATCCGTCACAGCATGTCGATAAATTAGATGTCGCGGTAAGAAGAGCTGTACTTACCGGAGTAAACCAGACTGCAGCAGAAATGAACTTGCAATACGCAAAAGATCAGAACTGTGATTATGTTGAAACAACTGCACATGAAGGAGCAAGACAGGAACATGCCGTATGGCAAGGGAAGGTCTTTTGTTTATCTGGGACTGATCCAAAATATGAAAACTTTTATGAAGCAACAGGATATGGAACAGGACCAGGTTTATGTGGTTGGAATTGCCGCCATAACTTCCATGCGTTCTTCCCAGGAATATCGACGCCAGCATATACGCAAGAGATGTTAGATGATTATTCTGCAAAGAATGTTGAATACAATGGAAAGCAATTTACAGAGTATGAAGCGGGTCAGATGCAGAGAGGTCATGAACGACAGATCAGAGAGACAAAGAGGAAACTTGCTGGATATAGTTCAGCGGTCAATGAAGCGAAAGATGATACCTTAAAAAATACTTTACAGAATCGGTTTAATGAAGAATCTGTGAGATTAAAGAAACAGGAAGCAGCATTAAAAGCTTTCTGCAAAGAAACAGGAAGGCGATATGAGTCTGCCAGAGTTCAGATCCATGCAGTAAAGAACAAAGCAGGAGATATCGTTGGATTCAACCGAAGTGTAGCACAGAAGGCGGTATGGCAAGATCGAAAGAATACCTTTAAGAATCAAATGTCTAAACAGTTAGAAAAACTGGCAGAAGAAGAAAAGAAGGCAATCTGGCGATATACTGGTAATGCAGCGAACCGAGTGAACAGTGCAATATATTCTGGAAAACAGCAAAGAATTGATCAGGAAAAAGGATTTATGGATCTGTTGGATTCTGCATTAAGTAAAGGTACTGCAGAACATAAAATGGTAGTTCATCGTGATACGATTCCAGAATATTTAAATGCATTTCCAAAAGGTTTTCAATATTCCGAAGAGGATATAAAAAGAATGAATGGAATGACCTTAACGAATAAAGGTTATACATCTACATCTTTTCATGACATAATGTATCAGGGGAGAAATGTTCATCTTGAAATTGAGATCCCTAAAGGGTATAAAGGCTGTTTATATATAAAAGATGTCGCAACTGAAAAATACAAAAATCAAGAAGAAGTGTTGTTTAAACGAGGCTTTCAGTATAAAATAAAAAGTGTAAATAAAGAAAAGGACAGATACTATATCAAAGCGGAGGCTGTTTTATGAGTGGAATAGGATATTATTATGATGAAAATGGTGTGAAACAAGAAATGGAAATAGGTCCGAGTTTTGATGACTTTCCTGGAATGGCAAAAGTGACAAGTCCTATACCAATATGCCATGCATGCAGAAAAGCAGATTTTGATGAAAAAGGTTACGAAACTTTATGTAAAGTGTATGGTAAGATACCAAGCAAACATTTAAAAGCAAAAGATTATAATTGCCCATATTTTGATAACGAAAATAATGGGTGGTATCAGTTGATAAAAGATAAAGTAGAAAAAGCAAAGGGTGAGAACAATGGATAACTTTAAAGCAGTATATAAAATCTTATCAGCATTGGAAAAAGCAATGGATTATCCAGAATTTGATATCAACGATGTTGGATCAGAAGCATTAGGAGTTTCTGAAGAACGTTGGGCACGATATATAGAGATGATGGTTGATGTCGGATATATCAAGGGTGTAAGTATAAAACGTGATATCACAGGAGCAACAAGGATTAATGCAAGCGATGTCAGAATTACGTTAAAGGGTCTTGAGTATCTGCAGGAAAATTCAATGATGAAGAAAGTATATAATGCCGTAAAAGGAATCAAGGATATAACACCAGGTTTATAAATATGTACCATCTGATCGACGTCAGGTGGTATTTTTATACGAAATTTTAAGAAAGGAGCAGCGAAACATGAAGTCAACAGAATAGAAAGGACGGTGATCCAAATATCTCCCCGCAGCAGGGTTAAGCTGCAGAGGACACGCAGAGAGATCTGGGTGTTATTTTTATGCAAAGAAATAACATTGGTCAGCTGATCAGACCTTAAACAGTCGGTTCGTGGCGGTCGGTTACACGCCTAAAACAACCTAATACGAAAGGAGCGCAGTAACATGAAAACAGATTTTTTAAAAGGTTTAAATCTTTCCCAGGAAGTGATCGATAAGATCATGGCTGAGAACGGAAAGGATATCGCAGCAGAACAGAAGAAAGCAGAGAAGATCACTCAGGAGCGAGACGGCTATAAGCTGAAAGCAGAAAGTCTTGAAACTCAGGTAAACGATGCAAATGCAGAGATTCAGAAGTTTAAAGATATGGACATTGACGGCATCAAGCAGGCAGCAGATGACTGGAAAACGAAAGCTGAGAAAGCAAAGAGTGATGCAGATGCACAGATCTCAGAAATGAAATTTGATTATGCGTTATCTGCAGCATTGACAGGAGCGAAAGCTAGAAATAGCAAAGCGGTCAAAGCGTTACTTGATATGGACGGACTGAAACTAAACGATGGAAAGATCATTGGTTTAGACGAACAGCTGTCACAGATCAAGGAAGAAAACGGCTTTTTGTTTGAAAGCGATGAACCTGCACCAACGATCGTTAAAGGAACAAATGGTGGTTCCGGCGGCATTGGTGGAAAGAAACCAAGTGAAATGACATATTCGGAACTCTGTGACTATATGGAACAGAATCCCGGAGCAGAGATTTAAATAAAGGAGTAAGAAATGGCAGGAGCAAAATTTGATTCTAAATCATTTAATCCTCAGGCATTTGGTGCTTATACAGAGAGGATTCCAAATTTAAAAAGAAACGAACTGATCAAATCAAGAGCCTTAAAAGGTAATCAGGATATTAAAAATACGTTCAGTTCTCAGACAGGAACATCATATGCAACTTTACCAATGCATGGTTTAATTGGTGGAACTGCACAGAATTATGATGGCGAGACCGATCTTACATCGGACAGCACAGATACATTCGAAAGAGGTGTTGTTGTAGTTGGACGTATGAAAGGATGGACAGAACGAGACTTTTCCGAAGACATTACAGGCGGTGTAAGCTTTATGGATAATGTTGCAGCACAGGTGAATGACTATAAAGCCGATCTTGACCAGTTGACCATTGTAAAAGAACTGGAAGGTATCTTTGCAATGACAGGAAAAGAAAACAAGACTTTCGTGGATAATCATACTTCTGATATTACAGAAGTTACTGCAACAGATAAGGATGGGAATGTTAAAAATGTTGTACAGGCAGATACTTTAAATACAGCTTTACAGAGAGCATCAGGGGATAATAAATCCAAATTCACAATTGCGATCATGCACAGTGCAGTTGCAACAAATCTTGAAAATTTGAAGCTGTTAAAATATATGACTCAGACTGATTCAAATGGTATTGAACGACAGTTAACACTTGCAACATGGAATGGCCGTTTAGTTCTGATCGATGACTCTATGCCAACGGAAGAAGTTGCTGCAGTAGAAGAAAGCGGAACAAAAGGAGAGTCTGGTTATGTTGCGGCACAGGAAGCTTATACGAAATATACAACCTTCGCATTAGGAGATGGAGCATTTGATTACGAAGACATTGGCGCAAAGGTCCCATATGAAATGTATCGTAATCCAATGAAAAATGGTGGGGAGGATACATTGTTTATGAGACAGAGAAAAGTATTTGCCCCATATGGAATTTCTTATACAAAGAAAAAACAGGCTACAAATTCGCCAACAGATGCAGAACTTGCAGATGGATCTAACTGGGAACTTGTCAACAACGGAAAAACTGGTCAAGATAAGAAAGTAATCGATCATAAAGCAATTCCAATTGCAAGAATCATTTCCAGAGGATAGGCGGTGATCCGGTATGGTGGAATATGCAAACAGGGATTTCTACGAAAATAAATTTTATGGCGAGATCATACCGGAGAAAGCTTTCCCTGGAATGATCTTAAAGGCAAGCATTTTTGTGAAATTCCTTACATTTGCCAGAGTTGATGACATGACAGAGATTCCAGAGGAAGTGAGTCTGGCCACATGCGCAGTGGCAGATGTAATGTATCAGGACAGAATGAGAAAAGATGATACAGGAAGGGAGATTGCAAGTGAGAACAACGATGGATACAGTGTAAGTTTTGTGACGAGTCAGAGCAAAACAACAGGCACTGTGGAGCACCGTTGTAAGAAAGCAGCGTATCCTTATCTTGCACATACAGGTCTCTTATACAGGGGGGTGTGGTCCGTATGATGACAAATGCAGATCTGACGATCTATAACAAGCGTGGTGTAAATAAAAAGACAGCACGGACTGTTTACTTAAAGACTCAGATCAGAGGTGTTAGTTTCTACACAAAACAGGTAACAAACGTATCTGATCAGGGCCTTAAATCTGCTGATCTGTATCAGATTCGCATCCCATTATCAGCCGATACACAAGGAAAGCAATACATTGATGCAGATCAGTATAAGAAACTATCTGATGAAGAAGCAGTTCATTATTGGACGATTAACAATGGCGATCTATTTGGAAAAGGGTTGTTAGAAGACTTTGAAAAAGAATCAGAGTTTTTAGAAAGACAGTACACAGGAAAGATATTGTCTTTTTCTGATAACCGAAGAGGAAACTTGCAGCATTGGAAGATCGGAGGTGCTTAAGATGGCAACTAGGGTGAAGATAGAACTTTCACCAAGTCAGATTTTGGTCACACGAGGATTACAGACGAATGGACCAGCACAAAGATTCTTTACAGGAGAACTGCGAAGGAAGATGGATCCTTATGTTCCATTTTTAAAGGGTCCATTAAAAAACACAGCAATCGAGAATGAAGATTCTGTTCAGTACATAACACCTTATGCTCAAAGGCAGTATCACGAAAATAAAGGAAAAGGATTGCGTGGAAAAGAATGGGATAAGCGGTGTTGGGCAGATAACGGAGATCAGATCGTTCAGTCTGTTGCAGATTATGTAGGAGGAAAAGCCGAATGAGTGTGATCGCAAGTGTAAGAGCCTTTATTCAGGATTATCCAGGACTATCAACGTTTGATGATCTAGTTGGCGTGGAACATCTTCCAGAGGATACGAAAAGCTATGCGGTCGAGGCATCTGTTACATCCCAACCGATTAAAAAAAGATATATCAACGGCGATACAGAACGTCGTTTTAATTTTGTTCTGGCAAGCCGTGAATACTTCGGTGCAGATGTGGCAGAAAATATTGACATAGCGGAGTTTTATGAAGATTTTTCAGATTGGTTAGAACGATGCACGATCAATCAAGAACTTCCAGAGATGGATAAAGGAAAAAGAGCAATTAAAATACAGGCACTGACAAATGGTTATGTGTATAACGCAGATGCAACAAAAGCACAGTACCAGATTCAGTGCCAATTAATTTATTATCAAAAATTAGGAGGAATATAACATGTCAGAAACAGCAAGTAAGACAGTAAAACAGCGTTACCAGGAAGCTTCTTACTTAAAAGTAGGAGAGAACTTTGAACTTATGGGAACAGGTTTCACAGAGTTAAATGAAGATCCTGGAGCACAGACAACAAGTAAAAAATACATCAATGATAAATCATCTACATCTTCTATTACAAGTTATGAAGGTGAACACGGATTTACTGCAGATCAGATTCCGTCTGAAAAGGCTATCAAGGATCTGGTCAGTATTGGTAAAGAGAGAAAAACAGGAGCAGATGCAGAACGAGAATTTGTTCGCGTTGATCTGGATGAAAAAGCAGAGGGAGATACCACTGGGACAGTATTCAAAGCACGTAAGTTTACCGTAGCTGCTGAAATTTCAAGTTTCTCTGATAATGACGGAGAATTACAGGTTGAGGGAACACTTCATGACAAAGGAGATCCTGTTATGGGTAAATTTGACACAAAGGCAAAAACATTTACAGCGGATTCAGCGACGGAGTAAACGAAAGCGAAGCTTGAAATTGGAATTAAGGAGTAAGATATATGTTTATTTGGAATGGAGAAAAGTTCGCATTTAATATCATGGATGCGGATACGTTAAAGAAATTCAATGATACGACAGAAGAAATGTGGAAAGAACTTACAGAATACGAAGAGAAGAATGCAACAGATGGAACGATCGGACCAGAGGGTATTGCATATGAATCAGAAGTTTTAAGTAAATTCTTTGATGAACTGTTTGGGAATGGTGCATCAGATAAGATGTTTACTTCAAAACACGACTTATCTGAGAGAACAAAAGCAATGAAAAAGCTTTACAAAGTGAAAAACGCACAGTTGTCTGCACATAACAAGACGCTAAATGACATCAGTGAAATGTTAGGAGCACAATGATCAGGAGAGAACTCCCGGTGTCAGTAGATATCGGGAGTAAAAAATATGAGATTGATGCTGACTTTCGAACGATCATGAACATAGAAGGAATTATCTTTGGAAAAGAAGTCACAGAAGATCAAAAGAACTTTGCAAAAGAAATGATGCAGGAAGTTGAGATCTATGAAAAAGATGCGATCACGAACGCAAAGTATTATGATGCATTAAAGATTTTCTATAAAGATAACATTCCAGATGATCTGGAAGAAGCAATGGAAAAGATGCTGTGGTTTTATTCGTGTGGAAAAGAAGAAACTTCGAAAGCAAAGACAAAAAAGAAGGTGATCAGCTTTGAACATGATTTTGATTATATCAATGCAGGGTTTATGCAGGATTATAAGATAGATCTGTTTGAGGTTGATTTTTTGCATTGGTGGAAGTTTATGTCATTGTTTAGTGCATTGCATGATGATTGTAAGATTTGTGAGATTATAGGATATCGAAGTGCAGAATTAAAGAATTTTGATAAAGAGCAAAGAAAAAGGATCAGGGAGATGCAAAAGATCTATGCACTTCCAGATGAGATTAGTAAAGAAGAGAAGAAGAGACAGGATGAGATAACACAGATACTGCTAAATGGTGGTGATCTGTCAGGGATATTGTGATTTAAGAAGCGAACAGGCGTTGGCTTGGATCTGCGTGGTTGAGCACCCAAGGCGTCAAATAGCTTAGAAACTTTTAGATTTTTAGTTATTTGGTGAGGTGTATACATGGCAGACGGAACAGTTACAATAGAAACAAAATTAGATAATTCAGGCGCAGAAAAAGGATTAAACGAATTAAAAAAGGAAGTTGAATCATCTTCTAAAAGTGCAGGACAAGAGATTGACAAGGCAGCAGATCAAGTAGAAAAAAGTGTTGATAAAGTAGCAAAAGAAGCAGAAAAGGCAGGAAAGCAAGTAGAGAGGAGTGCCAAGGATTCAGCATCAAAAGTCGGACAAGCTGCAAAACAAGGAGCAGATACAGCGGCAAAAGGAACTGAATCAGCATCAACAAAAATGCAGCAGTCACAGAAAAAAGTAGGAGATGCTGCAAAACAGAGCTCTAATAAAACAAAAGAGTCTTGGGAGCAGTCAAATCAGAAATCTGTATCAAGTACAGAGAGTGCATGCTCTAAAATGTCAAGTTTGATGAAGAAATCAGCGGTCGCGATCGGCGTTGCTTCTGTTGCTGCAGCTAAGAAAACGATTGATGTAGGAAAATCCTTTGAAGCAGGAATGAGCGAGGTTCAAGCGATCTCTGGAGCATCTGGAAAAGATCTAGAAAGATTATCTAACAAAGCAAAAGAGATGGGTGCCACGACAAAGTTCTCTGCAACAGAATCAGCAACAGCGCTAAAATATATGGCAATGGCTGGATGGAAAACAAATCAAATGGTATCTGGTTTGGCCGGTGTTATGAATCTTGCCGCAGCGAGTGGGGAAGATCTCGGAACAGTTTCTGATATCGTGACTGATTCTATGACAGCGTTCGGATTAAAAGCAAACCAATCTGGACATTTTGCGGATGTATTAGCAAAAGCATCAAGTAGTTCAAACACCAATGTTGCAATGATGGGAGAAACCTTTAAGTATGTTGCACCATTGGCTGGATCCATGAAATATAGTATCGAAGATACAGCTACAGCAATTGGACTGATGGCGAATGCCGGAATCAAAGGAAGCCAAGCAGGTACATCTTTGAGATCTATCATTACGCGACTTGTCAAACCTCCGAAAGATGCAGCTACAGCATTAAATGCGCTTGGTATCAGCACAACAAAAGCTGATGGATCCATGAAGCCACTTCGTGAAACGATGGCAGAATTGAGAGAAAAATTTTCTGGATTAACAGAAAGTCAGAAAGCTTCTTATGCTTCAAGTATCGCAGGACAGGAAGCAATGTCCGGATTGTTAGCAATTGTAAGTGCGAGTGATTCAGATTTTAATAAGCTGCAGAAAGCAATCGATAATTCATCAGGAGCAGCCAAGAAGCAAGCTGATATAATGAACAACAATCTTCAAGGGGCGTTATATGAACTTGGTTCGGCAGCAGAAGCAGTTGGGATTGGTATCTATGAAGATATTAAAGAGCCATTAACAAAAGCAGTTAAGGTCGGAACAACTCAAGTAAGTGCGTTAGCAAGTAAATTAAAAAAGGGCGGGATCAAAGAGGTTGTGCCAAAGAGCGCAGTAAATACTGTGCAGAACCTTGGAAAAGTAGCAAAAAGTGTTGGCGGCGGTGGATTAAAAGTATTAGGATCTGCGGCAAAACTTGTCGGTAATAATATGGAAGTTGCATTACCAGTTGCAGCTAGCTTACTGACTGTATTTAAAGGCTACAAGGCAGTAACGACTGTAGTAACAGCTTTTAGAACTGTATCTACAGCTACACAAGGGGCAAGTATCGGAGTTCAGTTATTAGGGACTGCAATTCAATTATTTACTGGTAAAACAATCCAAGCTACGTCAGCAACAGCAGCATTTAAGGCGGCAAGTACAGCCTTAGGTGGACCAGTTGGAATTGCAGTAGTGGCAGTTGGAGCATTAGCAGCAGGAGTAGCAGCATATGCATTAACTCAAAAACGAGCCAAAACAGAAGCAGATAAATTTGCATCATCTTGTGAAAAGCTAGAGAAAAAACAAAAAGAGATGGCAACGTCCATCAAGAATCTGCACACAGAGAATCAGAAAAATGTCGATTCTACAAGGGCGAATGGTGTTCAAGCTGATAATCTTTATCGACAATTAACAAAATTAATGAAGATAGAGCACAAGACAGCTGGTACAAAAGCACAGATTGTAAGCGTGGTTAAACAGTTGAATAGTTTATTACCTGGATTGAATCTTGAATATGATAAAGAGGCGGACAAGCTCAATAAATCCACATCAGCGATCAAAAAGAATATCGAAGCTTTAAAAGAACAAGCAATGGCGAAAGCTTACCAGAAAGGTATGGAAAGCGCTGCATCAAAAGTAGCAAAAGCTGATATTGAAAATGAAAAAGCAATAAAGAAAAAGACGGAAGCGACAAATAAATATAATGCTGCTGTTGAAAAAATGAAACAGGTAACAGCAAAAGTTAACCAAGGGAAAATAACAACAAGCAGTGATGAATATAGAAAGGCCGCAAATGATGTAGCAAAATATTATGATGCAATGAAGTCAGCTGATGAGGCTGTAAAGCAAAGTGGTAAGAATCTAAATGCAGCACAAAAAGAATTAAAGGTATATACAGATAAATACACAGCACAAGAAAACTATACAGCTTATCTAAAATCCCTGGATGATCTAGCGAAAGAAGCAAAGATCAAGGCAAGCGATATTCCGAAATCTATTGGAGAAGGCATCAAGCAGGGAGTTTATGCCAATCCAACATCTGGAAAAGAATTAAAGAGTTTGATTAAGTTAGATAATTTGATTAATTCCAATGAACTTTCCAAGATGCAAGAACAAGGAATGAAGATTCCACAGTATCTGTCAAAAGGTATCGCAGATGGCTCTATCTCATTTAAGAGTGCAGCAAAACAGATGCAGAATGCAATTAATTGGACAGACTTGATCCAAAAAGCGAAAGATGCTGGTGTTAAAGTGCCAGATAGTGTTGCGCAAGGAATCAGTTCAGGACAGTATGCAGTACCGACTTCTGTGCAAGCAGTAAAGAATCTTGTTACTTTTGAAGATTTAAAGGCAAAAGCACAACAAGGTGGTGTACAAGTACCTGATTATCTGGCAAATGCAATTACATCTGGAAGTGGTAAGCCAAAAGAGGCAGCAGCGGCAATGAGCCGAATGATATCTTTCCAAACAGCGATTAATCAGGCAGGGATTGACGGATCCAAAATCCCGACAGAACTTGCAACAAAAGTAGCACAAGGAAAAACATCAGTACAAGATGCCATTAAACAGTTAACTAAAATAGATTTATCTAGTAATCAGAACACTTTTGGAATCACAAAGGCAATTGATAGTACTGCAAAAAAAGCTAAAACGCAAACGAGTAAGTTAAAAAATAGCTTAAAAATTGGGAAAGTAGATAACTCTGCTGCAGCAAGTTCGTTTGATGTTATTGCTACAAGCACAAGCAAAGCAGCAACAAAAGTCAAGAAAAATAGTACAGCTATCAAGAAAGCAAGTAAGATTACAGCTACAAATAACTCTAGTGCAGGAGTTCAGTCGTTTAACAGTTATTTATCTTCTTTTTCAAAAGGATCAGGAAAAGCAAAATCAGCCGCAGATAAAATAAGCAAAACAACCGCAACAGGGCTTGCTTCCGGTTCAGGAAAAGCAAAATCAGCCGGCGGAAAGATGACATCGGAATTTTCCAAAGGGATTACATCGAAGTCTGGAACAGCAAAATCAGCCGGTTCAAAAGTAGCTAAAGCAGGTTCTTCCGGAGCAAGTGCACAGAAATCTTCTTTTGTATCTGTTGGTGGTAATTTATCTCTTGGATTAGCATCTGGTATCAGATCAAACTCTGGTGCTGTATCAGCAGCCGCAAGAGAAGCAGTAAGAGCAGCAGTTGCAGCCGCAAAAGCAGAAGGTAAGATTCATTCACCATCCCGTGTCATGGAAAGTGACGTAGGAAAATGGATGCCGTTAGGAATGGCAGCAGGTATCCGAAAGCATACGAAGGATGTAGAAGATGCTTCTGGAGAGATGGCTAACGCATCGGTAGAAGCTACAGCAACAGCCTTAGGAATCCATTCTCCATCTCGTGTATATGAAGATGCGATCGGTAAGAATATTCCAAAAGGTGTAGCAAAGGGTGTCAGAGAAGGACAGACAGAACTCAATGCAGAAATGAATCTAGCTGTAAATGAAGCGTTATCTGCAGCTAAGAGTGCATCGAAAAAAGGAAATTATTCCGACATCGGAAACAACCTTGTGTCTGGTATATCCGAAGCACTCAACACGGCCAAGTCAAGATCATCAGAAACTGTACAAGAAATCATTGATCAGCAGACAAGTAAAGTTTCTTCGAAGCACGATACAGCAGAGAAAAATTTTCAAGATAAGATCAGTAAGACAAAAAATAAAAACAAAAAAGCAAAATTAAAAAAACAGCTGAAAAAGTTAAAGAAGCAGAATGCTGCAGAAGAAAAGCAATTAAAAATTGCGGGAGAAAAAACGGCAGCGGCATACAATGATGCATTTGAGAAAGAAGCTGATCGATTAAATAAGATTGCACAGGAAAAACTACAGGAACTGTCAGATGAATACCAGGAAGCGTATAACAACATCAAGAGTAAGATGGACAGTTTAACTGATAAACAGCAATCTTGGGGAAATATCTATAACCTTGATCAGAATATCATGGATATTGAAAAGTATCAGAAGAACTTGAAGTTGCTAGAAAACAAGATTCCTGAGTCTATGATGGAAAAGATTCTCGGAATGGATATTGATGCAGGAAATGCTTATATGGCATGGTTTCAGCATATGTCAGAAGCTGAACAGCAGGCTTATATTAATAAGTGGAATCAGCAACAGAGCATGTCAAAAACATTTTCTGAAAACTTCTTTGGAGATGATCTTGCAAAACTTCAAGCAAATTATGAATCTGAAATGAAAACAGTCACAGATGATCTGCAGAAAGAGATGAAACAGGCAGGAGTTAATATCGCCAAAGGGTTAACTGCAGGTATGGAAAGCGAAACCAGAAACCTCAGCAAATCCATGAAGAAAATCTGCCAGAATATTATTAAGACGGCCAAAAAGACACTTAAGATTCATTCCCCGTCTCGAGAATTTACAGAGATTGGTTCCTATGATATTCAGGGAGCAATCAAAGGGCATGAAAAAGAAGCTCCAAATCTGTATAAACAAATGGGAACGATATCTCAAAACATGGCACAGAAATTTGCAAAAGCTAAGTTGAACGTTCAAGATATCCAGTCAAGGATGCAAGATGCAATCAATCTTCAAATGCAGACGATCACAACAAGAATGCAGCCAGTTATGCAAACAGATTCAGCTAATGGATCAGAATCAGTAGTCTATACTGGACCAGAACGAATTGAGGTGCCTGTGATTGTAGATGGTCGAGAGATTACAAGAGTAATCGCTCCTTACATGGACACAGAATTAAGTACAAGAGCAACACGAAAATCAAGAGGAGGTGTATAGTATGCCAGGAACATTAGGAGTCACGATCGGAGAAAAACATACCTTAAAGGATTGGAATCTTGGGTGGACTGCGATCACTCTTGGTTTTCCGGAACCAAAAACATATGAACTGGATATTCAAGGAGCAGATGGAACACTGGATATCACTGAAGCGGTTACTGGCGGAGATGTGAAGTACAAGAATCGTAGTCTTTCCTTAGAATTTGAAACTCCAGACGAAGACTTTTTTGAATGGGGATCTATTGTATCGGACATTGCAAATTACCTGGTTGGTAAGAAAATGAAGATCATACTCGATACTGATCCATCTTTTTATTACATTGGCCGACTTACGATTGATGTCGAAAAGACAGATCGTATAAATGGAAAGCTTGTAATGTCCGGAGAAGTTGATCCATATAAGTATGAAGTTGCTTCGTCTCTGGAAGATTGGTTATGGGATGATTTTAATTTTGAAACTGATATTATCCGTGAATATGGAGGCATCAAAGTTTCTGGAAAATACGAGCTAAATATTTATGGAAGAAGAAAGAGAGTGATTCCTGTGATCGAATGTGATACACCGATGCAGGTTACATATAACGGGGCCACTTATGATCTTCCAAAGGGCAAAAGTAAAGTGTTCGATATCTGGTTATCAGAAGGGGATAACCTTTTAACGTTTACAGGAAATGGGACAGTATCTATCGATTATCGAGGAGGTAGTTTATAAATGTACAAGATACTATGTGACGGGAAAACACTGCACGATGTCCGCGATCCGGATTATATGGTGCTTAGCCCTAAGATATCATTAGAGCTAAATAAAACAGGAAATCTTGATTTTGGGATGTTACAAACGCATCCTCACGTTAACGATATCAATAAGTTAAAATCTCGAATCGATGTTTATGAAGATGATGAGCTGTTATTTTCCGGAAGAAGTTTAACGGATGAAAAAGATTTTCAAAACACAGGGCAGATTTCCTGTGAAGGGGAGCTTGCTTTTTTGTTAGATTCAGTACAACGTGCGCATAATTACGGAACCGAAACAACAGAAGCTGGGACAGCCGATACCAATATAGAGGTTTTTAAAAGACTGATTCAAGAGCATAATTCGCAGGTAGAAGAAGAAAAACGATTTGAAATCGGCGTGATCGATATTGAAAGTGTTACGATCTCAAGTTTATCGACAAATTATGAGAAGACCTGGGATTTTATTAATTCCAATTTCTTAGGGAAATACGAAGGGTATCTTCGTGTTCGGCATGATGGAAACATACGGTATCTTGATTATGTAAAGCAGTATGGAAATGTAAGTAATCAGGTGATTCGTTTCGGAGAAAATCTTCTCGATCTGAAGAAATACTCTAAGGCAGAAGACATTAAAACAGCGATTATCCCAGTTGGAAAAGATAACGTGACAATCACAACAGCAAATGGTCATAACGGAACGGATTATGTATATAGCCAGGATGCCGTAGATCTATATGGATGGATCTATGACAAGGTTGATTTCTCTGAGGTATATGATCCAGACAAACTACTGGAAGAAGCAAATAAATATCTGCAGAAGTGCATCAACTTAGCAATCACGATTGAACTTACAGCTGTTGATCTGCATATGATCGACGTTGATATTAACGCAATCAGACTTGGAGATCTTGTTCCTTGCATATCTACACAGCATGGAATCATGAGTACGTTTGGAAATCCAGACACTTATTATCTTGTAAGTAAATATGAATTGGATTTAGAGAACCCAGCAAACAATAAGATTACACTAGGAAGAACAATCAGTACATTGACAGACAAACAAGTGCAATCGTCACAAAATTTAGAAACAAAAATAAATGAAGTTCGTACAGAAATGTACAACATATCAGGGAACGATATGGAACCTATCACAAACGAAACACTAGAAGGATTATTAAATTAAAATAGGAGAAAAAATGGCAGATAAAAATTATTTAGATTCTGATGGGGTATTATATCTGTGGCAGAAGATTAAAGCAAAGATTACGGATGCAGTCAAAAACAAAGTTGATAAAGTCAATGGAAAAGGTTTATCTACGAATGACTACACGACAGCAGAGAAAACAAAACTTGCAGGGATCGTGGATGGTGCAAATAAATATGTCCATCCTACATCTTCTGGTAACAAGCATATTCCAAGTGGTGGAAGTTCTGGACAGATTCTAAGATGGGGAGCAGATGGTACAGCTGTTTGGGGTTCTGATAATAATACAACTTATGCAGATGCTACTCAGTCAACACACGGACTTATGAGCACGATAGATAAGAAGAAACTAGATGCATATCCAACGTATTCATCTATCCAGAGTACATATGCTACAAAATCAGAAATCACAAACATGTACAAGTATTGCGGTTCTGCCGCATCTGCAGACAAATTGCCGACAACAGGACAACGTGTTGGCGATGTTTATAACATCGAAACTGCTAGTACATACGGCGGTGCTGGTATGAATGTAGCATGGAATGGCAGTGCATGGGATCCATTAGGCGAAATTTTTAGTATATCAACGATCGCAAATACCTGGATGGATACAAATCTTACATAAAGGCAGGTGCTTGATATGGCAAATTACTTAGATGAAACAGGATTGTTAAAACTTTGGAGTAAGATTAAATCTTACGCAGCAAAGCAGATAGATATGAATAAAGCAATCGTAAACATATCCGCTAGTGGTACAACATTAACTGTCACAAAAGCAGATGGAACAACAAAATATGTAACAGCGGAATTAGTAAAAGGGCAGATGATTTATTGCTGCAGTAACAGCGAAGATCAGATTTATTGCTGTTAAATGGAAGGAGATAAAAATGGCATACACAAAGAAAACATGGGTAAAAGGAAGCACACCGCTTAGTGCGGAAAATTTTAATCATATGGAACAAGGGATTGCTGATGCACACACAGAAATTACGCAGCTAAATTCTGATATGGAAAGAACTAAAAATATTGTTTTTCAATCGTGCGGTAGTGGCACGAGTATTTCTGTCACTATGAAGAATCGAAATACTATAAATAAAACCTGTGATAAAATGCCGTTATTTGTTATTGGAAACGGAAACGGAATACCAATGTGTGCAATCATTCTAATCAATATTTCAGGTGCAAATATAAGCGTTGATCAAGTTACAAATCTTACTGGTTATAACTTAAATTGTTCAGCAAGTGGGGATTCGTTCAATATATATAATCTTCCTAATTGGGGTTATTTCATGGTCATAGCTCCACCAGGAGTTTATTTAGATCAGTCCAGCAATGTCATTTAAGGCTAATTCCATTGAATCGGGACATATACATCCGTTGTTCCAATTTTTATAACCAATCGACTGTGATCTCCATCCCATGCTATGTTATTAACTTGTCCATCACTTGATATAAATGGATGGTTTATGTTCCACATTATTGGGATATACACTGTACTTTCATCGATGGTAGCTTCGATACATTGTAATTCATTACCGCCCCAGGACAATTTTTTGATTCTGTTTCCGGTTATCTTATCAGAATTTAGCTGCGGAAGTCTACGAATCCTCCGCAGCGGAAAAGAGTATAATGCACACATAACACACAAAGGAGAAAGTATTATGCGTGACAGAATTATAAGTAACGTGCTAATCAAAATGGGCAATAGAATTAAGAAAAAAGAGCTGGATTATCTTGAAAATGTGTTGATAGAAGAGTTCCGAGATGTACAGATTAAGAAAGAATCGACGGAATTGACGGAATACAATGACAGTTTAAGGAAACTAAAAGATACGTTCCTTGCGACGCTGATTGTAGAAAATAAATCCAACAGAACGATTGAACAGTATAATTTACATTTAACACAGTTTGTAGATTATTTCACTGGAAAAGAAGCAAAAGACATAGATGCAACCGATATTCGGGGATTTCTATATGCGTATAAGCAAAGCAGAGGCATATCGAATTTATCCTTAAACAATAAGCGATCAGCGATATCCTCGTTTTTTAGTTGGCTGACTGATGAGGAGTACATCGACAAAGATCCAACTCGAAAAATTAAGAAAATCAAAGTAACAAAGAAAAAGAAGAAGGCGTTTACAGCTGATGAAATGGAACGTATGCGTATAGTATGTACGGATATTCGCGATCGGGCGTTGATAGAGATGTTAGCATCTACAGGTTGTCGTGTCTCAGAACTAAGCAGTATAAAGCTAAACGATATAGATTTTATTCGAAAGAAAGTGCGGATCATTGGTAAAGGAGATAAAGAGCGAACGGTGTTTATATCAGACCAAGCAATGATTTATCTGAATAGATATTTAGAAACCAGACAAGATAATAACATTTCACTTTTTGTTTCTAAGAGGCATCCATATGATCAATTAAGAAAAGACGGAATCGAGCGAATTGTAAGAGATTTAGGAAAATCATGTAATGTATATGCACATCCGCATAAATTCCGACGGACGTTATGTACGCAATTAATTAAACGAGGCATGCCGCTTCAGGATGTTGCGATCCTGTTAGGTCATGCAGACATTAATATGACTGCTGGTACATACTATGATGCTTCGGACGATATGATTGAATATGAATATATTCGTTATGCAGCTTAAAGAATAATAATCAATCTAATATATAAACTATTAAATCTGCTTAAAAGGGAAGGAGATTTTATTTTTATGCAAAAAATTAAATTTAGAAGCAGATCTCCGTGCACTTATTTCGAAAAAGACGAAAAATAAACAGCAACAGCACAGCTAAATTCTGATAAGACTTGGAAACGAATCTTTGACGGAAAATTATCTGAAGAATTTACCGTGCCCAGTCAATACAAAGAGATCGTAATTCAGATAACAATTGTATACCAAGGTGCTTCGGATATCACACTTCCTGAGATATACATCAATGATTTAGGTCCATGGTGGAATAAGATTACATCTTATCGATATAACGATGCTTACAACGCTTGTATTCTGATGGAGTATAATAACGGAAGTAGAAAAATTAAAATGAATGCAACATGGTTTGTTTGTAATCCGTCAAGTGATAATATATCCTATATCGTCTATGGCAAAGAATAAGGCTAATATTTGTAAGCCAAAACAATCGTTTTATTTATAGGACAATTGCCTAGAACATGATTATCCGTCTGAGTTAATCTAAATTTGAAAGAATTGGGACCTGGAATATCTTCGAGATGTATAAGTCCATATCTCCCGTCTGTACTCATAAACGCATTAGTAATGCAATCAGTATACTTGACGTTATAAGTGTCAATACCTGGATTATCTGTCCACATCTGTCCGTATGCATCTGATGTGCCGGATAACTTCATCGATATAAAGTGCATTCCGGATATGTCAGAATTTAGCTGTGTTGTTGCGGAAAGGAAAAAATATGATTGATATAACAAAAGTTTTAAATGATATATTAAAAGCAGTTCTGGGAAAGGATGTACGGCAGGCAATTCATGACGGCGTTAAACGAAGTAATGAAATTGCGGATGATTGCGACAAGAGACAGACTAATCTTGAAAACCAATATGAACAATTAATCAAAAACTTTAGTTCTTCATCTCCATCAAATGTAGAAATCGTTGATGCAAGAACAGGGCCAGATGGAACTGTATACGGAACTCTCAGGAAACGATTAGAAGATCCAAGATGTTCATAAAGGAGCTGAATATGGAAATCAGAGCAGGACCCACAGAGGTCTTATTTTTATGCAACAATTTAATGCAGCAATGATATTAGAAAGGAAGAATATGGCAGATGACGAATACATAAGTAGAAATGAACATAATGCATTTGCGAGTGATGTTGATCATGAGCAAACCCGACAAAACAAAAGAATTGAAGCGTTAGAACTGACAGTGCGACAGATCAATGATCTCACATTGTCCGTTCAAAAGCTCGCGATCAACATGGAACATATGCTTGTTAACCAAACAGAACAGAATAAACGGCTTGAAGAGCTAGAAAACCGAGACGGAGAGAAGTGGAGAAGCATTTCTATGTATGTCCTGACTGCATTAATCGGGGCAGTAATCGGATTCGTACTCAAACAAGCTGGATTATAAAAAGGAGAAAGAAATCATGAAAGAATTATTTGAACAGAATAAAGTGTTATTCCTGGCAGTGATCACAGCGTTGATCATTGTCTTTTTAGTTAAGAAACTGATCGACTATATCACAAAAAAAGGTCTGGAAGGGATCAGACTGGATGTTTACAAGCTGTTTGTAGAAGCAGAGAAAACCTTCCGTGCATCCAAGCAAGGACAGCAGAAATTTGATTATGTAATACATATGGCCAGAGGACTTTTGCCCAAACCTATTCAATTATTTGTAAGCGAGAGCATGTTAAAAGAAGCTGTGCAACTGTGGTTTGACGGTATTAAAGATCTACTCGATGATGGTAAATTAAATAATTCAGTATACGATTTAGAAGATGTTGAGGAAGTCGGCAGAGAAGATAAGATCAATCATACGACAGAGTTAGATGACGGAACATGGACAAATTACGCAGAGACTCCGTTACCTGAAACTGACTTAGAAGATCCAGAGGAACAGGAACAGACAGAAGATAATCAGGCAGCAGCAGAACAGGAGGTGTAGACATATGAGAATCGCATTGACAGTAGGACACAGTTTGCTTAAAAATGGATCATATACATCAGCAAGTGGAGAAGATTGCGGTGGAGTAAACGAGTATAAGTACAATAAAAAGCTGATGAAAAAGGTAAAAGAATATCTTGAAAGCGACGGACACAGCGTTGATCTGTATATCTGCCCAGAGAAAGTATTTACCGCTGCATCCCAGGAAAAATCATGGAAACTGACACGTTTAAATGCAAAGAATTATGATCTTGTTGTCGAAGGTCACTTGAATTGCTATAACGGAAAAGCACACGGAACAGAAGTATTATACGTTTCTGAAAATGGTAAGAAGTACGCAAAGAGAGTCCAGAAGAAACTCGTATCTGCTAGATTTACAAATCGTAACGTGCAGAACAGAACGAACCTGTATATGCTAAATAGCACAAAGGCAACAACGATCATGACAGAGAGCTTTTTCTGTGACTCCAAGTCCGATTATAAGATCGGTAAAGACGTAAATAAGATTGCGAAGCTGATCGCAGAAGGAATCTGTAATAAAAAGCTTGGAACGGCTACTAAGGTTAAAGAAGCAGTAAAAACAGCAGTGAAGAAAGTTACCAAAGCAACTGTGTATGCTAAGGTTGTCACAAAATCCGATCCACTTATGATCAGAAACAGTGCTAACAGATCATCTAAGATCATTGGTAAAATTCCGAAAGGATCAAAAGCAGAAGTAATTAAAAAAGGCAGCACATGGACGAAAGTTAAGTACAAGAGTGTAACAGGGTATTCAGCTACAAGATACCTTAAATTTTAATATTGACTAGGGAGAAATCCCTGGTTTTTGTTGCTGATTTTGTGTATTTAGATTAAAACAAGAATAAAAAACCACAATATATAGTGAATTGCAAAATGAAAAATCTATATATGACGTATCCAAAATATCAAAAAATGTGTATAATAAACATAGACGAAACTACACGAGCATAGACAGCAGTATATGAACGTAGATAACAATACATAGCAATGTATAAACGTATATAACAATTACTAGAAGTTGTTGCTTATTTAAAGTAACAGCTTTTTGATATTTTGGGAGGTGGAAAATTATGTATAGTGCAGTAGATGTAGCAGATTATATTGTGGACAGATGTGCAGGATTGGGCCGACCAGTATCTAATTTACAATTACAAAAAATATTATATTATGTACAATTGAATTTTTTAAGAAGATTTGATGAATGTGCTTTTTGGGATGATATTCAAGCATGGAGACATGGACCAGTAGTAAAAGAAGTGTATTATAAGTATAATATTTTCGGGAGACATGCAATTGTACCAAGAATTATGCAGAGTACAGAGGGACTGTTTTCAGCAAGAGATAAGAATTTAATAGATAATGTAGCAGATGCGTGTATCGCGTTAGATCCATGGGAGCTAGTAGAGAGATCACATAAAGTCGGAGGACCATGGCATCAAAGTTTTAATGGAAATTTTGATAAGGTAATACCGAAGGAAGTGATGAGAAATTATGTACGAAGCTAATGATGATAACATATTTCTTGATGGTGAAGATTTTAATAATGATAATAAAACAAGAAATTATGATGAAAACGATTACAGTGTATCTACAGAAATAGCACATATGGTTATAGAAATAGCAAATGATAAAGATGTTAGAGGAAATAATCTACAATTTATATATTATAGATTGTATGATTTGTATTCAAAAGGAAATAGGCATTCGTATTCTGTAATCTCTGCTGCGATTCAACAAAATATGAAAGAGGAAACAGGTTTCATAATTAGATTACAACAAAATATGGATGCATTTTTACAATTAGTGCAAAAGAATCTAAGAGATGATAAGGCAGATAAGAGTATAGAATCATCTTTTAATAAGTTATATGATCACGTAATGTTGGAATGTAATAGGATGGGTTATATAGCCGAGATTAGCAATGATCTTAAAATGCAGCAAGATATTGTAGAAAAACAAGTTAAATCTGCAGTTATGGACATTAAAAAATTATATGCTGATTTAATAGGAATCGTATCTATATTTGTTGCGATATTTGCATTGATTACAGTAAACGCTAATATTGCGTTTAAACTAACAACAGCCAATATGAATGAGATATTCTGGGGGGTTATAGTTATGAATGTGTTTGTTGTTTTATGTATAATAGCATTGCTAGGTGCAGTGAGAAAGCTAATTATAGATAAATTAACAGAAGTAAGGTAACTCAAAAATCACAAATAAAGGCTGTAGGAATGATTTAATTTCTACATTATTACTATAACCACACCAAACAAACCGCATAAACCCGTACTTTTAAGCTTATATTGAAGAAGCTGCTAAGGCAGGTAAATTCTAAGGAATTGCACAAAAATTCATAGAAACGCATGATAAAAATTAGGCATTTTGCATAAAAGTGCCTAATTTTTATTTTTTTGAAAATAAGCCTAAAAATAGCTGTGCCCACGTCATGCCCACGGAAATTTTCTCGCGTGGGCATGACTTTTATAAAAATGACGATAAATTGGATTATTCAGACGGTGATATTTGATGCATATATGACTGTATAGTGTTTGCTCGAAAAGTATATATAATGAATGCGTGTATTTAACTTGCATATTTAGCAAATAAGTTTCATAATAGAATGTGTCGAACAAAATCAACTTGAAAAATTAGGGGTTTCTGTCGACCCATGATAGTGCAAAAAATATAGGGGATCGACAGAAGGCGAAAACGCCTAAAATAGGAGGTGTTGCAGAAATATATGATTAGGGACAAGAAAGAAATGTTGAATTTTGAAGAGGTCGACAAAATAGAGACGTTTTTGGGCTTAAATAAGGGGATGATTTTGGGACGGAAATTAATAGAATCATAATGGAATTTAAATCAGTGATCGCACAAAAGCAACACAGTACAGATAGCAAAATTAATAGAATCATAATGGAATTTAAATTGATTAAGAATGAAACAGGAATCGAGATCAAGTTTTAAAATTAATAGAATCATAATGGAATTTAAATTTACTATATACAATGGAATTATCATTGTAGAAAAAAAATTAATAGAATCATAATGGAATTTAAATGATCAAATGCATTGCATAATCTTCCACCTGCAGGATCAAATTAATAGAATCATAATGGAATTTAAATACTTTATGGATGGAGAAGAAAAGAGGATGGGTATAAAAATTAATAGAATCATAATGGAATTTAAATCAGTTGGCAAGAGTAGTAGATGGATATGTAGTGTGTAAATTAATAGAATCATAATGGAATTTAAATGCATCATTGTCACTCCTCCGGATGCTGTCAGCACTTTAAATTAATAGAATCATAATGGAATTTAAATAAAGCAGAAATGAAGATTAAAACTATTGCAAGAAAGCAAATTAATAGAATCATAATGGAATTTAAATCAGTGATATGCGATGAAGGATATACAACTGAAGGACAAATTAATAGAATCATAATGGAATTTAAATATGATTGAGGCGGAGATAAAAAAATATCTGTAGTTAAAAATTAATAGAATCATAATGGAATTTAAATCGAGAATATGAGATAGATTTTCAAACGGGTAAATTGAAATTAATAGAATCATAATGGAATTTAAATTTTATACTTCATCTTCAGATGAAACGGACATTACACAAAATTAATAGAATCATAATGGAATTTAAATAAGTTAAATAATATCCCTGCTTCTGGCTGGACAACAGAAATTAATAGAATCATAATGGAATTTAAATGATATTCTGGGAAAGAGATGTTCCAGTTATTGAAGAAAATTAATAGAATCATAATGGAATTTAAATTATTTTGGGGATATAGGTTCTGGATGTACTGATAATAAAATTAATAGAATCATAATGGAATTTAAATACAGAACAAGAACCCGGAAACGGAAGGAACGCTGGACAAATTAATAGAATCATAATGGAATTTAAATCCACTTTTTTCGTCTCTTTGTTGATGATCTGAAATTAAATTAATAGAATCATAATGGAATTTAAATTTGCTGAGCAAGATTCAGTTCACAAGCGTGACTGAAATTAATAGAATCATAATGGAATTTAAATGAATTAAGATGGGCAGTGAATAATACGAAGCTAGTCAAATTAATAGAATCATAATGGAATTTAAATTTCAGATTTCTGATGCAAACCGTGTCAGGGTCCAGATAAATTAATAGAATCATAATGGAATTTAAATTTAACAAAGCTGATTCTAGTGTACATTCAACACCTAAAATTAATAGAATCATAATGGAATTTAAATACTTATCAGAATCATTCTCAGCCAGAGAATCTAGTTCTTAAATTAATAGAATCATAATGGAATTTAAATTCGTTTTTGTTGCATTTGTCTTTGCTTTTTTGATCGGTGAATTAATAGAATCATAATGGAATTTAAATACATGATACATTACATGGATTTACACATGATTATTTACACGAATTAATAGAATCATAATGGAATTTAAATATAAAGCTGACGGAATGGCAGCAGTTCCATTTGTGGAATTAATAGAATCATAATGGAATTTAAATTCTTCAAAAGATCAGAGACAACGGGAGTCTTTTCAGAATTAATAGAATCATAATGGAATTTAAATGGAAGAGACGGGGCACTGTACTCAGAAGAAGAATTTGGAATTAATAGAATCATAATGGAATTTAAATGTTAATTTACTTGAATATTTAATAAAAACATATACAGAATTAATAGAATCATAATGGAATTTAAATGTGTTATAGCGGATGGCGCCCACAGGAATTAGGCTTGTGAATTAATAGAATCATAATGGAATTTAAATATGCCTGAGTTAATTGTTTTATTGTTTTTTCTGCCTGGAATTAATAGAATCATAATGGAATTTAAATATTCCTAAATTGAAACATGCTCGTTTGAACGAATCGGAATTAATAGAATCATAATGGAATTTAAATACAGTATTTATACAGTTTTTATCGGCATCATACTCGAATTAATAGAATCATAATGGAATTTAAATCCAATCACCGCTACGGCAATTCCTACAGGGCCTGTTGAATTAATAGAATCATAATGGAATTTAAATTAATAATGTAGTTGTAGATGTAACAGCAAGTGAAGAAGGAATTAATAGAATCATAATGGAATTTAAATGCAGATAAACTTGTGACAAATGTTGTATCTTGCACAGAATTAATAGAATCATAATGGAATTTAAATTGAGTTGACAAAGTTCTGGAGAAGTTCCGGAGAGTCTGGAATTAATAGAATCATAATGGAATTTAAATACCGAAACTGCCATTAATACCGTTAATATTAAAAACTGAATTAATAGAATCATAATGGAATTTAAATGTTAACTGACCCGTTTAAAACAAAGAAGAGTGATGGAGAATTAATAGAATCATAATGGAATTTAAATTTTGCTAAGGGTATTTGGAGCTGGCTATGCCAAATGGAATTAATAGAATCATAATGGAATTTAAATGATACACGATTTAGTGATGTGTCTGGACTCTTTTTAGAATTAATAGAATCATAATGGAGTTTAAATACTATTTTTGCATCTGGATATAAAGCAAGAACTTGCCGAATTAATAGAATCATAATGGAATTTAAATTGTGCTAAATGTCGGAACGATAGATGTTCCATTGTCGAATTAATAGAATCATAATGGAATTTAAATTTATTCAATACAACAACATTTTCTGTATTGTTTTGGAATTAATAGAATCATAAAGGAATTTAAATTTATAAGTCGTTTCGTCTGTTTCGTCCGTTGTTTTCGAATTAATAGAATCATAAAGGAATTTAAATTGGATAAGAACGGCAGTGTTAAATATGGCTCTTGGGAATTAATAGAATTATAATGAAATTTAAATGGGCATGTTGGCAGCTAGAGCAGCGGGAGTATCTAGGTTCATAAGCTACCTCCTTTATGATTAATAAGGTAACTATGACATTTTTTTTGAAATATGTTAAGAGCACATAACTAAGTTCGGCGCATAATTTCGATTATGTGCTTAAGAACATAAAAGAAAGAACTGGTTGTTCTGTGATTCCGTAGATGGAGCCAATGCCAGTGCGATCTGTTTTACAATGATCGAGATGGCAAAAGCATATGATCTGAACGTGTATAAGTATTTAAATTTCTTATTGGAAAAACGTCCAAATGCGAGAACTGCCCAGAAAGAATTAGAAAAACTAGCACCATGGAATGAAGAAGTGCAAAAGATGTTTGCTAGAAAAATGAAGTAAAGTATTAGCATTCTATTATTCTAGCAACACCCTAAGATAAAGTGCTTACAAAAAATCCGCACATTTGCAAGAAAAATGTGCGGAAAACGTTGATTTTATAAGGAAAATCCCCACTTGGTAATATAAGAAATCCGATTGAGTATGATAGTTTCTGGGAAGTTAGCATTAATAGATACATAATGGAATTTGAATAAGACTAATCCTTATTTCACGCATGCACCTTCTGCGGAATCAAGAGAATTGCAATGATGACATGCAAACCAAGAGGGATCTTTACAAAAAGATTGATTGAAATGAATTAATAAAAACATAATTATGAATTAGAAAGACATTTTATATGTTTTTACTATCTTTATCAAAAGCAGAAATTTTATCTCAATTATAAAAATTAATAGTTATCATAACCAAACTATCTAAATTTAAATTAAGAATACAAAACAAATATTTCCAATATGGACGATTAACATTAAATTTTATTAATATAATTTAAATTTCAATATGAGAAATTACATTGCTATTATAATAGATAAATTTATAAAAATCAATAATAAGAATATGAAAAATATTATTAATATACGGATAAAATATTCATTGACAAAAGATAATGCTAGAAGTATCATAAAAACAGAAAGACTAACTATTAAAAGTCAAGCCTTAAAATGATATTTTTTGAATAAAGTACAG
>ERZ791879.468-NODE-468-length-32256-cov-17.072110_pt1 | contig 32256 bp, 28 predicted proteins | sample MGYA00510162_ERZ791879 | MGnify/ENA primary metagenome ERZ791879 (study PRJEB30046, sample SAMN00792113) | human gut metagenome | study: EMG produced TPA metagenomics assembly of the A metagenome-wide association study of gut microbiota in type 2... | reverse complement strand
TCCAGTCCTTCCGTGGCACCCGCCATCGCAAGAATCTGCCCTGCCGCGGCCAGCGTACCAAGACCAATGCACGTACCTGCAAGGGTCCCAAGCGCACTGTCGCTAACAAGAAGAAGTAAGGAGGATTTGAGAAATGGCAAGTGCAAATAATGCCAAGAAGGGCGCTAATGTCCGCATGAAGCGCAAAGAGCGCAAGAACATTGCTGCTGGTCAGGCTCATATCCAGTCTACCTTCAACAATACTGTTGTCACCATCACCGACCTGCAGGGTAATGCAGTGTCCTGGTGCTCCTCCGGCTCCCTGAACTTCCGCGGCAGCCGTAAGAGCACTCCGTTCGCAGCCCAGTCTGCTGCTGAGACCGCAGCCAAGGTTGCTATCGAGCATGGCATGAAGACCGTTGAGGTCTACGTCAAGGGCCCCGGCGCTGGCCGTGAGTCCGCTATTCGTGCGCTGCAGGCTACCGGCCTGGAAGTCACCCTGATCAAGGACGTGACTCCCATCCCCCACAACGGCTGCCGTCCCCCGAAGCGCCGTCGTGTCTGATCGAAGGAGGAAATTGAATTATGGCAAAGAATACGCAGCCTATCGCAAAGCGTTGCAAGGCCCTGGGCATTTCTCCTGCGGTCATGGGCTATGCAAAGAAGAATACCACCCGCAACTCCAACGGCAACGTCCGCAAGAAGCAGTCTGAGTACGCATCTCAGCTGAAGGAGAAGCAGAAGGTCAAGTTCATCTACGGCGTTCTGGAGAAGCAGTTCCACAACGCTTACCTGAAGGCAGAGTCTCGTCCCGGCAAGACCGGCGAGAACCTGCTCCAGATCATGGAGTGCCGTCTGGACAACGTCGTGTTCCGTCTGGGCTTTGCTCAGACCCGCCGCGACGCTCGTCAGCTGGTGTCTCACGCTCACTTCACCGTCAACGGCAAGAAGGTCAACATTCCTTCTTATCAGGTGAAGGCCGGCGACGTGATCGAAGTGCGCGAGTCCAGCCGCAGCTCTGCAAAGTTTGCAAAGCTGACCGGTGCCGAGGCTCCCGTCGTGGCTCTGCCCGCATGGCTGAACCGCGAGACCGGTTCTCTGAAGGGCGTTGTCGCTAAGCTGCCCGAGCGCAGCGATATCGACTACGAAGTCGCAGAGCACCTCATCGTCGAGCTGTACTCCAAGTAATCCATTAAGAAGGCAGTGCCTTCCTTTTGGATGGCACGCTTTCGCATTCTTTTTTGAAAGAATTCAATAATGGGCCGGTGGAAACACCGGTTTGACAAGGAGGGCATAGATATGATGGAGATTGAACGTCCCAAGATCGAAACGGCAAGCCTGTCCCCGGACGGCCGCTACGGCAAATTCGTGGCAGAACCTCTGGAGCGTGGCTTTGGCATCACACTGGGCAATAGCCTGCGTCGTGTGCTTCTTTCCTCTCTGCCCGGTGTCGCCGTGACCAGCGTCAAGATTGACGGTGTGGTCCACGAGTTCTCCACCATTGAGGGCGTCAAGGAAGACGTTACCGAAATTGTCCTGAACCTGAAGGGTATCGCTGCAAAGCTGTACACCGATGGTCCGAAGACAGTGCGTGTTGAGGCAGTTGGTCCCTGTGAGGTCACTGCTGACAACATCAAGCAGGGCGACGACATCGAAATTCTGAACCCTGAGTGGCACATCGCAACCCTGGGCGAGGGCGGCAAGCTCGTCATGGAGCTGACCTTCGATAAGGGCCGCGGCTATGTGCCCGCAGAGCGCAACAAACAGGCTATCATCGAGAAGAACGATATCAACACCCTTCCCGTTGACAGCATTTACACCCCTGTGCTCAAGGTGAATTATAACGTCGAGAGCACCCGTGTTGGACAGGCCATTGATTACGACAAGCTGACCATTGAGGTTTGGACTGATGGCACGATCAACGCACAGGAAGCCGTTTCTCTGGCTGCCCGTGTGCTGACCGAGCACCTGAACCTGTTCGTCAACCTGTCGGACGAGGCCGCCGGCGCTGAGATCATGGTAGAGAAGACCAACGACGACAAGGAGAAGGCTCTGGAGATGACCATCGAAGAGCTGGATCTGAGCGTGCGTTCCTTCAACTGCCTGAAGCGCGCAGGGATCAACACGGTGGAAGATCTGGTCAGCAAGAGCGAGGACGAGATGATGAAGGTCCGTAACCTCGGTCGCAAGAGCTTGGAGGAAGTCATGGCTAAGCTGGACTCCCTCGGCTTCAAGCTGAACACGGATGACGAATAACTAAAATAATTTAAGGAGTGAAACGGGATGCCCGGTACCAGAAAGCTCGGTAGAACCAGCGACAGCCGCAACGCTATGATGCGCGCTATGGTTACCTACCTGTTAGAGAATGGCAAGATTGAGACCACTGTCACTCGCGCTAAGGACGTTCGTTCCATGGCCGAGAAGATGATCACCCTGGGTAAGGCCAGCGACCTGCACACCAAGCGTCAGGTCTACGCCTACATCACCAAGGAAGATGTTGCAAAGAAGCTGTTTGATGAGATCAGCCCCAAGTACGCTGACCGCAACGGCGGCTACACCCGCATCATCAAGATCGGCGCTCGCCGCGGCGACGCTGCTGAGATGGCAGTTCTGGAGCTCGTCTGATCTGCTCTGACTGTTTGATACAGTGTTCAAAAGCCCTTTCCCAGCAATGGGAGAGGGCTTTTTTTTGCGTGGCATTTTCATTGCTTCTGAATGTTCCCGGGAATAGCGGGCCAAACCGCAAACATTTTCACAATTCCACTAAAAACTCGAACCTATTTTCTAGCAAAATGCCTCTTGATATGTTGTATGGGGGGGGGGGGTAAACTTAAAGAGCAGACGGTGCCTTTTGGGGTGGGTGCCTGCAAAATAACAAACGAAAAGGGGAAGAGAACATGAGAAAAAAGAGTACGAGACTTCTCAGTGCAGCGCTTGCGGCGTGCATGATGCTGTCGGTTCTGCCAGTGGGCGCGTTTGCGGCGGAGCCGGGGGCAGCAGAACCGGAAAATGGCGTAAGTGCGCAGGAAGAGACGGAACCCTACCACTTGAATGGCGGGGAGACTGTTAATGATACATTTGTAGCAGCGCATGGCGATGTGTATGAACTGAGCGGACCCTATACAAAGAGTATCACGGTCTATACGACAAAAAATGTTACGCTGAACATTGTTGGTAATGTGGATGTCAATATGGGGTCTGCACTGCTGAATGTGAAGGATGCCCGCGATTTGAAGATCAATGCAGGGCAGTATGATGTCGTTGCAAATGTGAAAAATACAGATGCCGCCGCTTTTATGAATTTGAATGCCTCGAATGCAACGGTGGTTGTTCAGAACGGACGTTATCTGGATGGTGAACAACGTCTATCTTTTTTTACCGTTGTCGCGGGAACACTTGAACTGAATGACGTGTATATTGCCGCGAAAAAAACGACTTTCCCGATTTTGAATGGCAGTGTAGTTCATATCAATGGCGGTGAATTAACTGCAGAAGGGTATTACATAGTATACAATGCACCATGGCCTTGGGCTGGAATTGAAAAGGCAGGAACTGTTATTATAGACGGTGCAAAAATAAAAAATGGATTCGTCGGTAGTAAAAACGGAAGTGTTGAAATTAAGAACAGTACTTTGAAAAATGATGACGGATATTGTGTTTCAATTGAGGGAGGAACGATTACCCTTGACAATGTAAACGTATCCGCGAGGGGTGAAGAAAGTCACAACAGCAGAGTTTTGGATTTATGTGGAAAACTTTATGATGATACGGCGCAAGAGATACGGATCACAAACGGAGGAACTTATGAAGCACTTGCGAGCGGAATGACTGTGGTTTTTGGCGGAGGTCTGAATGCAGATGTTACGCTGGATAATATTACGATTAAAAACGGTAAATACGGTGTTCACTGTCTGGTAGATAAGAAACACGAACTGGTCATAAAGAATGTGACCTTTGAGGGCAACGATACAGATATATATTTGTCTAGTGGGGAAGATAGTGAGGAGTTTGGAAATCCGTATGTAACGATTGACCCTACCTTTACGAGCGAGGCAAAAATTGAGGTGCGAAATCCCTATGAAGGCAGACGAATCACGACATACACGAATGGAAAGGCATACCAGAAAAACCTGAAGCTGACCAGTGCGAACTCGGGCTATGTTATCGGTTACAAAAATGATTATAGAGGAGAGTATCGTTACCTGACCCGTGGCTATTATGTGGATTCTGAGAAGGCTGTAGCCACCGCAGAAATAAACGGCGAGCTGAATCAGCTGGACAGTACAAAGCTGATTGCAAAAGATACGGAAGTAACGCTGAAAGCAGCGGATACAGCACCTGAGGGCAAGGAGTTCAAAGGCTGGAAACTGTATAAAGTCGTAAATGGTACTGAGACTGAAATCACGGACAAAACAGAACTTGCCAATCTGTTGAAGAATGGCACCGAAACCACTGCGACCCTGACCATGCCCGCTTATAATGTTAAGGCGGAACCGTATTATAGCGATATTCCGTATAATATCACGGCTGTAGACTGCACTGTGGATATGCCCAAAGCTTCTATGGGCGATACTGTAACAGCAACGCGCAGGGCGCTGAAAGCCAACGAGCGCTTTATCGGCTGGACGGTGAAGGTGAATGGTGTTAAGCAACCGGACGACTTCCTGACCCCGGACGCGAACGACCCCGCCAAAGTGAGATTTACCATGCCGGCTGAGAACGTGGAAATAAAGGCAAACTTTGAGGGGAATCCCACGCTGAACATCGGCGATCATGTGACTGCGAACATTGACGGCAGCGATGCGTCCGTACCGAGCGGCAGCACTGTGCCGGTGGGTGAAACCGTGCACCTGACAGCCATTGCGCCGGATGGACAGCACTTCACCGGCTGGACGGTGAAGGTAGGCGGTGAGGAACAGAAAGCAGACACCTTCCTGACGACCCCGAACGCAAACGACCCCACCAAGGTGACCTTTACGATGCCGAGTGAGAATGTGGAAGTGACGGCAAACTTTGCGAGCAACCCCACTCTGAACCCCACTCTGAGGGTCGGCGACCATGTGACGGCGACCATTGAAGGCAGCGATGCGTCCGTACCGAGCGGCAGCACTGTGCCCGTGCCAAAGAATAAAATTGTGCACCTGACAGCCACTGCACCGGGACAGCACTTCATCAGCTGGACGGTGAAGGTGAATGGTGTTGAGCAAGACCCGACCTTCCTGAAGCCGGACGCGGACGACCCCACCAAGGTGACCTTTATCATGCCGGATGCTAATGTAGAGGTGACGGCAACCTTCGCGGATGACCCCATTGGCCCGGATGGCCCCGACCCGGTTGGACCCAGCGATACCGGCAACATTCAGGGCGCGATCTCTGCTGTGGTCGTGGGTGCTGCCGCAGGTGCTATTATCTATGAAGCCGGCACCGGCATCTACCGCGTCATCAATATGCCCGGCATCCCCATGCCCTCCAACCGTATCGAGCTGGCCGAGCTGCTGTGGGAGCACGCCGGCAAGCCGGAGCCTGTAAGCACCGCCCTCTACAGCGACATCGACGAGGGCGATACCGATGCACAAAAGGCCGCCCGCTGGGCAGTGGAGCAGGATCTGATGAAGGACGATGCGGACAACAATAAATTCAACCCGTACTTCCCCGTCAGCAAGCTGCGCACCTGCCTGACCTGGAACGCCGCAAAAGAAAAAGGCTTGTTTGACAAGACCGAAGAATAAAAATCAGAACCCCAAAAGGGCTGCTGCACCAAATGTAGTGCGGCAGCCCCTTTTCTCGTTTTCGGGTGTTGGAATTGCGCCCGCCCCGTGGTATACTGACAATAGCATGTTTTCGGCCTTTGGCCGGACAAGTTTTCCACACAGAGGAGGCGCAGCGGTTGAAACATCCGAATCATTTTGGCCGGTGGTTGGCTTGCGTGCTGCTGTGCCTGCTTCTGGCAGGCTGCAGCATGCCCGGTGAACAGGTGCAGGTGGAAGAGCTTCTGCGTGCGCCCAAGCTTTCCGGCGATTACGGCGATGTGCAGACTGCCCTGAACGACTGGCTGGGGGAGAGCGCACAGCTCAAATATCCCATGCAGGGCGACCTGCTTTCGCCTTTCCTGCTGCAGGATCTGGACGGTGACGGCAGGCAGGATGCCGCCGTGCTTTACACCACCGCCCAAAGCTCCAACGTGTGCATTGCCATCCTGCAGAAGGATGATGCCGACATCTGGCATGTGCGCCAGAACGTAGAGGGCCTTGCAGACACGGTAGAGTCGGTGGGGCTGGCCCAGCTGCAGCCCGGCGATGCCACCCAACTGGTGGTGGGTTATACAGCGGCACAGGGCGACCATTATCTGGCTGTGTATTCCTACACCGACGGCGTGCTTTCCACGATCCTGGAGCAGCAGTACCAGCAGTATCTGGTGGAGGATATCACCGGCGGCGGCAATCAGGACCTGATCCTGATGTCTACGCTGGAGGACGGCGGCGTGCAGATCGAACTGCTGACCGTGGATAAAGAGGGCAGCTTCCAGCAGGTGGCTGTTATGGGCCTTTCCGCCAATCGGTTCGCCGGCTGCGCCTCGGTGGCGGCGGGTGTGGGTGCGGACGGCAGGCATTATCTGGTGCTGGATGGCTGGACCGGCATTTCCGGCAACAATCTGGCCAGCGTGCTGCTGCGTTTTGACGAGGACACGCAGCAGATGGTGCCTGCCGATCAGATCAGCACCGAAAAGCTTTACACCGCATCCCTGCGCAATGTGCCAAGTCTGGTCAGTCAGGATCTGGACGGCGACGGCATCGTGGAGATCCCCACCCAGCCGGACGAAGCGGGCCTGCTGAACATGAGCCAGAGCCGCCGCATGGATTTTATCGTGTGGATGGACTATACCAGCCCGCACCCGGAAAAAAGCTTCGGGCTGCTGGACGAAGAGACCAACTGCTATATCGAGCTGCCCATGGAGTGGGAGGGCAACCTCAAACTGACCGACAGCGAACAATATGATGGTGCAGTGGAGCTGCGCACGGTGGACGATGACCAGCTGGTAATGACCCTGCGTCTGGTGCGCACCACCTCCAGCCTGAAGGGCTGGACCCGCCTTGGCATCGTGGCATCCCGCCAGATGCAGGCGAAGCTTGCCCCGGATGTGGAGATCCGTGATAAAAATTACCGCCTGTCCAAGGCGCTGTATCTGCTCAACTAAAGAACGGAGGAACAGTTCATGGTACGAGTGCTTGTCGTTGAAGATGAAGCCAACATCCGCGAGATGATCGCGCTGAACCTGCGCCTTGCGGGCATGGAGGCTGTGGAGGCCGAAAGCGCCGAGGCGGCTCTGCCGCTGCTGGAGAAGAAGCCGGGCTGCGATGCGGCCATTCTGGATGTGATGCTGCCGGGCATGAACGGCTTCTCCCTGTGCGAGACCATCCGCCGCACCGATCAGAAGATCGGCATTATCATCCTCAGCGCCAAGGGACAGGAGCAGGACAAGATCCGCGGCCTTTCTATTGGTGCCGATGACTATATGACCAAGCCTTTCAGCGTAAGCGAACTGCTGGCCCGTGTGAAAGCGCTGTGCCGCCGCGTCGGCCGTACTGCAGGCGGGGACGAAAAAGAAAAGGAAAACCCGCTGGGGATGCTCACCAGCGGCGAATTTGTGCTGGACGAGAACCGCCGCGTGCTGCTCAAGGCAGGCCAGTCTATTGAGCTGACGCAGGTGGAATTCCAGATCATGGAGCTGTTCTTCCGCAACCCCGGCATTGCGCTGGTGCGCGAGAAGATCCTGAAGGGTGTCTGGGGCGAGAACTATTTTGGTGACGTGAAGATCGTGGATGTGAACATCCGCCGTCTGCGCATGAAGGTGGAGGATGAACCCAGCCATCCCACCCATATCCTTACTGTGTGGGGCTACGGTTACAGATGGGAAGAATGAGAAGCGGGATCACCCGCCGGTGGCTGCGGGGCAACCTGCTCATCACCGTGCTGCTGGTGCTGCTGGCCGAAACCATGTTCCTGTACAACTACACACGCAGCTATTATAACAGCGTGCAGCAGACCATGTACCGGCGGTTCTCTTCGGTGTCCGGCCAGCTGAAAATGTACACCGGCGATACGGTGCAGAGCACGGCGGCTACCCGCAGCGTGGCCCTGCGCCGCATGGTGGAGCAGTTTGCCGATAAGGACAAATACGAGTTCATGCTGCTGGACAGCTATGGCGGGGTCATTGCGTCCTCCAGCGGCACAAATGCGGACGGCATTGTGACCGGCATCGACTTTGAGCAGGCGCAGGAGGCTTCTGATGGCCTTGGTGTGGCGGTCTACCGCACCCAGTCCGGTGAGCTGGTGATGGCGGCCTGCTATCTGGTGCCCTATGCCGCCGAGGATGTGGCGGCGATGCGTCTTGTCACCAGCCTGACCCTTGTGGGAGCGCAGATCAAGAACGCCCTCGCGGTAAGTGTTGTGATCGCGGCGGTGATCCTTGCTTTCACCGTGATGTCCGGCCTGTACTTCATCCGCAGCATCGTGGTGCCGCTGGGACAGGTGGAGCGCACCGCAGCCAGCATCGCCCGGGGTGAGCTGGATGTGCGCCTGCCGGTCACCGGCAACGAGCACGACGAGGTGGACCGCCTGCGCGGCACCATCAACCAGATGGCCGAAGGGCTGGAAGAGACCGAGAAGATGAAGAACGAGTTCATCAGTTCCGTCTCTCACGAGTTGCGCACGCCGCTCACCTCCATCCGGGGCTGGGTGGAGACCCTGCGCACACTGGACGACCCGGCAGACGAGAACTACCGCAAGGGCCTTGAAATCATCAACAATGAGACGGGCCGCCTGTACAACATGGTGGAAGAGCTGCTGGATTTCAGCCGTCTGCAGAACGGCCGCATCCGTATGGACTGCCGCCCGCTGGACCTTGTGGCAGAGCTGACCGATGCGGTGCTGTTCTGTGAAGCACGCATCCAGCGCGAGGGCCTTGTGCTCAGCTACACCGAGCCGGAGGAGATGATCCCGGTCTATGCCGACCCGGACCGTCTGCGGCAGGTGTTCATCAACATCATGGACAACGCCATCAAGTACTCGGCCCCCGGCGGGCGCATCACGGTCAAGCTGTGGGCGGGCGAATACAAGGCTTTTGCGGAGATCATCGATCAGGGCCGCGGCATCCCGCCGGAAGACCTTGAGAATGTCAAGACCAAGTTCTACAAGGGCAGCAATTCGGTGCGCGGCAGCGGCATCGGCCTTGCGCTGGTGGATTCCATCATGACTGCACTGGACGGCACCATGGACATCAAGAGCACGCTGGGCCGCGGCACAGTGGTCACACTGGGCTTGCCGCTGTACCATAAGGCGTGAAGATTTTGTCACAATTCTGTGGTAAAATAACCAGGAAAAATATGATCCGATAGGAGAACCCAATGAATCAACCCAAAAAGGAACGTTTCAAGACCAGCGTCGGCGGGCAGGCGCTGATGGAAGGCATCATGATGCGCGGCCCGAAGCTCATCTGCTGCGCGGTGCGCAAGCCGGACGGCACCATTGAGACCAAGATCGACCCTGTGAAGAACCACGGCATCTGGACCAAGATCCCGCTGGTGCGCGGTGCCATCTCCATGATCGAAAGCCTGATCGTGGGCTACCGCTACATGATGTACTCGGCTCAGGTGAGCATGGGTGACGACTACGACCCCGAAGAGGAAGAGACTGCCTTTGAAAAATGGGTGGGCGACCACTTGGGCAAAAAGGCAGAGGACGCACTGCTGGCCTGTGCCGCCGTACTGGGCGGCCTGCTGGCGATTTTGCTGTTCACCGTGCTGCCCACCCTCATCGTGGGCGGCGTGAACCACTTTGTAACATTGGGCCGCTGGGCCAAGGTGGTGCTGGAAGCGGTGCTGAAAGTTGGCATCTTCCTCACCTATATGGTGGCCATCTCCAAGATGAAGGAGATCCACCGCGTGTTTGAGTACCACGGTGCCGAGCACAAGACCATTGCCTGCTATGAGGCCGGTGATGAGCTGACCGTGGAGAATGTGCGCAAGTACACTCGGTTCCATCCGCGCTGCGGCACCAGCTTCCTCATTCTGGTGGTCATCGTCAGCGTGTTCCTCTACAGCGTGCTGCCGTGGGGCAGCATCGGTCTGCGGGTGCTGTTCAAGCTGCTGCTTCTGCCGCTGGTCATGGGCATCAGCTATGAGCTGCTCAAGTGGTGCGGCCGGTCCGATAACATTGCCACCCGCATCATCCGCCAGCCCGGTATCTGGGTGCAGCACCTGACCGTGTTTGAACCGGACGACAGCATGATCGAGGTGGCCATTGCCGCTGTGACCCCTGTGCTGCCCGAGGACCCGGAGGATGGCAAATGGTAAGTGCAGGTCTGTCTCCGCGGGAAGCGGTGCGCAGGGTGGAAGCGCGGCTTGCCGCCGCAGGCTGTCCGGATGCGGATTACGATGCACGGGAGCTGTTCCGTGCGGCGTCCGGGCGGGATGCCCGCCTTTCTGACCGGGCGCTGACCACGGAGGAAGCGGAAAAGCTGGAAGCCCTCTGCACGCGCCGTGAGCAGCGGGAACCGCTGCAATACCTGTGCGGGATCTGGAGCTTTCTGGATTTTGACCTTGCCGTTGGCCCCGGTGTGCTCTGCCCCCGGGCAGACACTGAGGTGGTAGCGGAAGCGGCTGCCAATACCCTGACGGGCATTGCAGCGCCCCGGGTGCTGGATCTCTGCGCGGGGACCGGCTGTCTGGGGCTGGGCGTCAAGCGCTTCTGCCCGGCGGCGCAGGTGACCTGCGTGGAAAAAAGCCCGGAAGCCTTTGTTTATCTGGAAAAGAACTGCCGCTGTGCCCTGAAAGGGCAGGGCGGGCAGACGGAGGACTTGCTGGAGCCTACCGCGTTTGAGCAGGCAGATGCCCCGGCCTTTGACTGGGGGCCGACGCTGAACGCTCTGCGCGCAAAGGCAAAGCCAGCCTATGCGGTGCAGCCGGTGGAGGGCGACCTGTTCACCTACTGGCAGGGCCTGCCAGAAGGGCAGCTTGATCTGATCGTATCCAACCCGCCCTACCTCACCGCCGAGGAGATGCGGCATCTGCAGCCGGAGGTGGCGCAGGAGCCGGCCATGGCGCTGGAAGCAGGAAAGGATGGCCTTGTGTTCTACCGTGCCCTTGCAGAGCATTACCAGAATGCACTGCGGCCCGGCGGAGCATTGGTGCTGGAGATCGGCTGGCAGCAGCGGCAGGCTGTGGCGGCACTGCTGGCTGCAAACGGCTGGGCAGACATTGAGTGCCGCAAGGATTTTGGCGGCAATGACCGGTGCATGATCGCCCACAGACCCGAAAAATAAAAGTGAAAATAGAAACAACTTCTCGTTGTAATATTTTGATTTTGTGGTATACTATACTGGAAAGTATACGGACAGCCCGCGCACGGCGGGCAGCAGGAAGAAAAGGAGCAGCACGCTATGGCAAAAAATCAGAACAACAACACCGTTGCCCCGGCGACCAAAAAGACCGAGCCGGAGGCCAAAAAGGATGCGCTGGCCACTGCGCTGGCCCAGATCGAAAAGCAGTTCGGCAAGGGTGCCGTGATGAAGCTGGGTGATAACGCCTCCATGCAGGTGGATGCCATTTCCACCGGCAGTCTGGGTCTGGATCTGGCTCTGGGCGTGGGCGGTGTGCCCCGCGGCCGCATCATTGAGGTGTACGGCCCGGAATCCAGCGGTAAGACCACGCTGGCTCTGCACATTCTGGCCGAAGCCCAGAAGCAGGGCGGCGAAGTGGCCTTCATTGACGTGGAGCACGCACTGGACCCCACCTATGCCGAAGCGCTGGGCGTGGACATCAACAATCTGCTGGTCAGCCAGCCGGACACCGGCGAGCAGGCCATGGAAATCTGCGAAGCACTGGTGCGCTCCGGTGCCATCGATGCCATCGTGGTGGACTCGGTTGCCGCCATGGTGCCGAGGGCTGAGATCGAGGGCGAAATGGGCGACAGCCATGTGGGCCTGCAGGCCCGCCTGATGAGTCAGGCCATGCGCAAGCTGACTTCGGTCATCGGCAAGACCAACACGGTCTGCGTCTTCATCAACCAGCTGCGTGAAAAAGTGGGCGTGATGTACGGCAACCCGGAGGTCACCACCGGCGGCCGCGCCCTGAAATATTACGCCTCGGTGCGCATCGACATCCGCCGCGTGGAGGGCCTGAAGGACTCTTCCGGCCAGTTCATCGGCAACCACACCCGCGCCAAGATCGTCAAGAATAAGGTGGCACCTCCGTTCCGTGAGGCAGAGTTCGATATCATGTTCGGCGAGGGCATTTCCAAGATGAGCGAACTCATTGATGTGGGCGTAAAGCTGGGCATCGTGCAGAAGAGCGGCGCATGGTTCAACTATGGCGATATCCGTCTGGGTCAGGGCCGTGACAACGCAAAGCAGTTCCTGAAGGACAATCCCGAGATCGCAAACGACATCGAGGGCCAGATCCGCGCCAATGCCGATAAGCTGTACGCATCCCGCCGCCCGGCAGGCAAGGGCGCTGCGGCCAAGGCCGAGGAACCCGCCAAGGCTGCAGATGCCAAGGAGCCGGTGGTCAAGGCTCCTGCCCGCAGCAGCGAGAGCGAACTGGATATCATGGTGGAGGACTAAATGTCCTTTTATAAACGCCGCCGCCCGAAGCAGGAAGAAGAAAAGTGCGCCGACCCGGCCAAGGCCCGCGCCCGCGCACTGGATGCGCTGGCCTCGCGCGAGATGTCCTCGGCACAGCTGTATGAACGGCTGTGCTATGGCTTTACCGAGCAGGCTGCAGCGGCTGCTGTGGCTGAGATGGTGGAGCTGGATTACGTAAACGATGACCGCTATGCCGAAGCCCGGGCACACAGCCTGCTTGCCGCCCGCAAGAGCCGCCGTGCGGCGGCCCAGAACCTGCGGCAGAAGGGCCTTTCCGGCGCGCAGATCGAGCAGGCGCTGGAAAGCGTCTATGCCCCGGACGCAGACGGCGAAAGCCCGGAGCTGGAAGCTGCCGCCGCTCTGGTGCGCAGCCGCTACATGAAAAAGCTGGCCGATGGCCGCCGCGACCTTGTGGTGGCCGCCCTGCAGCGCCGCGGCTTTGCGTATTCGGTCATAAAAGAAGCGATAAAAAGAGCGGAAGAAGAATAAAAAGCACCCCTCAAAAGAGAAAGAGAGTATCATCCCCTATGAAAATTGCGTGTATTTCCCTTGGCTGCCCCAAGAATCAGGTCGATCTGGATGTGATGGTGCACATCCTGCTGTCTGCCGGCCACGAGACCGTGGCCGATCTGGCCGAAGCAGATGTGATCCTTGTGAACACCTGCGGCTTCATCGAGAGCGCCAAGACCGAAGCCATTGAAAACATTCTGGAAGCCTGCTCCTACAAGCAGCAGAACCCGGAGCTGAAGGTCATCGTCACCGGCTGTCTTGCCGAGCGCTACCGCAGCCAGATCGAGGAAGAGATCCCCGAGGTGGACGCGGTGGTGGGCTGTGCCTCCAACAAGGCCATCGACACCATCGTGGCCCGCCTGTTCCATGGTGAGGACCATCTGGAAAGCTACGGTGCCAAAAAGGACTTTCCGCTGGGCGGCAAGCGTGTCATCGGCACGCCTGCCCACTATGCGTACTTAAAGATCGCTGAAGGCTGCAACAACCGCTGCCACTACTGCGCCATCCCCGGCATCCGCGGCCCGCTGCACAGCCGCGATATGGCCGACTGCGTGGCCGAAGCCCGCTGGCTGGCCGGTGAGGGCGTGAAAGAGCTGATCGTGGTCGCACAGGACCCCACCGCTTACGGCGAGGACTGGGGCAAGCCCGGCAGCATCTGCGAGCTGCTGGATAAGCTGAACAAGGTGCCGGGCCTCGAGTGGATCCGCATTATGTACGCTTACCCGGAGCGCATCACGGATGAGTTCATTGCCGCCATGAAGCGCAATGAGAAGGTGGTGCCCTACCTCGATCTGCCCATCCAGCACTGCAATGACACCATCCTCAAGAATATGAACCGCCGCTCCAACCGCGCCGAGCTGCTGGAGGTGATCGGCAAGCTGCGCCGCGAGATCCCCGGCATCACCCTGCGCACCACTCTGATCGCAGGCTTCCCCGGCGAGACCGAGGAGCAGTTCGAAGATCTGTGCAATTTTGTCAAGGAAGTAAAGTTTGACCGTCTGGGCTGCTTTGCCTACTCTGCCGAGGAGAACACCGTTGCTGCCAAGATGGACGGCCAGATCGATCAGGAGACCAAGGACAAGCGCGCCGAACTGGTGATGCAGATCCAGACCGGCATCATGGCCCAGAAGCAGGCCGAAAAGGTGGGCCAGACCGTGCATGTGCTTTGCGACGGCATCGACGAGGAGAGCGGTCTGTACCTGTGCCGCACCACCGGCGATGCTCCTGAGGTGGACGGCAATGTGTGCGTTTCCAGCGAGGAGCCGCTGTACCCCGGCCAGTTCTACGATGTTCTGGTGGACGACAGCGACCTTTACGATCTGTATGGTACTGTTGCAAAATAACAAATTGGAGGAATCTGTATGAATCTGCCCAATAAACTCACTTTGACCCGCATCCTGCTGGTGCCGGTGTTCATGGTCTTTGTGTCCCTCACCAGCCTGAGCGGCATCGCGGATGGCTCCTTCCAGCCGACGTATTACCTGATCGCAGGCATCGTCTTTGCTGCCGCCAGCTTTACTGATTTTCTGGACGGCCATCTGGCCCGCAAGTGGAACATGGTAACGGACTTCGGCAAGTTTGCCGACCCGCTGGCCGACAAACTGCTCACCACGGTGGCCTTCATTTACATGATGCGGGACGGCGTATGCAGCCCGGTGGTGCTGTGCATCATTCTGGCCCGCGAGTTCGCGGTGTCCGGTCTGCGCATGGTGGCAGCCGGTGCCAAGGACGGCAAGGTGATCGCCGCCAACATGTGGGGCAAGGTGAAGACCGTGCTGCAGATGCTGAGCATCATCTTCTACTTCTTTGGCATGTCCATTGCAAGCATGTCGGCTACCGGCGCAGAGCAGGGCGTGCGGCAGATCCTGGTAATCAGCATTTCCATGATGCTGTGCTGGCTGGTGGCTGCCGTGACGGCCATTTCCGGCATCAAGTACCTGTGGGACAACCGCAGCTTCATCAACACCGCAAAATAAAGCGTTTTTTGAAAAAGGGCAGGGAGACCTGCCCTTTTTCAAATTTTCGAGGAAATATTACAAGACGGAAAGGCTTTCCATGAAAAAATTTGCTGATACAGTGCGCCGCCTGCTCTCCATCGCACTGAACCTGTTCATCGTCTGGGCGGAGCCCATTGCCCTGCCCATGAGCTGGGATTGGGGCAAAGAGCAGATGTTCATTTTTTACACCGAGGATTCCAACATCCTTTCGGCCTGCATCTGCGCCATGGTGGCGGTGGGCCAGCTGGTATGCATCTTTACCGGCAGGGAACTGCCGCACTGGCTGCACACCCTCAAGTACATTGCCACCTGCTGCCTGACCATGACCTTTCTCACGGTGGTGTTCGTGCTGGGTCCCATGTATGAGGACGGCAACGGCTGGTACATCATGCTGTGCACCAGCTCCATGCTGTACCATCATCTGCTCAACCCGCTGGCGGCCATCTTCTCCTTTGTGCTGCTGGAGCGCACACCGCGCCTGCCCCGCAGTACGGTCAAGTGGGCGCTGCTGCCCACGGTGCTGTACGGCGGCATCATTTTGTGGCTGAACATCCAGCGCGTGGTAGATGGGCCATATCCCTTCATGAAGGTGTATGACCAGAGCGTGCAGGCGTCGGTGCTGTGGTGCATCGCCATCCTGCTGATGAATTACTTCTATGCATGGCTGCTCTGGAAGCTGAACGGCGGGAAGAAAGAAAAAGCCTGACGATTTGAAATGCCCTCCGCTTCGCTCTGGGCATAAATAGCGGAAATACTATTTTTTATTAGAGCAATACCGGACAGACTGCGGTCTGTCCGGTATTGCATTTTTCACAGAAGGGGCCGCAAAGAAAAACAGCATCTGAAAGCTCCGGCACTTCCTGTGAAAAAGCAGCTCCGAAAAGCCCGCAGGCTTTTCGGAGCTGCAAATTAAAGATAAATTATCCTCTGAATATGCCCAGAGCAAAGCGGAGGGCATTCTAAATGGTTCTTGTGTTTTTACGCTACGGTGGAATTCTCTTCCAGCCAGTCCAGCACACAGGACTGCAGGGCGTTCAGGTGCGCACGGTTCTCACCGTAGGTGTCGGCATAGGTGCTGTTGGCGTCGTCCAGCTCTTCCTGCGTGGGAGCAAGGCTCTTGGTCTCGGCCACGGCCTGAAGGATCAGGTCCTGCTTTGCCAGATGCTCAAAGTAAGCGTCGGATGCGGCCAGCATGGCATCGGCATCGGTGTAGCCCTGCGTCTGGGCAAAAGCATTCAGATCCATGCCGTAGGCGGTGGCGTACTGGTTGTAGTAGTTCAGGAACATGCGGATGTAATAGCTGGTGATCTCGCCGGGCAGCTCCTTGAAGGTGGAGTTCGACATCAGGTAGTCCACGATGGCGTTCTCGTAGTTGGTGGCATACAGCGCATCGTTAAAGTAGCTGCGCAGGGCATCGACGGTGTGCAGATCATCGCTGGTGCCAAAGTTGGAGTCCACCCACTCGTCGGTCAGCTCGGGGGTCACGCTTTCGGAAATGGAGTTCAGCGTCACGCTGAACACGGCTTCCTTGCCGCTGAGGGTGATCGTGTTGCCCTCGGCATCGGTGGAATCACCGTAGCCGTCCGGGAAGGTGACGGTCACGTCAAAGGTATCGCCCACATTGTGCCCGATGATCTGGTCCTCAAAGCCATCGATGAAGGAACCGCTGCCAAGGGTCAGGTCGTAGCCGGTGGCAGTGCCGCCGGTAAAGGCCACGCCGTCCACGGTGCCGGTGTAATCGATGTTGGCAACATCTCCGCTCTGGGCGGCACGGCCGGTAACGGGCTGGGAAGAGGTGTACTGGTTCAGCAGGTTGTCCACCTGCTGCTGCAGTTCATCTTCGGTGGGGGTCAGGTCGTTCTCCTTCAGGGCAATGGAGCCGAAGTCCTCCGGCAGGGTCACATAGTCCAGCGCTTTGATGCCGCTCCAATAGCCGTTTTCGTCCAGACCATCGCTGTAATCAAAGGCCTCGTAGTCGAAGTCGGCAACAGAGCCAAACTGCGAGACGGATGCGGCAGCCGAAGAAGCGCTGTCGGCCTGCTTGTGCTTTGTCAGCATGAAACAGGCAAAAATGACGCACACCGCCGCGGCGATGGCCAGCAGGATGCACAGGAGTTTTTTGGTGTTGTTTTTCAAAAGAAATACCTCCATAAAAATCGGCCTGATGCACAGCAAAAGACCGGTACAGGCAGAACAGATACCCATTTATTATATACGTTCTGACGGCAAAAGGAAAGTTCTTTGCAAAATTTCCACAAATCCTGCGGCGGGTTTGTATCACTTTTGCCCGTCTACAGGCGCAAAAGTGACCAAAACCGGTGGAAATGGGCGGGCGGTTCTGTTACAATAAAAATAAGTGAGCCTTCCCGGGAACATAAGGCCCCTCCCTGAGGGGGCTGTCGAGCGTATGCGAGACTGGAGGAGTTCCTCCTTCCGTCATCGCTGTGCAATGGAGAGGGCGAGGACGGTAAGATTTTGGAGGAAATTCAAATGGATTACAATAAAGCTGCTCTGGAAATGCACGAGACCCACAAGGGCAAGGTGGGCATCGTAAGCAAGGTGGAGGTTGCCACCCGCGATGACCTGTCCACCGCCTACACTCCCGGCGTGGCCGAACCCTGCCGCAAGATCAAGGAAAACCCCGACGACGTGTATAAGTACACCTTCAAGGGCAACATGGTGGCTGTCGTTTCCAACGGCACCGCCGTGCTGGGCTTGGGCGATATCGGCCCGGAAGCCGGTCTGCCGGTCATGGAGGGCAAGGCGGTGCTGTTCAAGGAGTTCGGCGGCGTAGACGCCTTCCCCATCTGCATCGACGCCCACGATGCAGCCGGCGTCATTGCGGCCTGCAAGGCCATTGCGCCCACCTTTGGTGGCATCAATCTGGAGGACATCAAGAGCCCCGAGTGCTTTGAAATCGAGGAAACCTTGGAGCGGGAGCTGGACATCCCGGTGTTCCACGATGACCAGCACGGCACCGCGATCGTGGTTACTGCTGCCCTCATCAACGCCCTGCGTGTGGTGGGCAAGAAGATGGAGGATGTGCACATCGTGCTGAACGGACCCGGCGCTGCCGGCACTGCCATCATCAAGATGCTCATGACCGCCGGTGCGAAGGATATCATTGCAGTGGATCAGTTCGGCACCCTGTACAAGGGCTGCAACAGCGCCGAGGCGCACAAGAACTGGCTGGGCGAGGTGACCAACCCCCGCCAGATCAAGGGCGGCCTGAAGGAGGCGCTGGAGGGCGCTGACGTGTTCATCGGCGTGTCCCGCCCCGGCATCCTGACCACTGAGCTGTGCAAGACTATGAACAAGGACGCCATCGTCTTTGCTATGGCAAACCCCACCCCGGAGATCATGCCGGATGAAGCCAAGGCGGGCGGCGTGCGCGTGATGGCTACCGGCCGCAGCGACTTCCCCAATCAGGTCAACAACGTGCTGTGCTTCCCCGGCCTGTTCAAGGGCGCGCTCAGCGTCCGCGCCCGGGATATCAATAATGAGATGAAGCTGGCTGCTGCCTATGCCATTGCAGACCTCATCACCGATGCAGACCGCAGCGAGGAGAACATCATCCCCGGCGCGTTCGACCCCCGCGTGGCCGAGGCTGTGGCAAATGCCGTGGCAAAGGCTGCCCGCGAGACCGGCGTGGCACGGTTGTAAGCGGAGGACACAGGCATGAGAACGATCTCCGCACAGAGCATTACGGATACGGTGGCGCGGCTCTGCATTAAAGCCAACACCCAGCTGCCGCAGGACGTGCAGGCAGCGCTGGAAAAGGCGCGGGAAGAAGAGCCGTGGCCGCTGGCAAAGAACACATTAGACCTGCTGTGGTCGAACCTTGGCGCCGCAAAGGAGAAAGACCTGCCCATCTGTCAGGATACCGGCATGGCCTGCGTGTTCGTGGAGCTGGGCACCGATGTGCACATTGATGGCAGCTTTGAGGCTGCCATCCACGAGGGCGTGCGCCGGGGCTACACCGATGGCTACCTGCGCAAGAGCATCGTGGCCGACCCGCTGCGCCGGGGCAACACCGGCGATAACACCCCGGCGGCCATCACGGTGCATCTGGTGGACGGCGAGGGCTGCCGCATCACGGTAGCACCCAAGGGCTTCGGCAGCGAGAACATGAGCCGCATTCAGATGCTCAAGCCCGCCGACGGCGTGGAGGGCTTTAAAAAGTTCGTGGTGGATACCGTAAAGCTGGCGGGCTCCAACCCCTGCCCGCCCATCGTGCTGGGCATCGGCGTGGGCGGCAGCTTTGACAAGGTGGCGTATCTGGCAAAGAAGGCCCTGCTGCGTCCGCTGGATGTGCCAAACCCGGACCCCTATTACGCACAGCTGGAGCAGGAGCTGCTTGCCGCCATCAACGAGCTGGGCATCGGCCCGCAGGGCTTTGGCGGCAGGACCACCTGTCTGGGCCTTGCCATTGAGCAGATGCCTACCCATGTGGCGGGCCTGCCTGCGGCGGTGAATGTTTCCTGCCATGTGACCCGCCGTGCAAGCGCGGAACTGTAAGGAGGGGCAAAGATGGAATACAGACTGACGACTCCCTGCACGGCCGAGGAACTTGCCCCGCTCAAGGCGGGCGACACCGTGCTGCTTTCCGGTGTGGTGTACACCGCCCGCGATCAGGCCCACAGGCGGATGACCGAAGCACTGGAAAAAGGCGAACCGCTGCCCTTTGATCTGACCGGCAGCGCCATCTACTACGTTGGCCCCACGCCGGAACGCCCGGGCCAGGTGATCGGCTCGGCAGGGCCCACCACCAGCGGCCGCATGGATGCCATGAGCCCGCGCCTGCTGGACCTTGGCAATAAGATCATGATCGGCAAGGGCAAGCGGGACGATGCGGTCAAGGCAGCTGTGGTGCGCAACGGGGCTGTGTATCTGGCAGCGCTTGGCGGGGCCGGTGCGCTGATGGCAAAAAGCGTGCAGACGCTGGAAGTGATCGCATGGCCGGACCTTGGCTGTGAAGCCGTGCGCCGCCTGACTGTGAAAGATATGCCGCTGACGGTGATCCTGGATGCCCACGGCGGCGATCTGTACCAGTCCGGCCCGGCGGCATATCTGGAAGCAAAATAATTTATCGCCTTTGCACAAAACGCGGCCGACTAAAAACCGGCAAAACAGCAGATTTGCGTAGGATAAATTTAGTTTGTTTTAACAAACTTCCGCGAATTGCTTGCACATCGGCAAAAAGTGTGATATCTTGTACTATATGAAACCGTGGTGCTTTGCATCCCGGCACAGACAGGAGGCAAACATACCATGCAGATCCACCAATCCGCAGAAGATTATCTTGAAACGATCCTTATGCTCACCCAGCGGATGGGCCGTGTGCGCTCCATCGATGTGGTCAATGAGCTGGGCTTTACCAAAGCCAGCGTCAGCATTGCCATGAAGAAGCTGCGCGAGAACGGCTATATCGCGGTGGACGGCGAGGGCAACCTGACCCTGCTGGCACCGGGCCGCGAGATCGCAGAGCGCATCTATAGCCGTCACCGTCTGCTGACCCACTTCTTTATGCAGCTGGGCGTGGACGAAAAGACCGCCGCCGAAGATGCCTGCAAGGCAGAGCATATCCTCAGTGAGCAGACGCTGGAAAAGATCCGTGAGCGCGCCATTGAGACGGATGCTGAGCTTGGCAAGACTGTCAAGTGATCCCCGCAGCATTCCAAGATCGTAAAATGATCCCGTTCCTGAAAAGGAGCGGGATTTTTTTGTATGGAAATTGGGCGGCAGATCCCTCTTGCATCCGGGGTGCGGGTGCGGTATTCTTATAAGATAAGAAGGTTTTACAGCCAAACCGGGAGGAAACAGCCATGGATGCAGACGAGATCCGCACGCTTTTGGGCGATAACATTTTTGAGCGGGCCAAGAAATACCGCAAGCGCATCCAGCAGAGCACCTGCACCGTGAACGCCGATGGCGTGCGGCATATTTCGGCCATGGTACAGGGCAGCGGCGGCAGCTATTACTATACGCAGGCATGGCTGCGGGAGAACGGCAGCTTTGTCAGTGCGTCCTGCAGCTGCCCGTATAACCAGAACGGCGAGGGCACCTACTGCAAGCATATCGGCGCATTGCTGCTGGACGATGCCGAAAAGAATGCCCCTGCACCGGCGGCAAAGCCGGATGCGATTCCCGGTGTTGTGCGCGGCGCGGCGGGCCTTGCCCCGGAACCGGCCCGGCGGGACAGCTATGCCTCCGGGCTGGAAATGCTGTTTGGCAAAAAGTGGCACGGCGAAACGCCGGTGTCGGATCACGAGGCCCGCAGGCTGCTGGATACCTATAAGGAAGCAGCCCTTGAAAACCTTGGCGTGGACGAGACCGCCCAGCGCACCGGCTTTGCCCATCTGGAACCGGAGCTGACCCTTGTGCCCGGCGCACAGCCATGGCTGCGGCTGCGCATCTCGGACGGCGGGCGGCAGTATGTGGTAAAAAGCATCCCGAACCTGATGGAAGCCGTCGAGATGGGCAAAAGCGTCAGCTACGGCAAGGCACTGGCTTTTGTGCACCGGTGGGATGCCTTTGATGAAGAGTCCCGTGCGCTTTTGCAGCTGCTGCGCCGTCAGGTGAACGCAAGGCAGAGCATGGACAAAGCCGCCGTGCGAGTGTACGGCGGGGCCGAACAAGGCCCGGCGGGAGGCATGATCCTGACCGGCGAGATCTTTGATGACCTTGTGCAGCTGTACGAGCATACCGGTTCTTTGGGCGGGTACGAGCTGCGGGAAGGTCTGCCCGTCATTACCATGACCGTGGAGCGCCGCCGCGGCGGTGTGCAGGTGGAAGGCGAACCCGCACTTTTCGCTGTGCAGGGCCTTGACTATGATTACCTGTTCAGCGAGGATACGCTCTGGCGGCTGCAGCGGCCCGGGTGCACCCGCATCCTGCCCGCATTGCAGGCGCTGGGCGGCAAAAGCCTGTTCTTTACCAGCGCAGATGCCACGGCCTTTTGCAGCTATGTACTGCCGGAGCTGGGCAGCAAGCTGAACATCGTGGACCCGGAACGTCTGCTGCTGAACCAGATCCCGCTGGAACCGGTGGTGCAGTTCTATCTGGACGCACCGGACAGCTTCCGCATTGAGGCCCACGCGGAATTTCTGTACGGAGAGGATAAGGTCACGCCGTTCGTGCCGTCTCCGGCAGGGCTTTTGCGGGATGTGCGCGCCGAGAGCCGGGCAAAGCGGCTGCTGGCCTCTTATCTGCAGCCCGGTGTGGACGGCAGAGAGGAAGTGTACGGCACCGCTGACGAGGACGAGATCTACCGCATGTTGGAGGAGGGCGTGCCGGCCCTGCTGGCCGAGGGTGAAGTATACCTGACGGATGCCTTCCGCAGCCTGCAGGCCGCGCCGCCCCGCATCACGGTGGGCGTTTCGGTGCACGGCAGTGTGCTGGATCTGGAAGTGGATACCGGCGAGTTCCCGGTGGCAGAGCTGAAAGACCTGCTGCGTTCCCTGCACCAGAAAAAGCGCTACCACCGCCTGCGGGACGGCCGTCTGCTACGGCTGGACGACAGTCTGGAAGGGCTGGACGAACTGAACGATACACTGGAACTTTCCGGGGCCAAGCTCAAGAGCGGCCACGCCGAGCTGCCGCTCTACCGTGCACCCAGTCTCGACTGGGCGCTCTCGGGCCAGAACGGCCTGCGTTTCAACCGCGACGATGCGTTTCGCCGCATCAGCCGCAGCTTTCACGCCGTGAAGGACAGCGAGTATACTCCGCCGGAAAGCCTGCACAATGTGCTGCGCAAGTACCAGCGGGATGGCTACCGCTGGCTGCGCACGCTGGACGGCTACGGCATGGGCGGCATTCTGGCCGACGATATGGGCCTTGGCAAGACCGTGCAGGTGCTCAGCTACCTGCTGGCCATGAAGGAAAGCGGCCAGTGCCTGCCCAGCCTCATCGTCTGCCCGGCATCGCTGGTGCTCAACTGGCAGGAGGAATGCCAGAAGTTCACGCCGCAGCTTTCCTGCGTGGCTGTGGACGGTGACGCTGCTCACCGGGCAGAGCTGGCAAAGCAGTGGGCGGAAGCCGACCTTGTGGTGACCAGCTATGACCTGATGCGCCGGGACGAGGAGCTTTACAGCGGGCAGCAATTCTACGCCTGCATTCTGGACGAAGCGCAGGCCATCAAGAACCACACTACCCAAAAGTACAAGGCGGTGTGCGGGGTGAACAGCAAAGTGCGGTTTGCCCTTACCGGCACCCCGGTGGAGAACCGCTTGGGCGAATTGTGGAGCATCTTCTCCTTCCTGATGCCGGGGTATCTGCCGCCCTACAAGACCTTCTGCGCCCGGTTTGAAAAGCCTATCGTGCAGGAGGACGACAAAGACGCACTGCGCCGTTTGAACCAGCTCACCGGGCCGTTCATCCTGCGGCGCATGAAGTCCGAGGTGCTCAAAGAGCTGCCCCCCAAGACCGAGAATCTCCACCGTATCGAGCTGGACGAGCAGCAACGCAAGCTCTACCTTGCCGCTGTGGTGGACGCGCGGGAAAAGCTGCGCGCTGCAAAGCCGGAGGATAAAATGGCGGTGTTCGCAGTGCTCATGCGCCTGCGGGAGATCTGCTGCGACCCGCGCCTTGTGGCAGACAACTGGGACGGCGGCAGTGCCAAGCTGGAAGCCTGCATGGAGCTGGTGACGGCTGCTGTGGAGGGCGGACACCGCATCCTGCTGTTCAGCCAGTTCACCTCCATGCTGGAACTGCTGGCAAAACGGCTGGACGAAGCGGGCGTGAGCCACTTTACCCTGCAGGGCTCCACCCCAAAGCCGGTGCGTGCAGAGCTTGTGCGCCGGTTCAACAGCGGCGAAGCGGACGTGTTCCTCATCTCGCTGCGGGCGGGCGGCACCGGCCTGAACCTGACGGCGGCAGATATCGTCATCCACTACGACCCGTGGTGGAACGTGGCTGCGCAGAATCAGGCCACCGACCGCGCCTACCGCATCGGCCAGCGCAATCCGGTGCAGGTGTACAAGCTCATTGCGCAGGACACCATTGAAGAAAAGATCGTGGAGCTGCAGCAGGCAAAGCAGGACCTTGCCGAGACGGTCACCGGCTCGGCAGACGGAGCGATCCTGTCCATGAAACCAGAGGAATTGCTGCAGCTGTTGCAAGAGGAATAAAGAGGAGAAAACATCATGAAAGTCTGGGATCTGCACTGCGATACCCTCAGCGAGCTGCGCAAAGCCGAACATGCGGGCCGGCCCAAGAGCTTCGCGCAGAACGATCTGCATATCGACCTTGAAAAATTACAGAAAGGCGACTATCTGCTGCAGTGCTTTGCAGCATTCGTCAATCTGGGTGATAAGACACCCGGAGCGGACCCGCTGGTGACAGCGCTGGAAGAGATCGACCAGTTCAAGCGTATCATGGCGGCATACCCGGAAAAAATTGCTCCGGTGTACACGGCGGCGGACATCCGCCGGAATGCTGCGGCGGGAAAGATCAGCGGGATGCTCACCATCGAGGAAGGCGCCTGCTGCAAGGGCAGCGCGGGGGTGCTACGCCGGATGTATGAGCTGGGCGTGCGCATGATGACCCTGACATGGAACCACGAAAACGAGCTGGCAAGCCCGCAGCGGAACCCCGGCGGCGTGCTGGTGCCCCAGACCGAAAAGGGTCTGACCGGGAAGGGCTTTGAATTTCTGGCCGAGATGGAACGGATGCACATGATCGTGGATGTGAGCCACCTTTCGGACAAGGGCTTCTGGGATATCGTGGAGCACGGCACCCGGCCTTTTGCGGCCAGCCACTCCAACTGCCGTGCACTGGCACCCCACACCCGCAACCTGACCGATGAGATGATCCGCGCCCTTTCGGAGCGTGGCGGCATTGCAGGCCTGAACTACTATGCGCCCTTTCTGGACACCGACCCCACCCACCCGGAAAACTGCCGCAGCACGGTGGAGCTGATCGCAAAGCATGCAGCCCACTATAAGCAGGTAGGCGGTGCACAGATGATTGCCCTTGGCAGCGATTTTGATGGCATCGATGGCCCCCACCAGCTGGAAAATGCTGCCTTCCTGCCGCTGCTGGCGGATGCCCTGCGCAAAGAGGGCTTTACTGAGGACGAGGTGGAAGGTATCTACTACCGCAATGCCATGCGCTTTTTTGAGGAAAACCTGTAATAACAACGGAGAATATGCCGATATGGATAAAAACATGACGCTGGAAAAGCGCATTGCTGCGGAGCTGTACTGCTATCAGGGCAAAATGAGCGTGTTCGTGGACGACCTGCAGGGCCATACCGTGGAGGTGGGCGCGGACGAAGAATTTGAGACGGCATCCACCATCAAGGCGTTTATTCTCGCTGCATTGTATTTGCAGGCGCAGCGCGGCAAAGCAGACCTTGCCGAAGAGATCACCTATGAGCAGAGCCAGTTCGTGGACGGCAGCGGTATGCTGCGCGCGCTGGGCGTGGGCGCAAAGCTCAAGGTGAAGGACACCGCCACCATGATGATCATTTGCTCGGACAACATCGCCACCAATATGATCATCGACTATCTGGGACTGGATACCATCAACGCCTGCATCCGGGAGCTAGGCTTTGCGCATACTGTGCTGCACAATCCGCTGCACTTTGACCGCTACCGCCGGCTTGGCACCACCACGCCGCGCGACTACGCGGCGCTGTTCGCCCGCATTGCAAAAGGGGAGCTTGTCAGCCGGGAAGCCAGCGCGGAGATGCTTGCCATCCTGCGCCAGCAGCACTACAACACCATGCTGACCCACGACTTCCCGCAGTATTACCTCGACTGCGAGGAGACCGGCGCGCCGGAGCTGATCTGGGTAGCCAGCAAGAGCGGCAGTATGAACGCCTGCCGCAACGACGGCGGCATCGTCCACACCCCCTACGGCGAGTATGTCATCGTGCTGATGAACAAGGACTTTCACGATATCATCGAGTACAATGAACACCCCGCCATGGTGTACGGTGCCCGCGTCTCGCGGATGATCCTGGATCAGGTGCTGGCCTGTGAGGGACGGCTATCCCTGTCCTGAAATGCACGTGCAAAAAACAAAAAACTGGAAAAATATAGGAAATTATAACAATGGGGATCACGCTCTCGCCATGGATGATGGCATTTCTCGTTCTGATGACGGGCTTTGCAGGCTTTGTGGATTCGGCAGCCGGAGGCGGCGGTCTTATCAGCCTGCCGGCCTATCTGTTTGCCGGGCTGCCGCCCCACTACACCTATGCTACCAACAAATTCAGCGCCGCCTGCGGCACCACTTTTGCCACAGTCAACTTTTTCAAAAACGGTGCAATGAACCTGAAGGTGGGCATCCTTGCAGCCATTGGCAGCTTTGCGGGCAGTGCACTGGGGGCACATATCGTGCTGCTGCTCAGCGATGAACTGCTGCGCACCATGATGTTCCTCATCCTGCCAGTGGCGGCGGTGGTCATTTTGTGGCAGCGCGACCTGCCGGACCAGAACCGGGACGACGGCACCCTGAACCTGAAAAAGACCCTGCTGGCGCTGGGCATCGGCTTGGGCATCGGCCTGTACGACGGCATCGTGGGCCCGGGCACCGGCACCTTTGCCATCATTGCCTTTACCACCCTGATGGGCTTTGACCTGCGCACCGCCAACGGCAACGGCAAGGTGCTGAATCTTGCCAGCAACTACGCCAGCCTGTTCACCTATCTGATGAACGGTCTGGTGGTGTTCCACATCGGCATCCCCTGCGCCGTCAGCAACATTCTGGGCAACCTGCTGGGGTCCCATTTCGCCCTGAAAAAGGGTGCGCGCTTCATCCGTCCCATGATGCTGGTGGTGCTGGTGCTGCTGCTGGGCAAGCTCATCTCGGACGCAGTGCTGTGAGCGCCGGGCGCGCCAGAGACTCCCTCTCCGAGGGAGCTGGCAAAACCGTCAGGTTTTGACTGAGGGAGTTTGCGCCCGTTTCCCGCTGCAAAAAACAAGCCGGGCAGCCCGCAGGCTGCCCGACTTTGCTCGGATGATCTTTTTTCGGTGGTCGCTTATTCCAGCACCAGCCCTTTGTCAAAGAATGCCAGACCAAATGCACCGGGGCCTGCGTGGGTGCCGATGACGCAGCCGATCTGGCGCACCAGCGGTTCGCCTATGTGCAGATTTTCACGGAAGTAGTTCTCGATGGGCTGCACTTCCCGCAGGCTGGAAGAATAACCGGCAACAGCGGCAAAGTCCGGGCTGATGCCGCCCAGCTCTTCGATCTTCTTGAACAGGGCCACATAGGCACCGGGCAGGCCGCGGGCTTTACCGGCCATGGCTACCTTACCGTCCTTGATGGTGATGAGGGGCTTGATGCCCAGCATCCCGCCCGCGACGGCCACAGCGGCAGGCAGACGGCCGCCCTTGCGCAGATACTTCAGATCGTCGATTGCGGCAACCAGATGCAGGTGCTCCTTGGCGTGCTCCAGATCGGTGGCGATCTGCACCAGCGTCTTGCCTGCGTCACGCAGCTGCACGGCCAGACGCACCAGCAGCGATTCGCCCAGACACACGGTGGCACTGTCCACAAACAGCACGTTGTCTACATTGGCGAGGTCTGCGGCCAGCTTTGCGCACTGCCATGTGCCGGACAGCTCGTGGGACAGGAAGATGCCCAGCACTTCGTCCCCGGCGGCAGCGGCTTCCAGATAGAACTTCTCGAACAGCTCCGGGCTGGGCTGGCTGGTGGTGGGCAGCTTGCGGCAGCTGGCCAGATGGGCATAGTACTCGGTGGGGGTCATGTCGATGCCATCCCGCAGGATGCTGCCATCCTCCAGCGTCACGTTCAGAGGGATCACGGTCACGCCCAGCTGCTCGGCTTCGGCGGGCAGGATGTCGGACGCAGAATCGGTGAGAATACGGATCATAAAATACCTCCGGATTTCCGGTAAAAACAAATTCAAGTCATGTTTCCCGACGCTTTGCAACAAAACGTCGGGAAACATTATACCAGAATCCACAGGGAAAAGTCAATTGCCTGAGCGAAAATTGCTTCGTCCCAGCGCAAAATACTTGCATAAAAGCCGCTGCTTATGATAAGATAGGCGCTGAGAACCGCACGGCAGGGAGGGCAGGCCATGGAGCAAAAGGCAAAAACAAGGGCGCTGCTGGCTGCGTTCGGCTGCGCACTGACCTACCTGCTGGCAGGCAAAGTGCTGGCATTTCTGCCTGCCCCGGCGTGGGATGTGCGGGCGCTGAGTTTTGTGCACCACTGCATCGCTGCACCTGTCGTGGAGGAACTGGTGTTCCGCGGGGTCATCCAGCAGCTGGCGCAGCCCTTGGGCAGATGGCAGGCCGCGGCGCTGCAGGCGGTACTGTTTGCGGTGCAGCACGGCACCCCGGCGGGCATGGCGTGGGCGCTTGGCTGCGGCCTTGTGCTGGGCGCACTTCGTGAACGCACCGGCAGGGTATGGCCGGGGATGCTTTTGCATACATTGAATAATCTGCTGGTTTTTGCAGCAGGATAAAGGGGAACCTATGACCGATTCTGAACTGATGGGCCTTGCGCTGGAAGAAGCCCGCAAGGCGGCTGCACTGGGCGAGGTGCCGGTGGGGGCCGTGGTGGCCCGCAACGGCGAGGTGGTAGCTGCCGCCCACAACACCCGCGAGACCGAAAAAAACGCCCTGCATCATGCGGAGCTGCTGGCCATTGATGCCGCCTGCAAAAAGCTGGGCGGCTGGCGGCTGTGGGAGTGCGAGCTGTTCGTCACGCTGGAGCCGTGCCCCATGTGCGCCGGGGCCATCATCAACAGCCGCATCCGGCGGGTGGTATACGGCGCGGCAGACACCAAGGCGGGCTGCTGCGGCAGTGTGACCGACCTGTTTGCAATGCCCTTCAACCACCACCCGGTGGTGGAGCAGGGGCTGCGCGCAGAGGAAGCACAGGAGCTGCTGCAGGCGTTTTTCAAGGATCTGCGGGCACGGCTTGCGGCCCGGCCGAAGCGGAAACCGCCTGTATGACCGGCATGGAATATGAAGAAACCGTAAAAAAGTGGAAGCTGCGTGAAAAAGTAGGCGGCTTCCACTTTCTTTTTTCGGCAAATTGTGCTATATTATTTAATGGTGTTTTGTCGAAACCCATCTTATGCAGCTGTCTGCCGCGCCGAGCACCGGACTTTGACCGGATAAGAAATGGACGCTGAACGGACGGCGATGGGCCGCACAGACATCTCCTGCACGGCATACCTTTGCAGTGCAGAGATCACGACAGGAGGACTATACTCTTGTACGAAGATGAATTTGAACTGACGTTCAATCTGTCGGGTGAGGAGCCGCAGCCGGAACAGGCTGCACAGGAGCCGCCCGTACCGCCAAAGCCAAAGGCGGCAGCACCCGTGGTGGACGAACCCACCCGGGTGATGGTGCTGGAAAAGCCCCAGCCTGCGCCGCAGCCGGAAATGCCGGAGCCTGTGCAGCAAGAGCCGGAGAAAACACCGGCACCTACCGTGCAGGCAGCAGCCAATGGCCGCTGTGTGCTGATCTCCGGCGGCGACCGCGGCATTGGTGCCGCTGCGGCCCGGGCGTTCTATGCGGCGGGCTACCGCGTGGCGGTGCTGTACCACAGCAATGCCAAAGCCGCTGCAGAGCTGGAAAAACAGCTGCCCGGCATCACCGCCGTGCAGTGCGATGTGGCGTCCCGCGCCAGCTGCGAGCTTGCGTTCCGCACCGCAGAACAGGCACTGGGCCGTGTGGATGTGCTGGTGAGCAATGCGGGCATCGCCCAGCAGAAGCTGTTCACCGACATCACCCCGGAAGAGTGGCAGCATATGCTGGACGTGAACCTGACCGGTGCGTTCCACCTGTGTCAGCTGGCGCTGCCGGGTATGATCCGCCGCAAGGCCGGACGCATCCTGACCGTGAGCAGCATGTGGGGCCAGACCGGCGGCAGCTGCGAGGTGCATTACTCTGCAGCAAAGGCAGGCCTGATCGGCCTGACCAAGGCTTTGGCCAAAGAAGAAGGCCCAAGCGGCATCACAGTGAACTGTGTTGCGCCCGGGGTCATTGATACCGATATGATGGCAGCATTCACCGCCGAGGATAAGGCCGCGCTGGCCGAAGAGACCCCTGTGGGCCGTCTTGGCAGCGCAGACGAAGTGGCGCAGCTGCTGGTGTTCCTTGCCGGCGAGGGTGCGGGCTACATCACCGGTCAGGTGTTCGGCGTGAACGGAGGACTTGTGATCTGATGCGCAGGAACACTTTATTACAGGATTTCCCCCGGCGGGAGCATCCCCGGAGCAAGAAGGAGAGAGCAAAATGGGCATGACTTTAAAGGAACTGTTGACGAAAGGCGAAGGCACCATTTCGGCCAAGGAGGCCAAGGCGCTGGCTGCACAGTGCAGAATGGATGAGGAAACGCTCTACACCCTTCTGGAAGAACGCGGCATCAAGGTTCTGGAAGAGGATGCAGAGCCTACGCTGGATGTGGACAGCATCATGGCCGAGGTCGAGAATGCCGAGAACAACAACGATGATATGGGCATCAGCGAGGACGAGGAAGAGCAGAGCGAGGAGAACCCTGCAGACCTGAAGGCTGCCATGGACGAACTGCTGGACGACCCCGTTAAGAACTACCTCAAGCAGATCGGCCAGATCCCGCTGCTGAGCGCGGAGCAGGAGGTGGAGCTGAGCCGCCGCATCCATGCCGGTGCCGAGGCGGCGCACATCCTGCAGGCCGACCGCCAGAAGTACGGCGGGCCGGAGTACATCAAAAAGAACAGCGCCCGCTTCTCGTTTGAAGAGGATGAGAACAGCCGCAGCTATACCGAAGATCTGGACGAGGAGGGCAACGAGAAGCCCAGCGAGGATGCCGAGGAAAAGGCTGCCGAAGAGGAAGCTATGGAGGCTGTGGAGAACGGCCCCCTGAGCGACGAAAAGCGCGCTGAGCTGCTCAAGACCCGCCGCGATGGCCTGAACGCCCGCCGCAGCCTGAGCGAAGCGAACCTGCGTCTGGTGGTGTCCATTGCCAAAAAGCATGTGGGCCACAATCTGGCATTCCTGGATCTGATCCAGGAGGGCAACATCGGCCTGATCAAGGCTGCCGAGAAGTTCGACTGTGACCGCGGCTTCCGCTTCTCCACCTATGCAACCTGGTGGATCCGTCAGGCCATCACCCGTGCCATTGCGGATCAGGCCCGTACCATCCGCATTCCGGTGCACATGGTGGAGACCATCAACCGGATGCGTCAGGCCACCAACCAGCTGGTGTACCAGAACGGCCACGAGCCGACCCCGGAAGAGTTGGCAAAGGCCATGGATATGAGCGTGGAGCGTGTGCGCGAGATCCAGCGCATGGCACAGGAGCCGGCAAGTCTGGAAAGCCCCGTGGGTGAGGAAGAGGATTCCTCTCTGGGCGATTTCGTCGCAGACGAAAACGCCGAAGCCCCCGGCAAGGCCGCAGACCGCGCCATGGTGGCACAGCAGATCAATCTGGCTCTCAAGAGCCTGACCCCTCGTGAAGAGAAGGTCATCCGCCTGCGCTTTGGTCTGGACGATGGCCGTCCCCGTACGCTGGAAGAGGTTGGCCGTGACTTTGGCGTTACCCGTGAGCGTGTGCGCCAGATCGAGGCAAAGGCGATCCGCAAGCTGCACAGCCGCAAGTGCCTGTCCCTGCTGAACGGCCTGATCGAGTGATAAAGTAAGACTCCTTCAGTCATCGCTGCGCGATGCCAGCTCCCTCAGAGAGGGAGCCCTTGGCAAAACCGGAAAGTTGTCCGTACTGCCAAAGGCCCCATCTCCGAGGGGGCTGTCTGCGTAAGCAGACTGGGGGAGTTTTTTCGTAAAAAACGACTTTTTTGCAAAAATCCAGATTTTTTTGCAAAAACCTCTTGCCAAACGGTGGAAACTGTGGTATTATAACTGAGCTGTGATTGCGCTGCTATAGCTCAGTTGGTAGAGCGCATCCTTGGTAAGGATGAGGTCTCCAGTTCGAATCTGGATAGCAGCTCCAGCTCAGATGCCCTGAAGTCGAAAGATTTCGGGGCGTTTTTCTTTTGTAGATCGTTTCTGCTGTGCGGGTCCGGAACAGGGCAGAGCGGGCTTTGAACGGCTCTTTCAGGCTTTTTTGCGTTTTTCGTAAATTCATGCTTGACAAGCGGACGCTTTTTCGATATAATAAAGCACGTTCCGGCGGTAAGCGCCGCGCGAAACTTGAGCG
>ERZ791879.460-NODE-460-length-32700-cov-12.612314_pt1 | contig 32700 bp, 29 predicted proteins | sample MGYA00510162_ERZ791879 | MGnify/ENA primary metagenome ERZ791879 (study PRJEB30046, sample SAMN00792113) | human gut metagenome | study: EMG produced TPA metagenomics assembly of the A metagenome-wide association study of gut microbiota in type 2... | reverse complement strand
CAACTTTACTCCATCAATTATTAAATTCTACGGCTTAATTTCAATGATACCTCCAAATAAATATTTCATTTTTCTTTCTCCATGTATATGCTTATATCGTACCCTTTATAGTTAATGTTTTGTGCTATAAATTTTTCTTATATTAAAGTTAATTTGTATATTAATATTCTTAGTTTATTTAAAAATATATATTTAGAAGTTAACAATTTATTATATAAAATATAGCAGAAGTCGTTAACTCTTAAGGTGGTTACACAGGAAATTGTATCCTTTAGCTTAAAAGCTAGTGATAGAGAAAAATTAATGATATTATTGGAAGGAATATTGTAATTAAGTTTTAGAATTTAATTGTTTTTGGAGGAAAAAGTCCGTTAAGAAGCTGAGGTAAACGATAGTGAACTTCGAAGCTTTAGGACTTTTTCTGGAAAAAATAATATAAATTCTTAACGAAAATTACACTAATTCCTGGAGGTAATATCATTAATTTTCGGCATCACGGCACTTAAGCTTTAACAAACAATTTAGTTATAAGTTTATTCTTTTCCGGTTTCGTAAGATGATGTAATGGCTGCTGGAAAGTTTAGCATAGTACAATCTTTAACTATTCTTTTAAATTCGTATTCTAAATATCTAAATGTAACCTTAACCTCTCCATTTTCTTCAATTTCAATTACTGCATATGTGGGATTAGGTTTTCCTATTTTAGGTTTTCCAACACTACCAACGTTAATTAGCAGTTTATTTCCATATTTTTTTGCACAAGGTATATGAGTGTGAGCACATACTAAAACATCATCCTCTAATTGATTCATAACTTCTATTGTGTTAGCTGCATCTTCGAATAAATAATCATTAATTGCATTAGGACTTCCATGAGTAAATAGAAAATTTACTCCGTTAAATGTATAGTTAAGTGAAGTTGGTAATGAATCTAAGAAGTATTTGTTTGCAATTCTAACTTCGTTAGTTGCCCAAGGTAATGCAAATGAGTTTATTGCTGTGTTTCTAATATAAGTATAGTCACCATCTACTACTGATGCATCATAGTTACCTTTTATACATGGAATTTCTCGTCTTTTAATTAGTGCTACAACTTCATTTGGATGAGGGCCATATCCAACTAAATCGCCTAAGCAAATTATTTTATCAACTTTTTGTTCATCTATATCTTCAAGAGTTTTCATTAGTGCATAAATATTTCCGTGAATATCTGATATAACTGCTACTTTCATTTTACTATCCTCCAAGTATTCAAAATTAGACTATTTATATTATTATTACTAAAAAATAGAGATAAATTTTATAAAATAATTATATCATTATAAATAAAAAAAAAGATAAAAGTAGCAAATTAAATTATGGATAATATGAAAATTTTAAGTTATTATAAAGACTATAAGATGAAATAATATATGGAGGTGTTACATATGAAAGATTCTAGGGTTAAGAAAGTATTAATAAAAATGGAGGAAAATAAAATTCCACAATTAATAGTTACTTCAGCGGAGTCTATATTTTATTTAACAGGAAAGATGATTCGTTCTGGTGAAAGATTAATAGCTTTATATTTGGATTCTAAAGGCAATCATAAATTTATAGTAAATAAGTTATTTCCTATACATGAGGATTTAGGTGTAGAAATAGTTTGGTATGATGATATAGAAAATCCAATAGATAGGTTGGCTAGTATAGTGAAAAAAGATGAAGTATTAGGAGTGGATAAGAATTTACCAGCACACTTCTTAATAGATCTTATGGGAAGAAATGTTGTAAAAGCTTTTGTTAATTCATCACCTATTATAGATACTTTAAGAATGATAAAGGATGACGAAGAAATCCAAATAATGAAGGAATCATCAAGAATAAATGATGCTGTTATGTTAAAGCTTTGGAAGAACTTAAAGGCAGGTTTTTCTGAAAAGTATTATGCAAATCTTTTATCTGAGATTTATGAAGAAGAAGGTGCTTCAGGGTTTTCGTTTTCACCAATAATAGCAACAAGTCCTAATGGTGCTGATCCACATCATGGAACAGGTAAAGATAAAATAAAAGTTGGAGATAGTGTAGTTTTAGATATTGGAGGAAAATATAAAAATTATTGCTCAGATATGACTAGAACTGTATTTATAGGCAAAGAGCCAAGTAAAGAACATGCTGAAGTTTATAATATAGTAAAGAGCGCAAATGAAAAAGCAATTTCTATAATTAAAGAAGGAGTTAAATTCTCTGATATTGATAAGGCGGCTAGAAATTTAATTACTGATGCTGGATATGGAGAGTATTTTACTCATAGAACAGGTCATAGTATAGGTATTGAATGTCATGACTTTGGAAATGTTAGTTCTGTTAATGATGATGAAGTTAAAGCTGGTATGATATTCTCTGTTGAACCGGGAATTTACTTAAAGGATAATATAGGGGTTAGAATTGAAGACTTAGTTCTTGTAACTAAGGATGGATGTGAAGTATTAAACTCTGTTACTAAGGAAATCACAGTATTATAATCTTAGAATAATGAAAAATGAATAGTATAAATTTAGGGATTTTGAGTTTTTTATAAAATATAAACACGGTAGCTATCTTAAAAACATATACTATAATTGCGATATTTATAGTGCTGGAGAGTTTATAATATGTGCACTGCTATTACATTAGAATCTATGCAAGGTGAAAATTTTTTTGGAAGAACCATGGATTTTTCCTATCCAATTGAAGCAGGACTTTATGTAATACCTAAAAATTACGAATGGTATAGTACTGAAACAATGAAAAATTATATTGATAACTATAGCTTTATTTGTATAGGGCAAAAAATTGATGATATGTTAGGGATTTTCGATGGAGTAAATGAAAAAGGATTTGCTGCAGCAGCTTTATATTTTAATGGTTATGCCTATTATGATTTACCAATAGAGAATAAAAATCCAATTAGTTCTTTAGATTTTATACATTATATTTTAGGATGTTGTAGCACAGTAGATGAGTTAAAGAGTTTATTAAAAAAAATAAGTATCATAGGTCAACCAGATCCTGTTACAAGAACATCAGCTCCATTACATTGGATTGCTACCGATAGAAGTGGTAAATGTGTTGTTATTGAGCAGACCAAAACAGGTCTTAAGATAATTAATAATCCAATAGGAGTTATGGCTAATAGTCCTGATTTTGGTTGGCATATGACTAATCTAAGAAATTATATGAATGTATCAGTTGATCAACAAAAGGAAGTTTACTGGGGAAATGTATCTTTAACTCCTTTCGGACAGGGTACAGGAAGTATACCTCTTCCGGGAGGATTTACATCACCTGAGCGTTTCGTTCGTACGGCATTTCTAAAAACTCATTCACAAGTTCCTAAAAGTCGTTCAGAAGCAATTATGACGTGTTTTCATATTATGAATAGTGTTTCTATTCCTAAAGGAATTATAATAACAGATAGGGGAACATATGATTATACAAAATATACTGCTTTTATAAATACTAATACATGTGAGTATTACTTTAAAACCCATGAAAATGATCAAATTATGATAGCAAGTCTTAGGGATTATTGTATGAATATTACAGAAGCAACCTTTATAGGCAGTATTATACGGCTTCCTATATTAATGGAATGTTTTGAGTTAAAAAGTTAAGTGTCAAGCACTTAACTTTTATATTAGTTGATAATATTATTAAAGCTACACACTGATTAGTGTGTAGCTTTAACTATTTTTATATTATTTCAATTACTCTATTCATTAACTTTATAAAATCATTCTTAACTCTAGCAGAAGTTTCAATAACTTCTTCATGGTTTAAAGGTTGATCTAATATTCCAGCGGCCATATTTGTTAAGCAAGAAATACCAACTGTTTTAATACCACAGTGGTTTGCAACAATTACTTCTGGAACAGTTGACATACCAACTGCATCTCCACCCATAATTTTTGCAAATCTTACTTCAGCAGGAGTTTCGTAAGTAGGTCCAGAGAACATTACATATACTCCTTGTTGTAATTTTATTCCTAACTCTTTACCAGCTTCTAGAACCTTATTTCTAAGTTCTAAGTTGTAAGCTTCAGACATATCAGGGAATCTAGGTCCAAATTCATCAATATTATGTCCAAATAAAGGATTTGATCCAGAAAAATTAATATGGTCAGTAATAACCATTAAATCTCCAGCATTAAAATCTTTATTAACAGCGCCACAAGCATTTGTAACTATAAGTTTTGAAACACCTAATAATTTCATTACTCTTACAGGGAAAGTTACTTTATCTAAAGAGTATCCTTCATAGTAATGGAATCTTCCTTGCATAGCAACAACTTGTTTGTTTCCAAGTTTACCAATAACTAATCTACCAGCATGCCCTTCTACAGTTGATGTAGGAAAGTTAGGAATATCAGAATAGTTATAATACTCTGCATCTTCGATAGTATCTGCTAATGAACCTAATCCAGAACCAAGAATTAATCCTATTTCTGGTTTGTATTTACTTTGTTTTAAAATAAAATCAGCTGAAGCTTTAATTTGAGTTAATAAATCCATAAAATCACCTCGTTATTTTTCTTTTGCTCTATTTAAAAGTATATCGCCAACTTTAACAACATCTCCAGCACCTACTGTAAGAATTAAATCTTTAGGTTGAGCCTTTGATGCTAAATAATCAGCAACTTCTTCATGACTATGAAGGTTTATACAGTTTAATCCAGTTTTTCTTATTGCATCTCCAAGTTCATTAGAGGATACTAAACCTGTATCTTTTTCTCTTGCAGCATAAATATCCATTAGAATTAGTTCATCGGCAGAAGAGAAACATGTTGTAAATTCATCAAAAAGAGTTTTTGTTCTAGTATAAGTGTGTGGTTGGAATACACAATATGTTTTATCGTGTTCAATAAGTTTTGCTGTATCTAATGTTGCTTTTATTTCAACAGGATGATGAGCATAATCATCTATTATAGTGGTACCATTGAACTCACCTTTATATTCAAATCTTTTGTGAGCTCCCTTACATTCAGCTAATCCATTTATTATAGCTTCTGTAGGAATATTTAATATTAAAGATGTACATATAGTTGCAAGAGCATTAAGTATATTATGCTTACCAGTTGTATTTAATGTTACATCAAATAAATTTTCACCATCTTTACAAACTGTAAATGTAGCACAACCTTTATTATTAAAAGAAATATTAGTTGCAGTTACATCACCTTTAGTAAAGCCATAGCTTATAGTATTACATTTTGCATAATTGATAACTTCTAATACTCTAGGATCTTCTGCACAACCAACTAAATATCCATCAGATGGAATTAAATCAGAGAACTTTTTAAAAGTATCTTCGATGTGATTTATATCTCTATAGTAATCTAAATGATCTGCGTCTATATTTAATATTATTCCTATATAAGGGTAGAATTTTAAAAATGAGGCTTTATATTCACAAGCTTCTGTTACAAAATACTCACTTTCACCAATTTTATAATTACCATGAATAGCATCAACATCGCCACCAACTAAAATTGTAGGATCTAAGTTTGCATTTAATGTTATATGAGATAACATAGAAGTTGTTGTTGTTTTTCCATGAGTTCCAGCAACAGCAACATTGTATTTATGGCCTTTCATTATATAGCCTAAAAATTCAGCTCTATCCATTAATTCTATATTTTTATTTTTTGCTTCAATTATTTCAGGGTTAGTAGAGGCAATCGCAGCAGTATATACTACTAAATCAACATTTTTAAGATTTTCACCTTTATGCCCTATGTAAATTTCAGCACCAGATTCTCTAAGTTTATTTAGAACTTCAGATTCTTTAGCATCAGATCCAGATACTTTATAACCTTTTGTTAATAGAACGGCAGCAAGTCCACTCATACTTACTCCGCCAATTCCAATAAAATGTACTTTTCTATTTTTACTTGAATTTAGATCGAAAGACAATATATCAACCCCTTTATTGTATAATTATAATATGAGATTTTTGTTTCTAAATATTTAATGAGTATTTTCTATGTAACTTCAATTAATTAAATTAAAATTTAGATTCTCATTTAATATATATTTATAATTATATACAAATTTGCTAGGTTGAACACAAAAAATAAAAAATATATAAAATATTTTACAAAAAAAGAGCCAAATTATATATATGAAGAAAAGTATTTATAAAACGTTTATAATATGGAAGAAAAAAGATAAATTTTTATAATTAAACAAAGAAAATAACTTATATGAAGAATTACTGATAAATAACTTAAAAAAGTATTGATAATGTAATGAATATAGAATAAAATATGAATATTCGGGTGAGATAAATTGAAAAAATTCGTGTTTTTGAGAAAATAAGGAAGGTGAGTAAAGTGGAAAAGTTAAGTAGAAATAATAGAGTTGTAGCCATTACAAAGATATTAATAGAAACTCCTAATAAGGTTATAGGACTAAATAGATTTTCGGAGCTTTTAAATGCAGCTAAATCAACTATCAGTGAAGATATAGTAATAGTTAGAGAAGTATTAGAAAAACTAGAAATGGGATCTATAGAGACTATTTCAGGAGCAGCAGGAGGAATTAAATTTATTCCTTCAATGGGTAAACAAGCCAGAGAAGAGTTTGCAAATGAATTATGTGAAGCATTATTAGAAGAAGGTAGAATTGTACCAGGAAACTTTGTTTATTTGACAGATATAATGTATAATCCACAAATAGTAAGTAAAGCTGGAGTTATTTTAGCTTCACATTTTCAAAATATGAATATAGATTACATAGTTACTGTTGAAACAAAGGGAATTCCTTTAGCATATGAGGTTGCTAAAAGTCTTGGAATAGAACTAGTAATAATAAGAAAAGACAACAAAATTACAGAAGGACCAACAGTTACAATTAATTATGTATCAGGTACAAGCGGAAGAATTCAGCAAATGGCATTAGCTAAAAAATGTATGAAGCCATCTAGTAAATGTGTATTTATAGACGATTTCTTAAGAGGTGGTGGAACAGCTGAGGGAATTAAAGATCTTTTAAAAGAATTTGATAGTGAATTAGTTGGAACAGGAGTATTGGTTGATAACGTTGGAATAGAAAATAAGAGAACATCTGATTATATTTCAATTATTGACTTAGAATACAATAATGAAGAAGAAAAACTTAACGTTAGACCATCTGCCTTTATAAATTAATAGAAAATCCGGTTGCTTTAAAACAAATAAAATAAATTATGGAAAATTTTAAAAAAATACAAGTAAAAAAAAGGATTTTTAAACTTTTTATAGAAATAGTATTATTATAAAGCAACTGGAGGTGTAGTGAAATGACAATCACAGACGTTAGAATTAGAAAAATAGCGGCAGAAGGAAAAATGAAAGCTATAGTTTCTATAACATTTGATAATGAATTCGTTGTTCATGATATTAAAATTATCGAAGGACAAAATGGTTTATTTATTGCAATGCCAAGTAGAAAAACACCAGATGGAGAATTTAAAGATATTGCCCATCCAATAAACACAGATACTAGGGAAAAAATTCAATCATCTATATTAAAAGCTTACGAGGCTGCAGTAGAAGAAGAAGAAAACGTTGTTATAGCTGAATAATAGTTTTAAATAAGAGGAATATATACATGTATATATTCCTCTTATTTTATAATTTTATTGAAGTGTTGAAATACTTTAGTTAATGCAATATAATATATAAGAAATATGCACGAACGTTTTGGGATAAAATTTAGATTTTATCCTTAAATTTTATAGAGAGGTGAGTTTATGTATAAATGTGCTCTAATATTAGCAGCAGGTCAAGGAAAGAGAATTAAATCAGATTTACCTAAAGTCCTACATAAGGTTTGTGGTAAAGAGATGGTTAATCATGTAATTGACACATTAAGAAAAGGGAACGTAGAGGATATAAATGTTATCGTAGGTAAAGGTGCAGAATTAGTTAAAGAAAATACTAAAGCAAGAAATGTTAGTTATTCATTACAAGAAGAACAATTAGGAACAGGTCATGCTGTTAAGTGTGCTATAGATTTCTTAAAAAACAAAAAGGGGACAGTTGCAGTTTTTAACGGTGATGCTCCTTTAATAAAAGAAGAAACTATAGAAGAATTATTTAAGGCACATAAAGAAAGTGGAAATAGTGCAACTATACTTACTTCTATTTTAGATGATGCTTCAGGGTATGGAAGAATTATAAGAAATGAAAATGAAGTATTAAAGATAGTTGAGCATAAAGATTGTAATGAAGAAGAGCTAAAGGTTAGAGAAATAAATTCTGGAATGTACTGCTTTGAAATCGAAAGCTTAGTTGAATGCTTAGACAACCTTTCTAATGATAATTCTCAAGGAGAATATTATATAACTGATGTAATTGGAATGATGAAGGAGAAAAATGAAAAGGTTGGAGCACTTGTAATAAATTACGAAGAGACATTAGGCGTAAACTCAAGAGTTCAACTTGCAGAAGTTGAAGCTATTTTAAGAAAAAGAATAAATAATAAACATTTAGAAAATGGTGTAACTATAATTGATCCGAATACAACATACATTGGTATTGATGTAGAGATAGGTCAAGATACTATAATATATCCTGGTAACGTTCTTGAAGGAAACACAGTAATAGGTAAAAATTGCTTGTTATATCCAAATTCAAGAATCAACAATAGTATTATTGGTGAAGATGTAGAAATACAATCATCTGTGATACTAGAAAGTGAAGTTGGAAATAATACTACTGTTGGTCCTTTTGCTTATATTCGTCCACAATCTGTAATTGGAAAGAATGTAAGAATTGGTGATTTTGTAGAGATAAAAAAATCTACAATAGGCAATAATACTAAAGTATCTCACTTAACGTATGTAGGAGATGCTGAGGTAGGAGAAGGCTGTAATTTTGGTTGTGGAACTGTTACTGTTAATTATGATGGTAAAAATAAGAACAAAACTATTATAGGAAATAATAGCTTTATTGGATGTAATACAAATTTAATTTCACCTGTTACAGTAGAAGATAATACTTACATTGCAGCTGGTTCAACTATTACTAATGATGTAAAGAGTGGAGAATTAGCAGTTGCTAGAGCTAAGCAAAGGAATATCGAAGGTTGGGTAGATAAAAAAGGTCTTATTAAGAAAAAATAATATATATTAAACTATAAGATAAATATGGCAAACGTTATTGCAAATTAAGGAGGGTCTCATAATTATGATATCTCATGGGAAAAAAATAAAAATATTTACAGGAAATTCACATCCTGAACTAGCAAAAGAAATTGCTGATTTACTTGGAATACCACTAGGAAATGCAAAAGTTTCAACTTTTAGTGATGGTGAAATATCAGTAGATATTAATGAAACAGTAAGAGGGGTAGATGTATTTATAGTACAATCAACTAGTTCACCAGTTAATAATAACTTAATGGAATTATTAATAATGATAGATGCATTTAAGAGAGCATCAGCTGGTAGAATAACAGCGGTTATTCCGTATTATGGATATGCTAGACAAGATAGAAAGGCAAAATCAAGAGATCCAATTACTGCAAAACTAGTTGCAGACATATTAACAGCAGCAGGAGCAGATAGAGTATTAACAATGGATTTACATGCTTCTCAAATTCAAGGATACTTTAACATACCAGTGGATCATTTATTAGGTTCACCAATATTAGCTAAGAGTTTTGTTGATAAAGGATTTAGTGATCAAGATGACGTAGTTGTTGTATCACCTGATTTAGGTAGTGTTACAAGAGCAAGAAAATTTGCTGATAAATTAAATGCACCAATTGCAATTATTGATAAGAGAAGACCAAAAGCAAATGTATCTGAGATAATGAATATTATCGGAGATGTTAATGGGAAAAGATGCATATTAATCGATGATATGATTGATACTGCTGGAACTATAGCAAATGCTGCAAATGCATTAAAAGAGCTAGGAGCAAAGAATGTTTATGCTTGCTGTACTCATGGAGTATTATCAGGACCAGCATTTGAAAGAATAAATAATTCTGCAATTGAAGAGTTAGTAATGTTAAATACTATTCCGCTTCCGGAAAAAGAAGGATTAGATAAGTTTAAATCTATTTCTGTTGCACCATTATTTGCAGAAGCAATTAAAAGAATATATGATGATGAGCCAATAAGTAAATTATTTGAAAATTAATAATTTGTGACTGCTACATATGTAGCAGTCTATTTTTATGTTTTTGAATATTGTGTTACAAATGTAAATTTTATAAAAACTCTATTATTGTTTTTTTAAATATAGTATAAAATAATAAATAAGGAAGGTGAATAAAAGATGGAAGATAAATTGGGAAAAGTTTTAATAGTAGATGATGATACTCATATTAATGAACTTATAGATATGTATTTAACAAGTGGAGGATATGTTACTAAGAAATGTTTCAATGGAAATGATGCTTGTAATATAGTGTCATCAGAGGATATAGGGTTAGTAATATTGGATGTAATGTTGCCAGGAAGAGATGGAATAGAGGTTCTTAAATATATAAGAAAAAGTAGCGATATTCCAGTAATAATGTTAACAGCCAAGGGTGAAGTATTTGATAAAGTACTTGCATTAGAGCTGGGAGCTGATGATTATATGGTAAAACCATTTGATCCTAAGGAATTATTGGCAAGAGTTAAAGCTGTAACAAGAAGATATGCAGTTGATAATCAAACAAAAGATGTAATTAAATATTCAGACTTAACAATTGATATTGGAGGATATGAAGTAACATATAAAGGAAATGTTGTGAAGTTAGCACCTAAGGAATTGGAGTTACTTCATTTTATGGCAAGTAATCCCAATAAAGTTTTCACTAGAGAACAACTTATGTATGAAGTATGGGGATATGATTACCCAGGAGATTCAAGAACTGTTGATGTTCATATAAAAAGATTAAGAGAAAAGGTCAAAGGTGGAGAAAATTGGGAGCTTCAAACAGTATGGGGTGTTGGTTATAAGTTTGAGGTGAGATAGGTGAAGAAAAATAGCATAGTACGAAAGTTAATAATTACTTTTTCTTCAATAACAGGGGGTTTATTAATCCTTGTTGGATTAGTGTTAAGTGTAGGCTTTTACAGACTTAGCCATGATGAACTTGTAGATACACTAAATAAACAATTAGATGTTGTTTCAGAAGCAGTAGGTAGTTATTTAAACAATCAAGATGGTACTTACGATGAAGTTAATCGATTGTTAAAGATAGCGTGTTTAACCAATGATATGGATGGAATTGTAGTAGATAGATTAGGATATGTTTATATGGTATCTAGTCAAGATTACAGTAGCCTTAAGTATACTAATATAGATATAACTAAATTTAAAACACCTACTAATGGAAATATACTGTATAAAAAAATTTTAATAAAAGATAATGATAATGCAAGAGTAGATGCATTTATTAAACCTATTTATTCTAATAAACAATTAGATGGTTATATAATAATGGTTGAGAATGAACCCATAAATGAAAAGCGTACAATACTTGTAATATGGATATCTATTATATTAGCGGTAATAGTTGCAGGAGCAATTGTAAAATATTTTGCTCAATTATTAGTAGTAGAACCAATAGAGGAGATTAATAATGCTGCAAAAAGATTAGCTAAAGGTGATGTACAAGAAAGAGTTAAAGTTGTTGGAAAGAATGAGATAGGAGAATTGGCTGAATCATTTAATAGAATGGCACAGTCTATAGAACAGTCTGATAATATTAGAAAAGAGTTTATTTCAAATGTTTCTCATGAATTACGTTCACCTATAACTTCAATAAAAGGATTTATTGGAGGAATATTAGATGGAGTTATTCCGAGAGATAAGGAAAATTATTATTTAAAAATAGTTTATGATGAAATTGATAGATTGGCTAGGCTTGTTAATGATTTATTAGATATTTCAGCTATGGAATCAGGAAAATTTAATTTACATATTTCTGAGTTTGATATTAATCAAACAATAAGTTTGTGTATATTAAATTTAGAAAATAAGATACAAACAAAGGGTCTAAATGTTAAAGCAACATTTCACGAAAAAAGATGCTTTGCCATAGGAGATAGAGATAGAATACTTCAAGTTATGACTAATTTACTTGAAAATGCTATTAAATATAGTGAAGATAATGGACAAATAGAAGTTAATATATCAACAAAAGGTGAAAAAATATTTGTAAGTATATTTAACTCAGGCGATATTCTTTCGGAAAATGATTTAAACCATATTTGGGATAGATTTTATAAGAGTGATAAGTCAAGAACTAATAAAATTAGTACAGGATTAGGATTACCTATAGTAAGATTAATATTATCACAACACAATCAAGATATATGGGTAGAAAATGTAGAAGATAAAGGTGTAAGATTTATATTTACATTACAAAGAAATAGCTAAAAATATGCAGTAAAATAATATCAAAAATTAGATTTTGATATATGATTAGAAATATTGAAGTTATTTTTTATATACAATATTTCAATAGTCGGAGGTGGATATGAGTAATAGAGAAGACAGAAAAATAAAAATATCGAATGATCCACAAGATAGGATATCTAATATAATTTTTGAAAAGAAAAATACTACTCGAGCAAGGGTGAAATTTGGTGTTAAAATAATTTTATATGTAGCAATGGCAGGAGTCTTAGGTTCAATTATATCTAATATAAATATTAAAAATAAGTATGGCGGAACTATGCAACAGATTAAAGAAATTAAAGAAAGTGCAGATATGGTTATATTAGATTATACAAAAATTATAAAAGAAGTATCACCGTCATTAGTTAGTATTAGTGACTCGGTAGAAAAACTTACTGCAGATGAATATTTTGAAGGAAATACAACTGGAGTTATAATAGATTCAAGTGGAATAATATTAACAAATTATTCTGAAATAAAAGAAAAAAGTGATATATATGTAAAGTTATCATCAGTGGCAGCAACGCCAATAAAAGCAAAAATCTTAGTTGAAAATGAAGCTAGAAATTTAGCTATAATAAAAATAGAATTTGATGGAGAATTACAACCTATAAAAATAGCAGATTCAGAGAGTATAAAAGAAGGGCAAGGAATAGTTGTATTAGGAAATGCTATAGGAGATGAATATATAGGAAGTTCAATTCCAGGTATCATTACATCAAAGAATGAAAAGATAACTATAGAAGAAGGGAAAAAACAGTCACTTTTACAAATAAATGCACCTATAAATGAAAAAAATACAGGAGGTGCAATTTGTAACTCTGAGGGGGAATTAGTTGGAATTGCTGATTTATCTATTACTAATGAACGAAATGAAGAAGGACTTTATTACGGATTACAAATGGAAGAACTTCAAGATATGATTAATTCAACAAATGCATTTAAAAGACTTTTAGGGATAATTGATGGTGGAGTAGTTGTTGATGAAACAAGAGATTTTAGCGGTTTCTATATACAAGAATTAGATAAAGAAGGAAGTGCATATTTAGCTGGTATTAAACCTACAGATATTATTATAGAAGTAGATGGATATAAAATTCAAAATGTTGATGATTTAATACAATTATTACAAAATAAGAAAAAAGATGATATACTACATTGTAAAGTTTTAAGTGAAGGTGAAATGAAGAATGTAGATATTAAAATATTAATATAAATGAATTTAGACTAATTCTAACAAAGAGTTAGTCTAAATTTTTGTTTTAAAGTTGAATTTGATATAATAATAAAAAACTTTTATTATTAAAAAAATGGTATAATATAAAATAGTCACTTTAAGAGTAACGGAGGAATAAAAATGTTTTTAATAGTTGGATTAGGAAATCCGGGAAAAGAATATGATGGAACGAGACACAATATAGGATTTGCTGCTGTAGACTATATTGCTGATAAGTATAATATAGAATTAAATAGGATAAAATTTAAAGGTGTGTTTGGTGAAGGATTTATAAATGGAAAAAAAGTAATCTTATTAAAGCCAACTACGTATATGAACTTAAGTGGAGAAAGTATTAGAGAAGTAATTAATTTTTATAAAATATCAAATGAAGAAGTAATTGTAATATATGATGATATTAGCTTGGAGGTAGGAAGATTAAGAATAAGAGAAAAAGGTAGCCATGGTGGACATAATGGAATAAAAAGCATTATAGCTAACTTAGGAACTGACGTATTTCCAAGAGTTAAAATAGGAGTAGGAGCACCAAAGGGGAATTTGGTTTCACATGTATTAGGAAAATTTAGTGAAGATGAAATTGAAATTTTAAGAGAAACAATAAAGGCATCAAGTGATGCAGTAAGTATAATGTTAAAATCAGATACTAAAGAAGCAATGAATAAGTTCAATGGATTTAATGCATGTAAAGAAAGTTAAAGAGAAATTATGGAGGGTGATAAAATGAGGTTACAGGGGCTATTACAACCCTTACAAGAAAATGATAAGTTTATTACGGCGATAAATAGTATAAAAAATAAAAAGTTTCCAATAAACATATCAGGATTATCGGATTCAGGAAAAAGTTATATAATAGATGGAATATTTAATGAAATAGAAAATTCTTTAGTTGTAGTAACACATAATGAAATTGAAGCTAAAAATTTATATGAGGATTTAAGTCTTTACTCTACCAATGTATACTTTTTGCCTATAAGAGAAGTTGTATTTTATAATGTTGATGCAATTTCAGGAGATCTTAGATGGGCAAGATTAAAGGTAATAAAAGAAATACTTAATAATAAAAATAAAAAAATAATAGTTACATCAATTGATGCAATGACTGCATTATACACACCTAGAAAAAAATATTTAAATTATAGTATTACTATAAAAAATGGTGATGAAGTAGATTTAAAAGAGATTTCAAAAAAATTAGTTGAGTGTGGATATGAAAGAGTTGAAGTAGTAGAAGGTAAAGGTGAATTTTCATTTAGAGGGGGGATACTAGACGTTTTCCCTCCTATAGCTATTTATCCATATAGAATTGAGCTTTTTGGTGATGAAATAGATTCTATTAGAACTTTTAATATAGAATCACAAAGGAGTATTGAAAAAGTTGAATCTATAGAAATTTTTCCAGCAAAAGAAGTAATAGTTGATGAAGAAGCAAAAAAGAGTGCAAATGATAAAATAATTAATGAATTAGATTCTATAATTGAAAAATCAAATAAGAAAAATAATGAACAAGTTGATAAGATAAGAGGAATAGTTAATAAAAATTTAGAGATGCTAAATGAAACTTCAACATTTGAAACTGTTGATAGCTATTTACCTTTCTTTTATGAAGAAATGGAATCATTTTTTGATTATTTAGAAGGATATACATTTATTATTGATGATTTAAAGAGATGTCAGGGGAAAATTGAAAGTATATACTATGAATTTAATGAGAATTATTTAGCTTTTCTTCAAAGGGGTGATATACTACCTTCTCAAAATAAATTATTAATAGATAAAGAAGAATTATTAATTAAGTTAGAGAAATCTGATGTTATAACATTAAATACATTTGATACAAGAGCAGATATATTATTCCCATTAACTAGTATAGAGTTAAATCAAATTACATCTAATAATTATAATGGACAATTAGATTTGCTTATTGAAGATATAAAATCAAGGAAATCAAATGGATTTAGAACATTAATATTAGCAGGTACTAGAACTAGAGGAGAAAGGTTAGTAAAGACACTTAGAGATAGAGAGGTCGAAAGTGTTTATAAGGATGAAGTAGATAGTATTGAATTAGGTCAAGCGGTAGTTACATTCGGAAATTTAATAAAAGGATTTGAATATCCTGACCTAAAAGTATGTGTAATATCTGATAAAGAAGTGTTTGGAGAAGCTAAAAAATCTTTACCTAAAAAGACTAATAAGAAAAAAGGTGTAGGAAAGATAACCAGCTTTGCTGAGTTAAAACCAGGAGATTATGTAGTACATGCAAATCATGGGATAGGTGTATTTAAAGGGATTAAACAAATTGATATAGCAGGAAACACAAGAGATTACTTAGATATTGTATATGACAAGGGTGATAAGCTTTATGTTCCTGTTGATCAATTAGATTTAGTTCAAAAATATATAGGAAGTGAAGGAAAGACACCTAAGATTAATAAATTAGGTGGTAATGAATGGCAAAAAGCTAAGGCTAAGGTTAGAAAATCAATTAATGAGATTGCTGAAGATTTAGTAAAGCTATATGCAGCAAGAGCAGCGTTAAAAGGATATAAATATTCTAAAGATACAGAATGGCAAAGACAATTTGAGGATGAGTTCCCGTATGAAGAGACTCCTGACCAATTAACATCATTAGAAGAAATAAAGCATGATATGGAATCAGATAAACCAATGGATAGATTGCTTTGTGGAGATGTTGGATATGGTAAAACAGAGGTAGCTATAAGAGCTGCTTTTAAAGCTGTTATGGATGGAAAACAAGTTGCGTTCCTTGTTCCAACAACTATATTAGCTGAACAACACTATAAAAATTTAAAAAAGAGATTCTCAGATTTTCCGGTTAAGATAGATATGATTAGTAGATTTAGAACTGCAAAGCAACAAAAGGCTACTTTGCAGGCTTTAAAAGAAGGAAATGTAGATATTTTAATAGGAACTCACAGATTGGTGTCAAAGGATATTTCATTTAAGGACTTAGGATTGCTTATAGTAGATGAGGAACAAAGATTTGGAGTTGCTCAAAAAGAAAAAATAAAATCTTTAAAGAAGAATGTAGATGTACTTACATTAAGTGCTACACCAATTCCAAGAACTCTTCATATGTCACTTACAGGTGTTAGAGATATATCAGTTATAGAAACTCCACCAGAAGAAAGATATCCTATTCAAACATATGTTGTAGAACAAAATGATCAACTTATTAGAGATGCAATTTTAAGAGAAGTTGGAAGAGGTGGGCAAGTTTACTTTGTATATAATAGGGTAGAAAGTATACAAAGTGTAGCAAATTATATAAGAGAGTTAGTTCCAGAGTGTAAAGTAGGAATTATTCATGGACAAATGACAGAAAAAGAGCTTGAAACTGAAATGATTAATTTTATGCAAAAGGAATATGATGTTTTAGTATGTACAACTATTATAGAAACAGGTATTGATATACCAAATGTAAATACAATGATAGTAAATAATGCAGATAAAATGGGATTATCTCAATTATATCAATTAAGAGGAAGAGTTGGACGTTCAAATAAAATAGCTTATGCATATTTTATGTATACTAAAGATAAGGTATTAACTGAAGTTGCTGAAAAAAGATTAAAGGCTTTAAAAGATTTTACTGAGCTTGGTTCTGGTTTTAAAATTGCTATGAGAGACCTAGAAATAAGAGGTGCAGGGAATATGATGGGATCATCACAACATGGTCATATGGCAGCTATTGGATATGATTTATATTGTAGAATGTTAGAAGATACTGTTAAGTTAATCAAAGGTGAAATAGAACAGGAGCCTATTGAAACTACAGTTGATATCAAAATGGATGCATATATTCCGTCATCCTATATTGAAGACGAAATACAAAAAATAGAGGTTTATAAGAAAATAGCAGCAATTGAAAATATGAATGATTATAATGATATAAAGGAAGAGTTAGAAGATAGATACTCTGTTATTCCAGAAGCTGTTTATAACTTAATGGATATAGCTTATATTAAGAGTTTAGCAAAAGTTCTTTTAATTGAAGAAATAAAGGAAAATCAAAAAGAAATACGATTTAAATTCCAAAAAGGATTTAAAAAGTTTAATGAAATATATAGCATACTATTAAATAAATATAAAGATAACGTGGTTTTATATTTTGGAGAGACACCATTCTTTGCTGTAAGAATTAATACTATAAAAAGGGAAGAAATGTTGAATTTCTATAAGACTCTTCTTAAAGAATTAATTCAAAATTCACGTAAAAAATAGACAGTAGAATTTGAATAAAAAGGATATTACTGATATACTAATTTATGTAACAAATTATTATTTAAGTAAAGTGAGGGAAATGAATTGAGAAAAATAAAAAATATAGTGGTGGCTGCAGCCATAACTACAATGGCTTTTTCTATAACAGGATGTAAAATGATAGAGAAGACTCCAGAAGCTATACAAAAGACTGTTTTAGCAAAAGTTGGAGATGAGAAAATTACTATGGCTGATGTTAATAGTGAATTACAAGCTAATATAGACTATTTAATAGAAACATATGGTGAGGATTACGAAAACAATATTGATGATAGCTTAAAAGAGCAATTGAAAACAGTTAGAACACAAGTGTTAGAGCAATTAGTTGATGACAAAGTATTAATAACTAAAGGTACAGAACTTGGATACATGCCATCAGATGATGAGTTAGCAACTGCTATAGAAGAAGAAAAAGCTAAGTTTGTAGAAGCTTATGGTGGGGAAGATGGATTAAAAGAAGCTTTAGAATATTATGGAATGTCAGATGAAAAATTCAATTCATTTGTAGAAAATATGGTTAAAACTGAAAAAGTTAAAGAAGCTATGATAAAAGACGTAACTGTAAGTGATGAAGAAGTTGAACAGTATTATAATGATAATATTGATGAATATACAGTTAAAGCTGGAGCAAATGCTAAGCATATTTTATTTGAAACTGAAGAAGAAGCACAAGATGCTAAAAATAAAATTGATTCAGGAGAAACTACTTTTGAAGATTTATACTCACAATATACATCTAATGCATCATCAGGAACAAAACCTTTATCAGAAGATTTAGGATATGTTGAAAATGATCAAGAAGGTTATGATACAGATTTCTTAGCTGGATTTAAAACTTTAAAAGAAGGTGAAGTTTCAGCACCAGTTAAAAGTTCATTTGGTTATCATATAATTAAAGTTGAAGGTGTTCAAACAGAAGAGAAGGTAACTTCACTTGATGATGTTAAAGATACTATAAAATCTACTTTATTAAGTGAAAAGCAAGAAGAAACATATAACTCAACATTAGAAGAATGGAAGAAAGAGTTAAATGTTAAATTATATGAGGATAGATTATAATTTTTAATTAAAAGTTAAGCAAAATTTTGAATTTTGCTTAACTTTTTTTATGTTTTAAATATTTTTGTTTTATTACCATAGACTTCAAAGAATTCCTCAATAAATAGTAAAGGATAAATATTGGGTATATGTGTATAAAATTTCTAATAGTTCAAATAATAATACTGCAGTTAATTATATAAACTTAATTAAGGAGGTAACTCATAATAATGAAAGCTACAGGAATAGTTAGACGTATTGATGATTTAGGAAGAGTAGTTATACCAAAAGAAATAAGAAGAACTTTAAGAATTAGAGAAGGGGATCCATTAGAAATATTTACAGATAGAGAAGGTGGAGTAATATTAAAAAAATATTCTCCTATTGGAGAACTAACAGACTTCTCTAAAGAATATGCTGAAAGTCTACAACAATCAATCGGTCATATTGTTTTAATTGCGGACAAAGATGCATTTATATCTGTAAGTGGAGCAACAAAAAAGGATTATTTTGAAAGAAAGATAAGCTCAGAATTAGAATCAATTATGGACGGAAGAAAAGCTTCTATAATAACAGAAGAAGGTAAAACAATACCGCTACATAATGATGAGGACCCAGGAGAATATACAAGCCAAGTAATTGCTCCAATAATAACAGAGGGAGATGCCATTGGAGCTGTGCTTATAGTTTCAAAGGAATCAGGAGAAAAATTTGGTGATTTAGAACTAAAATTAGCAGAAACTGCAGCAGCTTTCTTAGGAAAGCAAATGGAACAATAGGTAATTGAATACATATTACAATATTTGTTAAATAAACACAGAATATATGTAATAATACCTCTAAGCTTTAAATAAAAATTAGTATTAGTCAGTAATTTAAGTTTGGAGGTATTTTATGAAAAAGCAATCTCTTATAAAAGGAAGCTTAGTTTTAGGATTAGCAGGAATGGTGGCAAAAGTATTAGGATTTTTCTTTAGATGGCCATTAATAATGCTAATAGGTGATGAGGGAATAGGGTATTATCAGTTATCTTATCCTTTATATATGTTCTTTGTTGCAATGGCAAGTGGAGTTCCTGTTGCAGTTTCAAAAATGATTTCTGAAAAAAATGCAATGGGTGATGTTGAAGGTAGTTATGAAGTTGTTAAGGAATCATCTTATTTAATGATGACATTGGGAATTGGAACATCTTTAATATTATTCCTTTTTGCAAAGCCAATAATTAATTTTTTGAAATGGGACATGAAGTCTTATTATGCATTAATAGGAATATCTTTTGCTCCTATGATGGTTGCATTTGTGAATATATTTAGGGGGTTCTTTCAAGGATTACAGAATATGACACCATCAGGAACATCACAAATAGTAGAGCAAATAGGTAGAGTGATAATTGGAGTTGGACTAGCTTATATACTTTTACCAAAAGGTATTGAGTATTCAGCTGGTGGTGCTGCATTTGGAGCAGCTGGTGGTGCTTTTATAGCATGTGTATATTTATGGTTTAAATATTTACGTGTAAGAAAAGAGATGGGCATTAAAAAAGTAAAGACTAATACAGAAGTATTAAATCAAATATTAAAAATAGCAATTCCTATTTCTTTAGGGGCTACAGTTGGTACTATAATGAATTTAATAGATTCTATTTTGGTTCCACAAAAATTAATAGAATCAGGAGTTGCTAATGCAACAGCATTATATGGACAACTTACTGGTAAAGCGGCTGTGTTAGTAAATATACCATTAACTTTATCTATGGCAATATGTACATCATTAATTCCAATAATATCAGAACATTATATACTAAACAGAAAAGAAGAAATGCAAAGCAAAATAAATATAGCGATGAAATTATCAGCTGTAATAGCATTACCATGTACTTTAGGAATGTTCTGTTTAGCAGGGCCAATAATGAAATTAGTGTTTTTTGATAAATATGAAGGTATAGAGATATTAAGATATCTTTCAATATCTATTCCTTTTATAATAGTAACCCAAACAACTACTTCTATACTGCAAGCAACTAATCATTATATAAGACCTGTTATTAATTTAGTAATAGGAGCTATTGTAAAGGTTGTTTTGACAGCTGTGTTAGTTCCTATACCAAGTATAAATGTTTTCGGAGCTGTAATAGCAAGTGTTTCTGCTTATGTTGTAGTTACTATATTAAATCTTATAGCACTAAAAACTAAAACTAAATGTAAAGTAAGCATATATGACTCTTTTGTAAAGCCAGGTTATGCTTCAATTTCCATGATAATTGTAGTTTTATTTAGTTATAATTTTATTATGGAAAGGTTAGATAGTAATAGTATTTCTTGCTTATTATCAATATTTATGGGTATTATTATATATATGATAGCTATTTTAATCTTTAAAGTATTTGAAGTTGATGAAATAAAGAATAGATTAGCAAGAAAATGATGTAAGGAGAGTACTATATGATAAAAATAGTTGGGTTAGGACCAGGTTCACCAGATGCACTAACTATAGGAGCTGTTGAAGCTTTACAGGGGAGTAAAAATTTATATTTTAGAACGGAAAAGCATCCTACAGTTGATTATTTAAAGAATAGATTAGAATCTTTTAAAACTTGTGACAATTATTATGAAGAAGGAAGTAGTTTTGATGAGGTATATTCTAATATTGCTAGAAATATGATAGAAGAATATAAGATATCTGGAGAATTAGTTTATGCAGTTCCAGGACATCCTTTAGTTGCAGAAAGATCGGTTTTAAACTTAATTAATTTATGTAAAGAAAATGATATTGAGTATAAAATATTACCTGCAGTTAGCTTTGTAGATGCTATGATGGATAGATTGCAAATAGATCCAATAGAAGGATTAAAGATTATAGATGCATTTGATATTAAAAATCAAATTTTAGATAAAAGAATTGGAACTATAATAACGCAAGTATATAATCCATTAATAGCATCAGAAGTTAAGCTTGAATTACTAGAGTATTATAATGATGAAACTGAAATTTATTATGTTAGAGCAGCAGGAATAGAAGGGGAAGAATCTATAAGAAAAATTCCAATATATGAACTTGATATGCAGGAGGATATAGATTATTTAACTTCTGTATATATTCCTAAAGATATAAAAAACAAAAAAGATTTCTATGATTTAGTTGATACAATAGAAATTTTAAGAAGTGAAAATGGATGTGCATGGGATAGAGAACAAACTCATGAGAGTATAAAAAATGCACTTTTAGAAGAAGCGTATGAAGTTATTGAAGCAATAGAAGATGACAATATAGATGGATTAATTGAAGAACTGGGTGATGTTCTATTACAAGTTGTATTCCATTCAATTATAGGGAAAGAAGATGGGTATTTTAATATATCAGATGTAATAGAGGCAATTACTTCTAAAATGATTTATAGACATCCTCACGTTTTTAGTGATGCAACTGCTAATACTTCAGACGAAGTATTAGCAAACTGGGATGAGCTTAAAAAGAAAGAGAAAAGTTATGAAACTCTTACTGAAGAAATAAATGGAATAGCAAAAACATTGCCAGCCTTAATAAAAGCTCATAAGGTACAAAAAAAGGTTTCTAAAATAGGATTTGATTTTGAAAGCGTAAATGAAGCAGTTAAGAAAATTGAAGAGGAAATAAATGAAGTATTAGATGTATATAAAACCAATAATAGGGAAAAAATAATAAATGAAGTTGGAGACTTGCTATTTGCTTGTGTTAATGTATCTAGATTGTTAAATGTAGATGAAGAAGAAGCATTAAACAAATCTACTAAAAAGTTTATAAAAAGATTTAGCTTCATTGAGGACAATATACTAAAACAAGGAAAAGATTTAAAGAGCGTTACATTAGATGAAATGAATGCTTTATGGGAAGATTCAAAAAAGTACGATTAGTAAAGAAAAAAGTGAATTTTCTGCAGGTATAGAAGGAATTTTAAAGTTTATGCAGAATATTTTTAAAAGGAATAATAAATTAATGACTATACTACAAGAAAAAGTTGTAATAAATATATTTTTATAGAAAAATACCCATATTACTATAGACTACTGAATAAAGTGGATATATAATAAGGTAATGTAGTTATAGTACATAATTAAAAAATAGTTAACTAAAATATTTTTAACTGTTTATTTAAGGAGGATGTAAATCGTGAATAAAGCAGAATTAATTACTAGCATGGCTGAAAAGAGCCAATTAACAAAGAAAGATGCAGAAGCAGCTTTAAAGGCATTCATTGATTCAGTTCAAGAAGCTTTAGAAAATGGAGAAAAAGTTCAATTAGTTGGATTCGGTACTTTCGAAACTAGAGAAAGAGCAGCTAGAGAAGGAAGAAACCCAAGAACTAAAGAAACTATAAACATTCCAGCTTCAACTGTTCCAGTATTTAAAGCAGGAAAAGAGTTTAAGGAAAGAGTTAATAAGTAATTATAAATTTAGGCCCGAGTTATCTCGGGTTTTTTAATATACAAAAATAATTTTAATATAAGGGGAAATATAAATGAGACTAGATAAATACTTAAAGGTTTCAAGAATAATAAAAAGAAGAACTGTTGCTAAAGAGGCTTGTGAAGGTGGAAGAGTATCTATAAATGATAAAGTAGCAAAGCCATCAACTGATGTTAAAGAAGGAGATATAATTGAAATTACATTTGCCAATAGAAAATTAAAAGCAAAGATAATAAATATAGCAGAGCATGTAAGGAAAGAAAATGCTAAGGAAATGTATGAAATATTAGAAGGAGTAGAATATCAAGAATAATTTTCCAAAATCCTTCATATATTTAATCAAGAAATATATGGAGGAATAGATAATGGAGAAAAAAATAGATAATAAAATTGAGGATAATAGAGGGAACATTATACTAGAAAATAGAAAGAAGATGACATTAACTGGAGTAGAAGAAGTTATTAGTTTTGATGATGAAAAGATATTGCTTAACACTAAACTGGGAGCACTAACAATAAAAGGGCTAAATTTAAAAATGAATAAATTGGATGTGCAAAATGGCGATGTAATGATAAATGGAGAAATATATTATATTGTTTATAGTGGAAAAGAAATAAAGAAGGAGAAGGAAAGCATAATAGGAAGGCTTTTCAAGTAGGAGGTTATTATGCCATTAGATACTAATATACAATTCAGCATCATATTGTATGCATTATTAGCAGGTATATTAACCGGCTTAATGTTTGATTTATATAGAATAATTAGAGGAAGCAAAATACCAAAAGCTATAATAGTAGTAGAAGATACGTTATTTTGGATATTAGCTGCTATGGTTATTTTCACATTCCTTCTTTACACTAATTATGCCTTTTTAGGAGTATATGTTTATGCATTCATGTTAATATCTCTAGGTTTGTATATGAAGTTTGTTAGTAATAAGTGTATAAGATTTGAATTAGAGGTAGTTAACGGAGTAGGTAAGGCGTTTAGAGTTATTTTTAAAAATATTATATATCCATTTAAAATTATATTTTATAATATTACTGGGAAAAATAATTAGTATAAAAAATGTCTTGAATTAAATATGTAGAGTGTTTACAATATATTTATAGAATGATATAAAAGAAGGGTACTATATATTTATGAAAAAAAACATAAACCTTAAGGGAATTATTGTTGTTTTAATTGTAGGAGTTTTTAGTATATGCTTAATAAAGCAATTAACTGTACTAAGAAGGATAAAGAACGATATTGCTATTCAAACTCAAGAATTACAAGAGTTGAAGGAAAAAAATATTAAGTTGCAAGCAGAGTTAGAAAGAGCTCAGAGTAATAATGAATATTTAGAAAAGTTAGCAAGAGAAAGATTAGGGCTAATAAAAGAAGGCGAGCAACAAGTTATTCCAGATAACAATTCAGAATAGTATTGGTTTAAGTTTAAATTTCTATTAATGTGGTTATTATTATTAATAACATAGATTATTTAATTTTAAGGAGGATTCTTTGTAAAATGACCTTAATGGCAGGAAACATATTAGAGGGTACAGTGGTAAATATTACGAACTTCGGAGCTTTCGTAGAGATAGAAGGTAAGACTGGATTAGTTCATATTTCAGAAGTTGCAGATTCTTTTGTTAAAGATATAAGACAGCATCTTAATGAACAAGATAAGGTTAAGGTAAAAGTTATATCAATAGATGATAATGGAAAGATCAGCTTATCTATAAAACAAGCTAATGTTAAGAAAAAATCAGTTAAGCCAGCAGAAATTGAATGGAAAACTGAAAAGAAAGCTGCTCCAGCAAATTTTGAAGATATAATGTCTAGATTCTTAAAAGATAGTGAAGAAAGACAGCAAGACTTCAAAAAGCATCAAGAATTTAAAGCAAGATCAAGAAAAAGTTTTTAGATTTTAGACATAATATAGTTTTATATATAAGAGAGAGATGATATATTTGGATTTATCATTCTCTTTTTTTATTTATTTTGATGATTTTAATTATAAAATTAAAATATAAGAGCGTTAGAAATGGCTATTTTACTAGGGTTTATAAAAAAGTATAAAAAAATATAAAAAAAAGCGAAAAAAATGTTGACAGTATTATGTTCATCATATATAATTAATTTTGTCGTCAGATGACGGCGGAAAAAAATATGCTGAAGTGGCGGAACAGGCAGACGCACAGGACTTAAAATCCTGCGGTAGCGATACCGTACCGGTTCGATTCCGGTCTTCAGCACCAAACTAAATTCAACTTAATAACGCGGGGTGGAGCAGTTGGCAGCTCGTCGGGCTCATAACCCGAAGGTCGTAGGTTCAAGTCCTGCCCCCGCAACCAAAACATGGCGGAATAGCTCAGCTGGCTAGAGCACTCGGTTCATACCCGAGGTGTCGTAGGTTCAAGTCCTATTTCCGCTACCATATACGCTGAAGTGGCGGAACAGGCAGACGCACAGGACTTAAAATCCTGCGGTAGCGATACCGTACCGGTTCGATTCCGGTCTTCAGCACCAAAAGAGATACAAAGTAATTTGTATCTCTTTTTTTTATAAAAAATAAGTATATTAAAGAAAGTTTTATTTTATGACTAAAGTAATATATAAAATTATTTTTCTTTTACGACAAAATATACAAAGTAATTATTTAAAATACCTCTATAAAAAACTTATGTTCATACTTAAGGATAAGGATTAGAGCCTAAAATAAGAAAATATTAAAGATTTTATTGGTAAAAAAAGGAATAATGTCTTACGAAATAAAAAAGTAGTAAACATTAATTGACATAACTCTAATTATAAAAGTGATATCATTTTATTAGGAATTTTATGAGGAGAATGATAAGTATGGATTATGGTATTGAGGTGCCTAGCTATAGAAGGGTAGACAACGAAAAAGAAAAAAAGAAATTAAATTTTGAAAATGGAATATTTACAATGGGAGTAACTTTAGCTTCGGGAGCTATGTTGAGTAGAGTTGGATTTGGATTTGTTGAAGGTTTATATTTGGCTCCATTTGGAATAGGATATCTTTTGTCGGTAGCTAAGAAAAGTGATATAAAAAGGATGTTTTTAGTTTTCGCTACAGTTTTACTTGGTTACTTAACTGGAGGAAGCAAAAATATAGATATTATACTTTATATTTCTTTAGCAACAGTAATATTATTATGTAAATTTGTTTGTAATGCTTTAAATAAGGAGTTTAAGAATAGAATAGCATTTTTAAGTATTATTATAACGTCTTTGGCTGTGGGATTATTAATGGGAGAACAAAGTTTTGAAATAAATTTAGTTTTTTCTTTAGCAAAAGCAATAGTTATAATACCTGTATTTTATATACTTAACTATGCAATTGGGTGTATGCAAGAAATAAACACTAACTATTTTTACTCTACAGAAGAATTAATTAGTATAGCTATATTAAGTTGTTTAGTTATAGCTGGAATAGGTAATTTTGTTATATTTGGAGTTGAAATAAGAACAATAGTAGCATTAGCTATGGTTATTACAACAGCTTATGCGGCTGGAAGTAATTCTGGTGCAATATTAGGAGTAACAATGGGAATAATAATAGGAATTGCTAACAATGATTTATTAGTTGCGACCACAATGTATGGTATATGTGGATTAATTGTTGGTGTATTTAAAGAAACAGGAAAAATATTTTCTGTTTTAGCTTATTTAATATCATTATTTATGATATTGACTTACACTGGAAATATAACAGTTCAATCAATTATAGAAGTTGTTGCAGCAGGAATTATTATGATGTTAATTCCTGAAAAGACTATTAAAGAAATATTAAGAGAACTTAATAACGAAGAAAAAAGCAAGATAATAAGTGATGCTCAAGTTGAAGGAATAAAGCTAGAGTTTGTAGATAGATTAGAAGCTTTAAGAGGATCTTTAACTGCAGTAGCAACATCTATTGAGAGTTTATCTGGAAATGAAAAATTACTTATGAAAAATAAAGGAGCAGCAATGATTGAAAGTTTGGCTGATAGGGTATGTCAAGAGTGCGAAATGAATAATAAGTGTTGGGGAAGAGAACTTCACAGTACTTTTTCAGATTTCGGAGAGCTTATGTTAAGTTGCGAAAGTAAAAAAATATATCTACCTAAAGATTTAAATTTAAAATGTGTAAAAAGAACTACATTATTAAAGAGTGCTGAAGAATTATTTTCAACCTATACAGTAAATGAGGCGTTAAAATCTAGACTTATAGAGGGAAGAAGTGTAGTTGCTAATCAAATAAATAATATGTCTACTACAGTTGCAAGTATACTTGGAGATTTTAATAATAATGTAAATAGTTGTTTAGAGATAGATAAGTTATTAAGAAAGACATTGGTAAAAAATAAGATAAGATATAATAATATCTATTCATATACAGATAGAAAAGGTCGCTTAAAAATAAAAATAAAAATAGATAGCTATGATGGTGAAAACTACTGTAGAAAGTCAATTATCCCCGTTATAAGTGAACTAGTAAGAACACCTTTAAGTATAGCTGAAGATGGATGTAAGATTAATCCTGAAACTAATGAATGTTCCGTTACTATAGAAGAAGCTTACAAATATAATGTATCATCTTATGTATCATTTAATGTTAAAGATGGAGAGAAATATTCTGGAGATAGCTATAGTTTTGGGCAAAATAAGGTTGGAGAATATGTAACTATAGTTAGTGATGGTATGGGATCAGGTCCTGAGGCAGGCTTAGAAAGTGAAGCGGCAATAGAGTTAATAGAAAAATTTATGGAAGGTGGATTTAGTGAAGCAACTATGCTTAATGCTGTAAATTCTATAATGGGAATGAAGTTTAGTGAAGATGAGAAGTTTACTACTTTAGATATGAACTCTATAGATTTATATACCGGGGAAATAGAATTTATTAAAGTTGGAGCAAGTATGAGTTTTATTAAGAAGGGAGATGAAGTTGAAGTTATTAATAGTTCATCTTTGCCTTTCGGAATATTAGATGATATAAATATTACTCCTATTAAGAAAAAGGTAAAACAGGGTGATATAATAGTTACAATAAGTGATGGAGTTATAGATGTAGATAAAGGAAATATTGGAGATTATTCTTGGATAGTAGATTATTTAAAGGGAGAACAAAATAATCCAGAACTAATTTCTAGAGAAATTTTAGAGTTAGCAAAGAAAAAATGTGATGGAAAAGTGCTTGATGATATGACTGTAGTTGTTTCAAAACTTTATGCTTGTTAAAAAGAATGAATATATATTTGAGTAAAATATATAAGTAGTATTAGTAAAGAAACATTTTATAAAGGTGCTCCATTGGAGCACTTTTATTGATATTTAAAAAGTTATTTAATTATGAATTTAGTACATATTGTATTTACATTAAAAATGTGTAAATGTATTATAGAGTTATATTAAAACAATAGGAGAAGATAAGTGTTAAATAAAGTAATAGATTATATAAAAGAAAATAAACTTATACAACAAGGTGATCAGATATTAGTTGCATTATCCGGAGGACCGGATTCTGTTTGTTTATTACATATATTATATGAATTAAAAGATAAATTTAATTTAACTTTAGGTGCTATTCATATAAATCATATGTTAAGAGGTGAAGAATCTGATAAGGATGAAAAATATATAGTTAAGTTATGTGATGAACTAGGAATAAATCATTATGTAAAAAGAATAAATATAGAGTATGTTTCAAAAACTGCAAATGTATCTTTAGAAGTGGCAGGAAGGAATGAAAGATATAAAGCATTCGAAGAAATAAGAACTAAACATGGATACAATAAAATTGCAGTAGCCCATAATGCAAATGATCAAGCCGAAACTGTATTGATGAGAATTATGAGAGGAACAGGATTAGAAGGTTTAACAGGAATAAAAGCCAATAGGGAAGATGGAATTATCAGACCTATATTATGCTTAAATAGACAAGAAATTGAGAAATATTGTGAAGAAAAAAGACTTAATCCTAGAATAGATGCTAGTAATTATGAAAGAATTTATAGTAGAAATAAAATTAGATTAGATATATTACCATATATGAAGGAACATTTTAATAAAGATATAATTGATACACTTAATAGAATGACAATATTATTACAAAAAGACAATGAATTTATAGAAGAATATTCCAATAGGTGTTACAATATATATTGTGAAAATTTGGGTGGAAAATTAAAAATATCACGAGAGTTATTTAATAAAGAAATGGATTCAATTATAACTAGAGTTATAATAAGAGCATTTAAGGAAATTTCTAATTCACATCAAAATTTTGAAATGAAGCATATATATGAAATTGTTAATTTAGCAAATAAGGATACTGGGAAAAAGTTAAATCTAACTAATAAAATAATATGTGAAAATTTATATGGTGACATTATTTTTAGCAAGGAAGAGAAACATAAAGAAGAATTATGTGATAACCATGAAATTAGAATAGATAAAAATGAGATTTATGAAAAAGTTGTTTTTGATAATTATACAATGAGTTTTGAAATAATTGAAAATAAAGATAAGGTAGAATTTTCTAAAAACAGCTTAATAAAGTTATTTGATTATGATAATATAGAAAAAGAGATTGTAATCAGATATAGAAAAGATGGGGATAAGATTGTACCTTTAGGTATGAATGGAAGTAAAAAGCTTAAGGATATTTTTATTGATTTAAAAATACCAAGAGAAGAGAGAAATAATATTCCTATTTTATGTTTTGATGATAAAATCTCATGGATTGTGGGATATAAGACATCTCAACTATTTAAAGTGACAAAAGATACAAAAAAAATATTAAAAATAACCATGGATAGAAAGGAATAAGATCATGTTACAAGACGTAAAAGAGATATTATTTAGTGAAGAAGTTATTAATGCTAAAATAAAGGAATTAGCAACAAGAATTAGTGATGACTATAAAGGAAAAGATTTATTAGTTGTTGGAGTGTTAAAAGGTTCTGTAATATTTGCAGCAGAATTAATTAAGAATATAACAATACCTTGTGAAATTGACTTTATGGCAGTATCAAGCTATGGGAATTCATCAGAGACTACTGGAGTAGTTAGAATACTTAAAGATTTAGATCACGAAATTTCAGGCAAAGACATCATTATAGTAGAGGATATAGTTGATAGTGGAGTTACATTAGATTACTTATTAAATTACCTAAAGGCTAGAAAGGCTAATTCAGTTGAAATAGTATCATTACTGACTAAACCATCTAGAAGAAAGGTAGATATAGATTGTAAGTATATCGGATTTGAAGCTCCAGATGAATTCTTAGTTGGATATGGACTTGATTATGCTGAGAAGTATAGAAACTTACCTTTTGTAGGAATATTAAAAAGAGAGGTTTATGAAAAATAATTTAAATTAATATTAAAAAATAAAATATACAAAGAAAGGGGGGCCTTGAATGAAGAAATATTCAAGTGCTACTGTATGGATAATAGCTTTAATACTATTATTTTTTGCTGCATCATTTCTTTTAAAAGGAGAAAGTAGTTCTGATAGAATAGTATTTAGTGATTTCCAACAAAAATGGATAAACAATGAAATTGAAAGTATAAGAGTAGACCCTGATAAGATGATTGTAACGGGGCAAACAAGAGATAATAAAAACTTTACAGTATATGCACCAAATTCTATGGTGGAAATGCTAAATAGTCAATATGCAAAAAATGATATTAAGATAGAATATGTTGCACCATCTAATAACAGTATATGGCTTAGTATAATACCAAGTGCTTTAATAATAATATTATTTTTAGTATTTATTTTCTTTTTTACGCAACAATCACAAGGTGGTGGCAGTGGAAAAGGTGTAATGAATTTTGGAAAAAGTAGGGCAAAGATGATGTCCCCAGATGCAAAAAGAGTAACTTTTGATGATGTTGCTGGAGCAGATGAAGAAAAAGCAGAATTGGAAGAAATTGTTGATTTCTTGAAGGCACCATCTAGATATACTGAAATGGGGGCTAGAATACCAAAAGGTGTTTTATTAGTAGGTCCTCCAGGAACAGGTAAAACTTTACTTGCAAAAGCTATTGCAGGAGAAGCTGGAGTTCCATTCTTTAGTATATCAGGTTCAGACTTTGTTGAGATGTTTGTTGGTGTTGGTGCATCAAGAGTTAGAGATTTATTTGAGCAAGCAAAGAAAAATTCACCTGCATTAATATTTATAGATGAAATTGATGCTGTAGGTAGACAAAGAGGTGCTGGCCTTGGTGGAGGTCATGATGAAAGAGAACAAACACTTAATCAATTACTAGTTGAAATGGATGGATTTGGAGCAAATGAAGGTATAATAATGATAGCTGCTACAAATAGACCAGATATACTAGATCCAGCATTATTAAGACCAGGTAGATTTGATAGACAAATAGTTGTTCAAAGACCTGATAGAAAAGGAAGAGAAGCTGTATTACAAGTTCATACACAAAAGAAACCTTTAGAGGTTGATGTAAGTTTAGAAGTCTTAGCTAAGAGAACTCCAGGATTTAGTGGTGCTGACTTAGAAAATTTAGCTAATGAAGCTGCACTTTTAGCTGTTAGAAAAAATAAAAAGGCTATAGGAATGGAAGAATTTGAAGAAGCAATAACTAGAGTTATTGCTGGTCCAGAAAAGAAGAGTAGAACTATTAGTGAACATGATAGAAAACTTACTGCTTATCATGAAGCAGGGCATGCAGTGGTAATGAAATGCTTAAAGCATTCAGATCCTGTTCATGAAATAAGTATTATACCAAGAGGTATGGCTGGTGGTTATACTATGCACTTACCTACAGAAGATAGAGCTTATACTTCTAAAGAAAAACTACAAGATGAAATGGTAGGTCTTCTAGGTGGAAGAGTTGCTGAGAAATTAATCTTAGGAGATATAAGTACTGGAGCTAAGAATGATATAGATAGAGCTAGTTCAATTGCTAGAGCTATGGTTATGGAATATGGAATGAGTGATAAAATAGGAACTATTTCATATGGTGCTGATAATAATGAAGTATTTTTAGGAAGAGATCTTGGTAGAGGAAGAAACTTTGGTGAAGAAATTGGTGCTGAAATAGACAGAGAAGTTAAAAAGTTTATTGAAGTTGCCTACGATAGAGCTGAGGATCTTTTAAAGACAAATATAAATAAGCTTCATGCAGTAGCTAAGGAATTGTTAGATAAAGAAAAAATTGATGGTAAAGAATTTGAAATGATATTTGATGCAAACTAAAAAAGTAGCCTTTCGGCTACTTTTTTCAGTTTGTTGAAAAACCCCCTGTTTAAAAACAGAGGGTTTTTCTATTAT
>ERZ791879.449-NODE-449-length-33564-cov-7.749679_pt1 | contig 33564 bp, 23 predicted proteins | sample MGYA00510162_ERZ791879 | MGnify/ENA primary metagenome ERZ791879 (study PRJEB30046, sample SAMN00792113) | human gut metagenome | study: EMG produced TPA metagenomics assembly of the A metagenome-wide association study of gut microbiota in type 2... | reverse complement strand
TATTTATTAATAATATATACTATATTTATTTTATATCTTTTATTTATTTATTTTTTTACTCTCTATAAATATATTTATTATTTTTTTAGGTCGACAGGTGGACAAAGTTATTATTTATAGTCTTAAAGCTTGTATTTATAAGAGTTTTCAGGTGTCGACCTAATTTAAAATTTAGGACGACATAGGGTCGACAAGGTCGACACTTATATATTTGCTTTTCATATATAATATATACTTAATTACTTAATTTTTTAATTTTCTCTAAATTAAACTCTTTAATCTACCTTAATACAAAGTATATTTAACCAAGTAATATCTCCTCTTCCTGGAAGAATATCAATTGTTTTATATATTTTTTCAACCTTTAGATTATTAACTTTATTTATTATTTCACTAAAAGTTTTTTCAGTATAACAATTAAAATATCTTCCTTTTTCATCAATATACTCATTTTCACCATATTTAAAAGACATATAAAATACTCCATTAGTTCTTAAATTTGATGATATGTTTTTTATTACATCTACTATGTGATTTTTATTTACATGAAGTAATGAAGCACATGCCCATATACCATGAAAGCTTTCTGTTAATTGTAAATCTTCAAATTTGCTGCAAATTACTTCTTTCCCGATTATCTCACTAGCAGCAATTGCTAATTCTTTTGATCCATCAACGGCTGTGACATTGTATCCTTTTTTTATGAATTCAAGACTATCTCTTCCTGATCCACATCCTAAATCAAGTATATGGCCATCTTTTGGTATGTATTTTAGGAAATCCTTATATAGATGACTCATGTCTAATGATAGTGTGTTTTCTATATATGATTTTGAATTGTTGTTGTAAAAATCTAATGTATTGTTTATCATTTGTTTCCCCTTATTCATTATATTAATTAATAAACTTTTTTTAATATAATTCCATCTTTAAAGCCACCACGTTCTTCAAGTTTTTCTTTTCTCTTATTAAGTAAATCTTCTTCACTATATCCAATATTATGTGCAAGGCCAAATAATACTTCCATAACATCAGCAAGCTCTTCTAAATTTTTGTCTTCTAAATATTCATTTACCTCTTCCATTAATTTAGCCTCAAGTAATTCTTCTCTTTGCTCTTTATCAGCAATTTCTATTTCACATTCCTTACCATCAGCTCTTATTACTTCCGGAATTAAATCTCTTACTAATTTATTATAAACCTTCATAATACACCTCTAAAAATAACTAAATTTAAAAGAAGTCAAAATTAAAATGACTTCTTTTAATAATATTGTATACTATTTTTCTTTATTAAAAAATCTATTCTTATAATAACTTTCAACTCTAAAATCAATTGCATCCTTCATATGATTCTTAAAAGCTTCATTACTTATAATCTCCTTAAGATCATCTTGAAGTGACATTAAGCATCCATACTTCTGTTTAAAGAAATCCCCATGAGTCTTAAGTAAAAATTTAATTGGGTTATTCTTAGCTAAGCTAACATACTTCTTTTTATTCCAGTTCATAAAATCACTAGTTGCCTTGTCCTTAAGCATATCAACCTTATTAGATCCCTTTCTATAAAAATCATAAAAACTTTTATAAATATCATCTTCTGATATTTCCATCTTTATATTTCCATCATTATAAAAAGCTAATAAAACTGGCATCTTATAAGTTTTACTCATACTAGTAGTTTCAATCATATTAATAAATTCTCTTCCCCTAGAATTATATAATATTTCTTCATCATCAGTTAATTTATCATTTTCTTTTATATATTCTAGATAATTAGAAAATGGATTCATTGCTCTACTTTTTATATTTTGATAAACTTCATCATCCATATAAGTAAATAACTCAACTCGGCTCGGCCTATATCCTAACATATCAAATACAATATCAAATTGCTCTTTAATTTTATCTTTAACCTTCATTTCTCTTTCTGCTTGCTTTTTAAAGATATCTATTATTCTGAAATCAAAATCAACAATACACTCTTCTGGGAACTCATAGTCGCCTTGCTTATTTTTCTTGCATTCTGAGGCTGAATATTCTTTTCCACTTAATAAAAATGGTACTAAATTAGCTTTTTTATAATTACCTATAAAATCAAGCACATTTAAGTATGTCTTATCTTTAGATTTTCTTAGACCTCTTCCAAGCTGTTGTAAGAAAATAGTCGGTGATTGAGTAGGTCTTAAAAACATAACCATATCTATTGCAGGTACATCTAGCCCCTCATTAAACATATCTACTGAAAATATAACCTTTAACTCTCCAGAAGTTAACTTAGATAAAGCTATATTTCTCTCTTCAGAATACTCCCCTTTTTCTCCACTATAAACAGCAGCTGATGGTATATTATTTTCATTAAATACCTTTGCCATATATTCTGCATGATGTCTTGATGTACAAAATCCCATTGCTCTCTTTGAATTATATTTTAGGTAATGATTTAATATAAGCTCTCCTCTTTTATTTAACATTAAAGCTTCTTCAAGTTGTTTATCATCATATTTACCATTTTTATAATCTATATCTTCATAATTTACAGTTTCATCATAAATACCATAATATCTAAAAGGTACTAACCACCCCTTATTTATTGCATCCTTTAATCTTACTTCATAAACCATGTTATAATCACAAAGTGCAAATACATCTTTAGAATCAAGTCTTTCTGGTGTTGCAGTAAGCCCTAATAAAAACTTTGGAGTAAAGTAATTTATTATTTTCTTATAGTTATTAGAAACTGCGTGATGGAATTCATCAACTATTATGTAATCAAAATAATCTTTTGAAAAATATTCTTCATTTAAATATTCATCTTTACCTAGAGTTTGTACTAATGCAAATATAAATGAATTTTTTGTATCCTTTTGATTTCCATAAAAGAATCCAATATCATCAGAATTTCTAACATTTTTAAAACTTTGAGCTGCTTGCTTTATTATTTCTTCTCTATGAGCCACAAATAAAATTCTATTATATTTAGCTGAATCAAAAGCTGCTAAATATGTTTTTCCTATACCAGTTGCAGCAACTACCAATCCTTTATCAAAACCTTCTTCTCTAGACTTTTCTAATGAATATAATGCCTCAATTTGTGCTCCTCTTGGCTCAAATATATTTATAACATTATCTTCTTTACTTTCTTCTTTTTCAATATCCTTATAAACATTAGGTCTTGTCCATTGTTTTGAATAATCTTTTAATACTTCATCAGTTATTATTAATGAATGATTATTAAATAAATCTTCAAAGGTATCGTAAAATACTTTAAAGTCATTTGGAGCAGTTGATTTTAAAAATCTATAATTCCACTCTATTGATGAAGTTAATGCTCCTCTTGATATATTTGATGAACCTATATATATTTCACTATCTATTGGATTGTGAAACATATATGCTTTTGGATGAAAGGACTTATTGGGATTATTGTAAAATCTTAAGTCTACTTGATCTTTTAGTTCTGATTTTAATAAATATAATGCTTGTGGCTGTGTTATTTTTAAGTAGTTTCCTGTAAGAATTCTTATTTTAACTCCACGCTTTAGTGCTTCTTTTAGGTCTTGTAGTAATAGTTTTACTCCTGATTCCATTAGAAATGATACTATTATGTCTATTGTTGTTGCTGTTTTGAAGCTTTGTTTTAATTTTGAGTAGAGATGGTCTTTATCTCCTGTTGTGGCATTTGAAGTTGTTATTGTATTATAATTAATTTCTTTTTCTAATACTTCTATATCATTTTTTAATTCTTTTACTTTATTTATCATAAAAAGCTCCCTCTAACACTCACTAAAGTTCGTTTTTATTTAATTTTTTTATTTTCAAATATACTTAATCTTTCTATTCTTTCTTTATCCTCTATAATTTCAGCCGTATACTCTTTTAATTCTAAGAGTTCTTCACTCATTGCTGACACCTTGATTGCAGTTACTGTATTAAAAACTCAAATCATTGTTTACAACTGCTTTAATCTCTCCAAGTCATATATCCATTCTTGTACTGCATTTGCCATTACACTTCTCTTCTTATTCATCTTTACTAAAAAATTAAGGTGTCCTATAACTTTGTTTTTTCCTAATTTAGGAATTGCTTGATTTTTCAAAATATTCCATCTTGCTTCTCGACTTAATGATGTTGTATATCCCATTTTTTTAATAACAGATTCTGCATTTAAACTATTACCCTCAAGCTCATTTATACTGCTTAAAATATTATTGCTTTGATTTTCAAATGCTATACTTCTTTGTGAATTATCCATTTCATTTCCAATAAGTATTATTTGCTCTAAAATTTTTTGTTTAACTTTAGCATCTATACTTTTTAATGATGTAGAATATTTCTCTATATAATCATTTAAATATACATTTTCACATAACCTATCATATAATATAATTTCAATACTATTTCCTAGATCATAATTACTTTTAATATGTCTTACTTCTTCTTCATTATTATCATTAACCTTATGTTTTATCAGATAACCAATAAACATCAAAGTTATAACTTGAGTTCGATCAAATGAATTTATCATGTCAGCATTAAATATTTGCTTATTATATAGTTGTAATGCTCTTCCTACATTATTAAGTGAAAATGCTTTTAAAATTGAGTTATACCACTCGTTATATTTATCATTATATATTTTCTTATTTTCAATTTCATTATTATTTATTATTGTTGAAGTATTCTCTTCCAAACCATAATTTTTATTTATCTTAGCATATCTTTTTTTAGATATATACAATGTATTGCATTTATGGCATCCTCTTGCAGAAATAAATATATATTTTGTATCATTAACTTTTATAAATCCACTTTTAAAGTATATTGTTTCACCATCAAAGCTACATTTGGCAACTAGATTTTTATCTGCACTTACTCTTTTAAAAACATCATAATATAAACTATCAATCAAACTAAAAGCTTTATCTTTTACAGCTTGGTCTATATAAACCATATTTTCTGAATTCTTTTCAACAAACACAGTTACCGGCATTTCTATCACTGTATTATTAGTAATTCCAATTTCATTCTCCATAAGATCTATTAATCGAGTCTCTGGACATTTTGCTTTATACAAACTATTTAAATATGACGAATTTTCTGTAGCAAACTTCAATAATCCATAAAACTCACTAATAACTAAAAGAGTATAAGCATCTTTTAAAGATATAGTTTTTGGTGATATATTTTCCTTTAATATTTCTTTTAAAATATTAATTTCTTTATCATTTTTCTTTTGGGTCATATATAATTCTATGCTGTCAGCAGTTTTAGTATTAAAGGACTCTTTTAGCTTGTCTAAACATATACTAATTTTCAATTTTTCTTTATCTTGACTACTTATCATTCTCTCTACTATATTATTTTTATTTTCTTTTGATATAATAGCTAGATTTAAGTCTTGTTCTTGAATTAATGCTTCTGGTAAATATATTTTTTCTTCGTTGTAGGAATACTTTGCATTTACAAGTATACTTCCATTACTATTAGCTTCTCTAACCCAGCATTTTATACTTATAACGCTATCACTTATATCCTGATCAGTTTCTTTATACACACTACTAAAATATTTATAAGACATTTCTGATATTTTACTAATTATTTTTTCTTTTATCTGCATATCGAGTTTGTTAAATAAATTTAAATTATTTTTTAAATATTTTTGTGCACATTCGTTAACTCTTGAATATAAGCTACTACCTTCTTCTTCCTTTAATATTCTTAATAACCTTGTCTCGCTATTTTTTTCTAAATAATAACTATGTGCAATCAAGCAAATTCTCAATAACTCATCTAACTTATCATAAAAATAACAACAATACATTAGTAAAATCATATCTTCATATGATATTTTTCTTTCTAATTCTTCGATTGATCCTAAAATTTCTTCTAAAACTTCTTCTACTTCTATTTCATCATCCTCAAGAAAAGCTAATTTTAATTCCTCTATTAGGTAAAAAAAATCTTCATTCTCTGATTTTTTAATATTATATATTTCATCTTCTTTTTTTACTATTTCTTCTCTTAACTCTTCTATTTTCTTATCTTTTAATAAATTCTCCTTTTGAAAACTGCACAAATCATCTCTTAAATTCTCTAATTGTTTTTGTAAATTATCTACTTCTACTTTACTTTTAATTAGCTCTGTTTCAAAAAATGTAGCAGCTTTATTTGCTCTATCCCTCTCTAATTTATATTTATAAATTTCCTTTTGATTTTCTTCAATTATTTCAAGTAGATTACTAATAAAATTTTCGCTTATTTTACTTATTTTTTCTTTTTCTTTCTTTAGTTCCTCTATTCTCATATCACTTTTCCTATATATTTTATTTATTATTTACTATTCTAAAAATCAAATCAATACTCAACTTTTCTATCTTCAATACCCCCTTAATAACCAATTAATCATGACTCTACTGCTATGTAAGCATATAAAAATGTAATATTTCAAAATTTATTTAAAATATTATATTTTTAAGCTATATATAATAATAGCAAGTTATTTTATTAACTTGCTATCAATTTTTTAATAAACTATCTTATTTTACTTCTATTTTCAATACTCATATATTCATAGACATTTTGTCCATACATTTGCATAGTTTCTTTTTCTTCTTTAATTATATTTTTAATTTCATCTAACTCATTATGGCTATAAGTTTTAAATTCTCTATATCCAGTATTAGAATACTTTAGAAATACTAACTTATCATCGTTATCCCATAATTCATGTCTCATTTTTCCTGAACCATCACGGTAATTAACTTGTATTCCTGTTACTAAGGAATCTTCATTAATAGTATTTATAAATTTCTCATAATTAAGTATATCTTCATTATGTTCAAAATTATTTACTATTAAATCATAGCTTGATTCTGTTGCCTCTCCTTTTTTATAAACAAACAGTGGCATTATTTGTTTATCTCCTAACTCATGAAAATGTATTTTAGAGCTCATATCTTTATTTAAAACTAATCCTGCTTTATTAAATAAATTATTAAAATATATTTGCTCTTCAGAACAAGCTAATCTTTCAAATGTTATTAATAAACCATCATTAGCTAAATATTCACTTAATTTAGAAATTGAAAATATTTGTTTCTTAACAACTTGAAAAGCATCAGCTTCTTTTAAATTCCAAACTCTTATATCATGTGGAAGATCAAATATTTCTTTAAGTGATCTAACAGAACTAATAAAATCAAACTTTTCATCTTTACATACTTTATTTAATTTTTTTATATCTACTTGCTCAAATTTAACATTTTTTAATTCAAGTTTTTCTGCTAACTCTTTTGCACACTTAATTGAATTTCCACCAATATCTATACCTAAAACTTCAGCCTCTGGGTATAAAATTCCATAAAAACATGCTACAATTCCATTATCACAAGCTATATCTAAAATCTTCTTTGGTTTTAAGTTTAAGTCTATAATTTTATTTAAATATCTTCTGTATAAATCTTTTGAGTATGTTGCAAAATCAAGACTTAAATCTAGTGTCTTATTCTTCACCGTATAAATTCTTCCTGAAGCACTTCCATTGCTTCTTTCACTCATTGCATTATCTATCATTATACATATATCTTGACCATATTTATTTTCTAAGTTATCCCAAAATATTTGTGGATCATCTATATCTATCACACATAGTTCATTAAAATATTGCTCTACTTTATCTTTAGTATTCATTATCTTTATCTCTCCCTTCAATTTTATATAAATAGGGAGTATTACTCCCTATTTATATTATTTATATTCAGCATTTTTCTCTGCTACCATTGCATATTCTTCATCAGTAAAATCAACATTTCCACACATTAGCTCAGCTTGTCTTAAAACTGTTTCTAATGCCTTCTTAGATTTATCTGGTGGATAATCATATTTCTTTAAAAGTCTCTTAATTATCCTTCTCATACCTGCTTGGGCACTTTTTCTTATGCTCCAATCAATAGAAATATTTCTTCTTATAGCATAAGTTAACTCATGTGCAATCATCTTTAAAGTTTCATCTGTCATAAACTCTTTTACTGCATCATCATCAGTTAATGCATCATAGAAAGCAATTTCATCAGAATTTAATCCTAGCTCTTCTTCTCTAGTTTTCATATTTTTTAAATCATGAGCCATCTTAATTAACTCTTCAATAACTTCTGCATTAGTTATTGCTTGATTTCTATATTTATTTAAAGTTTTCTTTAACTTTTCTGAGAACTTTTCAGATTTAACTAAATTAGTTCTTTCCATAGCCTTTAAGTTACCTTCTAATAACTTCTTAAGCATTTCAGCTGCAAGATTCTTTTCTTTCATTCCTTTTACTTCTTCTAAAAACTCTTCTGAAAGAATAGAAACATCTGGTCTTTTTATTCCTAAAGTATCGAATACATCAATAACTTCTTCTGATATTATTGATTTTTCTAATAATTGATTAACTCTAGCTTCCATCTCTTGCTTTGATTTTTTAACTACTTTCTTAGTATCTAGCTTAACTAAACTTGCCTTTACTGCTTTAAAGTAACTTACTTCTAAAGCAACTTCTTTACCTTCATCTGTAGCTGCACATAAGGCATGAGCTTTTGCTAATTCTGTAGCAAATTGTTTAAATTCTTTTTGATCTTTTTCATCAAAACCTAAAACTAGGTTCATACCAGTTGTAATAGCTCTTATTCTTTTTGCTTGAGAATCTCCCATATAGGCTGAATAATCTAATCCATGTACCATATCTCTTAATACTTCTAACTTTTCAATCATTACTGCAATAGCTGCTGAAGTATCTATACCAGTATTATGCTTATCACTATCTGTATATTGTTTTAATGCCTTTTTAAGACTTTCAAGAATTCCTAAATAGTCAACTACAACTCCACCTGATTTATCTTTAAATACTCTGTTAACTCTAGCAATAGCTTGCATTAAGTTATGTCCTTTCATTGGCTTATCTATATACATAGTATGCATTGATGGAACATCAAAACCTGTTAGCCACATATCTCTTACTATAACAATTTTTAATTCATCATTATTGTCTTTCATTCTATTAGCTAATGTATCTCTTCTTTGTTTACCACCAATATGTGCTTGTAATCTTTCATTATCTGCTGCACTACCAGTCATAACTACTTTTATTTTACCTTTATCAACATCATCAGAGTGCCAATCTGGTCTTAATTTAATTATTTCATCATAAAGATCAACACAGATTTTTCTACTCATACAAACAACCATAGCTTTTCCATCTACAGTTTTAGCTTTTTCTTCATAGTGGTTTACTATATCTTCTGCTAACTTCTTAATTCTGCTTGGAGAACCTACAACAGCTTCTAATCTTGACCATTTGCTCTTGTACTTCTCTTTATCATTATCTTCTTGACCTTCTGTTATTTCATCAAACTCTTCATCAATTTCTTCAATAATATCTTCATTAGTATCAAGCTTTATTATTCTATTTTCATAATATATTTTTACAGTAGCTCCATCTTCAACAGCTCTAGTCATATCATAAATATCAATATAATCACCAAATACTACTGGAGTTGATTTATCATCAAGCTCAATTGGAGTTCCTGTAAATCCTATAAATGTTGCATTAGGAAGTGCATCTCTTAAATATTTAGCATATCCATATTTAACATTACCTTCTTTATCTGTTTTAGCTTCAAATCCATATTGACTTCTATGAGCTTCATCTGCCATTATAATTACGTTTCTTCTATCAGTTAAAGCAGGCATTTCTCCATCTTCTGGTTTAAACTTTTGAATAGTTGTAAAAATAATTCCACCTGACTCTCTATCATTAAGTAAATCAAATAATCCATTTACTTCTTTTGAATTATCTTTAGCTTTAACATTAGATTGCTTTTGCTCATCTGAAAGCTTTCTAACATCTGCTTGCTTTGGAGTTTGTCTTAAAATATCAGCTGATTTAGCAAAAGTTCCAAATAATTGATCATCCAAGTCATTTCTATCTGTTAATACAACTATTGTTGGATTATTTAATTGCTTTACTAATTGTGCTGCATAGAATACCATTGAAAAACTCTTACCTGACCCTTGAGTATGCCAAATAACACCTGCTTTTTTATCTCCCTTTTCACTACAAGCTAATTTTGTTTTTTCTACTGCTTTTTTAACTGCAAAGTATTGATGATATCCTGCTAATATTTTTATATTAACTGCCTTATCTCCAATTTTATTACCATTAGCATCATAATCTGCTTTTCTTGAAGTTTGGAATAATAAGAAGTTTTCTACTATATCTAATAAGCGCTCCTTAGATAACATACCTCTTAGCATAACCTCATATTGTGGTACATCTAAAGATGCAATAGTTTCACCATCAATACTTCTCCAATTCATGAATCTCTCTTCATTAGAAGTAATAGTACCAGCTTTAGCATTTATACCATCTGATAGTATGCAGAAAGCATTATAATTAAATAAACTTGGTATATCGTTCTTATAAGTTTGAATTTGATTATAAGCTTCTTCAATACCTACATTTTCATCACTGGCTGATTTTAATTCAATTACTACTAAAGGAATACCATTAACAAAAATAATTAAATCTGGTCTTCTTTCTTCCTTTTCAACTATAGTAAATTGATTTACTACTAAGAAATCATTTTTATTTACATTTTTAAAATCTATAATATAAGCCTTTTCAGTTTTAATAGCTCCATCTTTACTAAAAGAAACATCTATACCTTCAACTAAAAGCTTATGAAACTCTTTATTATTATCAACTAATACTGGACTATTAAAAGTAATAATCTTCCTGTAAGCTTCTTCTAAAGCTTCTTCTGGTAAATGTCTATTTATACTAAATAAAGCATCTTTAACTCTTTGTTCTAATAAAACATCCTTATAATTATTTCTTTCTGGAGCATCACCATCATAGGCAATATCTGGTCCAAAAGCATAACTATAATCTAATTCTTGAAGTATCTCTATAGCTGCTTGCTCTAAAAGATCTTCTGTGAAATTTTCAAATAAACTCAACTTCCCACTCCTCCATTCTGAATTCTCAACTAATTTATCGGTACTCTTATTTCACCTGACATAAGTTTTGGTAATAATGTATCTCTTAATTTCTGTAGTTTCTCAATTTCTAGGTTATTATTTTTAATTCTATCTAATATTGATTTTGTAATTAAATCAAACTTATTTAATACTTCATTATTAGCTTTAACAAAATTAATATTTAATACTGAATCTCTAGAAATAGCTAATACTGTAGTACCTGTTGCGTAAGATTCAGCTCTTTCTCTAAAGCTCTTTGATTTCAAATAGTAATATAAAAAACTTTTTGGTATCTTTAAATTTCTAAAAGCAAATAAATGATGTGTAAATATAATTGATTCAGTTTTAAAATCTGGTACCAATATTGGGCTGCCTAAAATTACCCTATCCTGAGTCATATCAGTATTAGCAATAATAATATCTCCAGCTTTAACAGTGTGCTGCTCCTTGAAATCGCCATCATAAAATTTACACTTATCTGATCTAAAACCTCCACCTGGATTAACATTTCCTAGATTTATCATAGGAACGCCATCTTCAACTAAGTGTTTACCTTTATATGATAATCCTTTTTTTACATCACAATAATCTTTGAGTAATTTTACTCTCCACCCATTAGGAATCATCCCCAACTCACTTTCAATCATTTCTCCACCACTACTTTTATATGGCTTTCCATCTTCATTAGTAAATTCAAAATCAACAAACCATTGTTTAAAAATAGCTTGAGCCATTTCCTCTAGTTTTTTATTTATTTTATTATTTATTTCTATTTTTTTATCTAAATCTAATAATACCTTTGCTATTGCTTTTTGTTCTTCTAGTTGTGGCAATTCTATTTCTAAACTACCAATATCACTAGGTTTTATTGAAGGATAAGCTGATGTACTAGTTTCTCCTATAGCTTGCAAATAGTTTGTAATTGAATCTTGAGTTAGATATCTATATAGGTACTCTGCATCTACTATATCCTCTTTTGCAGATAAGACTACAAAACCTGTTGAAACGATAAGATTTTCCTTTAACTTTCTTAAAATACCATAATGTTTTTGATTCGGTCTTACAGTTGATATTAATACATCATTCTTTTTAACTTTTCTTTTAGCTCGACTTGGTATTTTATCTTCTCCAACAACTAATTTTTGCAAGGTATCTATTACGCCTTCAGTTAGATTTGATGTATCTAAATAATTAATAAATTCATAATTATCTTTTGATGATATATTACTACTATTTATATCACATATATCTGAAATTTTAATACTCATTATAATTCTCCATTCTCAATTCTTAATTAAAAATCGAATCCTATTCCCCCTAGATTCTTTCTTATTTCATCCTCTAGTCGTCTTGATTTTGCAAATAATTCTCCTAGTTCACTTGTTAAAGCTTCCATCTTTTCTTCAAATGGTATTCCATCATCTTCTTGCTCTTCAATTCCTACATATCTTCCTGGAGTTAGTACATATTCATGCTCTCTTACTTCCTCTAATTTAGCTGCTTTACAGAACCCTTGTATATCTTCATATTGTCCATTTAAATTTCTGTAGTTATGATAAGTGTCTGATATCTTCTTAATATCTTCTTCACTTAATTCTCTATGTCTTCTATCTACCATAGTTCCTAAGTTTCTAGCATCTATAAATAGTATTTCATCTGCTCTTTGTCTAAACTTAGGATTATCTTTTTTATTTCTATTTAATATCCATAAAGATACTGGAATACCTGTTGAATAGAATAATTTATCTGGTAAAGCTACTATAGCATCTACAAGTTTTGCATCTACTAAATTCTTTCTTATTACACCTTCATTAGAAGTATTTGAAGATAAAGCTCCATTTGCTAAAACTACTCCAGCAACTCCATTTGGTGCAAGGTGATATACAATATGTTCAAGCCATGCATAGTTTGCATTTCCTTCTGGTGGTACCCCGTACTTCCATCTAACGTCTTCTGTTAATTTATTTCCACCCCAGTCACTTATATTAAATGGAGGATTTGCTAATACATAATCTGCCTTTAATGTTTTGTGTAAATCATCATGGAAAGTATCTGCTTGGTGTGGTCCTATGTTACCATCTAAACCTCTAATAGCTAAGTTCATCTTACATAGCTTCCAAGTTGTAGCATTAAGCTCTTGACCATATATTGATAAATCCCCTATTCTACCTGCATGTTCTTCAATGAACTTTTCACTTTGTATAAACATACCACCTGATCCACAAGCTGGGTCATATATTCTACCTTTATATGGCTCTATCATTTCTACTAAAGTTTTAACTACAGATGTAGGAGTATAGAACTCTCCACCACCTTTTCCTTCTGAACTTGCAAATTGTCCTAAGAAGTATTCATATACTCTACCTAAAAGGTCCTTTTCACCATTTTTATGAAGTCTTATAGTTGAAATTAAATCTATAAGCTCTCCAAGTCTTCTTTTATCAAGTTCTGGTCTTGCATATCTCTTATCAAGAACACCTTTTAATGTAGGGTTTTCTTTTTCTATAAGAATCATTGCATCATCAATTATTTGACCTATTTTAGGGTCTTTTGCATTATCTTTTAAATAACCCCATCTTGCCTCTTTTGGTACCCAGAAGATATTTTCTGCTTCGTATTCATCTCTATCTTCTTCAAAGCCATCTCCTTCTTCAACTAACTCTTCATATTTAGTTTCAAATTTATCTGAAATGTATTTCATGAATATAAGACCTAATACTACATACTTATATTCTGCTGAATCCATACTTCCTCTTAATTTATCTGCTGATTTCCATAGCGTTTCTTCAAATCCAATGTTCGCACTTGACATTTATATTCCTCCAAACTTTTATTTACTTTTTAAAAATTATTGTCATCAAAAACTTCAAATATTTCACTTTCAAATTCTGCTTGCTCTTCTCCTGTAGTTATACCTTCTGGTAAAACTTCTAAATAATGTGCAAGAGCTTCTATAGTTTTATGAACTATACTTTCATGTTGTCCTTTTTCTAAAACTTCTACTATAAGCTTGTATGTATCAATATAAGGATTAGGATCTATAATTTCTAGAGAATTCTTAAATCTATTAATTAATTTAGCCTTTTCAATATTCCTCTCTAAAGAATTTATTTCTTCTTTATCATATATAGGAACTTTAACCATATCATTAATATCTTCTCCTGCATAAACAGATTGATCTTCTTTTATTATTGGCTGTAAATCTCTTTTTAATTTTTCTTTTTGTATTTCTAACTTATCTATTTCATCAATATTTTTACTAAAGCACTCAGCCTTTATCCCAAATAGTTCTTCTAATATAGGAAGATATTTTTTAGGAATATTTTGTTTTCCTTTTATCCACATATTAATATTTTGTTTCTTTATCCCTAGCTTTTCTGCTAATTCTATATGTTGCATATCATACAAAGCTAATATATATTCTAATCCTTTTATATTATCACCACACTTTATAAATCACACTTTATAAATCACATTTTATTGTCTTAGTCAATATAGTTATATTGTACACCTATTTATTGTCTTAGTCAATAAATCCTTTTTAAGTTTTTGTAAAAAGGCAGTTGAAAAATATCAACTACCTTCTCTTAAAGCCTTATAATTTAATTAATCGCTCTAAATCATACTCCCACTCACTAACAGCATTGAACATAATACTCCTACTTTTATTCATCTTAATTAGAAACCTTATATGCCCTATTACTTTTGCCTTACCAAGCTTTGGAACAGCCTTATTTTTTAGTATGTTCCATCTCTCCACTCTTGATAAAGAAGTACTATATCCCATCTTCTTAATTTCAGATTCAGCATTCAGATTTCCAACCTCAAACTCCTCTTGATTAATAACTGTAATAGTCTTATGCTTTTTGCTATCGTCTTTAGATATACTAATCATTTTAACAATAATTTCACCCTTAACTTTAGGATCAATTAATTTTAGAGAATCTCTATATTCAGTTAAATACTCAATATAATCTCTACCATCACTTAATTTCTTATATAATATTGTATCACTACTAACTCCGATATCTCCACTATTCATAATTTTAGTAGCTCCAAAGGTACTTTTTTTTATTAAATATCCTATAAATAATAATGTTATTTTTTGCATTCTATTATAATGTTTTAATGCATTAATATCTTCAACAATATTATTAAATGTTAATAAGGATTTTCCTAGATTATTCTCAATAAAATATTCTAATAAACTACTATATAAAGCTTCATATTTTTTAACTTTTTCTAAGTTAACATTACTTTTTACTTCATTTATATTTAAACTAAGTAACTCTTTATCTATATCATCTTGACTTTTATTAAGTTTTACACCTAAAACTTTAATCATACTTTCTGGTAAGTATATCCTGTCATTTTTATATGAATATATTCCACTTATAAGCTTCCAAGATAAATCATTTTCTTCTTTTACCCACGCTTTAATATTTACAGTACTATCTCCTAACTCCATATCACTTTCTTTATAAACTCCATTAAAAGTTTTATATGACATGTCATAAAGAGTTTCAATAATTCTTTTCTTTAATTTTATATCTAATTTATTAAATAAGTCTTTCTCTTTACTTATATAACTTTGAGTACATTCATCCATGCTAGCATATGGTTTGCAATTTTCTTCTTGAGATATTATCTTAAGTAATTTGGCCTCTTTATTTAAACTTGAATAATAATTATTAGCCATGGAGCTTATACCTAATATTACTTGTAATCTATCATATATATACGATAAATACATTATAACCATCATATCATCTTCTGATATTTTATCTTCAATAATATTTATTTCTTCCAATATCTCATCTAAAATTTCCTCTGCCTCATCATCACTAACTTTTATATAAGCTTCTTTTAAATCTTTAATTAACTCTAATTTAGTATATGGATTCATTGCTCTTAAATTATAAATTTCATCTTCAGCCTTTGTTAATTCACTTCTTAGTTCAGTAATTTTTCTTTTATTCTCTAATGCCTCTTCATCCTTCAATTTAATCTCTAAAGTTAACTCATTTACTTTATTTTCTAAATTCTTCAAAATTAATTTATAATTTTTAACTTCTTTCTCATATTCATTAATTTTATTTAATAATTTATCAAAATAATTATTTTGCAAATTAACTATTTTTTCTTTCTCTAGTTTTAATTCTTCTAATTCCATACTTCACCTAGCCATATTTATATCTCAAAATTAAATGCATACTTTAAATAGTAACCTTTATATTTTTTATTTTTAGGCAATATATCTCCATAAACCTTTTAAAAGTTTTACATTATTTCCGAAGCTTCTTCTTCTATCTCTTTTAATCTCTCATATATCTCTTCACATCTAAACTTCATATAATAAACCTTACCAACATAATTCATAAATTCTTTTTTGTTTTTATTTCTATATTCACAGTCAAATTCATCTACTGCTAAATCTACTGCTTCATCAAATCCACCACCACACGGAGCAAAACATTCCATCTCATCTTCTAAAGCATTATGAATTTTATTTAAGTTATATACTAATCTTCCTTCATAAACATGATTAATGATTATTTTACTTCCATCTTTATTAGACTTTACACTCTTAAAAATATTATCTCCTATTATAGTTGATAACCTTCTAAACTCCTTTATTAAACTTACTGCTTCTTTTGCTAGCTCTAATTGTTTCTCCATCTTTTTTATCTCCTTTAGTAAAATTTTATAATTTTATATTTAGTTCACTTATATCATAATAATAACTAAGATACTCCAAAAACGGCTCCTTCAAACTTTCCTTATCAAGCATAGGAGATAAAACTACAGGATAACTCTTATTAAATTCAAATATAACCCTTCTCCCAACACGCTCATCCTTACCAAGATCAGGTCTATCTTTTATCTTAGCTTTCATTACCTTAGCCAAATCCAATTCATCAATAATATCTAAAATATTTAACAAGAACTTTTCATTTCTAAAAATCTCGTATTTAATAATATAATTATATAAATCAAGATTATCAAATATCAGCTCATAATATCTTTGTCTTTCATCTTCATTTTCAACATTATCATTTACATACTGTGCTGCTAGTACACATTTATAAATATAATTTTGCCAATCGAAATTCTTAACTACTACAGTATCAAACTCTTTTTTGCCTTCCTTTATCTGTGGATATTTCTCAAGTAAATATTCTCTTTTATAAACGCAAAACAGTGAATGCCAAAATAATTCATCAAAATGAACATCTCTATCAGTTTTTAAGTAATATTTAGATATTACATTTACAGCTTCAATAAATAATTCCTTTTTCTCACTTTCACCACCTCTTCCCATATAAATTGGAAAATCTGGTGCTTCATCTATATAAACTACATCTCCTGAAAAATAATCATCATTATTTCTTATTTGATCTTCTAAAAAATCATTATAAAACTGCTCACTTTTTTTATATCCATTCTTTAAAAGCCTAATTTCCATCAGAATATAACCTCCTTACTGCAGCTGTATATTTTTCTAACATCTTATCTGATATAGAATAAATAACTTCATCAATATTTTCTATATTTAACTCACTAATCTTTTTCTTTCTCATAAGATTATATAATTTAAAGTCTAACCCATCACTTGGTGGTTCTATTTCATCTAAATCAACTTCTTCATGATCCTCACTATTATTTACAATAAATCTATATAAAGCTTTTTGTAGTCCCATATATACATAAGGATTATTAAATGTACTACTTTGTGGTAGATCTGTAAATTGTAAAGATTCATTTTTATAATTTATAATAATTGTTTCACTACCAAGTTCAATTTTTACATCTGATTTTAAGTTTGGATTAACCTTTTTTTCAAATAACTCTAAAGGTTTATTTGTACTTCCATCAAATACTACACTATTAGAAAAACCTAATATTGAATTTTTAGGTACATAAATTTCATCTTTAAACTCTTCATAGAAAGAACTTAAATCATAATTATTTTTAAAATTAATTTCTTCATTTGATTGTATAAATAATTGAACTGTAGTTCTTTTGCTTAATGATATTCTTGATTTTGAAATACTTTTAGTCTTTTGCCCATACTCAATGTTGAAAAATTTATTATCTTTAGATTGGATAATTAAAACTAAAGTTGCTTGTCCATTTTTCAATAGCTTCTCAATAAATGGAGAAGTAATATCATATTTTATTTCAAATATATATTCATTAGTATTTTCCTCTAAATCAATATCTAATATAAAGCTACAATTATCATAACTATTTGATGTATTTGTTAATATAGGATATGGAAAATTTGCATCCTTCTTGTAAATCATATTACACCTCCACGTAGTACATAAATTTTAAAGCCTTGTTATAGTTTTCTTTTAGCTTTAACTCTATTTGTACATTACCTTTAACTACTTTCACATCTTTAATTAAGTTATTTTCTATTTTACATTTACGTCCTGTAGCTTTATCAATTACATATTCATAATTATCTTTCATATTAAACTCATTATTATATTCTTGTCCCATTCCATCAATAACAGATAATGTAATATCACAAAGTTTTACTTTCTTCATTTCATCAGTATCTGTAAAATCAAACTTTACATACTCTTTATCTCTTATAATCAATCTTTCTACTCTATCAGGATGTGCACTATAAGTTATTAACTTTTCTGGACTAATCTCTTCTGTTTGCTCATCATTATCATTTTCATCATTTCTTGGTTTCTTTTTTACCTTTTTTAAAGGCTTCTTTTTCTCTTTATTCTTTTTCTTCTTATCTTTAGGATCTTTTTTCTTTGGAATATCCTGTTCAACCTTAACTACACTTTTATCTTTATTTCCATTACTTAATTTTACCGTTCCAAGTGAATCTGCTAACTCTTGCTTAAATTGACTTTCTACATAATACAATACATCTTCAGTATTCATAACCCCATCTGTAGGATTACTCTTTTTTATTTCATCTTCAATAATTTTTGCCATTACTTTAGATATATTATTTATAAATCTCTTAGCATTTCTTTGTAATTTTTGATCTTTTATATGCTCAAAAGAAAGCTGAGTATGTGATTCATTTTCAAGAGATTTTAAAAATGCATCTTCTTTAGTTGAATCTGGTATTAAGACTGCATTAAAAGGCTTGTTTACATTTCCCTTAACCTTTTTATCTTCAATTTTCATACCTATAGTTCTAATTATGGCTACACGTCCTTTTGGAATAGACTCATCATAATTAAAATATAAATTGAAATTGTATTTCTCTTTTATATCTTCTATTGTAATTTGCATAGGTTTTTTCTTCATATATGTACTTAAATATAATGGAGTAAATTCTTCTTTCATTTCTGCTACATCTTGAACATAATACTTTTTATTTTCTATATACTTTTTAATAGTTTTACTGTTTATATTTTTATCATTTACTATAACTTCTAATTTATTTTCAAGTATTGCAATGAAAAAACTATCGCATATGCTCTTTATAATATCTACTTCATTATTAAATTGTTCTCTTAAAAATGGTATTATTATTTTTAAACCTCTAGTATCCTTTTTAAATATTTCACTAAAAGTATTTTCATAAGGATAAAATCTTTCTTCATGATTTTCAATTTTCTTTATGTCTGTAAAGTAACCTGTAGAACGATAATATTTATCTTTATACTTATGCTCTACTAGTTGTACCGTTCCCCCTAAATGTTTATTTCCTTCTTCATCGCAGTTAGCAAAATACATCATATGCAACTCTGAAGCAGCATTAGAGGCTATCTTTCCTATACCATGTGATCCACCTCTAGATTTCTCTAAAGTACTATCCTCTTCCTCTGAATGAACACCTTTGTTATATGCATAAATCCCCCATGTATCTTCAGGTCTATAGCTTTGTCCATTTTTAGCCCCTCTTAAGCCTTTTGTGTTATAATCCTCAAAAGATATATAATCAACTTCCTCTTGATTCATTTTATTCTGCATATGTTCTATCGTCTCTTTAGTATAACTATTATGCCCTACAAGACACTCTATTCTTTCTTTTATATTATCTAATCCTGGTATATCACTTTTATTTACTTTTCCTGTTTTTATTGTCACTATAACAGGCTTAGTTTCTCCTGGTATTTTCCCATCCAATGAATTTTGTATATTTTCTCTAACAAGACCAGCTATTCCTAAGTCATAAAATCTTTCTAGTACTTTGTTAAATGTAGATTCTTCTATACCTGGAATAGCTGAAAATTTCCAAAGAGTTTCATTATTCTTCTTAAATATATTTATCATATTTTTCTCCTTATCTATTCCCCATTCAATGCTTTATAATTATGTATACTATAAATTCAGATAATTTATTTATATTTTTATTATCTTTTATTATATAATATTGCGCTTTCTGCTTTTGTCGAATATTGTTATATAAACCCATGTATATTATTGAAATATATCTATTTACTTCCAATAAATTCGTTTGTTATTTAAAATTATTAAAAGCACCTACATTTAAGTAAGTGCTTCATATAAAATATTAAAATCCATATTAATTTATGTATTATCAAATAAACACTAATTATTTAATAAACCTACACTTAGGAAATCCACTACATCCAATAAACTCACCATGTTTCCTCTGCCTTTTAACAAGAGCCTTGCCACATCTAGGACATATATTATTATTAATATTATTTTCCCTTTCTCTTAAATTCTTTCTTATACTATGTACATGTTCTTTCCTTGTATCCTTAGAATCAATATTACTCATAAGTAAATCATAATATATTCTCTTTACATCATCTTCCGAAATCAACTTATTATTATAACCTCTAATATAACTTACTACATTACTGTCATACATAACTGGTGTTTTAGTATTTACCCTTAAGGATGCCCTGTTAGTAAAAGCAATTATAGATACAATTAATAAATCTTTCTCTAAATTTAACCTTTCTTTTAATGCAGCTACATGACCATAATTTTGTTTAATAGGATTTCTAAATCTTTCACTTCTTTTATAAATAACTTGTTTCCAATTATCATCATACTCATTTCCAAATATCAATCCCTTATAATTTTTAGTTTCAATTACAAAAATTCCATAAACAGAAATTATTTTATCTATCAAATAGTATTATAAAGTATTGATATATATTTATTTGTCGAATTTAGCAGGTAACTCTCTATAAAAAAATAAAGACACTACAAAACGTAAAGCCTTTATTCTTTATAGCTATTTATAAAAAACCTTCAATATTACTTCTTACCTTTTAAACTAGCTCCACCAACAGCTGTTACAACTGCTCCAATACATAATGTAAATATTCCACTCATTGCACCTGTTTGTGGTAACTTAGATCCATTTTTGTTTGGTTTTGAAGTTACAGATTCATCCTTTTTATCAGTATCAGAAGAAGTTCCTCCATTACTTTCATCCTTATCCTCTTCCTTATCTCCATTATCTTCAATAACTCCATCATTCTCATCTTCAGTCTTTACTTCACTATTATAAAGACCTTCAACTTCCTTATCAGACAATGCTGTATTGAAAACTGTAATATTATCAAATTTAGCCTTTGATATATCCATATCTCCCCAAATGTTACCACTTCCAACTCTAACATCTGTCATTAAAGCTAAGAAATTATCCTTAAAACAAACTGATATATCCTTATTATCTCTACCAACTTCATCCCCATTAACATATACAACAATTCCATCAGGCTTCACAGTATAAGTTACATATTCCCACTTATTGCTTTCTAATGGATTAGATATGCTTGTTACATCTGACCATGCCCCATTAGCATTAATTCTTCCAAATAAATTTGCACTTATTCTTGTAATAGGATAAGTTGGTGTTCCATTTTCCTTTGTCATACTAGCTTCAAACAATGCACTATGCTCAAAGTAATTTGGATCATCTTTATCTACATTAACCCACATACTAACTGTATAGCCCTCTTCAGTAACACTTTTAAAAGTATTATTTGGTAAGGCTAAATAATTAGATTTTAAAGCACCTTTTTCATTAATTATTTCTAATACATTACCTCTTGTTTCATCTTTAATTACTGTTGCATCACCTACTAATGTTGCACTTCCATCATTACTTCCACTATTAGCAACTAACTTATCTTCTACATTTTCAAAATCATATTTATAAATTGGTTCTACTCCAACCTCTACAGCATTTCCCTTAACAATAACACTAAAATCCTTTGTCCTAGTTACTTCTCCTTTTGTTAAAGTTGCAGTTAAAATAACTTCTGTATTTTCTTCACCACGTGTAACTTTACCTGTTGAGCTTAATACTTTCTCATTATTAGATTTCCATGTAATTTTAATATCATTTTTACCTTCTGTAGGTAAGTTTATATCTACTTTTGTTTGACTTGGTATTACTTTTTCTAAGTTCTTTTCTTCATATTTTACAAGCATTTCATCAGTTAATTCTACCTTGCTTCCCCAAATTGATTCATTATTATCTCCAATTAATGAAAAAGTCATTGTTTCATTATGCTCCTCTGATTCATCTAATTGCTTAAAGAATACACCCTTATAAGTTACATTATCAATTTCCATTGTACAATAATAATTTCCATTACCTTGTGCCCATGTTCCTTCATAATCACCACTTATTGTTCCATCTTCATTTAAAGTTACATTATAAGTAGTTAGCATTGTACTATAAGTAGTTTCTGCTTCTAATCCATGATTAATAAATTCATAGTCACCTAAAATTTCATCCATTGAATAACCATCTTTTGATATTTCACTACCTAAATATTCATAAACAGCTGTTACTGGCCATCCATCTTCATTTAAGAATTGTTGATGTACTCTAACTTCATGAGTTTCATTTGGATTATTAAAACGAGTATGATAAATAAGATAACGTGATCCATCATCATCAATTAATGCAGAGTTATGTCCACCACATTTATAGCCATTAGAACTAAATTCATTTTCTCCAACTAAATCTAATGATGAGAATTTATAATTTCCAAATAACTTAATTCCCATATCTGTTTGATCTGGATTTAGCCCTGTGTTAATTGATGAATTTCCTTTGGCATCAACATATGGACCTGTAATATCTTTAGATCTAAATAATCTAATTTGATAATTACTAAAACTGTCTGTACCATTTAATCCACAGTAAGATTCATAAAGATAATAATAATCAGATTCTTCATCATAAACAATATATGACCCTTCTCCAGTACCTCCATATCCACCAGAAATTAATAATCCTAAATACTCATCACCAACACCTCTCTCAGTAGGATAAGTATAACTATAATCTCTAAGGCCTGTTTCATTATCTAACTTCATTAAAAATATACCACCAAACCAAGATCCATAAGACATCCATAGTTGTCCATCTTCATCATATACTACACATGGATCAATTGCATTTGGTCCATAAGTATAATTCCATCCATCATTTAATAAGTATCTATCTGCAACATCATTTGTTCCAGTAACTTTAGAAAAATCTGTTTCAGAGGCTTCTTCACTATTAGTAAATCCTGAATAAACTACTGTACCTTCATAAGTATATGGTCCATTAATATCATCTGCAGTTGCCAATGCTATTGATGAGTAATAGTTTTGTCCATTTACACTCATATACATACACCATTTACCCATTGCTTCATTATATATAATATCTGGAGCCCATAAGTTCCCTTTTGTTTCATAGTCATCACTTCCATGAGATGCCCATTTAACTCCATCCTTAAAAATATCTTCATAATCTGTATTTACTGTAGTAGTATAGCTATCCCAATTTCTTAAATCTAAACTTTTAGCATTAGTTAAATGTGTTCCAAAAAGGTAATAATCATCCCCATCTTTTACTATTGATGGATCATGTACTGATATACGTTTTGTAAGACTTTCCTCAGCATTTACTATGTTAATGTTAGAAAAACTTACAGTTGAAACTAACATACTTGCTAAAGTAAATGCCACCACCCTTTTAATCAATTTTGTTTTCATAAAACTCTTATCCCCCTTATACCTTATCTTACTTTTAATCTTGAAGCCTATCCTCTGATTTTAGAATATATATTAATATTAATCTTATTGGTAAATGTTTACAAACACTCTTTTACTTGTCTCAACTTCTTACAGAATTCCACCTTTATTTTCCTCTCTCATTCTCTTTATCTCTTATTTTTTTAGAATATTACAATAATATTAGAATAATAATTTTTATAGCCTTTAACTATTTATTTATAAATTTTTTAATATAAAATAAATCAGTTACAAAATAACCTTCTATAACTGATTTATACTGCCATACTTATCATATTAAATATTATAATTACCATTCCATTTCTTCTATGATATAAACAGTATAGCTATTTTCTGAATTTTCAAAAACATTGTTGTAATTTTTTTACAATGCATTATACTTAATATTGAAAGGAGGAATTACTATAAATTATATAATTAAAAATTTAGGGGGAAGATAAATTTGAAAAAATTATACCAAAAACTTCTTGTATTTTTAATTGCTTTTACTACTCTATTTTCTACTGTACTCTTTAGTAACTCTAAACATATTAACTCTACTTATGCAGATAGTAATACAATAACTATTTATGTTGAAAAACCATCAAATTGGGCTGAAATTTGGATATGGTATGATAGTGATTTATCAACATCAGCCTGGGATACAACATCATTAAAAGAATCACCTGGTAACTTAACCGAATATAGAACTGATTGGTACAAAAAAACTTTATCTTCAAGTAAAGTTCAATTTCTATTTAATGATGGTACTTGGAATAACAAATTAACTAATTCAGGAAATGACTTTATAACTACTTCCGATATCTGGATAAAAAAAGATGGTAGCATTTCATATACTGATCCAGTATCCGAATCTCCTGTTAATACTTCTGTAAAGGTTCACTTTAAAAGTTCATGGGGACAACCTAATATATATTATTGGAACACAACGCCTAGTTCTTCAGTTGAAAGCTGGCCTGGTACTTCTATGACTTCTGAAGGTAACGATTGGTATTATTACGAAATACCAAATATAACTAGTGCTAATTTAATTTTTAATGGAAATGGAAATCAAACTGCTGACTTATCTAGAACATATGGGGAATGGTGGTTTAAAGATAATCAATGGTACTCTAGCAATCCTGAAAACGTTTCTGATAATGATAAAGACGAAAATGATGATCAAGACAAAGATAATAATGATGATGCTGATAAAGATGTAAACACTGGCAATAGAACTGATTTTAGAGATGAAACAATTTACTTTGTTATGACTTCAAGGTTCTATGATGGCGATCCTAGCAATAATGTTCATTGCTGGGATGATGCAAAGGCTGGAAATCCTGATTCTGATCCTGCTTGGCGTGGTGACTTCAAAGGTTTAATTGATAAGCTTGACTATATCAAAGCTCTTGGATTTACCGCTATTTGGATTACTCCTGTAGTTAAAAATGCAAGTGGATATGATTATCATGGCTATCACGCAATCAATTTTAGTGAAGTTGATCCTAGATATGAATCTGAAGGAGCTACTTATCAAGATTTAATTGATGCAGCTCACGAAAAAGGATTAAAAATAATACAAGATATAGTTCTAAACCATACTGGTAATTTTGGAGAAGAAAATCTTTTCCCTCTTTTCGAAAAGGATTCCACTAAAGAAGATACAGCTGATAATTTAGTTATGATTGATCTTTATAACCGTTTACCTAGTAACTATGCATCTTTAACAGCTTCAGAACAATATCAAGCTAGAATTACTGCTATGAAGGAAGGTATTAATGATTCTGAAAATATTTATCATCACGAAAAAAGTTTAAGTTGGGAAGGCTATACTGTTCAAACTGGTCAAATTGCAGGTGACTGTGTAGACTTAAATACCGAAAACGAAAAAGTTATCAATTATTTAGTTGATTCTTATACTAAATATATCAACATGGGTGTAGATGCTTTCAGATTAGATACTGTTAAACACATTTCTAGATTAACTTTGAATAATGAATATATTCCTGCATTCAAAGAAGCAGGTGGTGAAGATTTCTATATATTTGGTGAAGTTGCTACAAGATATAGGCAAGTATGGAATAACAATATTCCTGCTATATCTACTCCTTTCTATACATGGAAAGAAACTAAAAACTACCCTTGGTCAACTTTAGCTGAAAGAGAGCAAAGTACATTAGAGCATTGGAATGATAATCAACAAGTAAGTGAACAACCTACTAGTACAAATCACTTATTAAGTGGAAACACTTATCATACTACTGATGAAAGTATTAGATCTGGTTTAGATGTTATTGACTTCCCAATGCATTGGAACTTTAATAATGCTCGTGATGCATTTAATGTTGCTGTATCTGGTGATCAATATTATAGTGATGCTACTTGGAATGTAACTTATGTTGATTCTCATGACTATGCTCCAGACTGTGCCCCAGAAAATCAAAGATTTGCTGGCTCTCAAGATACTTGGGCTGAAAACTTAAACTTAATGTTTACTTTCAGAGGAATTCCAGCTATATACTATGGAAGTGAAATTGAATTTATGAAAGGAGCTCCAATTGATGTTGGACCAAATGCTCCATTAAGTACTACTGGTAGAGCTTATTTTGGTGATTATATTGAAGGTTCAGTAAATGTAACAGATTTTGCACAATATGATTCTGCTACAGGTGCTATGGCTGAAACATTAAATCACCCATTGTCTAAACATATCCAAAGATTAAACTTAATAAGAAGCCAAATTCCTGCATTAAGAAAAGGTCAATACTCAACTGAAAATGTAAGTGGAGATATGGCATTTAAGAGACGTTATACAAATACAGAAGAAGGTGTTGATAGTTTCGTATGTGTATCTATAACAAATGGTGCAACATTTAATGATATTCCAAATGGAAAATATGTTGATGCTATAACTGGTGATGTTAAAAATGTTACAGATGGAACTTTATCTATTCCAAGCGTTGGTAAGGGAAATATGAGAATTTATGTTCTTGATCTTCCTGGTAATTCTGCTCCTGGAAAAATTGGTGAAGATGGAACTTATCTAAAATAATATAATCTATCTAATAGTGAGGATGTATATTAAATATTTTGATACATCCTCACCTTTAATTTTTACTAATATTATTTATATGTACTCTCTATTATCTAATTCCAAACAATATAACCCTATCTAAAACTACCCTATCATTCATTGGTATAGTATCAGAATATATTTTTTTATATTATATTTAAGCATTACACTTCTTCTATATACCTAAATACTATATCCATATTACTCAGCTTTTTATTAACTCTAACCTTATACTTAAAATTCTTACTTTCTATAAATATTAAAGTCATAACTTCCCATAGTAATACGGTTCCTCCTGAATTCAATAATGATGTAAGTAAAGATTCGCCTTTAGCATTTTTAATAAAATACCAACAAGATAAAAGAATTGCTGCGGCAATCATATAATAACAAATTCTTCTTACACCCATAAAGCTTAATTTCTTTTCTCTTGCTAAAAACTCTTTATATGAATTTATTATACTTATTTTAGATACTTCCTCTTTTTCTTCATCTCTAACCTCTGCTGGCATATTTACTATTAGTTCTACATCAAATTTTTTTAATTTATATGGTACTCTTAAAATATATTCTTGAATCCATCCATCTAAATCAGCATTAATGCTTCGCTCTTTAACATCCCTATAATCAAATTCTCTAAATAACTCTTCATAAGAATCAACTTTAATTGGTATTGTACATTTAATTTTTTCTTTAAGATTATCACTCATAATTTTTACTCCTAACTATCATCTCTCCCCTCATTACATTTTTTCTTATTAGTATCACTTTTTATTCATTTTCTTTTTATTATCTAACGCAAGACCAATAGCAACGCCTAAACATAATCCTATGGCTAACTGATCAAATATTATCCCAAAGACAAGTCCCATTCCAGTAAAAAGTGGAAAATAGTAATTATTATTATCATTCTTTTTATCATTGTTTTCACTCATAAATTTCACCCCTTATAAATTAACAACTATTATCTTATTATACATAATTTATATATTATAATTACAATTATTATGTAATAAAATAGGATTTATAAAAAATAAAGTAGTTGTAAAACAAACTTTTACAACTACTTTATATTATAATACTTATTATTCTAAATATATTAATTACCTACACAAAAAAAATAAACTTAAATATCAAATTATATCTTTTCTATTTTACATTTATGTTCCTTAAGTTTTGAATCATAACATATAGCTACTGCTAATACGTCATTATTTTCATTCTTAAACTTTTCTACATATTCTTTTTCTTTTATCTGCCCTATTGCCTTATCTACATTCTCATCCTTCTTAAGTTCCACTATAAAAGCAATATCTCTTTTTCTTCTAGGATGAAAAGTAAAATCAGCATATTCCTTTCCAGTCTTTTCTTCTCTTTCTACACGATAAGTATCTCTTGCTGAAAGATATGCTAACGTTAATACACATGATAAAGAATTTTCATCATTGTATTGCAATATTGGAATTTCTGAATTATGAATGTCGTGAAGTATTTTTTCTACTGTTTTTATATCTCTATTAACAGTAGCTTTTAACATCTTTCTTGAATTTTCTATAATTTTTGATACTTCTCCAAAAGATTCATCTTTAAGAGCCTTTTCAAACTCTTTCATTAGCTCTCTATTAGGAATCCTTAAGTATCCATCATGGTAGGATAAGAAACCTAAAATAATCATTGCAGAGTAAATTTCTTCTTTAGTCCTTGGCTCTCTCTGCCCCGCTCTAAATTCCTCATCTATAAATATATCTACTTCTTCACCTGATACCATTTCAATAACATCTTCTCTAATTTCTAAAGTATTATACTTTAAATATTCGGTAACTTCATCCATAGCTCCTGTATTTGTCCAGTAACTTTCACAATATCCATTTTGAAGTGCTTTTATTACTGAACGTGGATTATATATTTTTTTCCCTTTAGTAGTTAAATAACCATTATACCAGCTTTCTAGCTCTGAAAATTCAATTTCATCATTTTTCTTACATAAAGTTAATACTTCTTCATTTGTAAATCCAAAATACTCATCATATATCCTATCTTTTAGAAAAGTATACTCATCAAACATATTTAATGCTGATCCACTTGAATATTTCTTAATAGGTAGTACTCCTGTCATATATGCAAATGCAACATAAGGTTGGTCCTTTAACAGTTGTCTTATAAATTCTAAAAAGTCATTTTGATTATTTTCAAAAAGATTATTAGTAAAAATATAATCCCATTCATCAAAAATAAAAATAAATTTATCATTTGTAGCATTTAACATATGATTTATTGTAAAATATTCATTTGGATCAATATTGGGATATTTATCACTTATATCATTTATTAAATTTGCTTTAATCATTCCTATATAATCATTATATGTATTACCTCTATGAGATACTTGATTAAATGAAATATTTATCACATTATATTTATTTAAATGTTCTTTATAACTTTTATCTTTACTTATTTTTAACTTATCAAATATATTATGCGAATCTACCGCCTTTGAGTAGTAAGCTCCTAACATATCTACAACTGATGATTTACCAAATCTTCTAGGCCTTGTTATACAAACGTACTTACTCTTAGTTGAAACTTTACTATTAAGGGATTTTATTATCTCTGATTTATCTACAAAATAATATTCTCGAGCAAGTTCACTATAATTCTCAAAAGGTGATTTTGTATTTAAATATATAGCCATACTTTCCCCCTAAAACAATTAATATATAGTAATTATACCCTAATTATTATATTATTAAAACTTAAAATAATTTATTAATATATTTCGTACATTCTTTTTCTATAATATCTAAAAATAGTATTATAACTTTCTATATATTTTCTTTTTATTTATAAAATTCCCCTATTTATTTTTTTTATTAAATCTAAATATTCATCTATCAATAATTCTTGATATGCTGCTCTTTTATTTATTCTTAATTCCCTAATCACTTCATCTAACTCAATACAATTAATTTTATTTAATTGACTCATACTCTTTTCTTCAATAATATTATTAGACATAGTGTTTATATAACTTTCCTTAGTGTAATTTAAAAACTTAACCTTATTTTTATATCTTTTCTTAATCTTATATGCAATCATTAAACCTTCTGGATCAAAATCTCCTGCATAATATATATTTTTTAAATTTCTAATTTTATTAAGTACTATGTATGAAGATAAATTTAATTGTCCACTAGTACAAATTAATGAAATATTGTCACCATTGACCTTTAATATCTTATGAAAAACTGCAGGATTTTCAAATATAAAAACTGTATTATTTATAGATTCTAAATAATCTATTTTCAACAAATTACTTATAGATATTTGTAATGGCTCCCTCCATATATTAAAATTATTAACTGCTTTAACTTCACTATTATCTCTATTAAAAGCATTTAATCCATAAATAGTTGTATGATTTGATATTTCATCTTTTAATATACCAACTTCATAATATAATTCATTAATTTCATTTATATCTTTAGGATCATCTTTATTAAGAATAAATGATATAGCCTTTATAAATAATCTTCCTGTAAATTTATCATTATCAAAAAAATGAGAATCTCTTGTATTTACTGCTGAAAATAATGCTATATTTTCATATCCATTATTTAAATATGGAAGTTTATTTAGTGAATTAATTGTTAAAATTATTCTTTTATTTAATTCTTCTAATTTATTTATTTCCTTGTCGCTTTTATATTTCCTTATAATAATGTTATATCCATATTTTTTCTTATCTAAAACTTCAAGAAACCATTGTCTACCAATACCGTTATCACAAGCTTTTAATATATCATCATAAAATTTTTCTTCTTGATTCTTTTCTTCATCTTTAATTTCTTTATTAGTCTTTAGTTCTTTCCCAACTACTTTAACTAACAACTCTTCAAAGCTATACTCTTTTAATTTTCTATTAAATAACTCCCTTACTGTACTACACTTTATCTTAGCTTTTCCTTCTGTTAATACTTTAGAGTCAAAATTAGATAGTATTCTTCTTTCTTCATTATTGGCAGCTTTTAAAGTAAAGCTGCCTGTAATTTTTCCATACTTTTTATATTTACTATATACTTCTAAAAATATTTTTTTATAAATATTGTTGCTATTTATTAAATTCAATGATTCTTTCATATAAATCTTCCTATTTTTTAGTTATATAATTTTGTTATATTTCTACTTTAGTTTCCATTGACTTAACTTTTCCATTCCAATGATATTTTATAGGAAGTACTACCTCTTCCCCTTGCCTAATAAGCTCATAAATAGCTAAATTCTTGACACTTTCATAAGTTCCCCAAAGAACTTGTGAATTAAGTACATAATCTAGCTTTAAGCTTTCAATAAGCTCAAACATATATGCAATATTTTGATCATCAACACCTGCAAAAGCTTCATCTAATGCTATTATTCTAGGGCAATCCTTCTTACCTGCACCATTATATCTAGCATTAACAGCTGCAAATAATGGAATATACATTGCCATAGCTTTTTCTCCACCTGATAATCTAAAGAATGCATTATCTGTTAATTCTTTTTTAGATTCTGATGATTTTGAATACCATAATTGAAAATCAAACCACTGCCTATAATCTAAAATATCACTTATTATTCCTTGATAACTTCTTATAGTTCCATTTTCTTCTGCAATTCTTTTTTGTTTCTTTAAGGTTTCTTTAAAGTGATTTGATACCTTTTCTCTTTGTTCATCACTCATAAAATCTGGGGTTCCTAATATTTTAGTAAGCTCTCTAATATCTAATTCTTCCTCACTGCTTGCTTTCTTAGGTGTCCACTTTAAACTTAACTTAAATTTATTTGATGTGTTCATATCTTCCATTAACTTATTAATTTGATTAACCCATGAAGTTGCCAAATGTATTTTAGCATTTATTTTAGTGCTTAATGTATTAATTAATGTATCTTCAAATACTTCTCTTTCTTTATCGCTAATTAATAAGTTTTGCACTTCTATAGTATCATTTAATTCTTCAACTAAAGAATATATACTAACTACTTTTCTGTTAAATCTAACTTTTATATCTGTTCTTACTGCCTCTGATAATATCTCATTTATCTCTTCATCTTCACTTTGTTCATAATTATCAAAAATATCTCCTGAACTTAAAGAATAATCACCTAAGTCACCTTTAAATTTATTATAAACATCAAATAATTTTGATAATGTATTTTCCTTTTGAGATATATTAAAACTTTCGTAATTCTTCATAATATATACTACTGCTTCTTCTACTGTAAGGTTATCTAATTCTTTTATATATTTTAAATTTAACTCATTTTCTAAAACTGTAGTATAAACATTTAATATATTATTTTCTCTTGTAATTTTCTTTTCAAGAACTGAAAAGTTATTATCTAAGCTTTTTATTTTTTCATCTGATCTTACAATATTTTCTTTTATATTAGAAATTTTATCTGGATATAAATTAATTATGTTTGTAACTTCAGCATATTCTTTTTCAAGCTCACCCAAATTTAACTTTAATAAAGTTTCTTTTAATGAATTTATGATATTATTCTTATAGTCTATCTTATCTTTTAATATTAATAAGTCACCATAAATTGAATCCATATCTTCATTTAATTCATCTATAATTTCCTCGATTCTTTTTATATCAGATTTTTTATGTCTTAAATTTGTTACTTTTTCTGATAAATCTCCTATAACCTTACTATATTCTGTAATATTTTTAATAGCATTATCATAACTTTCCTTATTCTTAGGAATTTTTATATATTCAGTTGCATTAAACACCTTAATATTCAATTGATCTAATTCATTTTTTACTTTTAATAATTTTTCTTCTAATGAATTTAAAGTTTTCTCTAAAACTTCTAATTGATTTTTTGTTTCATTTATAATTTTAATTCCAACTTCAATGTCATTTATTTTAGGAAAATTATCTATTTCTTCTTGAAGTTTATTTAATTTTTCTTCTGTAAATAATATTAATCTTTCTGTATTATTTAACTCATTTTCTTTAACTTCTTTTTTAATATTTAACTGCTCTATTTTCAGTTTTCTAAAATTTTCTCTTGATTCTAAACCTATATATTTTAAATCATAGTTTTTATAAGAACCACCATTTATTATTCCTATTCCAAAACTTAAATCATCTTTAATAAATGTATTATTTTTATTATTACTATCTATTGATATGCTTTTTAATATTTCTTCTACTTGAATTTTATATTTTTTAACAAAATCATTACTTTCTAATATTAAATCATCTTTAATATTAGATATTTCTTCTGATTTTTCAGCAAATATTATTTTATATTCATGTCCCTTTAAACATTCTAATGATTTTTCTTTATATTCTAACGGGATAATAAGACTATCTAATATTCCCATATTAAATAAGCTACCTTCGATATTAATTTTTCTTTCCTCTGATATTTCATGTTAGTGTAAAGTTTTTTACACTACTTTTCTTTTAAATTCTTTATATA
>ERZ791879.447-NODE-447-length-33617-cov-9.586199_pt1 | contig 33617 bp, 22 predicted proteins | sample MGYA00510162_ERZ791879 | MGnify/ENA primary metagenome ERZ791879 (study PRJEB30046, sample SAMN00792113) | human gut metagenome | study: EMG produced TPA metagenomics assembly of the A metagenome-wide association study of gut microbiota in type 2... | reverse complement strand
CCTCTTTTGAGCATTCATATCTAGAATCCTCTTTTGAGCATTCATATCTAGAATCCTCTTTTGAGCATTCATATCTAGAATCTTCTTCTGAGTAATCATATCTAGAATCTTCTGGACAACCATTATAGCATACATGATTTACTTCTCCAGAATGAGATATAACAGCATTACTCATTGTAAAAACAGCCATCTTTTCAGTTACTGTTGAATACATAGTTTTCTCAACTACTAATAAAAATTCTATAGCTGCTGTAAATGTTTCACTATCATTGCTATATGAATAATTTGTTGTTGCACATTCAGCAGTTAAGCATCCCTCATACTCTTCATGTATAGTTGCTTTTTTATACCCCTTTGGTAAAGTCATTCTTCCATAAAAATCTAGGCTAACTCCATCAAATATAGTTCCTGTATATGGCGCATTACTTGAAATTGCTTTAAATGGTTTATTTCCTATTGTACCAATTAAAACAATTTGTAAATTACTAACGTAGAATTTTACATTATTCTCCAAAACTCTTGATTTTATTCCTTGCTTTTTCTTATCTTTTTCACAGCATCTATTTGTTACAAAAGTTCCTACATATTCATTATAAAGAACTTCATCGTAAATATTATATCCTGTTCCTGGTTCTGCTGAAAAAATAACACTTTCAGAGTTTACTAATTCTTCCTTTTTCTCTTCTCCTATTCCTATAAAATCATAAGTTACTCCTATTTTATCTATACATATAGGTGCTCCTTCATCATAATGACATCTGTCTGTAGAAACTATAGTAAATTCTTCATTTTCTACTCTATATTTAAAATCTTCTAAAGTTATGCTATCAAATATTTTTTCAGTTACTACTGGAACACATTCAGCTTCATAAATATCTGAGTCTTTAACTATTAAATTATCACAACAATTTAAATCACAATTCTTTTTAAATTTGATTTCTTTATGACAATTTGAACTTTTATCCATACGTCTTCTTTTATTTGACATTATTTTTTCCTCCTGATTTATATCATTAATATTAGACAATAAATTTGTTTTTTCTACTTCATATTATGATTTATAGCTATATATGTTTCCTTTTGATAATTTTTTTTAAAATTAATTATTTTTTATACAAGCATTTCTCCATATATTTAATAAATTAATTTTGAAATTTAATTATTAATAACATATTAATATAAATAGGAAAATATATATTTAATATATAAAGATACCTGGAGTGATACTATGCCATTTATAAAACAATCCTCAATATTAATTAGGAATTCATTTAATAATTTATATACTATTTCTGTAGAAAATGGAATTTCTATCAATTATGTTAATTCCAATTTTGAAATAAAAAAAAACAAAAAAATTTTATCAGATATTTCATCTCTATCAACTATTTATTTTGATATAGATTCTAATGATAATATATATGGATTATTCACTGAAAAAAATAAATTTCTCAATTATTTACATATAAATGATTCAATTATATCGAAAACATCAATTTTAAAATACGATTCAAATAAATACAGAATTAAATTTCCTTTTATTAAACGTCTTGATAATAAAGTTCATATAATTTACTATGAGATAAATAAAGAAAAGTCTCATTTTTCAGCATTAGTGCATTATTATAAAAAAAATAATATTTGGGTAAAAAGCAACATAGATTTTTTAAATTATACACTTTTAAATAATTTTGAAGTAATAATAAATGAAAATGATTTAAAGATTTATTACTTTAAATTAATAGATGGATATGAAGAACTTTTTGTGGCTAACTATAGTTTTGATAAAGAAAAGTGGGATATTCCTATTCAATTAACTTTTTCAAAAAAATCAAAGGTTTATTTATCATTATTAAAGGATTCAAAAAATATATATCATATTGTATACTCTGAAAAAAATCAAAATCAATTTTACTGTAAATATATGAATTTGTTTTTCGAAAATAAAACTCCTTCTATTCAAAGCAATATATTTTTAAGCACTAAAATACCAAGCTTATTTCCAAATATAATTAAATATAAGGATATTATTTACTGTCAGTGGATGGAATATAATCATTTATATACTACTTATTCTTTAAATAACGGAGAAAATTGGAGTAATATAAAACTATTTAATGAAATCTATAATTATTCTTTCACGCAATTTATATTTAAAAGTAATTCTAATAAAGATGAATATCTAAACGCACCAAAATTCTATAGTTACACTAATTCTCTAAAACTTTTAGGTACTAAAATAAATATTTATTAATAAGATTTATTTTTTTAATTAATAAGGCTATATCAAAATTACTTTTGATACAGCCCTATTAATTACTCTATATTATAATTTTTTCTTTTTTAAACTTATTCCCCCAATAGTAACACTTGCTCCAGCTAAAGATAATGTAAATAATATATTAATGTCTCCTGTTTGCGGTAATTTTGATGTATTTAAATTATTATTTACAGTTGGCTTCTTTCCAGAATCAACATTTCCTGTATCACTACTTCCCGGATTTTCTGGGTTTACTATATCTCCTGGTTCTTCTGGATTTTCTTGCTCTTCATTTTCCTTTGTTTCATCATTATAAAGAGCCTCTACTTGCTTATCTGATAATGCAACATTATAAACTGAAACATTATCAAATTTAGCATTTGCTATATCCATATCGCTCCATATATTCCCACTACCTACTCTTACATCTGTCATTAAAGCTAAAAAATTATCATTAAAACAAGCAGATATATCTTTATCTTGTCTAGCAACTTCGTTACCATCTACATAAACTACTATTCCAGTAGAACTTACAGTATAAGTTACATACTCCCATTTATTCCCTTCTAATGGCTTAGATATTTCTGTTGCATCTGACCATGCTCCATTTGCATTTATTCTTCCAAAAAGGTTAGCACTTATTCGTGTAATTGGATAATTAGGAGTACCATCTTCATTAGTCATGCTTGCTTCAAATAATGCACTATGCTCAAAATAATTTGGATCATTCTTATCTACATTTACCCACATACTTACTGTATATCCCTCTTCATTAATTCCATCAAATGTATCTGTAGGTAATGCTAAGTAATTAACCTTAACTGCACCCTTTTCATTTTTAACCTCTAATACATTTCCTCTTTCTTCATCTTCCACAACTGATGCTGTACCAACTAATGTTGCATTACCAACCTTACTACCTGTATTTGCAACTGCTTGATTCTCTAAACTTTCAAAATCATATTTATAAATTGGCTCTACTCCAACTTCCTTTAGAATCCCTTTAACAAGTATAGTAAATTCTTTAGTAACAACTGATTCACCCTTAGTTATAGTTGCAGTTAAAATAACAGTTTCATCTTCTCCTGCACGATTTACTTCTCCTTCATTAGATATACTATTTTCATTGCTTGATTTCCAAGCTATTTTTGTATCATATGCACCTGATGTAGGTAATTCTATGTTAGATTTAGTTACACTTGGAATTTTCTTTTCTAAATCCTTTCCTGTATATTCAACTGATTGTAAATCATCTAATTCAAGTTTACTTCCCCAAACTGATTCATTGTTATTTCCAATAGCAGTAAATGTCATAACTTTATTCTCTTCTAATGATTCATCTTGTTGTTTAAAGAATACCCCACTATAAGTTACATCATTTGTAGTAATAGTCATATAATAAGTATCTTCCTCCATAGTCCAAGTACCAGTTATATCCCCACTTACTGTAAAATCTTCATTTAATTTAATATTCAATGTGTTTGCTATAGCACTTGTAGTGGCAGTTCCATGATTAATAAATTGGTAATTCCCAACTATTTCTTCCTTTGAATATCCTGTTTGTGAAATTTCGTCTCCACTATTTTCATAAGGAGCAACTACTAGCCATCCTTCTTTATTTACAAACATTTGATGAACTCTTACCTCATGATATTCAGTTCCATTATCAAATCTTTGATGATGAATTAAATATCTATCTCCATCTTCTTCTAAAAGAACTGAGTTATGACCTGCTGCTTTTAGAGCCGTATCCTGACAATCAAATTTATAATTAGAAATTAACTTAATTCCATAATTAGTATTACTAACATTACCTGGTAATGCTGCATTTCTTCCTTCAGAATCTAAATATGGACCATCTGGATTCTCTGATCTAAATAATCTCATATTATATCCACCATCTGCAGCTAATCCACCATAAGTTACAGTCATATAATAGTATCCTGTTTCCTTATCATATACTACATCTGCTCCTTCCCCTGATTGTGTATAACCTCCTGATATTCTTTTACCAAAATATCTATCTGTAAGATTAAGACTATCTTGATCTGCATCAACTCCTGGATATATAGGTTGTCCAGTAGTATCATCTATTTTTAATATATATACTCCTCCTGACCAAGATCCATAAGTCATCCATAATTGTCCATTTTCATCATAGAATAATTCTGGATCTATTGCATTTGGTGCGTAACTTGTATTATATGAACCATCAGCATTAAACCATGAATCATTTAATCCTTCTATAACACCCTCTTCAATTAATTCATCAATATGCGTATTTACATATTTAGTATTTTTAGTACTATTTGAATCATATGCATCATTTTTAGTAAATCCAGAGTATATAACAGTATCTACATAAGTATATGGCCCCTCAATATTTTGAGATACTGCATAACCTATAGCAGAACGTTTATAAGTAGAAGATGTACAATAATACATCATATATGCACCCTTAGTTCCGTCATCGTTTACATAGTTATCATTCCAAAATACAGTTGGTGCCCAAACAGAAAAACCACCTTTACTATCTGAATCATTTTCACCAGCCCATGCAAATGAACCAGCTAAGTTTTCTGATAAATCTCCAAATATAACATTACCCGGCGTTGTATATCCATTAGTGAACCTAGTCCAATTTTGTAAATCTGTAGATTTTGCTGCATCTATATGAGAGCCAAACACATAATATTCATCTCCATCTTTAACTATTGAAGGATCATGTACAGAAACACGGTTTTTAGCGGCTATTTTTTCCTTAGCGGTTGTAATTCTAACTAATCCAAAAGATGATATTAAAACTCCTGTCATTAAAAATGCCAATATCTTTCTTACCTTTTTTGATTTCATAATCTCTTTCCCCCTTTATATCCTATAAATTTTATTAATTTTTAATCTTGCTGTTAATATTGACTCCCTCCTTTAATCTTTATAATAAATTTAAATAAATATCTAAGTATAAATAAAATTAGGCATATATCTAAAGTGATTTTTTATTGATATATGCCTTCAGCCTCTGTATAAATATTATTTACTTTTATAACAATTAAAATTTGCCATTAAATCTTATCCCATTTTTTATTTATATTAGGACAATAATTTTTCTTAACAGCTGCTCTCATTTCAACAAAACAACCACATAACTTGCACATTCCATTTACAAGATTATCGCACTCCATACAAGTATCTAACCTAATCTTATAATCCGCCTCTGGAGTTTTAATATCATTATCTATATTTTTAATATAATCCTGCATATGTTTATATTCGGCATCACCCATTACTTTATCTAATAAACACTTCTTACAAAATCTATTTTCCATAAATTACTCTATAATAAAGCTAATTACACTACAAGATGGAATATTAAAGTTTAATCCTTGTGCTGTTAAAACAAAATCTTTAAACTCTTCTGGCTTAACTACTTCTGGATTATCAAATGTATTATATGCATCCATTTTATTAGTTAAAATAGTAGCTGTAACAGATTTAATTGGTCTATCAACTATTATTCCTTCAATATCATATGCTTCATCAATAGATAAATTATTTATAGTTATATTAATTCTACCTTCGGCATCTACAGAAACTGATTCATGTAAGTTAGGAACTTGATTTTTTTCATCAACACCAATCATTTTAGTTTCTATATAACTTTCAACTAATGTTGCTTCTTGATGGTTTTTATACATATTAAATACATGATAAGTTGGAGTTAATATCATCTTTTCACCTTCTGTTAATATAACAGCTTGAAGTACATTAACTACTTGAGCTAAGTTTGCCATTTTAACTCTATCACTATGCTTATTAAATATATTTAAATTAATACCTGCAATAAGTGCATCCCTCATTGTATTTTGTTGATATAAGAATCCTGGATTAGTTCCTGGCTCAACATCATACCAGCCACCCCATTCATCAATAATTAAATCAACTCTCTTTTCTGGATCATATTTATTCATTATTTCTAAATGTCTATTAATTAACTCTTCCATTTTTAGAGTTTTATTCATACTAACATACCATGTCTCTTTATCAAAGCCTGTTGCTGACCCTTTGTTTTCCCATCCGCCTGGATGAGTGTAGTAATGTAACGTTAAGGCATCCATAAAGTTTGCCGCTACTTTCATTACTCCTTCAGTCCAATTATAATCATCTACATTTGGTCCACATGCAATTTTATAAAGCTTATTATCACCATAGTTTCTACAATAAGTTTGATATCTTCTATACATGTTTCCATAGAATTCTGGCGTCATATTTCCGCCACAACCCCAGTTTTCATTTCCTACACCAAAGTACTTAACTTTCCATGGTTCTTCATGTCCATTTTGTTTTCTTAACTCTGCCATTGGTGAAATACCATCAAAAGTTAAATATTCTACCCATTCAGACATTTCTTGAACTGTCCCACTACCAAGGTTTCCATTAATATATGGCTCACATTCTAATTGTCTACATAATTCCATAAATTCATGTGTACCAAAACTATTATCTTCTACAACTCCACCCCAATGTGTGTTTATCATCTTTTTACGATTTTCTTTTGGACCTATTCCATCCATCCAATGATATTCATCAGCAAAGCATCCACCTGGCCAACGTAATACTGGTATCTTAATTTCTTTTAACGCTTGTACAACATCAACTCTCATTCCATTTACATTAGGTATTTTGGAATCTTCGCCAACATATATTCCTTCATATATACATCTTCCTAAATGCTCTGAAAAGTGTCCATATATTTCTTTACTTATTTTTGATTTTTTATTGTGTGTGTTAATTATTAATCTACTCATAATTCTAAACCCCTTATCTTAAATAAAATTATCTATTTAATCTCCAATATAAATCATTCCATTTTAATTCTTTTTCAAACTCTTTAATGTTAGTATCTTTGCCTATTACAACTGATTCAATTCCATACATATTAGCTAAATCAGTTAATTGCTCTGAGTCTAATTCATAAGAAAATGAAGTATGATGAGCTCCACCAGCAAGTATCCAAGCTTTTGCTCCTACTTTTAATGATGGTTCTGGTCTCCATAATACTCTTGCTACTGGAAGTTGTGGAAGATCTTTTTCAACCTCTTTAGCCTCTACTTCATTTATTATTAATCTCATTCTTCCACCTAAATCAATTAATGATGCACAAACTGCTGAACCCGCTTGTCCGTTAAATATTAATCTTGCTGGAGCTGCCTTATCACCAATTCCTAAATGCTTAACTTCGATTAAAGGTTTGTTAGCTGCAACCGTTGGACAAACTTCAAGCATATGAGCTCCTAAAATCATTTCATTTCCTGGTTCGAAGTTATAAGTATAATCTTCCATGAAAGAAGTTCTAGTATTGTTAGTCATAATTTTCATTAATCTAACTAAACCAGCAGTTTTCCAGTCACCTTCTCCTCCAAATCCATATCCCTCTTCCATAAGTCTTTGTACTGCAAGTCCTGGTAATTGTTCCATACCATGAAGCACTTGGAAGTTAGTTGTGAATGCAGTATATCCGCCTTTTTCTAAGAATCTTCTTAAGGCAATTTCTACCTTTGCTTGATATTTAATAGAATTTCTTACAGAATCTTCAGTTTTTCCTGCTTCACAAATTTCATATTTTTCTTCATATACTTTCATTAAGTTTTCAACTTCTTCATCAGTAACCTCATTAATTACTTCTACTAAGTCTCCAATTCCAAAAGCGTCACAAGTCCACCCTAATTTTAATGCTGCCTCAACTTTATCACCTTCAGTTACAGCAACATCTCTCATATTGTCATCAAATCTAGCAATTTTAATATTCATTCCCTCAACATATCCAGCAGCAACGCTCATCCATTTGTTTATTTCTTTATGAACCTCTGAATCTTGCCAATATCCAACAACAACTTTTCTATTGTTACCCATTCTTGTATTTATAAATCCAAATTCTCTATCTCCATGAGCTGATTGATTTAAATTCATAAAATCCATATCCATTGTATCCCATGGAATATCTCTATTAAATTGTGTATGAAAATGTAATTGTGGCTTATTTAATATTGATAGTCCTCTTATCCACATCTTAGCTGGTGAAAAAGTATGCATCCAAGTTATGATACCTGCACAATTTTCATCATTGTTAGCAGCTAAGCATACATCATATATTTCCTTAGCATTTCTTACTGTTGGCTTATAAATTATTTCATATTTAATTCCTTCAACATCATTTAATTTACTTACCATCTCTTTAGAATCTAAAGCAACTTGCTTTAAGGTATCTTCACCATATAAGTCTTGACTTCCTGTTACAAACCAAAAACTATATTTTCTTGTATTAATCATATTTACCTCTCCCTTTTATACATTTTCCCCTAAGAAAATTAATTATTTTGAACCTTACTATAATCACTTATAAATCTTTCAATTCCAGCTGTAGTTAATGGATGTTTAGCCATATCTTCAATTTGTGCATATGGTATTGTTGCAATATCTACCCCTGATAATATACATTGAAGAATATGTTCCTTTGTTCTTATACTTGCAGCAATTATTTCTGTTTCAAAACCATAGTTTTCTTTAGCTATGATTAAATCATTTATTAAATCCATTCCATCTAATCCAATATCATCTAATCTTCCGACAAAAGGACTAATATAAGTTGCTCCAGCTTTAGCAGCTAAAACACCTTGATGAACACTGAATATTAAGGTAACATTAGTTTTTATTCCTTCTTGAGATAAAACCCTAACTGCACTTAACCCTTCTAAAGTCATTGGTATTTTAACAACTATATTTTTGCTTATTTTTGCTAACTCTCTTGCTTCTCTAATCATTCCTTCAGTATCTAAGCTCATAACTTCTGCACTTATTGGCCCATCTACTATTTCACAAATTTCTGGAATTACTTCTGCCATTGTTTTATTTTCTTTTGAAACTAATGATGGATTTGTTGTAACTCCATCAATTAATCCCATATCATTTGCCTTTTTAATTTGTTCAACGTTAGCTGTATCTATAAATATTTTCATAATTCTCTTTCCCCCATAAATCCATAGTTATATCTAATAAAATTATTAATACTATGTTAATTTAATTTTTCAATATACTTTATATTTGAATCCTAAGCTTTATTTCTCAAATACTTTACTGCTTCTTGCTCAATAGTTAATCCACTTTTATAATCTTTTATAAATTTTTCATATCCAATAATCATATTTTGATTTGGCTCTACTGTTACTGCTTCTGCATCTCTAAAGATAGTGTTATTTAAAAAATCTTCTAAAGAATTATTTTCTTGCTTTTTATCAAGATATAGTGCTAGCAATGCAATTCCCCATGCTCCACCTTCTCCTGCAGTTTCCATTACAACTACAGGTGCTCCTATAGCTGCTGATAAAATATTTTGTGCAACTCCCTTAGTCTTAAATATGCCTCCATGTCCAAGAATTTTATCAATTTTAACATTTTCTTCTTTTGTTAAAATATCCATTCCAAGTTTCATTGCACCAAAACATGTATATAATTGAACTCTCATGAAATTAGCTAAATTAAACTTTGAATTTGCTGGATGTAAAAACATAGGACATCCTTCTGTTAGCCCTATTCCATGTTCACCTGAATAGAAACAGTAAGACATTAAATCACCACAGTCATCATCACCATCTAAAGCTTTTTCAAATAATGTCTTGTATAATTCACCTGGTGTAACCTTTACTCCAAATGCTCCTAAACATTGATTGAATATTTCCATCCAAGCATTAATATCTGATGTGCAATTATTTGAATGTGCCATTGCTACTAAATCTCCTGTTGGAGTTGTAACCATATCTAACTCTTTATGCAATTTAGATAACTCTTTTTCAAGAACTACCATAGCAAATGCTGAAGTCCCTGCTGATACATTTCCTGTTTTCTTAGCTATACTATTAGTAGCTACCATTCCAGTTCCTGCATCTCCTTCTGGAGGACAAAGTTTAGCTCCTGGTTCCAGCTTTCCAGTTGGATCTAAAAGTAATGCCCCCTCTTCTGTTAATATTCCAGCCTCTTGTCCTGCAACTAAAACCTTCGGAAGAATTTCTTCTAGTGTCCATGAGTATTTATTAGAAGCAATTAATGAATTAAATTTTCCTATCATATCTTTATTATAATTCTTGTTATTTATATCAATTGGAAACATTCCAGCTGCTTCTCCAATACCCATTACTTTTTTCCCTGTAAGCTTCCAATGAACATAGCCTGCTAAAGTTGTAAGAAAATCTATCTCCTTCACATGCTCTTCCTTATTTAAAATAGCGTGATATAAATGTGCAATACTCCATCTTTCTGGAATATTATATTGGAATAGTTCTGTTAATTCATTAGCAGCCTGTCCTGTGAAGGTATTTCTCCATGTACGAAATTCAGCTAATTGACTTCCATCTTTATCAAAAGGAAGATATCCATGCATCATAGCACTTACTCCCATAGCTGATAATTTATTTATTCTTACATCATATTTTTCCTTAACTCTTTCTACTAAGTCTTTATAACATCCTTGAATACCTGTCCAAACTTCATCTAAAGAATATGTCCAAATCCCATCAATTAAGCTATTTTCCCAGTCAAATCCTCCAGTCTCAATAACTGATCCCATTTGATCAACAAGAACTGCTTTTATTCTGGTAGAGCCAAGCTCAATTCCTAGAACAGCTTTTCCTGATTCTAGCGTCTTTTTTACTTCATTTAAACTATTCATGACTCATTATCCTCCTACATCCTCTTTTCTCTATGGAGTTTAATAACTTATTAAACTCCACTAAAGAACACACCCATTATTAACCCTTTAAATTAATTCTTTTACTTTATCTACTACAGTTTCTTTGTTAAATCCAAAGAAATTCATTACCTCATTACCATTACCTGATGCCCCAAATGTATCTATACATAATACTTCATCAACATATTTGTGCCATCCATATGATGAAGCCATTTCTACAGCTAACTTTTTAACTCCTGGTTTTAACACGCTATTCTTATAAGCTTCATCTTGTATATCAAATAATCTAAAACATGGCATTGATACAACATCAACATATATTCCTTGCTTTTCTAATTCCTTTTGAGAATTTATTGCTAGATCTACTTCTGAACCAGTTGCTACTATTTGAGCTACTGGAGTTTGTGCTGCTTCTGAAATTATATATGCACCTTTTCTAACATTATCTACACAATTAAATTCAGCATTTACATTTATATTCTGTCTTGATAATACTAATACTGAAGGTGTTTCTTTATTTTCTAAAGCTATTTGCCAAGCCGCATTTGTTTCATGAGCATCTGCCGGTCTTATTACATTTACATTAGGTATAGCTCTAAGTCCTGCTAATTGTTCAATTGGTTCATGTGTTGGCCCATCTTCTCCTACAGCTATTGAATCATGAGTTAATACATATACTAATGGTAATTTTTCAATTGCAGACATTCTTATTGCAGGTTTTAAATAATCACTAAACACAAAGAATGTTGAAACAAATGCTCTTAATCCACCATGTAGCATTATTCCATTACCAGCTGAAGACATTCCGAATTCTCTAACTCCAAACCAAATATTTTTTCCTTCTGGAGTGTCTTTTCTAAAGTCTCCCTGATCATTTAAGTAAGTCATATTTGAATGTGCAAGGTCTGCTGAACCACCAAAGAAATTACCATAACTTTTTGCAATGGCATTCATTGTAAATCCTGAAGCATTACGAGTTGAAACTGATTGACCTATTTCATACTTTGGTAATATTTCTTTAAAATTAATATTTAATTCTCCATTAATTGAAGATATTAAACTATTATATTCTTCTGGATAAGCTTCTTTATATTTATTAACTAACTCATTCCATTCACTTTCCTTTTGTTTTCCTCTTGATATAAGATTATTAGCAAAATCTTCTTTTACCTCACTAGGAACAGTAAATGGAGCATAACTCCAATTTAAATTTGCTTTAGTTTCTTCATATTCATTAGATCCTAAAGGTGCTCCATGGACTCCATTTGTTCCTCCCTTATTAGGTGAGCCATATCCAATTGTAGTTTTAACCTCTATTAATGTTGGCTTATCTGTTACACTCTTAGCTTCTTCTATTGCAGCTGAAATTGCTTCAATATTTGTATCTCCATCTTCAACTCTAATAGTATGCCAATTCATACCTTTAACTCTATCTATAACATTTTCTGAGAAAGAAGTTGAAAGTTTTCCATCTAAACAAATATCATTTGAATCATATAGAACAACTAATTTCCCCAATCCTAAGTGTCCTGCTAAAGATATTGCTTCATTAGCAACACCCTCCATTAAATCTCCATCACCAACTATTGCATAAGTATAATGATCTACTATATCTAATCCCTCTTTATTATATTTAGCTGCTAAATGTTTTTCAGCCATTGCCATACCTACAGCTTGAGCAATACCTTGTCCTAATGGACCACTTGTAGCCTCTACCCCTGGAGTATGTCCAACTTCTGGATGACCTGGAGTTTTTGAATTTAATTGTCTAAATTGTTTTAAATCATCAATAGATACATCAAATCCACTTAAATGTAACATTGAATACAAAAGCGCTGATCCATGTCCAGCTGATAATATAAATCTATCTCTATTAAACCATTTGCTATTTTCCGGATTAATGTTCATATGCTTATTAAACAATGTATATGTCATTGGTGCTGCACCCATACAGATTCCTGGATGACCTGATTTTGCTTTTTCAATTTGATCTACTGATAACATTCTTATTGTATTGATGCTTTTTATTTCTACTTCCCTCATTATTCCCCTCCAAATTTCATATCTTACAATTTCACATATATACTAAAAAACCTTTTAATACCTTGAATCTTATATTTAAATTATTTTAATTCTTATCACTTATTTCATTACTTCTTTTACTTTTACTGAATCTTGTCCATAATAAGCATTTGCTCCATGTTTTCTAAAATAATGCTTATCTTGTAACTCTGAAGGTATTGGTGTAATTTCACTATTTAAATTTTCAGTTCTTATTGCCATCTTAGCCACTTCTTCTAAAACTACTGCATTTAAAACAGCCTTACTTGCAGTTTCTCCCCATGCAAATGGTCCATGACTTGCAATAATTATTCCTGGTACACTTAACTCTTCAATTTTTCTTTCTGTTAATGTTTCAATAATTACTAAACCAGTATTCTTTTCATATTCATTTTTAATTTCTTCATTATTTAAAGATCTTGTACATGGAACTGGGCCATAGAATGTATCTGCGTGAGTTGTTCCATATGAAGGAATATCTCTTTTAGCTTGTGCCCAAGATGTTGCAAATGATGAGTGAGTGTGAACAACTCCTCCTATGTTGGGATACTTTTTATATAATTCAATGTGAGTTGGTGTATCCGAAGATGGTCTTAAATCACCTTCTACTACATTTCCTTCTAAGTCTACTACAACCATATCACTAGCTTTCATTTCATCGTAGCTTACTCCACTTGGTTTAATTACTATAAGTCCTTTTTCTCTATCTATTCCACTTACATTTCCCCAAGTTAATACAACTAAATTATGTTTTACTAAATCTAAGTTTGCCTTAAAAACCTCTTCTTTTAAATTCTCTAACACCTTAATACCTCCCATTTTTTGTATCTGCCTCCGGGGTCAATCCATTTTTTGTAATTCCCCTTTTTCTCCAATTAGTACATACAATTTTAATTACCTTTAATTTATGTACCGTACAATTTAATGTTAGCAAATATTTCTATGTTTGTAAATGTTTTTATTAGAAAATTATAGAAAATATTGATCGTATATTTTTAAAACTTTTTTTAATTATTAATAAAATTATCACCTACCAATCTTATTAATAAAATAGCGCTATAGTATAAACACTTTAAGCATTTATACTATAGCGCTATTACTACAATTTCATCTCCTATCACTTCATTCCGGTTATTGCTATTCCCTCGACAAAATAATTTCATTTTAAGAATTTTATATTCTCTTAACACTATTTTTTATTGCTATTTCTGGTTCAAATACATATGAAACTTTTTCTTTTTCACCATTTATTAATGATAATAACATTTCTGCCGCCTTTCTTCCAAGTTCTTCTTTAGGATGAGAAATTGTTGTTATTCCCAAATCCAATGCTGCTGATATAGTCTCATCGTTATCATATCCAACAACAGATAAATCCTCTGGAATTCTTACTCCTAGCTCTTTTGCTACTTTAACCACATTCATTGCAACTTTATCATTGTAACAGAATATAGCTGTTGGTTTATCTTCCTTACTTAATAAACTTCTAGTAAATCCATCTATATAAAACTCTTCTTCAAAAGTCTTAAACTTTCCAATAATTGTACTGTCAATTTCAATATTATTTTCTTCTAATGCCTTTAAGTAGCCATTTTTACGTTCAATACCTTGTACGTCATCCTCTTTAAATAATCCAGCTATTTTTTTATGTCCTAAATCAATTAAATATTTGCAAATTGTATATCCACCTTTTTCATCATCTATGGCTACATAAGATTGCTCTTTTTTATCATAAGCTGCATTAATCATTAAATAAGGAATATTATTTCTAGCTATTTCTTCGTAATATTCTATATTTGTATTACCTAATGCACTTGCAGTAGGTTCAATTATTGCTCCAACAACATTATATTCTAATAGCTTTTTCAATTGCTCACGCTCTTTTTCCTTATCATTATTAGTACTTAATAATAAAATATCATATCCATTTGCACTTAATACTTCATCTATTCCTTTAATTAGAAACGGAAATATATATTCTGATAAATATGTTGTAATTACTATAATCATTTTACTATTACTTCTTTTCTCTTTATCTAAATTTTCAACAAATGCTCCCTTACTTTTTTCTCTATAAATATATCCTTGCTTTTCAAGCTCTAATATAGATTGTCTAACAGTATGTCTACTTACTGAAAATATTTCACCTATTTCTTGTTCAGTCGGTAATTTCTCACTATACTTCATTTCTCCATTTAATATTTTATCCCTATAAAATTCAAATATCTCTATATATTTAATTGTTTTTTCTGCCATAATATACTCCTTCAAATATTGTACTTACAATTTTATATATTCAATTTTAAACTATTTTTAAACTTTTTACCATAAAAATTTCAAATTAACTTTAAAATTTTTCATGTATTTTATATCAAAAAACAGAGGTTGTATTTATTTACAATCTCTGCTTTATAATATTTTAATTATTAAATTATTTACATACTCTTATTTTTTAGTTAAATATTTCACATATTCATTGAAATTTATCTAAACTCTTTTCCTTTTAGATGATGATTTTATCCCTAATTCTTCTCTATACTTTGCTACAGTCCTTCTCGAAATATCTATATGTTCTTTCTTTAATAAATCACATATCGCTTGATCTGATAATGGCTTATTTTTATTTTCTAACTGAATTAATTGTTTTATCTTATTTTTAATAGTATTAGTTGAAACTCCCTCACCATTTATCCCAGAAGATACAATTCCATTACAAAACAAGTCCTTAATTTTTACAGTTCCTCTTGATGTTAATATATATTTATCTTTTATAGCCCTACTTACTGTTGATTCATGTAGAGCCATCTCATCTGCTAAATCTCTCAGAGTCATTGGTTTTAAATATTCCTGTCCATTTTCAAAATATGCTTTTTGCTTTTTAACAATACACTCTAATAATTTTAATATAGTATTATTTCTTTGTTCTATATCATTTATTAAACCCATAGCATCATTAACTTTTTCTTTAACGTATTCTACTTCTTTTTTATTTTTCCCATTTAAAATTTCCTGCTTGTATAAATTATTTATTGTAATATTAGGTATAATATCCTTATTCATTATAACATTATACTTATCCCCTATTTTTACTATGTATGCATCTGGTATTATAAATTTAACCTCTTCACCAGTATAATATCCCCTTGATGGCTTTGGCTCTAAGCTTTTTATAATATCTCCATATGCTTGTACTTCTTTAGGTGTAATTTTTAATTCTTTAGCTATATAATTATATTTACAATCTGCTATATACTCTAAATACTTTAGTACTATTTCCTTTATAATTTCATCTAAAATACCCTTGCTTTTTAATTGTATTAATAAACATTCTTTAAGATCTCTTGCCCCAATACCACATGGTTCTAATGATTGTAATATCTCTAATGCATTCTGCACTTTCTCCTCATCTATTCCTAAATCACTACAAATTTCTTCTAATGTATTTTCTAAATATCCTCTACTATCTAATGATTCAATCATATAAGATACTACTTTCTTAATTTTTATATCACTTTTTATCTCACCTAGTTGCTCATAAAGATAGTCTTTTAATGATTTTTTATCTGAAATAAAGTTGAATACAGATGCCTCATCTTCATTATTATGTTGATAATTATAATTTTCATCATATCTATCATTTAAATACTTAGATAATTGTGTATTATCAATATTATCCTTACTTTCAATTAAATTAAAATCAGCTTCTAATATTGGATTTTCTTCAAACTCTTTTTCTATATATTCTCGTAAATCATATGCTGACATTTGCAAAACATTTATAGATTGTTGCATTATTTGAGTTAATATTAATTTTTGTTTTTGAGCTATATTTAATTTTAAATCCATTTGCATACCATATTTCTCCTCTAATACCCATTACTTTTCATAAAAATTATTACTTAATACAATTATTGTAATCTTTTACTATTATTATATATCACTTATCAAAATTAAGTAATACAAAATATTTAGAACTAAAAAAAGTAATGAAAATATTTAAAAGGAGCCTATAATATAAGCTCCTTTTAACATCATCGTTTAAAATATTTAGTATGCAATAATTCTTCAGCCTTATGTGAACCTGGTTCTCCTAAATACTCATTATAAATTTTTATTATATTAGGGTTTTCATGTGATTTTCTAATAATTTTATTTTTATCTATACTATATATTTTTTTCATTTTATTAATTAATTCACTGCTTTCATCAATATTATATGGTTGTCCACCACCTCCAATACATCCTCCTGGACAGCACATTACTTCAACAAAACAATAGTTTTCACCATTCTTTATTTTATTTAAAAGTATATCTACATTTTTTATTCCATTAACTACAGCTACCTTTATTTCTTTTCCATTCAAATCTATAGCAGCTTCTTTAAACCCATTAGTTCCTCTAACTTCATAAAAATCTAATGCTTTCAAATCATATCCTGTAATCTTCTCATAAGCAGTCCTTAATGCTGCCTCCATTACGCCTCCTGATGCTCCGAAAATATTGGCTGCTCCACTTGATATGCCTAATAAATTATCAAAATCACTAGAAGGAATATTGTCAAAATTAATTCCTGTTTCCTTTATTAATCTAAGTAATTCTCTTGTAGTTATAACAATATCAACATCTCTAACTCCTGATTTACTAAACTCTTCTCTATGTGCCTCATACTTTTTTGCAGTACAAGGCATTATAGATACACTAACTATATTTTTATAATCTATATCTGCCTTCTTTGAATAATAAGTCTTTAATATAGCTCCAAACATTTGTTGTGGAGATTTGCAAGATGATAAATTAGGAATTAATTCAGGTTTATGTTTTTCAACATAATTAATCCATCCCGGACTACAAGAAGTCATTAAAGGTAATACACCATTATTATTTATTCTTCTAATTAACTCCTCTGTCTCTTCCATTATTGTTAAATCAGCTCCAAAATTAGTATCAAAGACTTTATCTACACCTATAAGCTTAAGTAAAGTTACTATCTTTCCTGATAAGTCGCATCCTTCAATTCCTAATTCATTTGCTATACTAACTCTTACTGCAGGTGCTATTTGAACTACAACATGCTTACTCTTATTATCAATAGCACTATATAAATCATTTAAGTTTTCTCTTTCATATATAGCTCCTACTGGACAAACCTTGCTACATTGTCCACAAAAAATACATGAACTATCATTTAAGTCTTTATCAAACTCTGTTGTTATTTTATAATCCTGTGCTCTATTAGAATAGCACAATACATCTACCCCTTGATTATTTCTACATACAGCCACACATCTTCCACATTTTATACACTTACTTTCATCTCTTATAATAGCTATACTTGATTCATCTTTTTTATCAAAATTTGTTTTTGATGCAAATGTATTTTCTCTAATATTATATATTTCACATAATTTTTTTAACTCACAATTACTATTTTTTATACAATGTCCACAATCAAAGTTATGATCTGCAGCAATTAACTCTAAAATAGTCTTTCTAGTATTTCTAACTTTACTGCTATTAGTAAGTATCTCCATACCTTCACTTATTGTAGTATCACATGCAGGTATCAACCTTCCTTTATTCTCAACCAAACATACTCTACAGCTAGCATCTTTATTTATATTCTTTAAGAAACATAAAGTTGGTATATATATATCCACACTTCTTGCTGCTTCTAAAATACTCATTCCTTCATTAAAACAATATGATTCTCCATTAATAGTTAAATTGACCATAATTACCTCTTCACCTCTATCCCTTTCATTAAATCTTCTTTAAAATACTTAATAGCAGAATTTAATGCTGTTGGTGCAGTTTTACCTAAACCACAAAATGATGCATTTTTCATAACATCTAATAATCTTTCTAAGGTATTAATATCATCTATTGTTCCCTTTTTGTCATTTAGCTTTTCTAATATATTAACTATTTGTTTATTTCCTTCTCTGCAAGGAGTACACTTTCCACAGGATTCATGGAAAAAGAATTTATATACATGTAATAAATATTCAATCATATCTACACTATCATCTATAACTAATATTGAGCCGGAACCTACTGATACATTTATTCCTTTTAATGCATCATAACAATATTCTGTATCAATTAATTCTTTAGGTATTATACTACCTGAAGATCCTCCTATATGAACTGCCTTTAATTTATTATCTAAAGATATTCCCTCTCCTAATTTATAAATTATATCTTTTATTGATATTCCAAATGGTATTTCATATACTCCTCTTCTTTTAACATTTCCACATAAACTAATTAATTTTGTGCCTCCGCTAGCTTCATTGCCTAAACTCCTATAACTTTTTGCACCCTTTGAAACTATATATGGTATTGTAGTGAATGTTTCTACATTATTAACTAATGTAGGTTTTCCATATAGTCCACACTCCTTTATATAAGGCGGTTTCATTCTTGGTCTACCAACTTTACCTTCTGCTGATTCAGCTAATGCAGAGTTTTCACCTACTACATATGCACCTGCTCCAGTTAATACTTTTATATTAAAAGTAAAGGCACTTCCTAATATATTTTCACCTAAATATCCCTCTTTCTTTGCATTGTAAATAGCTTCATTTACAACCTTCTGAATAGCTGCATATTCACCTCTTATATAAATAATGCCTTCCTTTGCTCCTAGTACTCTCGCTGCAATTGTCATTCCTTCAATTAACCTTAATGGTAAATTTTCAAATATTAATTTATCTTTAAATGTTCCTGGCTCTCCTTCATCTCCGTTACACAATATATATTTTTCATCGCCCTTTATATTATAAGCTTGCTCCCACTTAACCCCAGTAGGATATGCAGCTCCACCTCTTCCCCTTAAATTAGAATTTTTAATTTCCTCGCATATACTTAATGGCTCCATATTTATGGCTTTTTTTAGAGCTTCAAATCCCCCAATACTAATGTAGTCATTTACATCAGTAGGATTAATTTTATAACATCCATCTAAAATTGCCCTTATCATAATATTGCCCCCCTATATTAATAATCCTTCTATTATTTCATCTACTTTTTTCCTAGTTAAATTTCCATATACTTGTTCTCCAATTTTTATTACTGGTGAAATATCACATGATCCCATACAACTACTGGATTTTAAAGTAAACATATTATCAGTTGTTGTTTCTCCTATTTTTATTCCTAGCTTTTCTTGCAAATAATCCACTATATCTTTAGATTTACTTACATAACATGGACCTGATCCACAAAACTCAATAACATATTTCCCTTGCTTACTAGTACTAAACATAGAATAAAATGTTATCATCTCGTATATTTTAGCTAAAGTAATATTCATTTCTCTGCTAATAATTTTGCAATACTCTTCCTTAATTTCTTTATCTTTATCATTATTTTGGATTTCCTTTAATATAAAAAGTATATTTTCTCTTTGATTATTATACTTGCTTAATATATTTAAAATATCATTTTCTAATAACATAAAATAAACCTCCTAGAGATAATCTATATATGATTATCTCTAGCAAGTTTCATTCCAAATCTATGTTTTAAAATAATTATATTTTTTTATATTTTCTGACATTAAAGCTGTTTTATTTAATATAAATATATTAGTTTTTCATTATTATTTAAAAATTAATATTACCATTATTTTTTCTAATAAAATAATTATCATTTTTTTGATATTAAATTATCAAAATGATAATTTTCTTCTGTTTATAATTTGCCTATCAATTGATTTATACTATCTTTTTATACAAATCAATAATTTGTTCTTTAGTAAATTCTACTGGATTTCCTGGAGCACAAATATCTTTCATTGCATTTTCTGCTAAAAGATCAAAATCAACATCTGTAACTCCAAGTTCGCCTAAAGTTTCCGGAATTCCAACTTTTTTAGCTAACTTCTTCATTTCATTTACAACAAACGCTGCACACTCCTTAGCTGATTTCCCTTCGATATCATATCCAAGTATATTTGCTATTGAAACAAATTTTTCTGGTACATATTTTGCATTTTCTTCTTCAACATATGGAAGTAACATTGCATTACAAACACCATGAGGAAGGTTGTAAATTCCACCTAATTGGTGAGCCATAGCATGTACATTTCCTAAACCAGCATTACTAAATGCAATTCCACCTAGAAATACTGCATAAACCATCTGTTCCCTAGCTTCAATGTCTTGTCCATTTTCAACAGCTCTTGGTAAATAATCAAATATTATTTTAACTGCTGCTAATGCTGTTGCATCAGATACTGGATAAGCTCCTGGTGTAACTATTGTTTCAATAGCATGAGTTAACGCATCCATTCCTGTTGCTGCAGTAAGCTCTGCCGGCTTTTCAACCATAAGCTCTGGGTCATTGACAGTTACTGTTGCTAATGAATTTTTATCAACAATAACCATCTTTACATGTCTCTCTTCATCAGTCACAACATAATTTATAGTAACTTCACTTGAAGTTCCTGCTGTAGTATTAACAGCAACTATTGGTAATGATTTATTTTTTGAAAGATTAACTCCTTCATATTCTTTAATATGTCCACCATTAGTTGCTAAAACACCTATAGCCTTTGCTGTATCTTGTGGTGAACCTCCCCCAATTGAAACTAAAAAATCACAATCAGTTGATTTTAATCTATCTAATCCATCATGAACATTTTTACAAGTTGGATTTGGAACTACTTCTGAATATACTTCATAAGCTATTCCAGCAGATTCTAAGACTTTTAATACCTTGTTTGCTACTCCATTATTCATTAAGAAATTATCTGTAACAACAAATGCCTTCTTAAATCCTAACTCTTTAACTGTTGCCCCTAAATCATTTAAGCATCCAGCCCCTATTAAATTTATTGATGGTACATAATAAATTGCCATAATATCCTCTCCCCTTTATACTACTTTAAGTATTCTTCTGAAATAGTAACATTAAAATCTCTTGCTAAATCTCTAAAGTTATCAGAGCTTATAGTTTGTCTTTTTCCACCCATTGATAGTACTTTTACAAGTATTTCAGCTGATTTTTCAACTGTATCCATAAGTCCAAATGTTAAATCTAAATCTTCTCCTGAACAGAATACTCCATGATGTGCCCAAATAACTATATCGTGCTTTTTCATTAATTCACTTGTTGCTTCTGCTATTTCAGCTCCACCTGGAACCATCCAAGGCACTATTCCAACACCTGATGGAAATACTACTGGACACTCAGTTGCCATTTCCCATAATTCTCTTGTAAATACAGCTCCATCAAGAGGTAATACAAATGTTAAAGCAATTAAATTAGTTGCATGAGAATGCATTATTACTCTATGTTTTCCATTAGTTGCTTCAAATTTGACACTATGACTCATTAAATGAGATGGTAACTCACTTGTTGGTCTAGCTCCATTAATTAATCCCCAAACAACCTTATAGTTTTCACCTTTTTCATCAATCTTAACTATTCCTACATTAGCTTCTAAATCAACAGCTACATTTCTTATAAACTTTCCACTTCCAGTTACTAAGAAATATTCATTAGCTAAATTCTTAACAGTAACACCTATTGGTGAATACTCTCTACTTTCATCAACTAGATCTTTAATTACCTCAACATCGTCTGTTGTTAATCTATAAGAAATATTTCCACCATTTCTTTCATGCCATCCTTTAAGCCAAGCATCATTAGTCATTTTTATAAAGTTTTGTACAAATTTTGCATTTTGCATACTCATTTTCATTACCTCTTATTCATCAAATTTTAATTTGTTAGATATCAGTATTTTCATTTAATTACTAACTTCCAACCTAATATCTAACTTATATCTTAACTATAACTAATCTCTCTTTGATAAAACCTCTTCTTCATATTTTTTAACATCTTCTATCCAAGATTCACCTACTGGTACATTGTTCTTTTCACAGTAGTAATTCCAGATATCTCCTATTGGGTATGTTTTAAATTCTTCCATAAGAGCTAATCTTTCTGTAAAGTTGCCTTCATTTTGAAGCTTTCTTAATAATTCATTTGGCATTAACATTGCATTTAATAATGCCTTAATCATATTTCTTGTACCAATTGTCCAAGCTGCTATTCTATTAATACTTGCATCAAAGAAATCTAATCCAATAATCACTCTATCTAAAGCATCATTTCTAACTATTTCTTTAGCAATTTCTTTTAATTCATCATCATATACAACAACATGATCACTATCCCATCTAACTGGTCTACTTACATGAAGAGCTACCTTTTCATCAAATAATAACATTGCTGATAATTTATCTGAAACAACTTCTGTTGGATGATAATGTCCTGTATCCATTAATGACATAATTCCATTTCTAGCTGCAAAGTTTAAGTAGAACTCATTTGAACCTACAGTATAACTTTCAGCTCCTATACCAAATACCTTTGATTCAACACAATCTAAGTTATAGTTTTTATCAGTTTTTACAGCATAAATTTTCTCTAAAGAATCCTTTAATCTAGCTCTTGGCCCTAATCTATCACTTGGAATATCTTTATATCCATCAGGAATCCAAAGATTAGTTAAGCAAGTTTGTCCTAATTCTTTCCCAAAGTATTCCCCAATCTTTCTAGAAGCAATAGCATGTCTTATCCAGAAATCTCTTATTTCTTTGTCTGGGTGAGATAAAGTTAATCCATCAGCCGCCTTTGGATGTGAGAATATTGTTGGATTAAAATCTAATCCTAATCCTCTTTCCTTTGCCCAGTTTACCCAGTTTTCAAAATGCTCTGGCTTAATTTCATCCCTTTCTACGAACTCTCCATTGCTTTCTAAATAAATAGCATGTAAATTAACCTTATGTTTACCTGGAATTAAGCTTAATGCTTTATCTAAGTCAGCTCTTAACTCTTCTGCACTTCTTGCTGCTCCAGGGTAATTTCCATTACATTGAATTCCTCCAGATAAAGCATTTTGAACTACTTCAAATCCTTTAACGTCATCTCCTTGCCAACAATGAACTGAAATTTTCACTTTATTAAGTTCTTCTAAAACTTTATCTACATTTATTCCCCATTTTTCATATTGCTCTTTAGCTAATTCATATCTTTCTTTAACATTCATCTTAAACTTCTCCTTTATTTGGTTTAAATATATTTATATCAAATGATTCTTTTATTACTTGCCTAGCTTGTCCTAAATCCTTTAACTCACCAACACTTATTAATTGAGATACAATATTTCCTATTGCAGTTGCCTCTACTGGTCCTGCTAAAACTTCTTTTCCAGTAACATCTGCAACTACTTGATTTAATAAATTGTTTTGGCATCCTCCACCAAATATATTTATTCTCTTAAATTCTTTTTCAAATATATCCTCAAGATTTGCCACTGCACTTTTGTAACTATGTCCTAAACTATTAAATACACAAACTGCTATTTCTCCAACTTTTGTTGGAATATCTTGATTAGTTTCTTTACAATAGTTTTGAATTTCTTCAATCATATTGTCGGGTTTTAAAAATCTATCATCATCAACATTAACTATTGATTTGAAATAATTGTGCTCTTCAGCTAGTACTACTAAGTCAGCAAAAGAAAACTCATTATTTAAATTTCTCCTTACCTCTTGTATTACCCAAAGCCCCATAATATTTTTTAAAAATCTAAATCTATAATCAATTCCACCTTCATTTGTAAAGTTATAATCCATAGCTTGTGGTACACAAATCGGGAATCTATTCTCTACGCCAATTAATGACCATGTACCAGAACTTACATAAATACTATCTGAATCATTACATACTGAAGATATAAATGCTGATCCAGTATCATGAGTTGCTGGAAGTATAACCTCCATATCAAATCCAAATTCATCAACTAATTCTTTTCTTAACTTTCCTAAACTTGTCTTTGGCATTTTTATTTCTTGGAACATTTCCTCATTGATTCCATATTCCTTTAAAATATTTTTATCCCAAGTTCTATCAAAAGAATTTACTAACTGTGTAGATGTTGCATTTGTATATTCATTAGCTTTTTTACCTGTAAGTAAAAAATTTAAATAATCAGGAATCATTAAAAATGTTTTTGCCTTTTTTAAGTATTCTGAATTTTTATCCTTAATTGCTAATAGCTGATATAATGTATTAAATCTTTGGAATTGTATTCCTGTGTATAAATACAACATATCTTGCGGAATAACTTGAAATGCTTTTTCCATATATCCATCAGTCCTATCATCTCTATAGGCAACGGCATTTCCTAGCATCTCATCATTTTCATCTAATAAAACAAAATCTACTGCCCACGTATCTATGCCTATGTTTTTTGGCACTTTTCCAATCTCTTTGCACTTTTTAATACCTTTTTTTATTTCATTAAATAGTCCTTGAATATCCCAACAATATTCATCTCCTATTTTGCTAATTCCATTTTCAAACCTATATATTTCTTCTAACTTTATCTTTCCATCTTCTATACTTCCTAATATATGCCTCCCACTAGAAGCCCCTATATCAATGGCTAAGTAATAGCTCATCATTTCTCCTCCCTTAAAAACGTTTACTATGATTAAATTATAAATAAAAACAACCTTGGTTTTAATAACCAAGGTTGTCTAATTTATTATCCTTATTTGCAAATGTATTTTTTCTCAAATATAAGTATAAATAGTAAAATCACCTTATAAAAATAATTTATGATTTTCTAAAATCTTTTGGGGTATAACCATATTTTTCTTTAAATATTTTATAAAAATAAGTAAGATTTTCATAACCAACTAAAGATATTATCTCTACAATAGAAATATCTGTTTCATTTAGTAATTGCTTTGCTTTATTAAGCCTTTTTTCTTGTAACAATTCTTTAAATGTCATATTAGTATGCTTTTTTACTAACTTACTTATTTTATAATGTGGCTGATTCACTATTGCAGATATTTCAAATAAAGTTGCAGTAGAATAATTATTATCTATATACTTTAAAACTTCAATTATAATTAAATTATCATAATTATCTTCTGAATAAACTTCTATATTATTAGGCTTTTTAATTAATTCTACAATTAATAGTCCAACTAATAATTTTATAGTTGTGCTACTCATCATAGTAGGTTCATAAATTTCTATAATTATCTTTTCTAAAATCTCTTGTATATTATTTTCATTAGAAACTTTAAAATAAAGATATTCACCTTTACTATTTTTATTTAAATATAATGACTTTAATAAAAAGTTAAATATAATGTTATCACTTTCTGATAAGTTAAGAATAAAATCAAAAAATTCCGGTCTTATTATGAAATTAATTATAATATCATCCTCAGAACTTTCTTCTATTGCATGAGTTATATCTTTGTTTAAAAAAATTATTTCGCCTTCTTGAAGTTCTATTTTTTTATTATGTATTACTTCTGTAAGTTTACCTTTATAGACATAATTAAATTCAATATAGTTATGCTTATGTGCAGGAAACTCTATAAACCTCGTATGTTTTCTTATATTTATGAGTTGTCCATCTGCCAATATTTTTTTACTATCTATGATAAATTGTTTATCATCTGTATATATACTTTGATCAATGCTATGTTTTCCTTCTAATATTTCTTTCTCTTCTTGCGTTAATTCCATTAATTTATCTATTATATCTTTTCTCATAATCACTAATCTCCTTATAAATTAATTATAAGATTAATTTAGTAATTTGGACATATCTTTTACCTATTTGATCTACTACTATAATTGCACTCTGAACTTATATTTAACTTATTAAAATGTTATAATATATATCATTGGAGGGTATTTTTATGGAGAATTTAATTGATTTACACACACATTCATATATTTCAGATGGTAGCTGTAGTCCAACAGATGTGATAAAAGCAGCAAAGAAAAATAAATTAAAAGCAATTTCATTAACTGATCATGATAGTATTGCAGGTTTAAAAGAAGCTAAAATTGCTGCAGAAGATAGTAATATTGAATTAATTAATGGAATTGAAATTAGTGCATTATATAAGGATGGTAGACTACTTCATATACTTGGTTTAGGAATTGATATACATAATGAGTACTTTTTAAATAGCTATACTAAAATGAAAAAAGCAAGAGAAAAAAGTGTTCCAAAAATACTTAAACACATAGAAAACAATACTGGGTTATTTATAGATATTAACGACTTGTATAAGGTAAAATACGATAAGTATTTATCAAGACATGATATTTATAGATATATTATAGAGAATAATATTTGTAGTGAACCTCAAAAAGTTTGGGATATATACTTAGATCCAATTCCATATAGCCAAGATGAATTAATTCCTGTTAATGAAGCTATTGAAATGATTCGTCAAGCTGGTGGATTTTCATTCTTAGCTCACTTTAATAAAAGAATTGGTTTTGAAGGTTTCAGTTTTGAAGAAATTGAAGATAATATTAAATATTTAGTTTCTTTAGAGTTAGATGGAGTTGAACGGTACTATCCTTCTTATACTGATGATGATAGAAGACTTTTGGACTATTTAGTATGGAAGTATCAGTTGTATTCTAGTGGTGGAACTGATTACCACGGTGCTAATAGGAGTAACATTGAAATTGGATTTGGAGAAGGTACCCTTAAGATTCCTTACTCTTTAATTTATAGTTTAAAAAGATAATAAATAACCAACAATGTAGAGACCTAACCTACAGACGGTTATTAACCTTATTATTTAATAAATTCTATAATAAGGTTGATTTCCAATTATTGTAGAATTTATTTTAAAAATATATGTAATTTTATCTAATTTAATAATTATAAATAAGTAGCTTAAAAATTCTATTTTTATTATACCTAATTTGTCAATACTTTTACTTTAACTATCATTGATATATCCAAAACGGAACAGCTCTTTTACCTATCTTCAATAAAAATTGAAGTATTACAAATCTATAATCTATTGTTGTATGATCAAATATTATATAAATTGATTTTGATTTAAATTTATATTTTTGTAACAATTTATACGCAAAAAACTCATAGAGTTTTTCAGGATTAATAGCTTTATTAACTAAAAATCTTTGCAGTCTTTTGATTTTGCTTTATTAAACTACTAAAGAATAACAATCTTTTAATTCTTTAGGTATTTTTGATAAAACAACTTATTGAGAAGTTATTATTCCAATAATCATTGCAATTAAATTATTTAAGCGAGTCGTAGATAAAGTTATCATTTTTTATAGCGTTTTTTTCAATTTTGTAGTAACATATTTTTGATAGTTTATCATAGAAACCACCTTTTTTGTAAATTGTTATTGCAAACTAATTTTACACTATAAAAAGGTGGTTTTTTATATTTTTCAAAATAATTTTTTTGTTAAAATATATATTTCCAATTAAATGGATAGTAACTATCCGTAGGTCAGTCCATCCTATAATCGTTATTCTTTATTTGCCATTTGTACTATTCCCTTAAATGTTTCATATAGCTCTGAATCACCACTTTGTTGTGCTAATCTTTGCATTGGAGTGGTTGATGTAATTGCTTGAAGGAATATAAATTCTTGATTATTTTCATCTCCACCAAAATTCTTTAGCATATCCGCTCTCATACCTTCAAGCATCATTCTACCAGCATTAGTATCTTTTATATCATTTAATGAGCAATTTAAATCGTACTCACCCTTAGCTGGTAATTTATATGGTTTAATTTCTTTACCATATAATTTTTCAAAATCTTTTCTTGTTGGATATCCTTGCAATTTAAAGTACCATTCTGGTAAATTATCATCATTTAAACTCTCGCTACTACTAATTACTTCAACATCAGCTTTTAATTTAATATCTAAACTTGAGGCTCCTAATAATATCTCATATTTACCTTGTAATACTTTCCAATCCTTTGACTTAACATCATAATAAGCAAATGACCTTTCATCTAATTCAAAATCAACTTCTTTTTCCTCACCTGGATTTAAAAATATCTTTTTAAATCCCTTTAACTCCTTAATAGGTCTATACACTAAGTTAGTTTTATCTGAAACATACAATTGAACAACTTCAGCGCCAAAAACTTTCCCTGTATTTTTCACACTACATTTTACAGTAAGTTTTTCTCCTTCATTAATCTTAGAATTTGAAACCTTAAGATTAGAGTATTCAAATGTTGTATAACTTAATCCAAAACCAAATGGGAATCTTACATTCTTATTAGCTTTTTCATAATATCTATATCCAACATAAATTCCTTCTCTATATTCAGCTTGCCTTGGATTAATTCCATAAATATGTGAACATTGATTATCCTCATATTTAATAGGATAAGTTTCTGCAAGTTTCCCACTTGGACATTCATTTCCTAATAATAATTCTATGCAAGCATCTCCAACTGCTTGTCCTGATAAATACATATTTAATATAGCCTTTGTTGAATCTATCCATGGCATTTCAACAGGAGAACCACCTAAAAGTATAACTACTACATTATTATTAACCTTATAAACTTCTTCTAATAACTTTACATGACTGTCAGGAATTCTCATATGCTGTCTATCATATCCTTCTGATTCATATTCAGATGGAAGTCCTATAACAACTACAGAAATATCAGAACTTTTAGCTAATTCAATAGCTTCATTCACATACTCAATATTTTCTTCCCCATTCATTTCATAACCTGGACAATATTTAAAATTAACTCTATTTTTATTAAATCCGTCTACTATACTAATAAGCTTGCTTGGATTAATATGAGATGATCCTGCCCCTTGATAACGAACATCATTGCCTAGTGCACCTATAAGAGCAATCTTTTTATCTTTATTAAACGGTAATATATTATTTTCATTTTTAAGTAGAACTGAACCTTCAATTGCTATTTTTTTAGCTAAATCATGATGTTCTTCTCTATTAAATTTAAAGTTTTCTCTTCTACCTAAAGTACATTGCTTAATTAATGATAATATTCTATCTACAGCTTCATTGACATAGTCTTCTGATAAACTTCCATCATTAACAGCATCAATAACCATTTTGTCAAACATTTTTGCGCTACTTGGCATTTCTAATTCGAGACCAGCCTTAAATGCTTCTATCTTATCATTCATTGCACCCCAATCTGTTACAACAACTCCATCAAATCCCCATTCATCTCTTAATATATCCCTCAATATATAATTGTTATCACTTAAATAAGTTCCATTTATTTTATTATAAGCACACATTACGGTCTTTGGTTTTCCTTCTTTTACTGCTATTTCAAATGGTGCTAGATAAATCTCTCTTAGTGTTCTTTCATCTATTATACTATCTGATGATAATCTTTCATTTTCTTGATTATTTCCAGCAAAATGTTTTAAACTAGTTCCAATACCTTGCCCTTCAACTCCTTTTATCCAAGCCGCCCCTAATTTTCCTGCAGCATATGGATCTTCACTAAAATATTCAAAATTTCTACCACAAAGTGGATTTCTTTTTATATTAACTCCTGGTCCTAAAACAACATCTACCTTATATTCTAATGCCTCTTCAGCTATTGCTCTTCCCATTTTTTCAAGAAGATCTACATTCCAAGTTGAACTTGAGCAACATGCTGTCGGAAAGCAAGTTGCTGGCACACTATCATTAATTCCTAAATGATCACCTGCACCCTCTTGTTTACGAAGTCCATGTGGTCCATCACTCATTGATATTTTCTCTATTCCATATTCATCCATTTCTTCTGTATTCCAAAAATCAGCTCCTGAACATAATTTAACTTTATCTTCTAGTGACATTTTATCTATTATATTCTTATTTTTTAAACTAGACATTGCTTTTCCCCTTTCTATCAGCTTCATTTGCAGCCTTTATAGCCATTTCATATAATCCAATTCCCTCTGCTGGCACATATGCCATAAGCTCTGAAATAGTTTGATCATATGCCATTTTAATCATTGGATTACTTGTTGATCCTGGAGCATATTTTTCTATTAAATCTACAGCTGCTTCATTTTCGAATAAAAATCCTAATGTACTTGCCATACTATATTTTTCAACTTCTAAATTTGTATCTGTTTCATATTCATAATGATAAATACCTGAACCAACTTCAAATGAATCTTTCTTTTCTGGAAGATTAATTATTGCTGTAGTATTAGCAGGTATTTCTATATCAACTATTATCTTTCCATCTTTACATATCCAACTACAAGACAATCTACCATATACAGTTTCTATTGCAGCCTTTGCATTAGTTATTCCCTTTATAAATTGTGGATATATTTTACTCTTTTTATATCCAGGCTCAATTATTTGTAATCCTGCTAATTTCTCATACATCCAATCACCAATTGAACCATATGCATAATGATTAAATGAATTCATTCCAGACTCATCAAAAGTCCCATCTTCTTTCATTGAATTCCAACGCTCCCACATAGTAGTTGCCCCTAACTTTACTGAATAAAGCCATGATGGATAATCTTCATTAAGAAGTAATATTCCTGCTAAATCATGTCTACCCATTTCAGATAATAAATGACATATATAAGGAGTTCCTACAAATCCGGTTGCTAAATGATTTTTGTGTGCTGATAAATTATTTATAAACGTATCTCTTATTCTATTTTTATATTCTGGTTTTGCAAGATCAAAATATAATGCAAGGATACAAGCTGTTTGTGTTTCACTTACTAATCTTCCTGTCTTGGTAATAAATTCTTCATTAAATGCTTCTTTTATTTTTTCATATAAACTTATATATTTTTTAAACTCTTCCTCTTTACCCAATAGCTTAGCTGTATCTGCTACAATTTTTGTTGAATGTGCAAAGAATGCAGTTGAAACTAAATAAACATCTGTTGCTCCTGTTCTATCAGTAACCTTAACCTCTTCCTTATCTAATCCAAGCCAATCTCCATATTGGAATCCTTTATTCCAAAGATGACTTTCTCCAGCCTTACTATCTATATATTCAACCCAATCTCTCATACTATCATATTGAGTTTCTAATATCTTTTTATCCCCAAATATTTTATACATATTCCATGGAATAATAGTTGCAGCATCTCCCCATGCAGCTGTTCCATCTTTTTCATCACCTAATATGTTCGGAACAATATCTGGAACTCCAAATTTAATAGTTTGTTCTGAAGCTAAATCCTTTAACCATTTACTAAAAAACAATGCTGTGTTCATATTAAATCCTGCTGTTTTACAGAAAACTTGAGCATCTCCAGTCCATCCTAAGCGTTCATCTCTTTGCGGACAATCAGTTGGAACATCTAAGAAATTTCCTCTTTGTCCCCACTGTATATTACTTTGTAGCTGATTTACCAATTCACTAGAACAAGAAAACTCCCCTGTTTCCTCCATATCAGTATGAAGAGCACAAGCTGTAAAATCGTCTAAGTTTAGATCTTCTCCCATTCCTTCTACACAAATATATCTAAATCCATGGAAAGTAAAATGTGGCATAAAAGTTTCTTCTCCACCCTTACATATAAAAGTATCCATTGCTTTAGCAGATCTAAGATTTTCTGTATAGAAATTACCATCCTTATCAAGAACTTCTGCATGTTTAACTACTATTTTCTGTCCTTCTTGTCCATTTATCTTTAATTCAACTATTCCCGCAATATTTTGTCCAAAATCTAAAACTATTTCATCTTTTGGTGTTTTAATTAACTTTTTAGGCTTTAACTTTTTTGTTACTCTTACATATTCACATTCTTGTGAAACTAATTTGTTATTATCATAACTGATAATTTCTACTGGTAATTTTCTCTCTTCTAAAATTGTAGAATCTATAATTTCTCCATTATAAATTTCACTATATCTAATCTTTCCAGTAGTACAGTCCCAAGTTTTATCCGTGTGTATAATTTCTTTACTACCATCTTCATACCAGACATGTATTTCTGCTAACGCTGCAACTCTATCTCCATAGTGATTAGATTGATACATAAATCCAAATCTTCCCTTATACCATCCATCAGCTACAGTAATCTTTATCTCATTTTCCTTATTAATTTTTTCTGTTACATCATATGTTTGATATTGCAATCTCTTTTTATAATTTGTCCATCCTGGGGTAAAGAATGCTTCTCCAACTTTTTCTCCATTTAATTCAATTTCATAAAGTCCAAGTGCAGTTGCATAAATACGTGCTCTTAAAACTTTTTTATCAGCTTTGAATTTCTTCTCGAAAACTGGGCATGCTTCTACTTCACCTAATGTATGAGTTATCCATTCTCCTTTAAAATTATTTCCATTAAGTAATCCACTTTCAAAATTACCTTTTATCTCCGATTTATTTCCTTTATTGTCCCAAACTGTTATATTAACCATATAAATAGTGCTAGGCTCTATATTCTTACCTTCATATTTAATTAATATTGATTTATCGCTTTCAACTTTATTAGTATTCCATACTAACTCTGAATTTTTATATACTTTAATTTCATATGCATCTTGCACAACATCTTTTTCATTAGATTCTATTTTCCATGAAAACCTAGGATTAACTTCATCTAATCCAATTGGATTTTTTCTATACTCTATCTTTAAATCTCTTATTTTCATTTTTCCATCCCCTTGCTATATATGTTAGTGTAAATTTTTCTACACTACTTCTCTTTTTAAATCTTTATATATCAAGG
>ERZ791879.431-NODE-431-length-34244-cov-8.522887_pt1 | contig 34244 bp, 29 predicted proteins | sample MGYA00510162_ERZ791879 | MGnify/ENA primary metagenome ERZ791879 (study PRJEB30046, sample SAMN00792113) | human gut metagenome | study: EMG produced TPA metagenomics assembly of the A metagenome-wide association study of gut microbiota in type 2... | reverse complement strand
ACTCTAATAATTTTCTATATAATATATTATAAATAGTTTAATATATTATTTTCAATAACTTTTTATTTCTTTATAATTTTAAAAATTCATTCATCAATAAACTTGGTTATCTCCTTATTGAACTTATCCCTTTCATCATAAAAGGTAGCATGTCCACTATTAAAAAATTTCACTAATTTACTGTTCTTTATTAGTTTTTTCTGCTCTTCTGCTAAAGGAAATAAACAAACTTTATCATGAATACCATGTATAATTAAAGTTTCAACCTTTATTTTTTTCATATCATCAAATAAAGATTCTTCATCTAACCAGGTTTGAGCAATTTTTGCTGTTGACCATCCAGCAGCTTGTAATCCTAGTTGGAAAAACCATTCCATAAAAGGCTTACTAACCTTTTTGTAAAAAAACATATCTCCAAAATTCCTTAACATCTTAGGCCTATCACTATATGTTCCCTCTATTATTTCTTCAACAGTCTCTCTACTTATTCCATATGGAAAATATGAACGCTTAATAAGACTTGGAGCAGCTGCTCCACAAAGAATTAGCTTATCCACTCCTTTGCCCTTATGTCTTGCCATATATCTTATAGCTATAGCACCTCCAGTAGAATGTCCTAATAATACAAAATTATCTAAACATAATGCATCCACTACTGCCTTTACATCATCACTTAATGTATCATAATCATATCCACATACTGGCCTATCCGAACTTCCAAAGCCTCTTTGATCTATTCCAATACATCTATATCCTTTATCAACTAAATAATCATATTGATATTCAAATAAATCATGGCTTCCTGGCCATCCATGTAAAAAAACAATAGTCTTATCTGCTTTCTCATTAAGATCTTCTACATATATTTTTACATTTGAGTCGCCCTTAATATAATATCCCATTATTTTACTCCATTAAATTAAATATTTATTATAGATTATTCTAAAAAATATTATTTATCTTTTCACTCATTTAATAATCGTATATAACGATTAGCTTCTCTTAATACATGGTCCGCAAGTAATGGTAGTATTATAGATTTTATCTTACAGTCAACTATCCCCTTTGTACCAACTTGCTTAAAATCTCTTAACTTAATAGTTTCAATTAATGTATCACTTGTAACACTAGGCATTGTGATCTCAGTAGCATTATTAGCCTTTTGAATTAATTCACTAAATTCATTTACAAATTTATTTGAAGTACTTATTAATTCATCTTCACTAGGATCAAGCAATCCTCTAATAAATAAAGAATGCTCCATCATAATTCGATCCCAAAACAGCTCAGTTTTCCTAATATTTTCTTTATTTATATCTTTATTTAATTCAAGCTCCTTTATATATGAGCGATATAATTTCCCCTCCCTTATTATATGTTCTATAAGTAATGGGTAATTCACAGTAAATAATTTACAACATAACATACCATCTAAAATTCCCATTTTAAAATCTATTAGGCAGTCTAATAATTTTATAGCTCTAGCATTTAAATTCTTTATATTATTTACCATCTTGCTATCAATACCGTTGATAGTTTTACAATCTAAAGTTTCTTCCATTCGTGTTATTTTATGATTAATATCTATTCCTGTATAGTATTTTGTCTTCTTCTCTGCTTCTAATGTATACTCTGTAAAAATTTCTCCAGAATCTATTACTGATTCTCTGATCCTTCCATTACTCAATTTAACTGCATCTAATAAAAGCTTTTCAAAACTTACTTTATAATGTTCTGCCTCTTTAGAGAGTTTTGTATTTTTCGGTGTAAATCCCGCTTCTAAAAATAATGAATGCTCCTTCATAATTCGTCCGAAAAAAAGGTGTAATTCTAAAGATAAAGTAATATATTCTTCTTTACTTATCATAGTTTCCTCCATTTAATTTTTCTATATTATACTCCTTTTTAAAGAATTATGTTCTTACTTTATATGAATTTATACTTCTATAATAATTACTATTTAAATTCAATTAAAAACTATAAAAATATAGCTATAAGACTATAAAATCATTTTTATAAATATATTTACATATTATTAGAACTGTTGGAACATTTTTTATACTATTTCATATATATATATACTATAAACGAAAGTTTAAATAAGTAATTAACAAAGGGAGAATTAATTATGGAAAATAACGTTAAAATATTAAATGATTCATGTATGGATTTAATTGCTGTTGATACTGCTTCAGCTACTCGTCCACCAGTTAAACCTAATAATACTGTTGATTTTTGCTGTGCTGCAAATTTACCAAATAACTTTAAACTTGCTGCAATGCCTAAACCTACAATTTTATATGATTTAGATAATTTATTTTGTAAGATTGAACCTAAATGCTCTGAAGGTCCAAGTTGTTGTAAAAGATTTGATATAAGAATTGTAGGTTCTATTCCATTTATCGTAAATGCAATTGTTGCCAAGGAGAAAGATCAATGCAGTACTGCTGCAGAAGATTGTCCTATAAAGATATCTTGCACATGTGTAGTGCCTGTAGACAAGGTTGTTTGTAATGTATGTAGCTATGAAGCTGCTATTGAAGCTTGTGCATTTTTAGAGTTAAAATTAAAAAGCTGTAGTTGTGTAACTGTAGAGAATTTAATGGCTAACAGATGTGAAACTCAATGTAAACCTAACTGCGCAGTAGTTTTTACAGGTAAGTTTAAACTTCCAAACTGTGATAAACCTAAAAGTGTAAATTGTTATTAAGTTTAAAGTAAAATTTTCATAAAATAAATTTGATTATTTTGTGATTTATAGATTTTAAAAGAGGAGTTGTATCAGATTTAATATTAACTCTAATACAACTCTTTCTCTCAATTCCCAATATCTTACACATATATTTTAAAAATTTATTTCTGATTATATAAAATTATAATAGAAATTAAAACATTACTTATGTAATTATTCTAAAATAATTATTCTCTCAACAAATCTAATGTACTGCAATCAACACTACCCTCACCTTTAACTATTTCTGTATAATCTAAAATTTTAACATCATACCCTAATCTCTTTAACTTATTACCTATACTTATATTACTTGTAACCAATTTTTTATCTCCTAAATAAACAATATTAGTAGCAAAATTATCAGCTTCTTCTTTAGTTACATCTATTATATTTTTTATATATTTTTCAACAACTTCTCTATCATAAACATATGGAGATACTAAAGCAGATTCTTTCCCTATTAAACTAAAAACACAATCTAAATGTAACATACTATTATCAAAATTAATTGATATAACTTCTTTTTTTATTCCCTTAAAAATTAATACTTTTTTCAATTCTTCAATAGCATTTAAATTTGTTCTACTACTTACTCCTACAAAAATAATTTTATCTCCAACAACTACATCTCCACCTTCTATATTATTTTGCATAATGTAATAATCAAGCTTTTCTTCTAAAGCTAGTTTTTTTATAGGCTCAATCTCCACTTTCCTTTCCTTTAATGACATTTTACTTATAAATAAAACATTTTCTATTACAAAGGCTACATCTTTTATATACACTTGTTTTGAAGATTTGGTAATATCGATAAATATAACTTTTACATTATTTTCAATTAAATAATTTATGTATTTATTATATTGATTAAGTGCTAAATTATAATCTACTTTATTATAATATTTATTTGATTTATTAGTTATTCTATAATTAGCTGGATAACATAGTAAACAAGATTTTAATTTATCACATCCATTATTTATATGTATTTTCATTCATCATGCTCCTTTTATATATTTATATTTTAGTTTTTCTTATATCATATAAAAAATGTATTCTTAAAATTAAAAAATAACTACCCACCTTGTTAATATACTTCCTACCAATCTCTTGATAATATACCTACTTATTATGTAATATTGTATTTTTCTTTTTATGTAATATTGTATTTTTCTTTTATCACAAGTAGAAAATGCTTTACATATATTATCTTATAAAAACATTTTAGGAGGGAAAACTATGTTATATGATAATGACTGTTCTAAAACTAAAGTAGATCCATCTAATGCTGCCAGTATTACAAAATTTGCAGATGAACTTCCAATTCCAGTAACAGCTAAGCCTATTAATAATTGCGGCTGTGATAATCTAAATTGTAAAAATAAATCAAATCATTATAAAATAACAATGAAAGAAAGCTATCACAAATTTCATTCTGATTTCCCTGAGACTTATATTTGGGGATACAATGGATTATATCCAGGTCCAACTATTGAAGCTTTCAAAGATATTCCTGTATATGTTGAATGGGCTAACAATCTTCCTGACAAGCACTTTTTACCTTTTGATACTACTCTTCACGGAACCCAAGATGATCCTGAAGTAAGAACAGTAGTTCATCTTCATGGTGCAAAAGTTGCATGGGAAAGTGATGGTCATCCAGAAGCATGGTATACTGCTGATTACAAAATAACTGGTTCTAAATTTACAAGAAAAATATATGAATATACTAATCATCAGCCTGGATTAACTATGTGGTACCATGACCATGCTATGGGAGTAACAAGATTAAATGTTTACGCTGGACTGGCTGGATTTTATATACTAAGAGATTCCTTAGAAGAAAGATTAAATTTGCCAAAGGGTGATTATGAAATTCCACTATTAATACAAGATAAATCTTTCAATAGTGATGGTTCTTTATTTTATCCTGATTCTTCACCTTTTGTAGATTTCACCCCTTCTATTCCTCTAGCATTTTTAGGGAATACCATTGTAGTTAACGGAAAAGTCTGGCCTTATCTTGAAGTTGAACCACGTAAATATAGATTTAGAATTTTAAATGGTTCTAATAGACGAGTATATAACTTTAGCTTTGATAATAATGCAGAATTTTCTCAAATAGGCACTGATGGTGGTTTTATTGAAGCTCCTGTAACTTTAAGTTCCTTTGTTCTTGATCCTGCTGAAAGAATAGATGTAATTGTAGACTTTTCTAAGTATGAAGGTTCTACTTTTAACTTAGTAAATACAAACGTCGATGCAGATTCCAATACTGGAGTTATTATGCAATTTAGAGTTACTAAAGCTTTAAAATGTGAAGATACAAGCACTATTCCAAAAACTCTTCGTCATGTTCCAGAATTAGATGAATCAGCAGCTAAAATTGAAAGATTTATACCTTTAATCCCTGCTTTAGACCACTTCGGAAGACCAATGCTTATGATAGATAATAAAATGTGGTCTGACCCAGTTTCTGAAAAGCCTGAACTTGATACTATTGAAGTTTGGAATATAATCAACACTTTTAGCGATCTAAATATTGATCATCCTATACACCTTCACCTAATTCAATTTAAATTAATAAGCAGAACACCTTTTGATGTAGATATTTATAATAAGACTGGTATAATTGTACCAACTGGAGATATTGAAGAACCCAAAGATTATGAAAGGGGATTTAAAGATACAGTTAATGCTGAAGCTGGAAAAGTAACAAAATTTATTGTTCATTTTACTGGTTTCCCTGGTGAATATGTATGGCACTGCCACTTTCTTGAACATGAAGATCATGATATGATGAGACCTATGAAAGTTGTAGATAACTCCTTTATTGCTAAATAATTTGAAATGTAATATAAATCAGGACCACCCGTCAAACGGGTGGTTTGCTCTACGTCTATAAAGCTCTGTTGCTGGCTGTGCTACTCGCACGTCAAACGGTTTGCTAACTCATTTGTTCATAAGCTAAATCTTCTTGAATTTGATTTTTTATATTTTATCTAAATTCTCCTGAAACAAATCTACCTTTAAATAAAATAACTCTCTCAGGACAAACTCTTGCTACTAAATGAGCAGATGATTCTGCTTTTACAAATAATATATTTGCTTTATCTCCAACCTTTGGCCACACTTGCTTACCTTCTTTGTCAAGTGGAGTTATACCATTTGTCACTAATCCTAAAGCTTCTGATAGTGACACTTCATCACACATAGAAAATATTTCTGCTGCACGACTTACACGTTGAATTAAATCACCTGTACCAAAAGGACTCCAGTGATCATTTATATTATCATTTACAACATTTACACGTATGTCATGGCTTTGTAATATTGGAATAGACAATGCTTTTGTATCAATTGGAGCAGTTGTATTAATAGTAATCTTTGCTTCCTTTAACCTTTTAGCAATAGTATCTAATTCATTATTAGAAATATCTCCTAATGCTAGTCCATGACTGATCTGCACTTTTCCTTGTAAATTTGAACTTACTGTATAATCAATTATACGATTAATTTCATAAATACCTAAAGTACCTCTATCATGTAAATGAATATCTATTTCTTTGTTATATTTTTTAGCTAAATCAAAAGTAGTTTTTAAAGATTTTTCAATATCATAATCAATGGTTGCTGGATCTAAAGCTCCTATAACTGTAACCTTATCATCTTTTAATGCTTTCGTTAATAAGCCTTTATATTCAGTAGTAAGTGTTCCATGCTGTGGGAAAACCACAATTTCATAATCTAACTTATGTTTATTATTTTCTAGAACTTCTTTGATGATATTAAGATTATCTAACTCAATAGTAGGATCAACATTTACATGAACACGTAAAAAAGTTGCTCCATTACTTGTAATTAAATCAATTAAAGCCTGTGCCTTTTTTGGTGTTTCTAATAAAAAATCTTTTAAAAATCCTTGCTCTTCTACAATTCTTTCAGCTACATTATTCATAGGGACAACCGCTTTCCACTTTCCACCATAGTGCCCTTTGTCTAAATGAATATGATTATCTACCAAAGATGGCACTGCTAAATATCCTTTTGCATCTATAATCTCTTCAGCATTTTCTGGAACATCATCTGCAATTTCTTTTATAATTCCATCTTCTATACATAAAGAAACCTTCTTTGTTTTTGTTATAATATCATTTTTAGAAATCTCTTCTCTACCTACTTCAAATAATACATTTTTTATCCAACTCATTTGTATCTGCCCCTTTTTATTTTATTATTATCAAACTAATTTTATATAGTTTAGATTTGCTTTAATTATAAAACACTAATACTAGCTTACCATAATTATACAAAACATAATATAGCTATAGAATTAATTATATATTTGTATTTAATTTATTAAATACAATCTTCTGTATTAAATCACATCAATATTTTCTGATAGCTACCTTTATCATTTTCTTATTTATACTAAAAAAAGAGTTAGTATAATAACTAACTCTTTTAAAATTTCACTATACAACTTTTGTTGTCCCATCAACACAACATAATGCATACGAATTTTTAATATTTATTCTTTTACATTTTCCATACTGGAACTAATACCTTTTTTGAATGAACTTCTATTGATACAAGCTTATCCATTAATTCCACTCTTGTTAATTCATCATGGCTTACCAGTAGTTCTTTTTCTAACAAGTAAATCTTATGCTTAATCTTATTTTTCTCAGCTTCCCTATTGATAAGTAACTCATCTAATGAACTATTATCAGCTTCTAATTTAGATATTTCCTCTTCTATGGTACTAATCTTCTTTTCAACTAACTTCTTTGTGCTTTCAGTAGCATTAGATAAAAACTTATCCAGTAATTGATCTATTGTTTCCTGTCTAATATTAATTGCTAAATTATTATCATCTATCTTAGACAACACTTCCTGATCTGTTGCATTAGTAATTCTACTAAGTTCATCTTTTAATTGTTGAATCTTAATCTTATTCCTAAGTTCAATATTATCATAGTAATGTACTCTCAACTCTTCCAGATAATTTTCAACTTGCTTCAATGATAGATTTTCTGCATTACATACTGCCTTTCCTTTATTCTTTTTAGTAGCACATATGTAATATGGATTAGTATTAACAGCGCTTCCTAAAGACTTACTATGACATATGTAATAAGACTTACCACACTTAGCACATATTATTTTTCCTTGAGTATCTCTCTTAGAAATATTCTTACCCTTGTTGCCATGTAATAATCTTTCATTTATTACCTTATGAGCTTTTTTAAAAGTCTCTTCTGAAATTATAGGTTCAATTCTATCATTCTTTTGAACTATCCACTCTTCCTTCTTAGTTCTTTTATACGTATGATCCTCAGTAAATAATCCAACTGACTGCCATTGTCCCCTAACATTAAAGCCACAATACTTTTTATTATGAAGCATATTTTTAATAGTTGATGCTGAAAATGACTTTCCCTTTCTATTTAATACATTCATTTCAGTAAGCTTACTACTAATAATTCTATATCCATTACCTTCAATACATAGCTTAAACATTAATCTAACTACTTCAGCTTCCTTTTCTATAGCTATCAATGAATTAGTCTCTCTATTAAACTCATATCCATATAGTTCATTATTTCTTATCTTATTAGCTTTAGCTGATGCTTCATTTCCCCACTTAGTACGTTCAGAAATATTTCTACTTTCTTCTTCTGATAATGTTAATAATAGTTTTAGTAGTAGTGAATCCTCAGAACTTGCTGTATCTTTATTTATATCTTGAAAGAATATGCTCACTCCCTTTTGTTCTAGCAATCTCCATATAGTAACTGCTTCTGTATTCCTTGCAAATCTAGTTATCGATTTAGTTACTATCTTATCAAATTTAGATTCTCTATATTCATCTAGCTCAAAAACAAACTTTGTCTTAGTTGTGTAAACTTTCTTTAATCCACAAGCTACTAACATTTCTTGAAATCCCTTTCTTCTTCTAATGTTGGTACCAGTTTGTCCTTCATCATAAAAAATTGTAACTTCATCATTAGGATATAATGACTTAAGATATTCCTTTTGATGTTTTAAACTTGACTTTTGCTCCTCTTTATCAGTACTAACTCTGCAATAAACTGCAATTTTCATTTATTTCACCTCATATGCATAATGTTACGTTGATGAGACATAAAAGGTTAATCTGATTATATCAAAATAAGAGTACAAATTCATGCACTCTTTGTAATCTCCTTAATAATTTTAATTTCTTCTATTGCCTTTAATAGCATTTGCCTCTGATAATTATTCATATCATACTTAAGCATAGAACATATCCTATCCATAAGTGCATCATCATTTTTCTCTTCTGCTACAATCATATTATAACTATATAGCTTTCCATCTATTACTTTTACATCTATCATAACTTTTACACCTCATCAATTCTTTTTCACCTTACTATATGAAGAGGTTATTCCAAATGTAAAAGAAACTAAGATAAAAATCTAATTTTATTTTAAAGTTTATTTTCAAGATTTTTTTCTCAAATATTTTTAAAGCTAATTAATTTGATTTTTAAAAAATATTTTTTGCAATAGTTGTAGTGTACCCGTAATACTACTTAATAAAAAAAATGGATATCTCAGTTAAAAATCATTAATCAAATACTCTGTTGCAATTCTTAAAATAGTCTATTTTAAGGCTTATAGTATATGTTTTTCTATTAATCTTTCTCTATTTAGTCGATTTTTAATCATCAATAAAATAATCTACTAACCAGTTCCAATCACCTATGAAATTTGAATTACTAATTGTATCTACTAACATCGGATCTCCAAAGGTTAATTTTTTATATTCCTTTCTTACTGCATTAGCATTTATCCTTAATCCATACTCCTTCAACCTATTTAAAATTAGCTCCTTTAATTGCCTTTTTATAGTATCCACATTACTGCTACCTATTTCCTTAGATATTTCATGGTTTATTTTTTTTATGAAATATCCACTATAATAATATTCTACATACTCATATCCTAGTTTACTTAGATTATCTTTAACAATTTGCTTAAACTTCTTATTAAGTTTTTTCACGTTAAGAAACCCTTTGTTTTTACATTCCAGTGATCTTAAAGCATCATTCTCAACTGTTTTAATCAACATGGCTTCTTCTTTAGATGCCATTTTATATCCACTTTTACTAGAAAATATAATAATCCCTTCTTCTGCTTCAATTACCCCATTGGTTATCATGGATTTCATTGCTCTTTTTATTATTCTATTAATTTCTCCTTTTGAATTGAAAAGAAAAATAGACACTAAATACTCCTCAATATAATTTTCAAATGCTAACTTTGAGTAAAATTCATTATCCTTATTGAAATTTTCATTATAAATACCTAACATTTGTCCAATAGCATTAATACTAAGATAGTTCTTCTTCCTATTTTTCATCAATTCATGCATTAATATAGATTCAATTGGCCTAATGTATTTACTTCTAGAAGTTCTTCCATCGATACGTTTTTTTCTTTGCTTATAAATCTTCTTAATAAGTATTTTATTAGTCCCGTTTATCTTTTCCCAACTACATATCTCACTTAAACTCTTTTCATACTTTCTTTTACTACAAGTAGATAGAGTTACATCTTTATCTATCCACTCCATAAATACACATAGTTCTTTAAAGTTTTTAAATACCTTTCCTTCTTCTAACATTATTTTTCTCTCCTCCTATATTTAACTTTTTAAACTAAACTCTTTTCACTAAACTATATGTATCAATTTTTCAAAATGTAAAAAGCCTTGGCTATTTTTAATAACCAAGACTTTTACTTTATTTTTTATTCAATAATCTCTTTTAATAACTCTAAAGCACTTTCATCATCTTCACAGTTTGTTCCAAGTTGACCTCTAAATGCTTTTGCTAATATTGATTTCTTTATTAATTCTATTTGTTCTTCTAATTGTGTTAATTCTTCTATTTTTGATTCTTCCTCAAATATTTTATCTAATATTCTTACTATTTCTATTTGTTCTTCAATTGGAGGTATTGGGATCGGTAATTTTTTTATGATGTCCAAATTCAATATTTCCATTGTACCACCATGTGATTTTTCTGACATTATATATTTTGCAATTGGCGATTCAAAATACATTTTTATATATTCAGCTGAGATTTTTTTATTTACAGATATCTTTAATAATCTTGGATTAATAATCCCCTTTTCATATTCCTTAGGCATTATTAATGTCTTTCCAATTGTACCAACTAAACTTATAAGTAAATCTCCCTCTCGTACTTCACAAGATTTTAATTCATTAAATTTCTCTTCATTAATATAATAATCACCATAACTAATATTTCCACTAATAACTTGTTCCTGTCCATATATCTTGTATCCTTTTTCAACATACATGCTCTTTTTTAAACTTGAACCAAATGGGCCTGCCTTTAACGCATTATCAACTGGCTCTATTATTTCTTGAAAATATGAAACTCTCCATGTTAATGGAATCTCTTTAAACAAATACTCAAATTCAGATTTTTGGATATCAAAATTCAATTTTCTTGGCTTTTTATTGCCTACTAGTTTAGCAGTTATACACTCCTCTTTATACCACTGCTCCAATTCATTTCTTATATCTTTTATTAAATCATATGCATTACTTTTAAAATTATTTCTACTTCTATAATTTCGAGTTAATTTCCCCACAAAAGCATCTCTTAATATTATTTTTTTCCTATTTTCAAAATCATCTCTAGCTTCTTCTATTAATTCTTTAGCCTTATCTAACTTTTCAAAAAGACTTTCTATCTTATCAACAATTCTTTGTTGCTCTTTTAATGGTGGAATAGGCATTGGAACATCTGATAAATTTTTCTGATTTAAACTCACCTGATTTACTGCTCTATTTACTCTATCTACTACAAACTTTTTGTAATCATACCCTCTAGTATAAAGTTGAAAATATTTAGGTAGAATCATTCTTTTATTAACTCTTATTCTAAGTAAGTTCATACCATGTACTAAAGGTAATAATGAATTATCTATAAGTGCAGTTTTTCCAACATGCTCTAAACTATTGATATGGCTTAACGCTATATCCCCATCAATATAATAATCTTGCTCTTTGATTTTTTCTGTTTCAATTATAGTACCCAGTCTATTTAAATCTATTCCATTATTCTGTAATGATTCTATCCTAGTTACCTTTATTCCTATTTCATCTTTATTTTGTTTTATTGTAGTACCATTCTTAATTTCAAGTGATATACTACCAACATTGCTCCATATCCAATTGTCGGGCACTTCATAAGGAGCATCCTTAACAATAGCTTCTTCTAACTTTTCTTCAAATGTCATTTTCTTCTTAGCCATTATTATTCCTCACTTTCAAGAGCTCTTAATTCTTTAATTACGCTCATAAGTAAGTCTGTTGCTTCTTCTAGCTTTGCTACTGCCTCTTCTGCACTTTCTATTGGATCTGGTAGATCTTCATAATCTAGTATTGAATCATCTTTTATAAGTCCTAGATCTAAATTATCATTCTTTTCTCTAATTTGCTCTCTAGTGAACTTATTCCATCTTTCATCTTCTACTTTTTCTCTATCTTCAGCAGTATAAGCCTTAACAAATTCATCAAAATGAGATTCTTTTAATGGATTTGTTTTACCAAAGTTAGGCATATTAGTTCTTAAATCATAGAACCATACATCTTTAGTATTATCCTTATCCTCAGTACCTCTAGTAAAGAATAATACATTTGTCTTAACTCCTTGAGCATAGAAAATACCTGTTGGAAGTCTAAGTATTGTATGAAGATTACACTTATCCATTAAGTCTTCTCTTATTTTAGTTCCATCACCTTCTTGGAATAAAACATTATCAGGTAATACTACTGCTGCTCTTGCTTTTCCATCTGCTTTTAAACTTCTATAAATATGTTGTAAGAAGTTTAATTGTTTATTTGAAGTCATAAATGTTAAGTCATCTCTAGTAGCTCTTTCGCCACCTTTCTTAGTTCCAAATGGAGGGTTAGAAAGTACTACATCCAAGTCTTTCATTTGCTTTCCTACATTAGTTAATGTATCTCCTAATATTATATTTCCTTCAATATCATGAAGCATTGCATTCATAAGGGCTAATCTATGAGTTTCATGAACTAACTCACAGCCTGAGAAAGCTTCTGTTCTTTGGAATTCAGCTAAATCTGTATCTAAATCAAAATAATTATCAGTCTTTTCCTTTAAGTAATGGTCTGCTGCAATCATAAATCCAAAGGTTCCTGCTGCAGGGTCATTACACTTTTCACCTGGTTTTGGATCTGCAAGCTTAACCATAACATCTATAAGAACTCTAGGAGTAAAGTATTGTCCTGCTCCTGATTTCTTTTCTGATGCATTCTTTTCTAATAATCCTTCATATAGGTTTCCTAGTCCTTCTTCCTTTGCAGAATACCAGTCTAATCCATCTATTGTTGTTATTATTTTTTCTAAGTTCTTTGGTTCTTCTATGTTAGTAGCTGAACCTTGATATATTTGTTGTACTATTCCTGTTGTTTCTTCACCTAAATGATTTAATAAACTCTTGTAGAAAGTCTTAAGCTCTATCCCACTTTTTGATTTTAAATCATCCCATCTATATCCTTCTGGTAATTTACTTTCTGATCCAGTTTCTTTTGCCATCTTTAAGAATAGGATATAAGTTAATTCAGTAACATATTGATGATAAGTTATGCCATCATCTCTTAGCACATTACAAAGATTCCAAAGTTTACTTACTATTTCTTGTGTATTCATTATTAGCTAATCTCCTTGCTCTCAAACATATATGTTTTTAATTTTGTTAATATTTCTTCTAGATTTCCATTAAACAGCTTTTCATTTAATCTGTCAAATCCACCACTTTGAGCTTTAAATGCCCCTGTATCTAATGTTTCTTTATCTATAACTACTTCCTTTAGCATAACCTTTTCTATTCTATTAATCCAATTTTCTTGATGCTTAGTTAAGTAGTACTCTCTTTTAATTCTTGCAACAGCTCTTTTAACTCTCTCTTCATTAGATTCTAATGGACTTCCTAAAGCTTGTTGTCTAATAAATGCAATTATATCTGCAACTATTTCTTCATGCTTTAAGTCTTTCCAAGCTGTCTTAAGATATTCTTCGTTAAATCCATTACTATCTAATATTGCTCTTAATTGTCTTAAACTTTCCTTAGTTAAATCTTGAGGTCTTGTACAAACAATTTCTAATGCTTGAACTGTATTTTTATTTTCTTCAATGTAATTTTTAAACTCTTGAATATAATCTTCTGGCTTCTTGCCCTTACCATATCCTCTAGTATGTGATACAAGTTTATCTTGTGTATCTGATATAATTATTACCTCATCACTACTATACTTTTCATCAAGATATTCAATAAGTGCATTATTATTTATGATTTCCTTAACAGCACTCTCTGTATCGCTCTCTCTTAATTTTTTAATAAATTCTTCAGGTGTTTTATCGTTACAAAGGCTCTTAAATATTAACTTTTCATTTTCATCTATTAACTTCTTCTTTCTTTGAAGTTTTGCAATAACTTTCTTAACTGTAGCTTCTTTTTCCTCTTCACTATCAGCTCTTTCTAAAGTTTCCTTTAATATTTTAAAGCTATCTCCTTTACTTGCAGCAACTGGCTTCATATTAGTCATATCTTGTAGTGCTTCATAAAGTCTTACACAGTCAAATATCTCAAAGTGATTTTTATTTATCTCATCACAAAGACGAGTTGCTCTTCCTAACATTTGCTCATAAAGTATTCTTGATTTTACTCTTCTTAAGAATACTATTTTATCAATCTTAGGAACATCTATACCTGTAGATAACAAATCTACTGTAACAGCTACATTAGGATATCTTTCATTCTTAAATCTTTTAATTGCTAAGTCTGGATCTTTAATTGAACCTGTTATTTTAAGAATAGAATCATCATCTACTCCACCTATAGTATCTCTAAATATTTCTTTTAATAATCTCACTATCATATCAGCATGAGCATCACTAGCTGCAAATATTAATGTTTTTCCTTCATCATTTTCTGGATCAATATACTTCGCTACCTCTTCTAATGCTACTCTTGTATGAGATTCTATGATAACTTTCTTATTAAACTGATCTACTTCAAAATTAACATCATCTTCAAGTTCAGCACCATTAATAAGTTCTCCTGTAAACTTATTGTATTTAGCTACTTTATCACCTTTATTATAGTGAATTCCATCCCTAGTAAGTTCAGTTTCTATCAAATGTGGTGGTTCATGGTCTACAAGATATCCATCAATAACAGCATCTCTATAGCTATAGTTATAAACTTGCTCACCAAATATCATAGTAGTATGAAGTGCAGGAGTTGCTGTTAATGCAACCTTAAATGCATCAAAGTATTCTATTACCTTCTTGTATTTACTTAAAAAATCTCTATTATCTCTCCATTCCACTTCACTATCAGTCATTTCTCTATCTAATGTGTAACCCCTATGTGCTTCATCTATTATTACACAATCATAATCTCCAACTGATGGCACATTAGTTTCATCTTCATTATACATTATTCTCTTAACCATAGCTTGTACAGTTGCTATGTGAATTTTAGTTTCTTTATCTATTAACTTTTCATCTAATCCATTTATGTTGTAGATTTGATTTAATGTTTTTAAGTCTTCTATCTTAACTTCCTTAAATGTATCCATTGCTTGATCACCTAAAGAAGTTCTATCAACTAAGAAGAGGATTCTTCTGTATCTCTTAGTCTTAAGTAATCTATAAATTAAACCCAATACTGTTCTTGTCTTACCTGTACCTGTTGCCATAGTTATTAATGCAGATTTCTTACCATCAATAATAGCTTTTTCTACTGCCTTTATTGCATCAACTTGATAATATCTAAGTCCAATACTATTTTCACTTTGTAAAAATTCAAAACTCATCTCATCCAATGACTTATTGGCACTCACAATATCTTCATTAATCATAGATTCAAGTTTTTCTGGTGAATACCATCCTTGAAGTACTTTTTCATTGTTTTTAGAATTTCTACAATCTAAGAAATGAACACCACTTTTATCTTCAATTTCCTTTATGTACTTTCTACCATTAGAAGTAAATAAAAATGGCACCTTATATCCATTCCATTCAGAAACAACATAATCACTATGTTCTTCTTTAACTCCTTTAGCATAAGTCTTAGATTCAACCATAGTACCTGCAACATCTTTTGAATACTTCTTAGCTTCTATGAATCCAACAAGCTTTTCCCCAATAAATAAAGCATAATCTACTGCTCCATTTCCCTTTTCTTCAGAATATGTTGGCCATTCAGCTATAGCTATATTTCTTCCTTTAGTAGGTCTTGTCCCCTTTGAATATCTAAGATTAATTGTATCAGCTTCCCATCCTGCAGATTGAAGTTGAGCATCTATTATTCTTCTAGTTTCTGCTTCACTTAAATTAATATTTTTACTAGCCTTCTTACCTTGAATTTTACGCTCTTCTAATTGCTTCTTGTCCTTTTGTTCTGCTTTTATCTTTTCAAGCTCTGCTTCTAAAGCTTTTAATTTTTCATCATATTCTTTAGATATATCATTAATATTTTCACCATATTCATTTTCTGATGGCATAACAAAGCCTTGTGGCTCAAAATTCCAATCACCATAAGTCTGCATAAACCAAATAGCTAATTTATATGTTAACTCTAATTGTATCTTTGCTTTTTCTATGTCTTCATATCCACTATGAGCTGCACTATTTCTTTTAACTCTTAACATATGAAGAATACTATCTATATCATCTGGAATTAAATCTTCTTTTTTAAGTAGCTTAATTCTGTTGTTATGATTATTGTCATGAGCTATTAGTGTCTCATCAACCTCTTCCATTGATACCATGTACTTAACAAGTATTTCTCCAAACATCCCACACTTAATAAATGTAGTGTTTGAATCTATATAAAGGTTTCTTTCTGCTAATCGCCCTAAATTTTCAAGTATTGGCCATCTTTCTTTTAAAAAAATAAAGTTACCCATGTATTTTCAACTCCCCACAGCTTACTATATTCATCTACTAAAATTATACTTTAGTTTATTAATTCTGTATATTAAAAATACACCCATTATTCATGGATGTATTTTTAGCATGTCCAACATCGTTAAAACTCTCTTGGCAATATGGCTTTCCAGCTTCTCTTTACCCCATCTTTCCCTATGTAAGGAAATTTATCTTTCCATATCATAGGTAAGCTGTTGTTTGGTACACAATGAGTAAAAGCTAACAATAACCCCTTATTATAATCATTATTAGAGTTAGCACTCAATAGCTTATTAATTTCCTTAATTGTATCTTTCTCTTTTTCACTAAACACTTCACATTCTTCACTCAAATGTTCGTAATCATTTTTTTCTAACAATACACTACTAATAACTTTGAAATTAGTTTCTTTTTCAACTCGTTGGAGACCAGCTTCAGTACTACATAAACATACTAAATAACAATCATAACTCGGCTTAATCATTAAGTTTAATTTTTTATTAATATAATCTACTGACTGACTCCCTGTTCCTATAAGATCATCTAAGAAAACTATTGTACTTCCTTTGGGTAAATCGGTTGTTTCCCATGTCCTTATAATCTTGCTTTTAATATTTCTAGGCATCGCATGATAGAATTGATATAATACAAAATCTCCACTCTTTCCTGCATTTCCAAAGCTTGTTATGTATAAATTTTTACGTTTAAAAAGTGCTTGATTATCATCAACTACTTTTCTTAACATATTCCTTATACTATTAGCATCATATATCACAATATTTTCTAATATTTTTTTTGTTAATCTCCAACCAATACCAAGATTATTTTTCCATTCTATAATCGAACCCTTCCTGTAACCATCATAAATACTTAGTTTTTCTTCAATTTTTTTAAGCCCAAACACTTTATATATAATCTTACTTACTATCTCTTTTATCATTTGCCTAATCAAGCTTTTCTAATGCTTCAATTATATTATCTTTTAAAACATTCAATTGATCAATAAATGTATAATCACTCATCAAATCTGAATTTATATCTTTGAGCTCTTTATTTAAAAAACTAATGTATTTAAGCATATTATTTCTAGATCTATCATTTTCCAAGTCGTCTTCTACAAATAAGTCTAATGAAGTATTTTCTGAAGATACAAATTTATGAATTTTCTTCTTAAACTCATCAAAAGTTCTATTCTTTTCATGAAATCCCATTACCTTTCTTATTTCTCTAAACTCTTTTACATCTGTAATTACTTTTCCAGTATTAAATATATCTATCATTCTATCAATAAACTCTTCTATTCCATTCCCTGTATAATATTCCTCCTCTTGGCTTAATCTATATGCTATTGGATATAATTCAATAAAAAAATCAGTTGATATCTTACCATTTTTCTCTATAAGAGTATCTCTATATTTTTTAGGAAGCCAAAGTAGCATTTTACATCTCCTAATCATACTTCTTGATACCCCTGTAAATTCATTTAATGTTTTTTCACTATCGGTTCCTAATTCCTCTATAATCTTTTCTAACTTTAGAGCTGTAGGAAATAACTCCCATTCTTTTCTATAATGATGTATATTAAACATATATAATATGTTTTGTGTTACATCTTCTGGTTCATCTATAACATTAACTGGGATAGCTTCTAAATTTAGTTCTTTTGAACATCTCCATCTTCTTTCACCATCCAGTAACACATAACTAGTATTAGGATAGTTCTTAGAATTTCTATAAACTGTTAATGGAACTAAGATCCCTACTTTACTAATAGATTTTTTTAACTCACTCATACTCTCTTCATCAAAGATAATCCTTGGATTATACGGATTTGGTGATATTTCATTTGGCGATACATAAAATAATGTCTTATTTACTTCATTCATAACATTCTCCTTATTTTTCAATGTTATCTATAATTCTATCATATATCTCAATATATTCCAATTTAATTTCAGCATAAAAAAAGCACTAAGAGATTAGTGCTTTACATATGCATTATGTTATTTTTAATGTCCATTCCTCACAGTTCCAAATATCTGTTACAACATCCTTATAGAACTCAGGCTCATGGCAAACAAGTAATATACTTCCTTTATACTCTTTTAAAGCTCTCTTTAGTTCATCCTTAGCTTCAACATCTAAATGGTTAGTAGGCTCGTCTAGAATTAAAATATTTGTTTCTTCATTAATAAGCTTGCATAATCTAACCTTAGCTTGCTCTCCCCCACTTAATACACATACCTTACTTTCAATATGCTTAGTTGTTAAACCACATTTAGCAAGAGCTGATCTTACTTCATATTGAGTCTTAGAAGGGAACTTTTCCCAAACCTCTTCAATACAAGTATTATAATTAGCTTCCTTAATTTCTTGCTCAAAATAACCAATTTGTTGATATTCTCCTAAACTAACTTCTCCACCTAATGAAGGAATTAATCCCATTAAACTCTTAAGAAGTGTAGTCTTACCAAGACCATTAGCTCCAACTAAAGCAATTTTTTGTCCTCTTTCCATATAAAGATTAAGTGGCTTAGTTAATGGCTCATTATATCCAATTACTAAATCCTTAGTTTCAAATATAACCTTACCTGAAGTTCTTCCCTTTAAGAAATTAAACTCTGGCTTTGGTTTTTCTGCAGCAAGTTCTATCATTTCCATCTTGTCTAGCTTCTTTTGTCTAGCCTTTGCCATACCACTAGTTGCAACTCTTGCTTTATTTCTAGCAACGAAATCTTTAAGTTGAGCAACTTCTTGTTGTTGTCTTTCATATGCTGCTTCTAATTGAGCCTTATTAGCCTCATAGATTCTTTGGAATTCATAATAATCTCCAACATATCTAGTAAGCTTCTTATTTTCCACATGATAAATTAAGTTAATAACTGAGTTTAAGAATGGAATATCATGTGAAATTAAAATAAATGCATTTTCATAAGATTGTAAGAATCTCTTTAACCATTCAATATGAGCTTCATCTAAGTAGTTAGTAGGCTCGTCTAATAAAAGAATATCAGGATTTTCAAGTAAAAGCTTACCTAATAAAACTTTTGTTCTTTGACCACCACTTAGTTCAGTAACATCTCTATCTAAACCTACATCTAAAAGACCTAACCCCTTAGCAACTTCTTCAGCCTTAGCATCTATAACATAAAATCCATTATTATCTAACATATCTTGAATAACAGCTGTTCTTTCTAAAGCTTTATTCATTTCATCTTCATCCATTTCGCCCATTCTTCCATAAAGCTCATTCATCTCAGCTTCCATGTCAAATAGGTATTTAAATGCACTTCTAAGTACATCTCTTATAGTTAATCCCTTTTCAAGTTCAGCATGTTGATCCATATAACCAACTCTAACTTTATTACTCCAAATAACCTTTCCTTCATCAGGCATTAACTTACTTGTTATTATATTCATAAATGTAGATTTACCTTCACCATTAGCTCCAATTAAACCTACATGCTCTCCCTTAAGTAATCTAAATGATACATCTTCAAATATTGCTCTGTCACCAAATCCATGGCTTATATTTTTAACTGTTAAAACGCTCATTATTATCCTCCGTTAGCAAAAAAATAAGGAGTGATTAATACATCACACCTTATTTATTATACATTAATTTAAGTCAAAATAAATAGAAATTTGTTTCTATTTTTAGTAATCATATTCCTTTACATTTTCACAAATTGAAATCTTAAGTAAATCATTGTCTACAGTCTTTTTATATGAACATAAAAATTCATTTAACTCGTTATCTGTAAGATCAATTGATCCCTCACTTTTTAGAATAACATTATGGGCATCTAATAAAATAGTAAGATTATTCTTGTCATTATTTATACTATATTCAGTTGCACCCTTAACTTTAAGTCTGCTTTTATATTTTTCTTGAAAACTTAGAGTTCTACGTGCTTTTTCATAATCTGCTGGATTTGTCGATATATTTTCTAATCCTAATGACTTTAATTGCTCTTCAAAACCAGAAGCATCTATTCCATATCTCTCCATAAGCTTTGTTTGCATCTTTAAGAATTTATCTGGAGAAAGGTTGTTTTTCTCCATATATTCACCTAACTCTTTAGAAAACTCAGACATATTTATCTTGCCTTCAGCCATCTTATAATATAAAGAATAAATATATGATTCAAATTGATCTACATCTTTATCATTAACTCTATTTTTAAGCTCATTAAAGTCAATTATTTTATCCATATTCTCTCCTCCTAAGCTCATTTCCTTTTATAAGTATTATATACTAAAACTTTTTGTTTTTCTACTAAAGTATTATTACAATTCTTCTACCATATAACAATTTATATAACAATATCAACTATAATTATCATTATCCTTTTACTTGCATCCAAATATCATCATATAATTTAAGTTTATCTTGAGTTAAATATTTATAGCCCTCACATTTATCCATTATTTCTTCTGGCATATAAGCTCCAGGGTTATTTCTAACATCAGCTGGTTGCTCCTCCATAGCTTCTTTGTTAGGTGTTGTATATCCTATTTCCTCGGCTATTCTATATGCACTATCTTTATCACACAAGAAATTAATAAATGTTTCTGCCGCTTCCTTATTTTCAGTTCCTTTAGGTATTACTAATGAATCTATCCAGAAGTTTGCTCCTTCTTTTGGTACAACATATTCTAAATAGTCATATTCATCAGCTAAGTTAAGCCCTTCCCCTGACCATATCATAGCTATAGCTCTCTCTCCTGATATCATTAAGTCCTTAACATTATCTGCACCATAAATAGTTCCTAATTCTTTCTGTTCTATTAATGCTTGCTTTGCTTCTTCAAGCTGTGCTGTATCTGTACTATTCAAAGGATATCCTAACATTTTAAGTGCCATTCCTATAGCATCTCTTTGTGAATCAAGAACAAATATTTCATCTTTATATTCTGGATTCCACATTGCCTTCCAACTGTCTATATCTTCTTTTATTATATCTGTATTATATACAATTCCTATAGTTCCATTCATGTATGGAAGTGAATAAACATTTCCTGGATCAAATGGTCTATTTAAATTATCTTCTGAAAGTTGAGTCCAATTAGGTATCTTGTCCTTATCTAGCTTTTCCAATCTATCTTCAGCTATAAGTCTTTCAACCATATAATCTCCTGGTACAGCTACATCATATTGTGTCTTTCCTGAAATAAGTTCTTGATACATAGCTTCATTATCATCAACAAAGATTTCATTAACACCTATATTATATTTCTCTTCAAACTCATCTATAAGTCCTTCAGCTATATTTTCTCCCCAATTTAAAAAATTAATAGTTACATCATACTTTTTTTTATTACAAGAAACAAATGTATTTGCAATAAATAAAGTAGATAAAGCTACAGCTATTAACCTTAACTTATTTTTTTTCATAAAGTAGTCTCCTTTCATTAAATGTTATAATTGCACATTTACAATCATATTAATACATATATATTAATATTTAGCCCATAATTCTATCCTACAAATATATAATTTACTATATTTTGAGAAAATAAAAAAGCCTTTTCGGCTTTTTTATTAATAATTATTATTTTTTAATACTATTTAGTAGCTATAACTTCTATTTCTATAACTGCATCCTTAGGTAATTTTGCCACTTGAACACAACTTCTTGCTGGTGGGTTCTCAGTGAAATATGTTCCATAAACTTCATTAACAGCAGCGAAATCATTTAAATCCTTTAAGAAAATGCTTGTCTTAACTACATTTTCTAAAGATGTTCCTGCTTCTTCTAAAATTGCTTTAACATTTTCCATTGATTGTTTAGTTGCAACCTTTATATCTGTTTCCAGAACTCCAGTAGCAGGATTTATTGGAAGTTGTCCTGATGTATAAACAAAATCTCCAACTATAATTCCTTGTGAATATGGTCCTATTGCTCCTGGCGCATTTTTAGTGTTAATAACCTCTCTTTTCATTTTTTTACCTCCTAAAAAAATAAATATAATATACCAATGGTTTTTACCATTTAATAAATATTATACTATACTTTGGAATTTTTTTGTACCTTATATATTTTTTTGTTATATTTTTCATTTTTCTTATTTAAGATTCTTATTATTAGTGGTAAAATAAATAATTAAGAACCTAAGCTTAAATTGTTAGCTTACATATTAAAGATTTATTATTAACTATATAATAAGTATATTTTTTAATAAAGCTAATCTTAAATCTTAATTTAAAATTTAAAGGGGCGATTTAAATGACTAAAAAAGTAAACATCGATTGGAGTAACTTGGGGTTTAGTTACATTAAAACAGATTTTCGTTATATCTCTACTTGGAAGAATGGAAGTTGGGATGAAGGACACTTAACTGAAGATAATATGCTTAGTATAAGCGAAGCTTCTTGTGCTCTTCACTACGGTCAACAATGCTTTGAAGGCTTAAAAGCTTACAGAACTAAAAATGGAGATATTCAACTTTTTAGGCCTAATAGAAATGCTTCAAGACTTAATGATAGTCTTAATAAGCTACTTATGCCTGAAATTCCTGAAGAAAAATTTATAGATGCTTGTATGCAAGTTGTTAAAGCAAATGAACATTATGTCCCTCCATATGGTACAGGTGGTACTTTATATTTAAGACCATTTGTTATTGGAGTTGGTGATAATATAGGTGTTAAACCTGCACCAGAATATATATTCTGTGTATTTTGCGTTCCTGTCGGAGCATACTTTAAAAATGGAATGGAACCTTGCAACTTTATGATTGCAGATTATGATAGAGCAGCTCCTCATGGAACTGGTGGACAAAAAGTTGGTGGTAACTATGCAGCTTCAATGCAACCGCATAAAATAGCTGCAGATAGAGGTTTTGCTGATTGTATATACTTAGATCCAGCTACTAGAACATATATTGAGGAAGTTGGGGCTGCAAACTTCTTTGGAATTACAAAGAACAATGAGTTTGTTACTCCTAAGTCTCCATCAGTATTACCAAGTATAACTAAATATTCATTAATGGAAATTGCAGAAAAATATTTAAATATGCCAGTATATGAAAGAAAAGTTCCAATAGATTCTCTTGATGAATTTAAAGAAGCTGGTGCTTGTGGTACTGCTGCTGTTATTACTCCTATTGGTGGTATTGAGTATAAAGGAGAGCTTCATGTATTCTATAGCGAAACAGAAGTTGGACCAATCACTAAAGAACTTTATAGAATTCTTTGTGGAATTCAATTTGGAGATATTGAAGCTCCTGAAGGATGGATTTATAAAGTTAAATAATTGAATTTTAAATGGACATTTTCTAATAGAATTTGTCCATTTTTTAATTAATATATTTATATCTATACAATAAACTCATATTAACAAATGAAATTTTTAGGAGGACTTACTATGAAAAAAGCTTTTCCACTTGGTTTATTAGCTGCATTTTTCTTTTCATTTACTTTTATACTAAATAGCCAAATGAATATTTCTGGCGGTAGCTGGATATGGATTGCATCCCTTAGATATTTATTTATGTTTCCTATTTTATTTATAATAGTTGCATTAAAAAAAGAAGTTAAACCTGTTTTTCTTGCAATCAAAAATGATCCTTCATCTTGGTTCCTTTGGAGCACTATTGGTTTTGGATTATTTTATGCACCCCTTAGCTTTGCCTCAATCTATGGAGCTTCTTGGATGGTTGCAAGTACATGGCAAATAACTATTATAGCTGGTGCTCTTTTATCTCCATTATTTTTTACCGTAACTAAAGGGACAAACTATATAGCACACAAAAGAAATTCAATACCTAAAAAAGCCTTGTATTTCTCAATAATAATATTAATAGGTGTATTTTTAATTCAACTTCAACAAGCAACTACTATTTCTATTGCCCAAGTTTTACTTGGAATAATACCAGTAATAATTGCAGCTTTCGCATATCCATTAGGTAATCGTAAAATGATGGAAGTTTGTAATAATGAATTAAATACTTTCCAAAGGGTCTTTGGTATGACTTTATGTAGCCTACCTTTTTGGATTTTCTTATCTATCTTTGGAATAACAACTGTTGGTTTACCTTCTGATTCTCAAGTACTTCAATCATTTTTAGTAGCATTATTTTCCGGAGTAATAGCCACAACTTTATTCTTCAAAGCAACAGAAATTGTTAAAGGTAATCCTCATCAGCTAGCTGTCATTGAAGCAACTCAATCTGGCGAAGTTATTTTTACACTTCTTGGTGAAATTTTAATATTGAAAACAACGTTTCCAACATTCATTGGATATATTGGTGTTATATTAGTTATTGTTGGTATGATATTAAATAGCTTATTTTCTGAGTAATAAAATAAGGTAGAAGCATAAAATATTATACTTCTACCTTATTATTTTTAAATTATTTATTTTTTTCTATTATCATTTCGATGTTGCACTTACATCTTCCACCACGGCATCCACCAGCACCTGCACCAGTTTCTTCCTTAACTTCTTCAAAAGAAGTTGCTCCATTTTTTACAGCCTCAACAATTTGCTCTTCTGTTATTCCTCTACATAAACATACTTTTGACATAACTTTATCTCCTTTGTTTCAGTGCTCTATATTAATTATTCTTCTATAGAAATAGCTTGTACAGGACATCCATCGCAAGCTTCTCTTGCACCATCTTCGAATTCTGCCGCAACTTCTTCAGTTGCAACTGCAACTCCTGTATCAAGTGAAAATACGTCTGGACATACTCCTTCACATAATCCACAGCTTATACATACATTTTCATCAACAAATGCTTTCATCTTATCTCATCCTCCGTTTTAATGATATTATTTTCCTACAACTATTATCTTCTAATAATGATTATTTGTCAATATTTATTTCATACTATTTTACTCAACTTTAAATTTTTAATAAAAATTTTTTATTAAATATATAAAAAAGGAACTACAATTAAGCAGTTCCCTTATATATATTAAGCATTTTTCTTTTCTTTTGTTATGAAGTAATATGGTAAACCAACGAATAATACTCCACCTATAAAGTTTCCTAGTGAAACCCAAAGTAAATTATGAGCCATTCCCATAATAGTAACATCAGCTCCGTGAGGTAATAATAATCCCATAGTAAGGAATCCCATATTAGCAACACTATGTTCAAATCCAGCAGTTATAAATGTAAATAAACACCACCATATCATTAAGATCTTAGCAGTTTCTTCTTTTAATTTATATGCCATCCAAGTAGCAAGACAAACTAAAACATTACATAATAAACCTCTTAAGAATAACTCCATTGCTGATGTATTCATCTTCGTAGCAACATTATTTACTATAAATTCTCCAATATATTCACTCTTACCACTTGCAAGACCAGCTTGTACATATAGGAATGCCCCTACAACACCGCCTATTAAGTTACCAATCCAAACTGCAACCCATATTTTAATTGCATCTAACCAAGTTACTTTCTTTTCTAAAGCTCCTATAGTCATTATCATTGCATTACTAGTAAATAAATCACCACCACACATAAATACTAATGTTAAAGCAACACCAAAACTTGCTCCCATTAATATTTTGTACGTTTCAACGCCTGCATGATGCATTGTTCCACCTATTGTATAAATTAACATAATTCCTAAGCTTACAAAAAAGCTTCCTAGGAATGCAGATGTTAAATATTTAGCTATACTTTTGTTAAATAAGCCAATTTTAACTTCTGCAGAGTGCGTTAAATTATCAATTTCTCTCTTGTACATACCTACACCTCTACCTAATATTAATCTTTGTATTTTTTTTATCACAATTATATATAATACAACTTTTATATACATTTTTCAAACAAAAAATCCAATTATTTAAAATTACATCAAAGTATCAATAATAAAGGTTTACTTTTTAAATAAATAAAAGGATTCTAAAAAGAATCCTTAAATTTAATAATTATATTAACTACTGTTTATTTTTTAAATAACATTATTAATATTTTTTATATATAGTTTTCTTATACCTTCATATTGCAAAAGAGAATTTTCATTTATAGTAGCATTAATATTTTTTTCTCTTAACATATTCATCCAAGATCTATCTCCAGTAGATATATCAGAAATAACATGTTTACCTGGAATTATAAATAATGGTTTTACTATTAAATTCTTAACTTTATCATTAACTAAGTTCTCAATAACAGCATCTATCGTTTTTTCACCTTCTAGAGTTGCCATATAAACATTTTTATAAGTAATATCTCTAACAGCCTCTTCTATTACATCATATAGCTTATTAGAGCTTCTTTTTGATCCGTGACCTACTAATAAAATATCGTTGTTTCCTATGTTTTTACAAATTACATTTCCAATCTCATAACTTTCTTTATTTAAGTTATCATCATCAGTAAATAGTGATTTACTAATTACTAACTTTTCCACTGAATATTTATATTCATCTACTATTTCTTCAATTTGCTTTTTATCTCTTCCACTCATTATATTAAGAGGTTGTATAATTACCTCTTCATAACCTTGATTAACTAAATTAAAAAGTACTTTACTTAAATGAGGCACAACATAATCATGTCTTTCCTTTAGAAGATCAATGATTTTATTAGATGTAAAAGATTTAACTACTGTATATTCTTTGCCAAAATAACTATTTAAATCTTTTTCTAAAAGGCCTATACTTTTTTTAATACCATCTAAATCTGCACTACCAAAGGCCGCCAAAACTATTGCTTTACTCATAAAATTACCCCCGATATTTAGTGACAAGTTTCAAGCAACAAGTGTAGTTTTTATTCACTAAGCTTCAAACTGTCTAAATGCTTCTAAGAATTTATCAATATGCTCCTCTGTATGAACAGCACTTAAAAACATTGATTCAAATTGAGATTGTGGTATGTTAAATCCGTTATTTAGCATATGCAAGAAGTATTTTTTAAACATTTCTAAATCGCAACTTTTTGCATCATCATAGCTTCTTACTGGATTTCTATCAGTAAAGAATACTGTCATCATTCCACCAACTCTATTTACTGTTAAATTTATTCCTTTTTCTCTAGCAATTTCTTCAATTCCCTTTTGCAGTTTTTCACCTATTTTATTTATATGATTATATATTTCTTGATTTTCTTTAATTATATTAAGTGTTGATATTCCTGCAGCCATTACTACTGGATTTCCTGACATAGTTCCTGCTTGATATACTCCACCTAGTGGTGATAATTTTTCCATTATCTCACGTCTTCCACCATATACTCCACATGGAAGTCCTCCACCTATTATTTTGGCATAAGTAATTAAATCTGGTTTTACATTAAATAAGCTTTGAGCTCCCTTATATGCAACTCTAAAACCACTCATAACCTCATCAAATATTAATAATGAACCATACTCATCACATAATACTCTTAGAGTTTCTATAAACTGATCTTCTGCTTTTACAACTCCCATATTACCAGCTACTGGTTCAATTATAACAGCTGCAATATCATCACCATAAGCTTCGAATAATCTTCTTACTTGCTCCATATCATTATAAACACCAACTAAAGTATTTTTTATACTATCATTAGGTATTCCTAAACATCCAGCAATCCCTTCAGTTAATACTCCTGATCCTGCCTCAACTAAGAAACCATCAAAATGTCCATGATAACATCCAGCAAATTTTATTATTTTATTTTTTCCTGTATATCCTCTAGCAAGCTTTATTGCACTCATTGTAGCTTCTGTACCTGAGTTAACAAATCTAACCATTTCAACGTTATCCATTTCCTCACATAAGAATCTACTCATTTGTAATTCTAATTCTGTTGGTGCCCCAAAAGCTATAGCACTTTCAGAAATCTCTTTAATAGCAGTTACAACTTCTTCATTACAATGCCCTAATAACATTGGTCCCCATGCTAAAACAAAATCTATATACTCATTTCCATCTTCATCTTTTATTATTACGCCTTTTCCTGACTTCATAACTGGAGGATCTATACCCATATCTCTATAAGCTCTTACTGGTGAATTAACTCCACCTGGCATGTATTTTTTAGATTCATCAAAAATTTCTTGATTAGACATATTACTCTTCCTCCTTAAGCCACTTTGCTGCTTCTAATGCATAATAAGTTATTATCATTTTGGCACCAGCTCTTTTCATTGATAGAAGCATTTCAAGGGCTACTAATTTTTCATTTATTAATCCCGCTTCTCCAGCATTTTTTACCATGGCGTATTCTCCACTAACATTATATACACATATAGGTACATTTATTTTATCTCTAGCCTCTCTTACTATATCAAGATAAGACATTGCAGGTTTAACCATTATTATATCTGCACCTTCATTTAAATCGGCTTCTATTTCAGCCATCGCTTCTCTAGAGTTTGCTGGATCCATTTGATAGCTTTTTCTATCCCCAAAGCTCGGTGCTGAACCTGCTGCTTCTCTAAATGGTCCATAAAATGCTGATGAATACTTAGCAGCATAACTCATTATAGGTAAGTTTTCATATCCATTTTCATCTAAAACATTTCTTATATACGCTATTCTTCCATCCATCATATCTGAAGGAGCAACCATATCAGCTCCTGCCTTAGCATGTGATAAAGCTATTTCTCCTAAATATACTAAAGTCTTATCATTATTTACATCATGATCATTTAATATTCCACAATGTCCATGATCTGTATACTCACACATACAGACATCAGTTATTATATATAATTCTGGACTTAATTCCCTTAGTCTTCTTATTGCTTTTTGAACTATTCCATTTTCATTATAAGCTTCGCTTCCTACACAATCTTTATGTTCAGGAATTCCAAATAATATTACTGATTTAATTTTGGCTTCATTTAATTCATCAACTAATTCTTCCAATCTATCAACTGACCAGTGATAATTCCCTTTTAAAGAACTAATCTCTCTTTTTATATCTTTACCTTCAACTACAAATACAGGATAAATAAAATCATCTACACTTAAAGAATTTTCTCTTACTAAGCTTCTTATTGCTGAATTTGCTCTTAATCTTCTACCTCTTCTAAACATTTTCTGCCTCCTTAAACTCAATTATTTCCTTAAGGAATCCTTCTTCAGAATGCTTTTTACAAATAAAACATTCCATATTTCTTTCCTTTATAGCCTTAGCTGTTTGTGGTCCTATAGCAATAAGCTTCTTTTCTTTTATAGCTTCTAAACCTAACATATCAATCATATTGATTACAGTACTTGGACTTGTAAATAACACATAATCAACTTCATCAAATACCCTTTTGTTTTTTAATGTTCCACATATAGTATCATAAGTATGTACTCTATCTACATATAATCCTAATTTGCTTATTTCATCAACTAAATAACTTCTGCTACTTGATGAACAAGGAATTAAAACTTTTTCTCCTTTAACTAAATGAGGAGCTAAAACTTTAAATAATCCTTCTCCAACAAATTCTCTTGCCATTATAAAAGGAACTATTCCTCTTTTAACTAATGCTTTTTTAGTAGCTTTTCCAATTACAGAAAATTTAGCTTTTAAATTTCTAATATCATAATTTTCTTCTATTAAATAATCAAAGAAATTATTTACTCCATTTACCGATGTTAAAAGAATATGATCATAATTAGAAAGTTTCTCTAAATACGGTTTTAAATTTTCTTTAGTTGGCCTAATTTTTATTGAATTTATTTCTGTTACTTCTGCACCTAAATCCTTTAAAGAACTCTTCAAACTAGAGCTTTGTTCTCTTGATCTAGTTATACATATATTAGTTCCAAATAGTGGTTTCTTTTCATACCATGATAGTTTATCATTTAATTCTACAACTTCACCTACAACAATTATGCATGGTGATTTAAGTCCTGCTTCTCTTACCTTTTCTGAAATATTTTCTAAAGTTCCAATTACTTTTCTTTGTTTAGATGAAGTTCCTCTCATTACTACTGCTGCTGGTGTTGCTTTTTCTTTTCCATTAGTAATTAAATTAGTTACTATTCTCTCTATATTTTCAAGTCCCATCATGAAAACAAGAGTTCCATTTTCTTTTGCTAAGGCTTCCCAATTTATTTTTTCACTTGCACTTGTCATTCCAGTTACAATATGAAAACTTTGCGCTATAGCTCTTTGAGTTATTGGAATACCAGCATAATTTAATACAGATATTGGGGAAGTTACTCCTGGTATTACCTCAAAGTCTAAATTTTCTTCAACAAGTGATAATACTTCTTCTCCACCTCTTCCAAAAACATAAGGGTCTCCCCCTTTTACTCTCCCAACTATATGTCCTTCTTTAACTAATTTAACTAACATATTATTTATTTCTTCTTGTGTTTTATAGTGAGCTCCAGGTTCTTTTCCACAATAATACACTAAGCAATCTTCATTTAAATAATTTAAAATATTGTTAGAAACTAATCTATCATAAAGTACTGCCGTACACTTTTCTAATACTTTAACAGCCTTAACTGTTAATAATTCTTCATCACCTGGTCCAGTTCCTATTATATAAGCTTTTCCATTCATAATTAACGCCTACCTTCTTCATACTCCTTATGTACTTTTTCTTTAAGCTTTCAAAATTTTTTGAGCTAGTTTTTTACCTAATTCAACGTACTCTTCTTTATTTCCTAAAATATCTTTTTTTACTATTATACCATTAACTTCATAAGTTCCCACTATATATATATCACTTCCTTGAAGTCTTGCATACGCTCCAATTAAGCTATGACAACCACCATTTAATTCCCTCATAAAGCTTCTTTCAGCTTCTACAGCTATTCTTACATCTATATTATCCAAACTCTTAAAATAATTATTATATGTCCCATCTTTTAAACATTCTATTCCTAATGCTCCTTGAGATACAGCTGGCACAAATATATCTGGATTTAAGTAATCACTAATTACATCTTCCATCCCCAACCTTTTTAATCCTGCAGCAGCTAATATAATTCCATCCATACCCTCATTTTTCATTTTTTCAAGTCTTGTACCAACATTTCCTCTAACAGGAACAATATTTATATCTTCTCTTAAAGCTTTTAACTGAGCTGCTCTTCTTATACTACTAGTTCCTATTATTGCTCCCTTTCTTAACTCACTTAATGTTTCTCCATTCTGACAGACAAGTACATCCCTTACATCCTCTCTCTCTGGCATTGCTATTAATTCAAATTCTTCTCCCATTTCATATGGAACGTCTTTCATTGAATGTACTGCAGCGTGTGCTCTACCATCTAGTAAAGCTATTTCTATATCCTTTGTAAATAGACCTTTACCACCTATTTTATCTAGTGTTACATCTAACCTCTTATCTCCCTCAGTTACTACTAATAGTTTTTTACTATCCATATTAACTTTATCTTTTAATAACTTCATAACTGTTTCAGTCTGAGTTTGAGCTAGTAAACTTTTTCTAGTTGCTAAAACTAATTCCATATATTACTCTTCCTTCCTTAGAGATTTTATCTTCCTAACTAAATCTTCATCATAAAATAATTTAAATACTTGAAAAATTTTATTTTTAGTATAAAAAAATTTACAATCACTTGTGTTTATAAATTTTAATAAATTATCCTTAATTTCTTTATCTAAAATTAAAGAATTTCTTATTTGTCCTGTTAATCTTATATATTCATCAAATTCTTGCAAAGATTCAGTAATAGATTCCGCAACCATTACTGATCCTCTAGGATTCCCTACTTTAGTATTAACTGCTACAGTAATAAACTTACTTTCTCTTGTAACAGGTATTACTCCCATTCCTTCCTTAAACTTTGATGAATTTATATAAATTTTACATAATTTTTCACAATCATTTTTTATTTCATTAATTACAACCTCATCATCAATAGCAATTATTATCAAATGCTTATCTAATATAAAGTCCTTATTATAATTTCCCTTTATTAGTTTTACTTTATCCCCATTAAATTTATAAAAATCTTCTAAAAAATTTAATGCTAAAACTTCTATTTCACTACCTTTATTATAAAAATTTCTTACTTTAATTAATGCACCTCGCCCTGCCCCTATTACTCCAATTTTAAGTTTTTCTCCAAAAAGAGTTATAGGTGCATAACTTAATTCTCCATGAAGATTTGCTTTAGAATATTCAGACATTCCTCTTCACGTCCTTTTAACTTTTCTTCTTTTAATAACTTTATAGCTCTGTTTATATAATAATCTGATGTACTTTTTATTAAAGTTGTAGCTAAATCAATATCTCTTTTATCTTTACATTTGTGTTCAAAAGATTTAACCCTACTTTCTACAACACTATTCCCCTTAGTTTTCATTTCATGTATATAATATGTAACTTCTCTAATATTTAACCAATTTTTGTATTCATTTAAATATTCATCAACTAAAAATTTATACTCATTCATTTTTTCATTTCTTAACTTCTTATTGTTATCATCTAACTTACTTATAGTATCTATATCTAATAAAGTTACTCTTTTATTTTCAGATAATCCTTCATCAATATCTCTAGGAAGTGCTAAGTCAATTAGAATAATTTCTTTTCCTTCATTATTTATATAGTCACCTTTTATAACAATATGTGGCGATGCCGTACAACTTATAACTGCATCTACATCATTAATAAACTCTTTATATTCATTAAAATCTAAGACCTCAACTCTTTCATCCTTTAAATCCGATACCTTCGCCTTATTTCTTACAACAATAAATACTTTGTTAAACTTACTACCTAACGCATACTTAACTACTAAGCTACCTATTGCTCCATATCCTACTACCATAACACTCTTTGCACCAAACTCTTCAACTTTATTTACTGCAATTGATGATGCTGATACTGGTATTTCATATAATTTACTTTCTGTTCTAAACTTTTTACCACAACTTATCGCTTCTTCAAATAACCTTAAAAGCTTTGTATGTATAGCCTTATGTTCTAAACTTAATTCATATGCTAATTTAACTTGACCTAATATTTGATCTTCTCCTAATATCTTAGAATGAAAACCACAAACTACTTCTAATAAATGCTTAGCTACATCTGCTCCTCCAAGATAAAAAGTATACTCTAAAAGTGAAATATCCCAATCTAATATTTCGAATATCATTCTTATTTCATCTTCACTTCCTAAGCAACCCGAAAGATAAATCTCTGTTCTATTACATGTACTTATTATTACTACTTCTTCGTATACTTTATTTAATTCTTTTATTGCCTTAGATTGTCTACTTAATGTAATAGCTAGTCTTTCTCTTATTTTTATATCAACATTTTTTCTTATTCCTATAAGACCTAACACTTAATCACCACATTTCTAAGATATTATTTTTATAATATACTAATTATCTTAACAAAAAAATTAAGAAAATAAGGCTTCTTAACTTTTTTATTATAATACTAAATACGGTTTTAATCATTATTTTTACATCATTAAAATTTTTAATGATTAATATAATATTTTTTAATTTATATATAATTTTACCAATTTAATTAGTATCTTTTTCTTTTTTCTACATTTTATTTCATCTTTTTAACATTTGCAAATATATTTTATA
>ERZ791879.428-NODE-428-length-34420-cov-3.614666_pt1 | contig 34420 bp, 30 predicted proteins | sample MGYA00510162_ERZ791879 | MGnify/ENA primary metagenome ERZ791879 (study PRJEB30046, sample SAMN00792113) | human gut metagenome | study: EMG produced TPA metagenomics assembly of the A metagenome-wide association study of gut microbiota in type 2... | reverse complement strand
CCGCGACTAAAAGCACAAATATGGCTTATGAAGTTCACTGGCTTCGTCTGTAGTTTGCTTAATGAATTAAATAGCAAAAAAGGGGAAAAATATTTAGGGACGAGGATGAACGTGGTTTACTAATTAAGTAATTATAAGTAAAAATAATTATTTAAAGGAAAATATTGACACAGGACAAAGGCTGTGTTATGCTGTTGCTATGTTCATAAATTTATTTAATAATTAGTAGAGGTTTATTGGGATTGTGTCTTAAGTAGAAAGGCGGGAAACATTGCAGGGAGATGTTATAGATTCATGGGAAGAGAGACTTCGGCTTACTTTAGACCATTTTCGTAATGAGAATATGGCGGATTTTCGTAAGAATTCCGAAGCATACAGGCGTTTGGTGAGAGAAGAAGAGGAAGCCTATGCGAAGCTGGACACGCTGAATCTGACAGAGGAGCAGAGGGAGGTTATTGAAGAGGCTTTTGAGGCTCAGAGTGCAGCGGAGGCAGAGTATGCGACAGAGAGTTATTTTTGTGGAATAGCAGATTGTATCCGTTTTTTGAAATATATTGAGGGGACAAGAAGCAAGTAATGTGGTATTTGGACATTTTATCCTCTTACAGCAAGAAGACTCCGACCTCTAAGGTGGGAGATGAATTGCCAGGCTATTAGAATTTAAATTATATTTGGAGGAAGATTGCGTATATAATATTTTTCTAAGATGAACAGAGATGGGGACAATAATAGAAACTGGATTAAGAGATTAAGCGGGAATCCCTGGCAATTCAACTACCGGGGACTTTACATAAGGATAAAGAGTCGAAAAAGATTGAATATATGAGATTTTCCTTGAAAAGAGGTATAGGGTTTGATATAATGTTTTATTGACTATGGGCTGAGGAAAAATTTTAAGTCCCATGATAAATGAAGATAGATACACTGTTTGAATGCCGGTAAGTACGGCACAGGGAAAGTAGGAGGAAGAAGAATGCATTGGTCTGAGAAGATTGCAAAGGATATTATTAAGAGATCTCCGGACAAGGAAGAGTACGTTTGTGCAGCGGGTATTAGCCCATCCGGATCCATTCACATCGGTAATTTTAGAGATATAGCAACAAGTTATTTTGTATATAAGGCTTTAATTAAACAGGGCAAGAAGGCTCGTCTGTTGTTTTCATGGGATGAGTTTGACCGTTTCAGAAAAGTACCTGTTAATGTTAAAGAAGTAGCACCAGAGTTAGAGAACGAGATTGGTAAGCCATATGTAGACGTTAAGGACCCATATGGATGCTGTTCTTCTTATGCAGAACATTTTGAGAAAGAGTTCGAAGCATCTCTTTCACGTTTTGGAGTAAAGGTTGACTTCCGCAGACAGAGCGAGAACTACCGTAGCGGTAAGTATGCGAAGTATATTATTCAGGCTGTACAGAAGAGACGTGAGATTTTTGATATTCTTGATAAGTTCCGTCAGCAGGTTGCAACACCAGAAGAGAGAGAAGCATATTATCCAGTAAGTATTTACTGCCCGGTATGTGGTAAGGATGAGACTACTATCACATCTTCTTCTGAAGATGGAGTAACTTGTGAGTACACATGTAAGTGCGGACATAAGGGAACATGGGATTTCAGCAAGGACTTTAACTGTAAGCTTGCATGGAAGATTGACTGGCCTATGCGTTGGATGATTGAAGGCGTTGACTTTGAGCCGGGCGGAAAGGATCATGCCAGCCCAGGAGGAAGTTATGATACAAGTAAGATTATTGCTAAGAAGATTTTCGGAGCACAGGCTCCTATGTTCAAGGGATACGAGTTTGTAGGTATTAAGGGAACAACAGGTAAGATGTCTGGTTCTACAGGTCTTAACCTTACACCAGATACATTACTTAAGATTTATCAGCCAGAAATGATTTTATGGCTTTACTCTAAGTCAGAACCGAACAAGGCATTTGATTTCTGTTTTGATGATGAGATTTTACGTCAGTATTTTGAGTTTGATAAGATGCTCAAGGTATATCAGGCAGGTAAGGGTAAGAACTACGATTACATCGAAGGTATCATGCATAACTGTATGATTGAAGGGCGTGAGCTTTATCCGGTACCAATGCAGCAGATTGTAAACTTTGGTTCTGTTGTAGACTTTAATGCAGATATGCTTGAGACAGTATTCGAGAAGATTGGTACTCCATATAAGAAAGAGGAGTTTGCAGAGCGTCTTGAACTTGCAAAATACTGGTTAGAGAAGTGTTCCCCTGAGAACATGAATACTCTTCTTGGATATAGAAACTGGGATTTCTATAACACTTTGAATGAGGTAGAGAAGAAGGAGATTCAGTTACTTCATGACTTTATTGCTAAGGGAGAGTATGATTTAGATGCTCTTAACAGCTTTATTTACACGATTCCAAGAGAAGCAGACCCAGACTTCCAGGAAGAGAATAAGAAGACTGCACAGGCACAGTTCTTCAAGAATGCATATAACCTTATGATTGGTAAGGCAGCAGGCCCAAGACTTTACTTATTCCTGTTTGCTGTAGAGCCACAGAGATATCTTGGACTTCTTGATTTCTCCACTCCACAGACAGAGGAAGAGAAGACTCTTGCAGCAGAAGCAAAGGCTGAGGCAGAGAGAAAAGCTGCTGAAGAAGAAGCAAGAAGAAAGGCTGCCGAGGAAGAGGAAGCTCGTAAGAATGCAATCGCACCAATCAAAGAAGAGATTACAATTGATGAGTTTGATAAAGTAGACATGCGTGTTTGTAAAGTTATCAACTGTGAGATTGTAAAGAATGCTAAGAAACTCTTAAAACTCACATTGTTTGATGGATTAGATGAGAGAGTTATTGTATCATCTATCCGTGATGACTACACACCAGAAGAACTTATCGGAAGAAAGATTATCGTGATCGCTAACTTAAAACCAGCGAAGTTTGCTGGAGTGAAGAGCAACGGTATGCTTATTGCAGCCAGCGGAGATGATTTTGGATGTAAGATTATCTTTGTTGATGACTGCGTACCAGAAGGAACAGCAATTCACTAAAATATTTTTCAAACACGATTTAAAGTGCTTTTACGATATTTTACAAAGAATACAGACAGATAAAATATATAATGCACGTCATATTTTGCCAGGCTGGTATAATGTGGCGTGCATATTTTTATAATAATTTTGCAGGAAGCGGGTAAGGGGATGTTATAGATGAATAAAAAAGAAAAGGAACTTATCGGAGCATTGATCGGACTTGCGAAAGCATGTAATGTTCACTTAAAAACAGAGAATACAGATAGTATTATTATAAAGAGTCTTGCGTCAATATTTCCTTTAGAGGAGAATGGCGAAGAATTATTACAACGTGTCCGTGAAGAAAAGCTTGCGGTAGCCCCAGATTGTGCCACCTGTTTTGCGCCTTGCGGCAATACAGACGAGTATAACCTGGATGAGCTGCAAGCGTCTGGTATAAGTGAGACTGTACGGGATTTAAAGTTTCAGCTTTTGAATGTAAGTCATGAAATCGCTTCTGGAATGGTATCTTATACAATAAACAGCACAGAAGAAAACATAAGCTTATTGTATAAGGCATTATGTGTGGTCAGTTATGATGTAGACGAAGAGAGGGTGCAGACTGTCCTTAAAGAACTGCAGAGGATTACAATATAATAAAAGGAGAAAAACAAACAGATGAATACTATCTGTTTGTTTCTCTCATCCCACAAATCAGCTTTTATTTTTTGCATTAAAACAGTAGAAAGTCACGGTGTCCCCAGATTCTAATGTTGCAGTATACCCTGCTACAGAGTCTTCGAATAAATCTTCTTCATCGATTTTGTCGTAGGAAATGACAGCAGGAATGGTAATAACACCTTCCTGTCCTGCAAGGTTGAACTGGATTTCATCATCATCTGCATAATAATTAAAGAAGCAGGAGTCAAAAGAAATCCAGATTTTGTTGATTCGTATATTTCCCATAATGCCGCGATAGTTGCGGAGTAAGGTATGGAATTCAGATGTTTTTGTCATAAAATAATCCTCCAGTCCAGAGCGTGTTTGAGAAATCAAAAAGGATCTGCACGCTCCAGTATTTAATAGTAAATTACATGGATATAGTTTATCATGTTTCGACAATAATTGCTATTTTTTCTGTATAATGATAAGATTAAGACAGAGTATAAAATATATTCTAATAGTTATATCAGATGTGAGATGACTCCCACATCTGTAGGTGGCGAGCAACAAATCAGTATCAGTGGGCATTCTTGAAAAATGTATTTTGGGGATTGTCATGGACTATAGAAAGAAAATTAAGGGATAAATAAAATTTGGGCGCAATTAACAAAAATTTCTTATAAAATCAAACATAAAAAGATTTTGGGAGTACATAACATTTTTTAGAAATTAAGCAGGAATCTCGATAATTCAGGTACCGAGTTCTTCATGGAGGGAAATATTGAAGGAGAGAAGATGGTTAAGTAGAGAATTGAAAAGGGCAGGAAGTATTTTACTTTTGCTTTGTTTTATTTTGGCGGGAAGCTTTTTTTTCACAAAAGATGTGGATGCAGCGACATTTTCAGATACGCAAAAAGAATATATTAATGTGCTGTCAAAGTTTATGATAGAGGGAACGGTTTCGGAAAATCTTGATGTTTACCGAACGGTGAGCCAGGGGAAATCTGGTAAGAAGTGTATGGAAGCGGCAGCTATTTCAAACAGAGCAGCTCTTATGGCTGAGGGAATAGATTTTCTTGATTCTAACTGGTCACAGTATTATGCAGTAGAAACGAGAGATGGAGCGACAACATTTAACAGTACGAAGCTCATAAGCCGCAGTAAGTTTCGCAGAAGGTATAAGAAGATTATACGAGGGCTGGATGAGGCATTGTCAACCGTAGATTCTTCTATGAGCCAGGCAGATAAAGCGATGGCAGTGTATATTTATTTTGCGGAGAACACGACGTATAAAGAGTCAAAAGATGCACACACAGGATATGATGTGTTAGTAAGTCATGTGGGTGTGTGTGACGGTTTGGCTAATGCTTATGCTCTTGCGATGAATACGCTTGGAATTCCATGTGCGGTTATCAGTAATTATTCAAAAAACCATTCCTGGAATATAGTAAAGCTTAATGGAATCTGGTATTTTGTTGATTTGACCAATGGTGTGGGAGTCGGCAAGCATGAGGGAATGGTAGTGACTTATGATAGTTTCCTTGTGGGGAAGAATACTTTTCTAAAAACCCATCCTGGATACAAGAAGCAGGATCTATACGGACAGGGCAATTCAAATAATCTGAAGATGCGGAAGATTAAACTGGCATCTTCTGATTATATAAAGAATTCAAAAGAGATGAAGCAGGCGCTTGAGAATAAAACATGTACATTCTATCATAAGGGATACTGGTACTGGATTTCTCAGGATAATTATCTGAAAAAGTCGAATTTGAGAGGAAATAAAGCGGTTGTATTTTATGCGCCAAGGTCGGGTAATTATATAGGGTGGATTCGGCAGTATAACAATCGGATTATTCTGTCATTGAATTCTGGCATCTATCGAATGAGCTTTTTAAATAAATATCCTGTTTTACTGAAAAAGGTAGATAATCGGGATAAAAATGCGGAGACAAAGGGAGCATTATGGAGTCTTATTTATATTGGAAGATTCATTGTGAATAAGAATGGCTGGCTTTCCTATTATACGACAGACTTTCATGGTGTCAGGAGAGGAAATGTAAAGATTTTTCTCGGAAGGGCACAGCAATCTGGTCAGCTTACAAAGAGTGGCCGCAAGATCATACAGCTGCAGGCAGGACAAATAAAGCAGCTTGCAACGATTCATATGCATGACAGAGGGCTTAGGACAGCAGGCTGGACAAGTGCAAATCCATCAATTGTAAGTATTGATAATAATGGATATATGAAAGCAAAGAGGAGCGGAAAGACATATATTTCTACCAGAATTAATGGAAGAAAAAGAGCTTTTCGTGTAAAAGTTTCTGGCTACACGATTACTTATAAGAACGTAGGAATTAATTCTTCCAAGAATAGAGAGATGTTATCTGGAAAGAGAGCAGTTACATTGCGAAGTCCGCGAAAAAAAGGTTATACTTTTGTTGGCTGGTACGATAGCTCAGGAAAAAATGTAACAGTAATTCCAAAGGGAAATACAAAGAATCTTATTTTGCATGCAAAATGGGATAAGACAAGTTCAAAAGACAGCGTAAAAGCGAAATAACAGAAAAATAAACGGTATGGATTACATAAAAATACATATAAATAATAGATGCAGTGTAAAGAAAAGTGATATAGGAGAATGAGATCATGGAAGAGAACAAAGAAAAAACAGTAAAGAAAAGACAGGAATGTGATCCAGCCTACCAGTGGCATATTCAGGATTTATATGCTTCTGACGAAGCGTGGGAGAAAGATTATGAAAGTCTTACGAGTGAGATTCAAAGCCTTGCAGCATATGAGGGACGTTTAAAAGAAGGTTCCGAAGTATTTGTGGAGTATATGCGTAAAAAAGAAGCGCTTATGAAAAAGTTTGAGGCGATTTATGTTTATGCAAATCAGCGTTATCACGAGGATACTGGAAACAGTTTTTACCAGGGACTTGCAGGTAAGGCGCAGACATTATCCATCCAGCTAGACAGTGCTGTAGTATTTGAGGAACCAGAACTTCTTGCAATTGGGAAAAAGACGATAGATAGCTGGTTTACACAAAACATGGATATGCAATTATACAAAAGATATTTTTACGAATTGTTCCGCCAGCAGAAGCATGTTCTTTCTAAAGAAGAGGAAGCGATTCTTGCTGATGTGTCCGATATGTCTGCTGATGTATCCAATATTTTTTCTATGTTTAATAATGCAGATATCCGTTTTCCATCTATTGAGGGAAAAGAAGGAGAAAAAATTCCAGTAAGTCATGGAAGATATACGCTTCTTTTAGAAAGCAGAGATGTGAATATTCGTAAAAGTGCCTTTGAGTCAGTTTACTCACAGTATGGACAATATAGAAATACTTTAGCGGCGCTCTATGCAGCGAATTTGAAGAATACTGCATTTTTCGCAAAGAAAAGACATTATAATTCTTCTTTAGAAATGGCATTAGAAGGCGGGGAGATACCAACTTCTGTATACACGAACCTGATTGATACAGTACATGAGCATATGGATTTAATGCATCGCTATGTTTCTCTTAGAAAGAAAGCGTTAAAGGCAGAAGAACTGCATATGTATGATCTCTATGTACCAATGGTCGATGAATTTGAGATGAAAGTACCATTTTCTAAGGCAAAAGAAATCGTAAAGAAAGGGCTTGCACCATTAGGAAAGGAATACGGTAAAGTTCTTTCTGATGGAATGGAAAGTGGCTGGATTGATGTATATGAGAATGAGGGAAAGAGAAGCGGAGCCTATTCCTGGGGAGCTTACGGATGCCATCCATTTGTATTGATGAACTATCAGGATAATCTGAATAATGTGTTTACGCTTGCTCATGAAATGGGACATTCCATGCATTCTTATTATTCAGATAAGAATCAGCCATACATTTACGCAGGATACCGTATCTTTGTTGCGGAAGTAGCATCTACATGTAACGAGGCTCTTTTGATGGAATATCTTTTAAAGAATACAGAAGAGAAAAAGGAGAAAATGTATCTGATCAATTATTTCTTAGAGCAGTTTAAGGGAACATTATACCGTCAGACCATGTTTGCAGAATTTGAGAAAATTACACATGAGATGGCATGGAATAAAGAGCCGCTTACTGCGGAAGTATTATGTGACATTTACTATAAACTGAATCAGAAATATTTTGGAGAAGACATTGTTATTGATAAAGAAATTGCCTTAGAATGGGCAAGAATCCCACATTTCTATACACCATTTTATGTATATCAATATGCAACTGGTTATTCAGCAGCGATTGCAATCAGCAGAAAGATTTTAAGTGGAGATGAAAGGGCAAAAGAGGGCTACTTTAAGTTCTTAAGTGGTGGAAGTTCCATGAATCCAATTGATTTACTTCGTCTTTGTAATGTAGATATGGCTGCAAAGGAACCGATAGAATCTGCATTAAAGTTATTTGGCGAGCTTCTTGACGAGATGGAAGAGATGCTGTAATTGTGGTATAGTAAGAAAATAAATATAAAAAATGCCATATAAATTATGTCTTGGAATGCAGGCTTTTTATCAAGGAATTTTTTCGGGATAATGAGGCAGTATATTTAGAGGTAAGCATTTGATATATTAAAAAATAACAGAGTATTGGGAGATAAATTATGTATGAATTTACGTTGCTAAAAAGCATGTTTTTTGAACTGGATAAATATAAAATAGAAGGGGTTACTCAGACGAAGGAGAAACAGAGAACTTTTCGCCGTCTGGAAGTTTCCTATGACAGTGTACCGGAAATAACGTCTATTACAGCAGAAGAGAGAATTCTTCCATATGTGGACAGATATTATCTTTTTATTAATGACGAACGTGTGGACACAGATATTCGTGACCCGAAGGTAAAACAGGTTATCTATGAATTTTATAAACAGCATCATCCAGAATATTTAAAGGAGAATCTTCCTGATGATATGACAGATGTAGATATTTTAGACTGTTTTGAAGTATTTAAGATGCCAGATTACCGACCAAAGCATGCATTTCCAGGTCTGGTAACACTTGAAGACATCCGTAATGGCAATATTCACGATGAAGATAAACCAAAGTTTGCATTTCCGGGCTTAGAGTTGTATTCTAATAGGGATGCGTCTGAAGATGAGGAAGAAAAACCGATGGTAGCTTCTTACAAAGGTTATACTGCATTTGACGGTGACCGGGAACAGGCGAAAGATAAAATAGAACAGTTGAAGAGTCAGTTTGCTTCTCAGATAGAAGCATTAAACGTAGACGAAATTTTGAAAAACCGTTCTGAGAATCAGGAGGAATAGATAATGTACAGAGAAGTATCCAAATTAATTTTATATCGGGATTTAGGAGAAGACAGTATTCTTTTAAATATGGCAGATATTTTTAAGAGATTCGATAGCTGCCATTACAGGGCTGACGAATTAATCACAGACATTTACAGAGAAATGAAAGCGCTTTTAGATCTTGCGACTACATATGGATTTGACAAGAACTTATGGCACAATTACCTGACATTTGTCTTAGTAACCAATGAAAACTCTTTCAGCATGACAAGCGAGAAAGTCGGAGCAAATAATGGAACAGTCAATCACTTTGCAAAGAATGATTTCCAGGTATTTATGAATCTTTTCCATTATGACTTCAGACCGATTGAGGAGACATTAGGTATTGATTGTTTCAGCACAATTTTAGATTATAAGGCAATCGGCAAGACAGAGCGAATGTATAATAAAAATGTAAGTGAAAAAGTACGTGCCCTTTCTGATGAACTGGCAGCGGCAGAAGATGTAGATACATTCTTCAATGCAGTTGTGAAGTTCTATAAAGATTACGGTGTAGGAATGTTTGGACTTAACAAAGCGTTCCGTATCGTAGAGAATAATGGAAAGCCGGACTTTGTTCCAATCAATAATCTGGACAAGGTTGTGCTTGATGATCTTACAGGATATGAGATTCAGAAAAAGAAACTTGTAGATAACACAGAAGCATTTGTACAGGGTAAAGTAGCGAACAACTGTCTTCTTTATGGTGATGCCGGTACAGGTAAGTCCACAAGCATCAAGGCAATTCTTAACCAGTATTATGGTGACGGACTTCGTATGATTGAGATTTATAAACATCAGTTTAAATATCTTTCTGCGATTATCAGCCATATCAAGAACAGAAACTACCGTTTTATCATTTACATGGATGACTTATCTTTCGAAGAATTTGAGATTGAATACAAATACCTGAAAGCAGTTATTGAAGGTGGAATGGAGACAAAACCAGATAACGTACTTATCTACGCAACATCTAACCGTCGTCATCTCATCCGTGAGACATGGTCAGACCGTTCCGACAAGGACGAAGAACTGCATCGTTCTGATACGGTACAGGAGAAGTTATCACTGGCAGCACGTTTTGGTGTAAGTATCAACTACTCCAAACCAACACAGCAAGAATACTTCCAGATTGTAACAAATCTTGCAAAGAAGTATCCGGAAATCAAGTTAAGCGACAAAGAACTTTGTGCAGAAGCCAACAAATGGGAACTTTCTCATGGTGGAATCTCCGGCCGTACCGCACAGCAGTTTATTAATTATATAGCTGGTAAATCTGAGAAATAATATATTAAGAATAGAATCCTTCTTTTTTGCAAAAGATAATCTTTGAAAGCAGAGGTGTTTTTTGTGAAAAAGAAGGAAAAATTATTTTTAGGGGGAGAAATTAATCTTTCAGAGCTTGATGCGGATGTTCAGAAAAAATATGAGGTTGCAAAAGAGCTTGGAATCTATGACAAAGTTTTAGAAAAGGGCTGGGGTTCACTTACAGCAGAAGAGACAGGAAGAGTGGGCGGAATGCTCAGAAAAAGAAAGAACTCCGGGGAAAGAGTTCTTTCTTAGCCTCGCTTAGAGGCATTCATTAAAAGGAGGAAGCCCATATATCCTGATATACGGGCTTCAAAATATGAAAAAAATCTTTAGCCACAAGAAATAGAGGGATTTCTTTGTTGCTGTCTATACTATAAAGAAAAAGTATGTCCGATTTTTGAAGAAAATTTGAACAAAAGGTGAAACGGATTGAAAAATATAGATATGTTTTACGGGGCAAGGAGGAAAATGTAATGGGTGTTGTGATTGGAAGAATGGATGGACAGGTTGAAAAAATATTTTTAGGAAATAATTTAACAAGAAGTACAAAAAATTATGCTAAAATCCTGAAAGATGAGAACTTGTCAGAAGAGGAAAAACAGCGTATTCTAGCAGCAGAGAAGAAAAAACAGGAAGAAGATATAATTTTGTAATATTTATGATTGGAGAAATATGTGTATGAAGATTTCAGTGGCTATGGCATATTATAATGGTGGTACATATATAGAAGAACAGATGGATTCGATATTATCACAACTTGGGGAAAAGGATGAAGTGATAGTATCTGTTGATGGAGCAAGTGATGGATCAAAGCTCCTTCTTTTAAAGATGGCAGAAGTGGATTCCCGAATTCATATTGTGAAGGGACCGGGCAAGGGTGTTGTAAGGAATTTTGAGAATGCGATCCGGCATTGTAACGGAGATATTATATATTTGTCTGATCAGGATGACATATGGAAGCCAGATAAAGTCGAGAAAGTGAATTATGCATTTTCAAATCCAGAAGTAAAAGCTGTTCTTCATGATGCAGAGATTGTGGACGAGAATGGTGTAGCAACAGGAGCGGCCAGCCTTTTTTCTATAAGGGGAAGCCGGGCTGGGATTTTGAAAAATCTTCTGAAAAACAGCTATGTGGGATGTTGCATGGCATTTCGCAAAGAATTGATTCCCATTATTTGTCCTATTCCAAATGAAATGTATATGCATGACTATTGGATTGGAACAGCGGCAGAGTATATGGGAAAGGTTTGCTTTTTGAACGAACCACTTATTGGCTATCGCAGGCATTCGTCTAATGTTACACAGATGACACATGGAAGTATCCGTTTTATGATAAAAAAGAGAATTGATATAATACGCTGCCTGGGATTATTAAAGAAGCGAGTGAGGAAAGTAAAAGCTTAGAGAGTGTTTGATGCGCTTGGCAAAATCCCTGACAAATCGGGATATGCAGATTACTTTTACTTTTTTAAACACACTCTGGAAATCTGAAAAAGGGAGGATAAGAAAGAAGCATATGAATATAAAAAAAGAAGGGAAACAGATAAGGCATATTGGACAGAGATTTGGTAGAAAGCATGTTATTGCACTGTCTTTTTTCATGCCGCTTATTGTCATGACTGGCTGCTGTATTGCCTTTGGAATACAGCCATTTGGTGATAATTCGCTGTTGATTATTGACGGTTTACATCAGTATATGCCATTTTATTCTGTTTTGTATGATAAGTTAAAAGGCGGAGAAAGTCTTTTTTACAGTTTCCGTTCTGGATTAGGAATTAACTTTTTATCATTATTTTCCTATTATTTATCCAGTCCGCTTAATCTTTTGATTATATTTTTTAAGAAAACGCAGCTCAATATGGCAGTTAGTATGATTATCGTATTGAAAATTGCACTTAGTGGAATGACGGCCGGGATTTATTTTTCTTCAAAAAGCAAGAAACAGGGGCTTCATGTACTCATGATTTCGATGGCGTATGCATTATCAAGCTACATGGTTGGCTATTGCTGGAATGTTATGTGGCTGGATGCGATTATGATTTTCCCAATTGTTGTTATGGGGCTGGAGCGTTTGATTGATAAAAAGGACGGAAGGCTATATTGTCTTGCGTTGTTTTATGCGTTGTACTGTAATTATTACATTGCATTTATGATTTGTATTTTTGCAATAATATGGTATATTTTTTATTCCTTTAAAAGTGTAAAACAGTTCTTTTTCCGGGGAATTTCATTTGCACTATATTCTTTCCTTGCAGCAGGAATGGCGGCAGTATTACTCATTCCAGCATATCTTGGAATTAAACAGACGGCATCAGGAGAAGCAATGACATTACCGGATCACAGCTTTCTTACGAATGCGGCAGACCTGCTAAATCGCCAGTTTGCGATGGGAAGTCCGATCAGTCATGATAATTTTGATGGAAATGCAAATCTGTATATTGGTATTTTTACCGTATTAGCAGTTGGATTATATTTGTTGAATCAGCAGATTAAAATTAGTGATAAGATAAAGAAAATTCTTTTAGTAGGATTCTTTTATTTGAGTTTTGATGAAATGATTCTCAACTTTATCTGGCATGGATTTCATGATCAGTATGGTATTCCGAATCGTTTCTCATTCCTGTTTGGTTTTGTACTTCTGCATATGTTGTGGGAAGTATTTGAACATTTGGATGGAACAAAAGGCTGGCATGTGGCGTTTGCCTGTATGGCAGGAGTAGGACTTTTAGCTTATGCCAGGGTAAAAGGAACACAGCCACTGGAAGATAAAGTTTATGGTGTGGCAGGAATGCTGTTTATTTTGTATGGAATGATATTACTTCTGTATACATTATCTCGTAAGAGAAAAGTGTGGTATAAGGCTGCATTTTGTGCAGTGGCAATAATAGAGATTGCCGCAACAGCCTGTATGGGCTTTAATGAAAATGGTCAGATTTCTGTTTCAAAGTTTTTCTATGGAACAGAAGATATGGAGAAAGCTGCTGCATCTTTAAAAGATGGGACATTTTACAGAAGCGAGCTTGCGAGTGCTCTTATGGTAGATGAAAATGCCTGGTATCCAATAAACAGTGTGGGACTTTTTGGTTCTACAGCGACAGACCGAATGGTTAATATGATGGATAATCTTGGTTTTTATACGGGGTGTAATGAGTATCTTTATAAAGGTGCAACACCAGTAACGAACTTCCTTTTGAATGTAAAATACCTGTATTATCATCAGGAAGATTCTCTGACAACAGATTTTAAATATCTGAAGACACAGGGGACTTTTGATATTTATGAGAATCCGGCAAAAGGAATGTCTATAGGATATCTCATGAATGATTCCATAAAAGACTGGTATTATGACAGTGCTTATCCATTCCGTGTACAGAATGATCTTGGAGAGCAGGCATTTGATGTATTTGAGCTGTTTCATGATATTGAGATTGACGATCCGGCAACCAATGGATGTACTGCATCAAAGACGAATGATGGAGAATATTATTTTGAATACGGCGATTCGCGACCGGACAATATGACATTTACCATTCCAATTACAGAGACGGCAGAGAATCTGTATCTGTTTTATGATGGAACACAGGTAGAAAATGCACAGATAATGGTAGATGGAACCAATGTGAAATCAGGAGATTTAGATGGTTATATGCTTCCAATCGGAAAAGTATCCGCAGGTTCAGAAGTTAAAGTAACTTTTGAGTTAAAAGGAGAGACCGAGGATGGTTATGTGCGCCTTTCTGCGGCAGACTTCGATCAGGAGGTATTTGAAGATTTTAAAAAGACAGCAGCAGAGCAGGCATTTACGGTGACGGATTACTCAAGTAATTCTCTGGAAGGCACAGTGGATGCTTCAGATAATCAGACATTATTTTTGTCAATTCCATATGATTCTGGATGGAAAGTAAAGGTAGATGGCAAAGAAGTAAAGATATGTCGTATCGGAGATGCTTTTCTTGGAGTAAAAGTTCCTTCTGGTGAGCATACAGTTTCCTTAAAATATACACCGCCAGGATTTTCTATTGGCTGGAAAGTAAGCCTTGCAGCAGCAATTATTTTTATTGTTCTTTGTTTTGTAAAATACCGATACAAAGCTGATATAAAAAAGAAAGAATAAAGATAGATTTTGGAAATGATTTTTAAGAAAACATATGGTAGACTAAAGCGTGTTTGAAAACCGGAATGGCCGAAGCAGGAAGAGTCTGGGAATACATATGGAGCAAAAGGAGGATTTATTATGTTTAAAAGAAAAATTATTACATTATCAGCAATAATGATAGCAGGTCTTATGACCTTTCAGGCAAATGTATCGGCAGATGCAGTAGAGGAGAAACCATATCTTTCCCTGGGGGCGGATTTAAGTACAGATCAGAAAAGTAAAGTCCTTGAACTTCTTGACGTAGATGAGAAAGCACTCGATCAGTATAATATAGTAACAGTGACGAATGCGGATGAACATAAATATCTTGATGATTATTTAGATTCTTCTGTGATTGGTACAAAGGCCTTATCCTCTGTTCTGGTTGAAAAAAGAGATAAGGGAGAAGGCATTGATGTTACAACGAAAAATATTACTTACTGTACAGCAGGTATGTATGAAAATGCGCTTACAACAGCAGGTGTGACAGATGCCACAGTAACTGTAGCAGGACCTTTTAATATTACAGGAACTGCTGCTTTAGTTGGTGCAATGAATGCGTATGAAGACATGACGGGTGAAGATATTTCCAGCGAGAGCAAAGATGCCGCAACGAATGAGCTGGTAGTTACCAGTGAGTTAGCCGATCAGCTTAATGATTCCGACAAAGCCGAACAGTTTTTAGCGTTAATTAAAGAAAAAGTTCTTTCAGATGATGTAAAATCAGAAAGTGACATCAATGATATTATTGATGAGTGCAGCAAAGACTTAGATATCACGGTAACAGATGATCAGAAAGCACAGATTGCAGAACTTATGCAAAAAATTAATAAGCTTGATTTAAATGTAAATGACTTAAAAGAACAGGCAAGTAAAATTTATGATAAATTGAGTGACATGGATATTGATACACAGGGAATCTTTGAGAAAATAAAGACGGCATTATCTTCTATTTTTGCAGCATTAAGTGGTTTATTTAATTAAGCGGAGATAGAAAATATTTGCAGCTATAAGAGGAAACTTCTATCAGCTTGTGTTATAGTGACATCCCACCACCTGTAGGATGCCGGGGCATTCTTGAATATATGCTCTGGAGCTAGAAGCCTTCTTGCTGGAAGAGGATAAGGTGAATTATAAAAAACTATAAATTTTTATAGCATATAGCAGAATTGCTCCAGGAATGCCAAGAACTGTACATACAGCGCCTGTAATCGGATTAATTCCAATTCCAGTGATGATGTCTCTTGCAGCGCAGAAAAAGTTAAAAAAGTAAATGAACGAAAGACCGGCGGCACCGCGTCCGATGATGGAAAAAAGTGCTGTGGGTCTTTTTTTTATGTATGCAATAAAATATCCTGCAAAACAGGCCACGCAAAAAATAAGCAGAATTTTATTTTGAGATAGATTATCCTGGGATAATATACTCTGGATGGATGAATTATTAATAAATAAAATGGGAAAATGAGTAGAAAAAGAAAGAAGAACAGGGTACATAAATTATCTCCTTAGCATGCAGCTTTGCCAGAAAGCATTTTTCAAATACGTTCTGGCATGTTAGTTTTTATGAGTTTATGAAAAAGTAAGAGAAAATATGAAAAATATCTTTAAATAAATAATTTGTAATTTAAGTAAAATAAAGGTAGACAAAAATTGGAAAATATGATATATTGATTTTGGAATAACTGGCATATATTTACATCAAATAAAATAATGGAGGGATGTGATATGGATTTTTCAGATATTCGCACAATCATTATAGGAGAAGCAGGAGAGTATGGTAAGCGGCTGGTGAGGTATTTGGAGATTCACCTTTCATCTGCAGTGCGGGTATATCATTTTACAACGGCAGAAGGCATGGTTTCTTTTAAAGAAGAGGCAGAGATTTATCTTTTAGATGAAAGATTTTTTAAAGAATTATCGGAAGAGAAACAGAAATTTTTAAAACAGAAGAAGTTGATTTTACTAACCTGGCGGGAGGAACAAGGCTCTTTTTGCAAATATGATAATCCCCAGAAGTTGTTAGATATGTTGTCTGATTTTACAGATTATAATTCGGATTTATCAGACTTGGCAGCAGAGTTAAAAGATACACCGACGAAGTTAACAATCGTGTATTCCCCTGTGTATGATGAATATCTTGAGCAGATAGCACGTTCTTTTATGTCATTGGGAGATGTATATATGGGAGCGGAAGATCTGGGCTATAAAGGGATAGATTCTGAATACGGAGAAGGCGGTGATATGGGAGATTTATGCTATTACATTCATTTAAGGGAAGAGAATATTTTAGATATATTACAGGATATGCTTATTCCGAAAGAAGAAGTCCAGGTGTTACATTCTCCAGACTTGTATTTTTATTTGCGGGAATTGACGAAGGAGGATTATGCATGGTTTTTTGATAAGATTAAGAAAGAGAGCCCCTATAGGGAAGTATTCTGGGGAGCGGGAAATTGTTTTGTTGCCAATGTAGATATGCTGTGCTTTTTTGATCAGATTATATTAATAGATTCGAGGAAGAATCCGAGGCAGAGTATTTTTTGTGACCGTTTGGAACGTGTATTGAATATTAATCAGGAAGAGCCTCAAATATGGCAGAGGATATACAGGGAGGATATTTTAGATGGAACTGCCTGGAAAGAGAGAGCTGAGAGAACAGATTTTACACCAGATGGATGGAAGAACATCATATGTCAGCGATAAAGATGTATATCGTGAGATTGATAAGGCAATCTTACGTTCAAGTCATGACGGATATGGGACACTTTCTGAGAAAGAAGAACTAAGAAGACAGATGTTTTATTCGATAAGAGGATTTGATGTTCTTGAAAAATATTTGGGTGACAGCAGTATAAGTGAGATTATGGTAATTGGAGCCTCGCGTATTTTTGTAGAGCAGAACGGAAAGATTAGAAGAATAGAAGAACACTTTTCAGAAGAGGGCGATGTATACCGCTTGATAGAGCAGATTGTGGCACCAACAAATCGAATGGTGAACGAGGCTTGTCCTATTGTGGACAGCAGACTTCCAGACGGTTCGAGGGTACATATTGTATTGCCGCCAGTATCACTGGAAGGGCCGGTTATCACAATTCGTAAGTTTCTAAAAGGAGGCATGACGATAGAGAAGCTTTTAGCATTTGAAGAGTTTCCAGAGAAACTTACAGGTATACTGTCCGCCCTGGTAAAGAGCAGATACAATATTCTTATTAGTGGAGCGACAAACTCAGGTAAATCCTCTCTTTTGAATGCACTTGCAGAATATATAGGGAAGAGGGAAAGAGTGATTACGATAGAGGATTCAGCAGAACTCCAGCTTTTTCATGTAGAGAATCTTGTTCGACTAGAAACGAGGAATGCAAACATGGAGGGAGAGAATGAGATTACTATGCAGGACTTGATTAAGGCATCTTTGCGAATGCGGCCGGACCGAATTATCGTAGGAGAAGTGCGTGGGGCAGAAGCCATGTCGATGCTTCAGGCATTATCAACTGGGCATAGTGGGTCTGTATCTTCGATACATGCCAATTCATGTCGAGATGCACTAAGACGTTTAGAAACGATGGTTTTAATGGGAATGGATATGCCTCTTGCAGCAATACAGGGACTGATTGCTTCTTCAGTAGACATCCTCATTCATTTAGGGAGATTTACTACAGGGAAAAGAAAGATATTAGAGATATGCGAAATTAAGGATTACAGTAGAGCAGAGTATGATATTCGTACCCTATTTCAATATAAAGCAGGACAGACAGAAAGTTTGGAAATGACAGGGAAACTTTTTCATACGGAAAAGCTTAAGAGCTATGGGCAGTATGAAAACTATTGTGAGGCGGTGAGACTGTTTTGTGAAGAGAAGAGAGAGGGTTAGTTCCTTTTTGATTGTGGAAGCAGGTCTTATTTTACTGAATATTTTATGTTATGGAGATATACGCTGGCTGCTTTTAGAACAAATATTATTATTTCCGTGTTTTAATGTTCTAAAAAGAAAGAAAAGGGAGAAAGAAAAACATTTATATGAGAAGGGATTTCAGAATCTACTGCAATCAATGATGACTTCATTGCAGGCAGGGTATTCTTTGAATAATTCCTGCAGGATTGCACTAAAAGAATTAGAAGAGCTGTATCAAGACCAGAATAATCCAATGTTAAGGCAGATGAGAAGAATCATACAGGGATTAGATCTGCATATTACTTTAGAACAACTCTTTATGGAGTTTGCAGAGAGTACAGGACTAGAAGAGGCAAAGCAGTTTGCGGTCGTGATAGAGATTGTGCGTAGTACCGGGGGAAATATGGTAGAGATTTTAAAAAGGACGATGCAGCATTTGAAATATAAGATGGATACGGAGGAGGAGATAAGAGTTCTTTTAAGTGGAAAGTTATTTGAAAAAAACATTATGTTATCAATGCCATTCTTTATTTTACTATATTTGCGCCTGGCCAATCCTAAATATGTAGAGTGTTTTTACAACACTATTTTAGGACATCTCGTTATGTCAGGTATGATTGGGATTACTGTTTTTTGTTTTTTCTGGTCGGAGAAAATTATGAATATTCGGTTTTAAACAGGAGGTGCATAACTTTTGAATAACATTTTTGTTTCATGGAAACAAAAGATAGAGAGCCGGATAATCAGCGATTTAAAGAGCCAGTATACGGAATCAGAAGAACAGATCAGACAAAGGAAGGAGCAGTTTTTAAAAAAGCAGAAGAAGATTATATTAATAGAAATCATAGCAGGAGCAGTTTTTTTGGCTTTTTTGATTATAAGAGCAGCCTTTTTGCAAGATGATATTTTACTGAGTCGAAATTCATTTGGTCAAGGATCAAAAGAAGTGCAGCTATCTTTAAAAAAGGATGACAAGAAAAAGGAGATAACTTATAAACTTGATGAACAGAAATTATCGGCAGAAGAAGAGTCGAAAGTGTATATACAGTTCTTTAAAAAGTTAAAAAAGATAATGATGAAAAATAATACGTCATTGAAGCAGATACAGACCCCACTGAACCTGCCAGATACAGTAGACGGATATCCTTTTGAGATTACATACGAACTTGCAGAAGATGGATATATTCGTCTGGACGGTTCGATAAATGAAGAAGAACAAGCAAAGCTAAAGCGAGGAGAAACATATAGAACATATATTGTGGTAACAGCGCGGTACGGGGAATATCGGAAAAGTAAAAAGTATGAGATCAGGATTGTTCCGAAGAAAAATATATCTCAAACAAATGTGTTTTATAAGATACAGCAATATTTAAAGAAGGAGGAGCAGGAGAATAGATATAGTCGTGATATTAAAATACCGTCTGTCTATAAAGATATTGAAATTACAAAAAGACAGGAAAATCAAGGAGGAATATCAGGCATATTGATTTTATTTGTCACTGTATGTATTTTTATCCCGTTACATAATTATTTAAAATTGCAAGAAGAAGGGAAAAAGTGTCAGGAGCAGGCAGAGCGGGACTTCCCGGTTATTGTTCATCTTCTCACTCTATATATGGGAGCGGGACTATCCTTTTTTTCTGCGGTGAAAAGAATTAGCCAGAACTATCAAAAGCAGAGAGAATTGGATGATTCTAAAAAATATGCTTTTGAAAAAATGATGCGGATGGAACAGCAGATGAGTAATGGTGTAAGCCAGAGAGAGGCATGTCAGGACTGGGGAATGCAGTTTAGGACAGATAGTTATCAGAAGCTTTCGCTTATCTTGATTCAGAGCTTTACGAAAGGCGGCAGGGAAGCAGCAATGTTAATGGAAGCAGAAGAAAGAGAGGCGTTTCATAAGCGGATAGACAGAGCAAAAAAAGAGGGAGAGGAGGCTTCAACAAGATTACTTTTTCCAATGATTTTATTATTGTGTCAGGTAATGTTATTGGTGATGTACCCGGCACTGACTCGCTTTCAGGGATTTTGATTTTAGAAGATGTTATTAGAGCGTGTTTGAAAAATCATTTCTGCAACCTGCACGCCCCAATTTGCGGTATATTTTGTCTTCATTCAGTTGACGTAGCCCGCTACGCCGCCCTCATTCAGGCGAAATCTCCCACAAATTGTAACGCACATTTTGCAGAAAGCATTTTTCAAACATAATCTAGGATATGGATGTACTTTGCTGAATAAAAGGAGGGAATTGATATGGCATTTATAAAAAGAAAAAAGGAGCAGATGCATCAGAACAATATAGTATATAAAAAGAATCGGTTACAATCTATTTTGTTATCACAGGATGGAATGGGGGTTGTTGAGGTTATCTTAATTATTGTAGTCCTTATTGGTTTGGTGATTATTTTCCAGACAAATATTAAAGGGGTGGTGGCATCCATTTTCTCCACAATACAGAAAAATGCAGGTTCAATACGATAAATATTTTGATGAAAGAGGACAGATTACAGTCTTTTTGTCGCTTCTGTTTTTGGTGTTGATGATGAGTTTCCTTTTTATTGTAGAGGGCGTAATCAGTTACAGTGCCAGTAGCCTTGGGGAAGATGCAGTAAAAGGTGCAGGAGAAAGTATTATGGCCAACTATGATAGAGAACTTTTTAAAAATTATCATTTGTTTTTTCTTGATCCAAGACAGAAAGATTACATCGTGACTGATGGAAAAGAATTTATCAATCAATATTTTTCTGGTAATTCGTTTTTTGATATATATTGCGATTCTTTAGAAGTTACAGGAGAGAAGACGGCAGTGGATGAAGATGGGTTGTATCTGAAACACGAGATCCGGGAGTGGATGAAATATCGTGAGGAAAAAGAAATAGCAAAAGTATTGGAAGATATTATAAGAAATACAAAGAAAAATGACGGAGAAAGAAAGGAATGCCAGGAAGAAGTAGATAGCGCAGAAACGGATGTAAAAAAGGAACAGGATGAAGAAGTGAATCAAGAAACAAAAGAGGAAACAAATAAAAAGGATACGGAATCAGACTTAAAAGGAGATGTAGATAAAAATACAGATAATGTGGAGGATATGAAACCAGACGAAAAAGCAGCGTCAGAAGAAATAGAACCTGTGAGTGAGGAAACATTAAAGGAACGTAGTAACTGGAAGGAGATTAAGGGAACATTACAGCTTTTGATGAGAACAGGTATATTATTTTATGCCGCTGAGCATCCGGAGAGTCTTTCAAGACAGAGTATTCCAGGAACGAATCTTCCGTCAAAAAGAGTGAAAGGCAGTTCTTTTGATAATGAGCAAAGGTTGCTGGATAAGATGGATGAACTATCCTTTTCAAGCTTAAAGGGGATAAAGTCATTACTTTCTGTGGATATTTCTATGGATGGAAGAGGTACATTGTGGACAAAGGACAGATATATTATTTCTTATATAGAAGACTGTTTTTCTTTTTATGGAGGTAGTGATAAAAAGGACAATGCACTTCTGTATGAGGTGGAATATCTTATTAGCGGAAAGAATTCAGATATAGATAATCTAAAAAGAGTAGCAAATTATATTCTGCTATTACGCTTTATAAATAATTATATATTTACAGGAAAAGATACTCAGATGAAAACGCATATAAATACGATGGCATCGGCTATAACTGGGGTTATGGGAATGCCGCAGACGATGAAAGCAGTACAGGTACTTATAAGAATGGCAATAAGTTACGGAGAATCCCTTCTGGAATTACACACATTATTTTCTGGTGGCGAAGTTCCGTTGATAAAAGATAAGACAACGTGGAATCTTACGTTAAAAACAATGGGAGAGCAGTTAAGAAATAAGCAGATTGTAAAAAAAGGAAAGAAAAATATATCTTATAAAGATTATTTGAAGCTGTTTCTTCTAACAAAAGGAAATTTTCGAACAGTGTGTTATCGCATGATGGATATTATGCAGGAGAATATAGCTTCTAAAGAGCCAGGATTTTTGATGGAGAATTGTCTGTTTTCTTATAGCTGGAAAGGAAGTCTTGCGGCCGGAGGTGTGAAACTAAACTTTGTGAAACAATGTAGTTATTGATATTTTTAATAAAGATAGAGAAAGAATGTCGATAGAGCGTGTTTAAAATACGCTCTGCGGGAGGAGGTGAAGCAGGGTGCTCTCTTTAAAATACCTAAGACCTGACCCCTTTCAGGAAATGTGTAATGTTCAATGTTCGGAAAAAGATTCAGGAAAAAAATTGTCTCTCCAGGCACGGGTTATAAGATGGATCTTTCATAAGAGAAAAAGAGCATCCTGCTTTGGTTCTTGTCGGGCATCTGTAACTGTGGAAGCGTCATTGGTATTTCCGATATTTTTATGTGCCGTGGCTTGCTTTATAGGATTAGCACAGATGATCTTAGTAGAGACGGAAGTACATTATGCGGTATCACAGACTGCAAAGATATGTGCAAAGCAGCAAATGTTTTCTTTAATACCAGAGGAAGATGATCAGAAGTCAAATCAGGTGAAGGAGGATAATGGAATCCATAAAAGTGACAGAACAAATGGCAGACAAAGTATAAGAAATGCGAGCAGTGTATTTTTTGATATTTATGATGCAAAGTCTCTTTGTGACAGTTTAGTAGAGGGAGGCAGGAAAGGAATTTCAGTACAATCTGCTTTTTCATCTGAAGAAGAGGTACAGGTTAAAGCTATTTATACATTGAAATTATCAGTTCCTTTTTTTCGTCCTATTCGATTTCAGAAGGATACTGCTGTAAAAAGAAGAGTATTTTCCGGCTATGTAAAACACCGAAGAGATTATGATGCGGCTGGAGATAATAGTATTGTTTATGTTGCAGAAAATGGAGTGGTATACCATAAAAATGCATCTTGCTCGCACATTTGCCTAAAGATTACGGGGAATGCAGCAATACAGGACATAGTTCATTCCTCAAAATATGCAGCATGTGAAAAGTGTATTCATAAAGGGTCTTCTTTATCCGCAATATTTGTGACTGCATATGGTGATTGTTACCATTCGACTTTAGGATGTAGCGGATTAAAAAGAACGATAAAAGCGGTAAGATTAAAAGATGTGGGTAGACTGCGCCCATGTTCCCGCTGTGCTTCTGGGAGGTAGATTGTATATGGGAAATAAAGGAATGATGACGGTAGAAGCTTCCGTGGTTGTACCGATTATTTTAATTATCGTAGTCACAGAATTCTTTTTTGGACTGTTTTTGATTGATATGTCAGTAGTTAAGAGTGAAACAATGCGTTTGGCGGATGAAGCAGCAGATGTATGGAAAACAGACGGGAAGTTGGCAGATGGAACATATAAATCGCAGCAGCTTCTTCTGAGGAATAAGAACTTTCTTCAGAAGAATAGAAGGGGACAGCTCATAAGCAAAACAAGGTTGAGGCTGCAAAAAAGAATTGCAACCAGATTAAATATTGCTTCGTTAGATTCCTATAAAGTTTCTATCTCAGGAGATAAAGTTCTCGTTCAGGCATCAGTACGACTTGGAAATCCTCTTTTGGGAGGGCGAAAATATACAGGGATAAAAGGATGGATTTTTAAATGTGAAGAAAAAGCCGATATAACTAATGAGGAAGAACTTCTTAGGAAATTAAGCGGGAATTTGCGGTAATCTGATAATAGGATTGTGTTGCTGTTGTGGGGAGGATAGATTGTGGAGGTTATAAAAGAGGGTACATATACATATTTGCTAAAGCAGATTGAATATAGGACACCTGTATATGATGAGTCAGTAGTGCATACGCAAAATGAATCATGGGATTATTATTTGTCTGTGGAATATGAAATCCTGAAAAGGAACGAGTTAAAAACGCTAGTATCGGCACAGCTTAGAGAAAAAGATGAAGAGAAAAGCCTTTTGTTTGATATTACCGGTAAACGGCCATTAAAACGGCAAGGAAAAGAACGAGCTTTTTCTCAAAAAGAATGTGAAAAAATTTTGCAGAATATGAGCAATATGATTCAGGAAGTAGAAGACTATATGCTTGATCTGAATTGTATAGAGCTTCGTCCGGAATATATTTATGAAGATAGTAAGGGAGAGATTCAATGGATCTATTTTCCGCAGACTTCTTTAGAGTCAGAGATAAAATCGAATCTGCAAGATAGAGAACTCCAAAATAAAAACGAGGATTTACAAAAGAGAATGGAAGCTTTATTTGCATGGATGCTCCCACAGATTGATTATGAAGATACAGATGCAGTTCAATTTATGTATCGATTTTATAATAAAGTAAGGAAACTGGGTTTTTCAAAGGAATTATTAGAGACATATATCCAAACAAAAAGACAAAAAGAATATTATGATATAGAGGAAGTCGATAAAACAAGTGCAAAAGTGAGAGACAGCAGTAAAATAAAACAGGATAGAAGGAGTAATAATGAAAGTATTTCCTATGAGGAGTTTTTTAAGGAAGAATTAGAACTGGAAAAACAAAAAATAGAAAGTCCAAATAACAGGAAACAAAAAACAGGAGATTTTCAGATAGGAATAAAAAATGGCAGAAGAAATAGCAGACGAGAAGTTCAGAGAAATGAGAGAAATAGAGATGAAAAAAATAAAAATCAAAGTAATAGAAACCAGAAAAATAAAGACTTAAATAATAGAAGTAAAAGTCAAAGTAATGAAAATAACTATCTCATTGTGTACAATGGTTTAAAAATAATTTCTGTAATATGCACATTTCTGGCAGTAATATTGGAAGGAATCTTTGTATTCTACGGAATGAGAAGCGGTTTTACAAGACAGTTATTTCAATATTCCGTAGGCGGAATGCTATTAATTATAGTGTTTGCGAGTGGATTCATATGGAGTGCACAGACAGTACGAAAAATAAAACAAAAAAATAAAAGCAATAGTATGAATAGTATAAAAGACAACATAAACAAGCAAAATAAAGTGAGACACCGAAAAAGAGGCAAGCAGGGAAGCCCAATATCCGATAAGTTTATTCAGGAAAAAGAATTACAGAACAGACCGCAAATGATAAAAACAGAAGTTGATTGGGAAGCAGAAGGAGATTGGGAATCAGGAACAGAAGGAACAACCATTTTAAACTATGGTAACGAATCAGAAAAAGAAGATGGTAAAATATGTCATCCGATGTTACGGGATATGGAATTAGGAATTATCTATGTAATAAAAAATTGTCCTTTTTATATCGGAAGTGCAGAGGGTGTAAATCATCTTCATATACAGGATAAAACAGTAAGCAGAGAACACGCAGTTATTTTAGAAGATATTTATGAGGGAGACGGACAGGGATATATTCTTCGAGATATGGGTTCGACAAATGGTACATGGCTTAATGGGAAAAAGATAAAAAGAGGAAATCAGGAACAATTAGAAGATGGTGCAGTCATACGTTTTGCAAAAAAAGAATATGAATTTCTAATACAGGATATTTGACAATCCAGGCAGCCTCGCTATAATGGAGAACATAAGATAAAGAAAGGTAAAAGAGAAGTTTTTATGGAATTTGTAGAAGCATTACAGGAATTTTTATTCCATCAGGGGTTTCAGAAAATAAAATATGATTCAAAGATTTTGTGGGGGAAAGATACAGGCGATAAGTTCTCATTACTTGAAATTGTTCCGCCACTTCTTCCAGGACAGCCGCGAATTGGATTGAAACAAAGAGAAGAAGAAATGTTCGATATAGAACGCCAGATTATGCTAAAGTATCAGGAAAAAGTGGAACACTTGCTATTAATACTTAGTAAGGGAGAACCAGATTTTGAAGCAAGAAAAGAAGCGGAAAAATATCCGGATATATGGTTTTTTGATATAAAAGCAGGACAACTGTATATTTATGAATATCAAAAGTCCCAATATTGTGGACTGGAAAGTTCTTTAGAACCTTTTTCACAGAAATTTTTGCAGCAGAAAATAACCGAAGAAAGAACAGAACTTCGACGTATGCTAACGCCAGTCAATACAATACTTGTGCTTGCTAATGTAGTGGTATTTATAATCTTGAGTTTTTTGGGTAATACTACGGATACAGAATTTATGGCGGCACATGGAGCGATGGATTGGATGGATGTTGTGGAAAAGCATCAGTACCATCGACTATTTACCTCAATGTTTCTTCATTTTGGAGCAGATCATCTTTTACAAAATATGTTGATTTTGTTAGTTGTTGGATGCCGCTTAGAGAGAATCACAGGAAAACTATCATATTTACTCATATATATTGGAGCAGGTCTGATTGGAGCAGGAACATCTATTATATTTACGCTCGGAAATAATCCGAATACTGTAAGTGCAGGAGCATCGGGAGCAATATTTGGTGTTATGGGAGGTCTTTTATATTATATTATTTCTGATGTCATTCAGAAAAAAAGACATCGTGTAGAGGAGATTGGTTTGACGGGAATGATTTTCATGGTTGCTTCAGCATTATCGTATGGATTCTTTTCTACAGGCATAGATAATGCGGCGCATATTGGAGGACTTGTAGGAGGATTCCTAATCACAATGATAAGTAGGTTTGCTATTTAATTCAATTAAAATCCAGCCAAAGACAGCCCGAGAAGAGAACCGATACCCTATATTTGTGACCTCGGAGCAAGGTTTAAATATGAGCGCATAAGCGAACATTCAAACCACCGCGACTAAAGTCACCAATATAGGGTATCGGTTCTCTTCTTGGGCGTTTGTTATATTGAATTAAACTAGAGCGTGTTTGAAAAATCATTCCAGCAATCTGCACACCCCAATTTACGGTATATTTTGTCTTCATTCGGTTGCCGTAGCCCACTACGCCGCCCTCATTCAGGCGAAATCTCCCGCAAATTGTGATGCACATCTTACAGAAAGCATTTTTCAAACGCGCTCTGGTTCCCTAATCTCCGAAGGAGATTCCCAAATGCTTCGCCTGAAGTACAATCTGGTCATCAGGAGAAACATATTTTAATTTTCCAGCTGTTTTTTCCAGAGGAAGAGTAGCGACATCATAACCTTTCATGATAAGCATTTTGCCGTAATCTTCCTTGGCGATAAGCTCAGCTGCAGCAACACCAAGACGGCTGGAAATTACGCGGTCAAAAGGAACCGGGCTTCCGCCTCGCTGTGTGTGTCCAGGAATTGTGACACGAACTTCTAAACCAGTGGCTTTTTCGATTTGTGAAGCGAGTTCATAACCAACTGTAGAATGTTTACGTTTAGCCAGTTTTGCCTTGTACTGTTTCTTTGTCAATTTTGCATCTTCTTTTGAGATTGCTCCTTCTGCAACAGCAAGGATTGTAAAGTGCTTGCCCTGTTCATTGCGGCGTTGAATTGCCGAAATAACGTGTTTTAAGTCATAAGGAATTTCTGGGATGAGGATGATGTCAGCGCCGCCGGCGATTCCTGCATGAAGAGTAACCCATCCTACTTTATGTCCCATTAATTCTACAATAAATACGCGGTTATGGGAAGCGGCTGTTGTGTGAATACAGTCAATTGTCTGAGTAGCAATATCTACTGCACTCTGGAAACCAAATGTCATATCTGTTCCCCAGAGGTCATTATCAATTGTTTTTGGAAGGGAGACAATATTAAGACCCTCTTCTCTTAAAAGGTTGGCAGTCTTCTGGCTTCCGTTACCTCCGAGAACAACAAGACAGTCTAAATCAAGATAGCGATAAGTTGATTTCATTGCTTCTACCTTATCAAGACCATTTTCGTCAGGTGTTCTCATTAATTTAAATGGTTGTCTGGATGTACCAAGGATGGTTCCGCCGGTTGTCAGGATGCCTGAGAAGTCTTTCGAAGTCAGTCTTTTGTAGTTGCCGTAAATTAATCCTTTATATCCATCGATGAAGCCGTAGATTTCAACTGTTCCCTCAAGAACGTTAAGCCCCTTTACAACACCACGCATGGTAGCATTTAAACTTTGACAATCTCCACCGCTGGTCAGCATACCAATTCTCTTCATCGTAATCTCCCTTCTTGCAGAGCAGGATTCCATTATGATAATCCAGTCGTAAAATACATAAAACGTAATGTTCCCAAATTAATATCAAGAATTTGATAATTAAATTTTACAAATGGAATCAAGTATCTGCAATTCCTATAATAATCTGTAGTTAAAATAATCTGTTTTAAAGTTCCACTCGTCCATCTAAAGCTCTTGAGAGCGTTACTTCGTCAATATATTCCAATTCACCACCAATAGGAACACCGCTGGCGATACGAGTTACCTTTATGCCGCGCGGTTTTACTTTTTTGGTGATATACATTGCGGTAGCTTCTCCGTCAAGGCTGGAATTTGTGGCGAGGATTAACTCTTTTACTTCCGGGTTATTCAGGCGTTCTTCCAATTCTTTGAAACGGATATCATCCGGGCCTTTTCCAAGACTTGGAGCAAGCGTTCCCTGAAGAACATGATAAACACCATGATACTGACCTGTTTTTTCATAAGCAGCTAAGTCCTGTGTATGTTCCACGACCATGATTGTACTGTGATCTCTTTTGGTGCTGGCACATATAGGGCATACTTCTGAATCTGTCAGGGTACAGCAGTATTTGCAGTAGCGAATCTTTTCTCTTGCGGTAACAAGTGTCTGTGCAAGATGATGCACATGCTCTTCAGGCATATTTATGATGTGAAAAGCGAGACGCTGTGCTGACTTACTGCCGATACCAGGAAGACGTCTGAGTTCCTCAATAAGGTTAGTAATCTGCGTACTATAATAGTTCATTAAAATCCAAATCCTCCGCCGAGGCCGCCAGTTAACTTAGACATCTGAGCCTGGGAGTCTGCTTCCATAGCGCGGAATGCTTCGTTAGTAGCAGCCATGATAAGATCTTCCAACATTTCGATATCATCAGGATCAACTACTTCTTCAGCGATTTTGATAGCAGTAACTTCTTTTTTACCGGAAACAGTAACAGAAACAACACCGCCGCCTGCGCTTGCCTCGTAGGATTTCTCCTCTAATGCCTTTGTGGTCTCAGCCATCTGCTTCTGCATCTTCTGAGCCTGTTTCATTAAGTTATTCATGTTACCAGGCATACCACCTGGGAATCCACCTCTTTTTGCCATAATAAAATCCTCCATTTTAATAATTATGTACTCTTGGAGTCTTTCTTGCACTTGCCTTTGCGGCTGATTTTCCGCCAGTTGCGCCCAAATTTTTGAGGCGTACGCACTGCATATGCCTTAAAAATTTGGACATAGCTGAAAAAAATCTTCTCACAAGATCAAGCACAAAAAGATTCCGAGAGCACATTAACACGCTTTAATGTGTTTATACACCAGAAATAATATTTTGCCAATAATTAATTACTCAAAAATAACCGTCTGGTGAATCTTGCTTAAATCAATATAGTTAGATTGTTCCGTTGGTTGATGTGTACTGGATGTACATTCAAAAGTTACGATCTTACCTGTCTGTTCTGCAACAAGTTCAGATAAAAGATCCAGATTTTTGTGATGTTCTCGCTCAAAGTATTCTTTTGCCAGGTCATTATTTGTAAAGACAAGCTGCAAAATAGTACTGCTGTCAGCTACCGCAACTCTAGCGGCGCGAAGAAACTGCTGCATCGGCATGGATGTTTGATTTACAATATCGTTCCAGTGACTTGCAATTTCTTTCAAGTCACTAGCTTCTGCTGGGGAAAAACGCTTTTCTAATGCTTCTTCCGGTGAAATCTGTCCTTCTGTTCCCTGCCGAAATGCACCAGATACGGCACTGTTTCCAGTTCCATTAACCATACCTGCTGTTCCTGCACCTGCTGCGCCGGAAGTGCCAAGAGGCTGCCCGGTATATGGATCATAGGCAAAAGTACCATTGCTGGTTATCATACCGGCATTCCCCGGTCCATTTGCAGGAATCATTGGGATGCCTTGTGCAATTTTGTCTTCTAACTGCCGGATACGCTCCGAAAGACTTTCCGTATCGGATTCCATTTCGGGGCGGCAGAGCTTAATGAAGCCAACCTCCAGGAGAACACGCTTCTGTGTGGCAGTCCGAATCTGATTAGAAAGTTCGGAAAGCAGCCGGATATAGCGTAAAAGTGCAATAGTATCTACCATAGAACACTCTTCCTTTAGAGCGGCAATCGTTTCTTTTGACATATCAAGACTTTCTTCAGCGCCCTCCTGATCTTTTAAGATAAGAAGATTTCTCAGATACCAGAGAAAATCGGAAAGGAACTGAGAAAGCTCCCGGCCCTCTGTAATCATGCTGTCAATGATATCAAGAGCAGCAATAGAGTCATGATTTAAAATATTGCGAAGTAGTGCGCTGAAAACAGAAGTGTCAGCAGTACCAAGTACTTCGAGAACATTGTCATAAGTAAGCGTCTGCCCAAGATAAAAAGCGATACACTGGTCAAGAAGGCTTAAGGCATCTCGCATGGAACCGTCCGCTGCACGGGCGATATAACGAAGAGCCTTCTCATCTGCATCCACCTTCTCTTTCTCCATTAAGGATACAAGATGGTTCGTAATCGTATCAACGGAAATTCGTTTAAAATCATATTTTTGACAACGGGAAAGGATCGTAACAGGAATTTTGTGTTTTTCTGTTGTAGCCAAAATAAAGATAACATAAGAAGGAGGTTCTTCAAGCGTTTTCAAAAGAGCATTAAATGCTCCAGAAGAAAGCATATGAACCTCATCAATAATATATACCTTATAACGTCCCTCAACTGGGGAATATTGTACCTGTTCCCGAATATCACGGATATTCTCCACACCGTTATTGGAAGCCGCATCAATTTCTAAAACGTCAAGAGAACTCTGGTTATTAATTGCCTGACAGGAAGGACAGGCATTACAAGGGTTCCCATTAACCGGGTGCTCACAGTTTACTGCCTTTGCAAAAAGCTTCGCAATGGAAGTCTTACCAGTACCACGGGTGCCGCAGAAAAGATAGGCATGCCCTATTCGGTTGTAAATAATCTGATTTCTCAATGTCTGGACAATGGCATCCTGCCCTTTTACTTCATCAAAATCACTCGGACGCCACTTCCGGTATAAAGCCATATAGCCCATCGAATCACTCACTCTCCCAGAAAAATATGCAAAAATATGCTTAGAACATTTTAGCATATTTACAGGTGAACAGGCAACTATAGCTTTTATGGATAAGAGTCTTTTCTTTTATTTTATATTTAGCTTATATATATTTAGCTTATATTATGAGAAAATGCATACGCAGCTACTATAGATGTAGCCTATATTGCCCAAAATGCATACAGGGTAGTTTGGCATACAGCTTATATATCAGATGTGAGATAACTCTCGCCTCTGTAGGCGGCGAGAAACAAATCAGTATCCGTGGGGGAGGATGTCACTTTACAGAAGATTTATATTAAGTGTTCTCAAAAAGTCTGCAAATTGATTCAAAAAAGAATGTCGTTCTTCATTCTGTGCCAGAACTTTTTGCAGTTTTTCCAGTGTTCTTGGAGGAATCCAGCTTTTTCGATGATTATAGTATTGATTGGATATTTTCCAGAACTTTTCAGGATATAAAAAAAGTAAATATAAGAAAAGAAAATCTTTTTCTGTGAGACGCCGGTAAATAGAATAACCGGAAATCCCTGCCTCAAAAAAGGCATAGTTGTAATGATTTTTTTCTAAAGTTTTTCGAAGAAAAAGATAGAGGTCCGAAAGGTAAGGCTGATAGCACAAAGACTCAAAATTGACTGTAGCAACAGAATAATCCGATAAGATTAATACGTTATGGTAATGATATGCGCCGTGGCACATGCCGCAGTCCGTATCAGCGAGATCAGCTTCTGCTTTAAGAAGGTGTGCAAGGGCATGGGAAGCTTCCTTATAAAATGAATCAAAACAATTCATGTAAAGAAGTTCGAAGTCATTTTTTCCGTGAACTTTTCCGATAAATTTTCGGATAGAACGGAGTTCACGGTTTTTTCGTTCAAAAAGATGGCTTGTGGTTTCTGTTTTCAGATTTTCAAAAGGAATTTCCTCAATAGAAGAAGATACCTTATGTAAAAAAGCAAGATTTCGGCAGGAAGCAGTCACATCAGACAGGTTCCGGCAGTCACATTCTCTACCTTTAAAATAATGTTTCAGGACAAATGGAGTACGGTAACGGTCATAGGTAACAAGACTCTCTTCTCTTGTTAGAAAATAACGGTCTGTAGTAAGAAAACCGGCATTAGCAAGCTTTTCTTTCCACTCATATTCCAGAGCAAGTTTCTGGAGGGAACCGTGATATTCTTTTAATAAGGCAAGTCCCTGCTCTGTCTCGCACTGGAAAGTTCCGCGGCTTCGAAAAGTAGACAGAACTTTTACATCGTACTGCTCTAATAATTCTTTGTATTTTTCGCTCAAAAAAATCCCTCCAAACTAATGTAATGTGCTCTCAGAGTCTTTCTTGCACTTGCTTTTGTGGCTGATTTTTCGCCAGTCGCACCCGAATTTTATCAACGTACGCACCACGTACGCCTCAAAAATTTCGACACAACTGACAAAAAATCTTCTCATAAAATCAAACACAAAAAGATTCTGAGAGTACATATATACTCTAAAAAACTTCTCACAAAATCAAGCGCAGCAAGATTCTCAGAGTACATATAAGACAGACAACGGATTACGGAATAAACATGGTCTATCCTATGTGTAAAAGAGGGATGTTATGTGTAAAATTACTGAACTTCCTGATAAATTTTCAAGGCAAGTTCTTCAAGTTTCTCATATTCATTTAATTCAGGATTATTAAGCACCTGTGCGAGCAATGCATTAAGAATTGCACCAATCATTTTCCCTTCAGAAATACCTAATGCTTTTAACTGATTTCCATTAATTTTAAGATCCTTTAAAGTGAGACAGTCATTTGCAGTAAGAATATCTCTGTAAGCTTCCCTTGTCTCTTTCAGGGCAGTAAGCTTTTTAAGGCGCATAAAATCACTCTGTGCGGAAATATCAGCTTCCATCACATCAAGAAGATAAGGAAAAAGATCGGCACCGACTCTGTGAATAATCTTCCTTACATGCTTGCGTCCTGTACCTAAAGGGTCATTAAAACGAATATCATGGTTTGCAATCAATGTTGTGACCATGTGCGTAGTCTGATTGTCAAACTTAAGCCGTTTGAGGGCAGCCTTTGCAAGGTCAGCACCGACGGCATTGTGATTATAAAAATGATCAATACCATTCTCATCTGTTGTACGAGTCTCTGGCTTGGCAATATCATGAAGCAGCATTGTGAGACGAAGAACCGGATTCGGGGCAATCGTTTCAACAGCGTGAACTGTATGGTCACCTACAGAATAAATATGATGCGGGTTATTCTGTGGAGTTTCCATCATACGATCAAACTCTGGAAGAAAAACACTTGTAAGGCCAGTCTCATAAGCAGCGCGAATCATTTCAGGATGGCCGGAAACCAAAAGCTTCATCAATTCTGTCTGAATACGTTCCGCACTTACATCTTTAAGAAATGTATGCTGGGCCTCAATTGCCGCTTTAGTATTTTCTTCAATCTTAAAATTTAACTGTCCTGCAAAACGAACTGCACGAAGCATTCGAAGCGCATCCTCATCAAATCGCTCTGCAGGATTACCAACACAGCGGATGATTCGATCAGTTAAATCCTGGATTCCTCCAAATAAATCAACAAGCCCCTGCTCTTCATTATAAGCCATCGCATTAATCGTGAAATCACGACGCATCAGATCTTCCTTAAGATCAGAGGTAAAAGTCACTTCATTCGGACGGCGGTGGTCTTCATAAGTTCCATCAATTCGGTAAGTTGTCACCTCATATCCGACTTTATCCATCATAATCGTAACTGTACCGTGTTTCAGTCCTGTATCAATTGTTCTTGGAAATAATGCTTTAACCTGCTTCGGCAGCGCAGAAGTAGTAATATCCCAATCCGCAGGCTCTTTTCCAAGAATAGAATCCCTTACACAGCCACCAACAACGTATGCTTCGTAACCATGAGCAGAAAGTGTCTTGATAATATCAGAGGCATGTTTTGGAATAGAAATATGCATGGGTTAATCCCCCTCCTTTCGAAAATGTTTTTATCTCTTTATTGCGATAATTATAACATAAAAAAAGGTTTATTACTATTTAATTCATTAAGCGAACTACAGACGAAGCCATTGCTCCCAATAAGGCATATTTGTGATTTTAGTCGCGG
>ERZ791879.424-NODE-424-length-34672-cov-11.203311_pt1 | contig 34672 bp, 33 predicted proteins | sample MGYA00510162_ERZ791879 | MGnify/ENA primary metagenome ERZ791879 (study PRJEB30046, sample SAMN00792113) | human gut metagenome | study: EMG produced TPA metagenomics assembly of the A metagenome-wide association study of gut microbiota in type 2... | reverse complement strand
ACACGCCTTCTTCCTGTTCTTCATGGACGATGACCCAGCCCTTCGATTCAGCGAACTTATGGCAAGCCTTTCGCTGCATGGGCAGGTCAGCTTCATGGTTGGAAGTGAAATCCACCTGCTTATCGGTGGAAACGCGGTACAAGCAGCAGACGCGGTTGTTGTTTTCTGTCATTGTAAATTCCTCACTTTCATAACAAAAGTGGGGACAGGCTTTATTTCGTTGTCAAAGAACGTCCGGCAATGGTTCGGCTTGTAGCACCGCCCGTTACCGCACTCAGTATAGCGTTTGGTTCTGCATTCGTCCATGATGTCAACCTACCTTCTTCGTATAGCTGGTGGCAAGCAGGATGTTCCGAATGCGCTCAAATGCTTCCGGGTTGGGTTCTTTGGAAAAACTGAAAACAACAGGATAGCCATTGATTACATGATATTGCCGGTCGGCATCACGGTCAGCCGCAGGAAGGTTCTCTGCGACCTGTGAAAATTTATCGATCATAAGATTGTAACTCCTATTATGAATAAATGCTGTTGTCTTAATATGTAACAATGGGCATCTGCGTTGTGCGGATGCCCATTGTCTTTAAGGAGAGATTCCTGTAAATGTCAGAACTTCATCGGCAGGGCATCCTTACGGGATTTGCCGTTGTACGCCGCATAGATGGGGAAAACGTATTTCTTCCATCCGGGCAGCTTTGCCGGGTTGTCCATCCCGGTGCGGTAGATTTCCATGGGATGGACGCTGCGCAGGGCACGGATCAGCCGTTCCTCGTTGAACTCACCGTGATACACTTCCACGAAGTACATCACACCCTTCAGGACTGCGGCACGGAAGGAATCGGGTTTGCCCTCCCATGCGTCCACAATCAGCCGCAGAGCCTCGCAGTAGATTTTCTCGCCCATCTGGTTGTACAGCTTGAGTGCAGTGCCTACGCAGCTGATGCGGTAGTCGCTCAACTGCAAGCTGTCATAGTTGAAGTCCAGACCCACCCGGTTGGTGGCTGCGAGGAATGCCATGGAAAGAGCATCCTCGCCCACGACCTTGGCACGGAGCTTGATGCCCGCCGTCAGCGGTGCAGCGTGACCGTTTTGCTCTGCGAAGAACAGGGCTTCCTGCTGCATCGTCAGACCCGTATACACCTTGCAGAGAATCGGGAGGTCTTTGCCACCGTTGCGCAGGATACGCGCTTCAATGGTGTGCTGACCGTCCGTTACATAATACCGGCCATTGCGAAAGCTGACCTTCGGCTCATTCGCCGTATATTCATTGAAGTCTCTTGCAATCAGCTCAACGCGCTTACGCTGGATGCCCCGCTGATAAAGCTCGCGCGGGTAGATTAGCTTGCTGCTGTGAATGACCACCATCTGATAAGGAGTGGCCACATTGAAAGATGCGGAAAAGTTGTTGGTGTTGCTCAGTCGCATTGCATTTCCTCCCGGATTCTCCAGATGTATTTTTCGGCTTCTGCTAAAATCTCACTGACCTGCTGCTTACGCTTCGGGATGGTGAGCAGGCTGGGATTAAAGGTAAAGCTGTATTCGAGTCGCTGTATCATGGCATGAACAGCGGATTGCAGCTCGGTGTACAGCATCATTTCCTCCACGCTCCCTGCGTCCTCAAAGGACGATTTGATGGGTGTGTAGGGATAGATGGGTGGCTTTCCATCCACTACTTCCGGCGGCGCATACGCTGCCGTGGAGCGGATGATGGGCTTGAGCTTCCGAATGCTGCCCAGTGGGTTCAAGGCAAGACTGTTCTTCAAGGCATAATCGAGCCGCTGCATATCTTCCGGGGCGAGATGCCCTAAGTATTTCAAAATGCGGCTTTTGTCGATGGTGAAGATCTGTTCTGCCAGAGCCATAGAGGACATAGACAGCCCTTCGTTTTCCAACAAGCAGTGTGTCGGCTGAGTTACTTTCTTTTCCGTATTGCTTGTCAGAGGGACAACGATGAGGGTCGGTGCGTAGGTATTGCCCACATCATTCTGAATGATGACCGCAGGGCGGTCGCCGTGCTGTTCCGAGCCGGTACTTGTGTTTCCGAATTGGACGTAGTAAATGTCTCCGCGCCGGAACTTCCAGTTTTGCTGCAAATGTTTACCTCCATGTTTTGTTATGTACAAAGCCCGCTGCTTTTTCTTGGCAGCGGGCTTCGTTCAATTTATGGTGGCATTCATTTTAATGGGGTGTGTTATCACCTCCCCGGTGACAAAGTGCAGTGCCGGACTTACCGGTGCATAACAACATAGTCATGCCCACGGTTGGTCTGGCAGACCGTGCAGGTGTCCATGCTCTTGTCAGGGCTGGGCACGAGCGCAATTTTGAAAGCCTTAGCTTCCACGAAGTGCCGGAGGCAGGTCGCGCAGAGGGTTCGGATGGATTTGACCATTTCCGGGGTCAGCTCCATTTCCTCGTAGATCTCCTGCTCCCGCACGGTAGGATTCAATTCAACCATAGAGATGTCCTCCTATGTCGGGTAGTTGTTTTGCGGATAGATATGGATAAGTAAAAGTAACAGGAGTTGTCGGAGACCGAAAACGGCATCCGACCGCTCCTGCTTTATTGCAAACCAACGTGTTATTTGTTGGGGAATCGTGTTGGGATTGCAGATCACTGCTCTGCCGATTTGGCAGTGCGATGAAAATATGAATAAAGTTCTCTCATATTCGCCCTCGGCTCCCTGAGAGTGGGGAATCATCTGGCGGCGGGCTTGTGTACCGCTCCATTGGCATCTCAGCCACCCCGCCTAACGCTGACCGGGCTGCGTTGAACAGAAGTATCATTATCTTGAAGTACCAGATGATTGAACTATTCAGCTTTCAAGGTCCGTGAGTGTGGACATATCACCAGCGGCGAGAGCCGTCTGGTGAATTGTCCCCTCACTTACGAGCCATCGAGAAGCCTCAATCTACACCTAAAAATCCAAACTTCTTCAAAAATTTAGTAATTTTCAAGATTCGCTTGCTAATATTTTGCTGTGCAATGCCATAAACTTTAGATAATTCTACGGTACTATATTCGTCGCGGAAATACAGCGTGATAAGCCGAAGTTCTTCATCGGAGAGTTTTTCTAACCCTTCTTGCAAACGCTTGTCTTTGATTTCGCCTACCCATGCAAACCGAGTCCGGGTCTCGTGGTAAGTATCGGTTACAGTAATTGCCTTTTCATACTGCTTAAAGTCAGAAGATTTCCTTCCCGTGTTGTCATCACCATCGTCAACGATTGCCAGTGTGTTTGCAACGTAGGAACGCTCACTATTGAGAACGCCCAAATCAAAATCATACATGGCTTGGATTGCATCTTCACTCATTCCCGCCTGTTGGTACTGCACACGCAGCCGTTCCCACTTTTTGTTCAGTTTTCGACGTTCGTTGCCGTTATTAAATTCCATTGTCGACCTCCAAATTTTCGATAATTCGTAAAAAATTGAAAATCTGGAGATTCTAGGGATACTTTGCGGCCAGTTCCAGCCACGAAAAGAGGGCAAAAAGAAACATGAAGTGTCCTTTCCGCTGGATGCGGAGGATGAGGACACCTCACTGCTGGACAGGGCACTGGCTTTTCTTTGGGCGCAAAAAAAGAGACGCATTAAAGAAAAGGGTACAGACACTGTTTTCCATCCGTAGATGGAAAGCAATATGAGTATCCTCAGCCTTTAATGCATCTCAGGCTTTCGATATATTTTTCTTCGTTACAGGTCAAAAGCGGTTTATCCGGCTAAAAAAGGACAAAAAATAAAGCCCTCGCAGCCAGACAACAAGGCTTTGCCTTGCTATCATAGCACACGAGGGTCTTACAGAAGTCACATGACGGTCTTATGAAAGTCACATGGGGCGATTTTTGAAAAAATCGGGTCACGCAGAAGTCGCATGAAGGTCACATGAAAGTCATATAGCGAAACTACGTTGTTTTATCGTTCGAGCGAAATGAGCAGTTTCTGATACTCATCTTCGGGCAGTTTCTGCTTTGCAGCCGCAAGCTCGCCCGCTGCCATCTCGTCCATGTGCTGCTTCTGGTACGAGCGAATAAGCCAATAGTAGGCTTTTGTGTTTTCCGGCGCGATGGTCAGGGCCAGTGCAGCATCCCGATGAAGCAGATCGTATGCGTGGAAGTCCATCAATTGCTTCAGCAGTTGTGCTCAACCCAATTGAGCTGAAGGCTATGGACCAGCTCAGCATCGGCGACACGAAACTGATGTTTGTTCCCTTGTGCAGCGAAAAATTCCACTGGTAAAACGAAATAAGGGGGAATCGTTGTGATAAATCGGGCTGGAAATAAAGAAAAGGCAAAACGTGTTCTGAATGAAAACGGAAATCTGTCCGGAATGGTCGGCATGGAGATTCTGTATCGGGTGATTGCGGCAATCACAAGTGTCCTGCTGGGTGCGATGATCGCAGGCGGCATTGGGGTCGTGTCGGCGGTTGTGTCGGCACCGTTCAAGCTGTTTGGTCTGGCGGGAATCATCATTGCCTATGTGCTGATTACTCCGATTGCAACGCTCGTCGGTGCTATCGCCGGTGGAGCAGTTGCCGGGCCGTTTGAAGTGGCACGATACCGGTACTATCTTTCTCTGCGGAAGAATGGAATCCGACCAAAAGTCACCTGCATCTTTGATGCATTTGATTTCTTTATGCAATTTGCCCTTGTTACAGGAGTGCGGATGCTGACGATCATCCTGCAGCTGTTTTGCCAGCGGAGATGAATTTTTGCGGGCCGGCTGGCGCGAAGGGTATCAGGTGGTGTTTCTGGACATCTGCATGGAGGGCACCAATGGCATTGAGACGGCGCAGCGGCTGCGTGCGGCCGACCCGGACCTGCTGATCGTGTTTGTGACATCCTCGCCGGAGTACGTGTGGGATGCCTTTCCGGTACATCCATTCGATTATCTGCTCAAGCCTTATAAGGAAGAAAAGTTTGAGCAGCTGGCAGGGGAGCTGCGGCGGGTGCTGTGCCGCCAGCAGCCGGAGCTGGAGGTGCGCATTGCCCGGCAGATCGTGCGGCTGCCGCTGACCAAGATCTACTATGCTACGGCACAGAACCATTATGTGCGTGTGGTCACGGATGACGGCGAGTGCCGGGCCACGGCAAATTTTGCACAGGTGCAGGAACAGCTTCAGACCCAGCCGGAATTTCTGGTGTGCAACCGCGGCGTGATCATCAACATGTCCAAGGTGCTGCGGTTTGAGGGCGACTGCATTGAAATGCTGGATGGGACCCATCTGCCGGTGCGGCAGAAGGACAAAAACAGCCTGCTTGCCCAATTTACGCAGTACCAGTTCCGTGGTATGCAGCGGGAATTCTGACCCGGAAAGGAGAGCGCTTGTGAATTTTGCATTGTTTGGACGTTTTTTTCTGGAATTTGCAATGATGTATCCGGCAGAATACCTCTGCCTTGCCTCGCTGCAGGAGCACTTGCGTGCACCGCGTAAAACCTATGCCATCGGTGCGTCGGCGATCACACTGATGGGTCTGGCTGGCGCAGCGGTGTGCTGCATGCTGTACATAGAAACGAATTTCCTGCTCATCCCGCTGCTCATCATCAGCTTCTGGCTGCTGCGCTGGCGCACCGACCGGGAAGTATCGATCAGCCAGACCATGTTTCTGTTCTCCGTGTCGGCAGTGATGATGTCTGTGTGCACCCTGCTTGCCATTGTGCTGAACGCGGAAGCTGAGCTGGACAATGCACAGCCGGTGTTTCTGCCCAGCACCTCGGTCATCTGCCTGACCCTCTCGGTGATACTCAGCGCCATCTTCCGTTTTACGGCAGTGCGCTGGAGCCGGTGGCTGCTGCAGGAGTACCACGGCGAAGCCTTCTGGGAGTCGGCATGGCCGCTGCCGGCACTGTACGCGGCGTTTCTGGTGTTCTGTATGCCGAAGGAGATCGGCGTCATCCTGATGAACCGCATCCGCATCATCGCGGTGCTGGCAGTGAGCATCTCGCTGCTGGGCATCTTTCTGCTGCTGTACGAGATGTACCGCGTGGCAAAGGAGTATGCCCGCAGCTCCCAGCTGGACCGCGAAAACCAGCTGTTGGCCGTGGAGTCCCGCCGCTATATGGAGCTGCGCAGCTATCTGGAACAGACCCGCCACCTGCGGCACGATTTCCGCCAGCACCTGCATGTGATCTCCGGCCTGACCGAGGCCGGGCGGCTGGATGAACTGAAAAGCTACCTGAGCCAGTACGAGAGCGAACTCAGCGATGCCAGACCCACCCTGTGCGTCAACGCTGCGGTGGATGCGCTTGCCGGCCACTACGACTACGAGGCCCGGAAACAGGGCATCCAGATCGAATGGAAGCTGGAACTGCCCAAGCTCCTGCCCCTGCCGGAGGCCGACCTGTGCACCATTCTTGGCAACCTGCTGGAAAATGCGCTCCATGCCAGCCAGAAGCTGCCGCCGGAAGAACGGCAGGTCAAGGTGCTGGCCCGGATGCTCAGCCCGGCCATGATGGGCCTGATGGTGGAGAACCGCTACGATGGCGTGCTGAAAAAGCAGGGTGGCGTTCTGCACTCTACCAAGCATGATGGACAGGGCATCGGCCTTGTTTCCGTCGAAACTGCCGTGCACAGGTATCACGGCAATCTGACGGTGGAAACGGGCGGCAACGTTTTCCGGGCCAATGTGCTGCTGAACCTGTAAAATATTCCTGCCCCAAGGCACCGGCTTTTTTGCACAAGCCGGTGCCTTTTGATTGCACTTTTCCCGGAAGATCATGATACTTATTTATAAAAGAAAAGGCAGGAGGGGAGCATATGGCAGCAGAAAGCAAAACCGGCTGTTTCTTAAACTTTCCTAAAAAATCTTTATCCGGCCCGGCCCCCCGACGGGAGGGCTTTTTGCTGTCCGCACGACGCATACGGTCAAGTTGAAAAATGAATAAAATTTACACATAGAATGATATGATTTTAGGCTGAATGAGCAAAGAATCGAAAGAAGTCCCATAATCATATTGACATAATGGGTAATAGGGTGTAAACTACGTGCATCGGGTCGAGCAAATCCGAAAATTGAGATCATTCAGGGAGGAAACGGCTATGATGTGTTGTTGCGCAATGTGTTGTTGTACCGCAAACGCTTCCCGGACCGGCCGCCCTGCAGTATGGTATGCCGTGTGAGCATATCTGCATATTCTGTGTGGGAACACGCAGAAGAATCTGTCGCTGACCGCCTGGGAGCTTACTTGAAGAGGGAGCTTCCGGGCGTTTTGTTTTGACCCGCAAATCAGGATACAAGGGAGGAATCCGGCAATGGACTGGAATGCGATCCAGCAATATTTGCCGCTCTACCAGAAGGCCGCTGTACTTACCGTGCGGCTGGGCGTTGCAGGCATCATTTTTGCCATCATCATTGGCCTTGCCTGCGCAGTGATCCAGTATGACAAGGTGCCCGTTCTGCGGCAGATCGTGGGTGTTTACATCCAGCTGTCCCGCAACACACCGCTGCTGGTGCAGCTGTTCTTCATTTATTATGGCCTGCCCAAGGTGGGCATCCGCACCAATGCCGAGATCTGCGGCATTGCCGGTCTGGCGTTTCTGGGCGGCAGCTACATGGCCGAAGCGTTCCGCAGCGGTCTGGAAGCCATTGAGCCCATCCAGACCGAGAGTGCCTACAGCCTTGGCATGAACCGCTGGCAGACCATGCGCTACATCATTCTGCCGCAGGCCATGTCCACCAGTATGCCGGCTTTCATGGCAAATGTGATCTTCCTGCTCAAGGAGACCAGCGTGTTCAGCGCCATTAGCCTGATGGACCTGATGTTCACGGCAAAGGACCTGATCGGCATGTACTCCAAGACCATCGAATGTCTGTTCCTGCTGGTGGTGTTCTACCTTATCATTCTGCTGCCGGTGTCCATTGTGGGCAGCCTGATCGAAAGGAGGCTGCGCTATGCTGGATTTGGGTCTTGATGTCCTGTTCAAGGGCAAAAACATGGCCCGCCTGCTGAGCGGCCTTGGCGTTGCACTCAAGATCAGCGCCGTCTCGGTGATCATCAGCCTGCCGCTGGGCATCCTGCTGGGCGTGCTCATGACCTCCCGCAACCCCGTTATCAAGGCGGTTCTGCGGCTTTATCTGGAGTTCGTCCGCATCATGCCGCAGATGGTGCTGCTGTTCCTCGTTTACTTCGGCACCACCCGTGCCTTTGGGTGGAACCTTTCCGGCGAGACGGCATCCATCATCGTGTTTGTGCTGTGGGGCACCGCAGAAATGAGCGACCTTGTGCGCGGTGCGCTGATCGCCATTCCGAAGCACCAGTATGAGAGCGCCGAGGCCCTTGGCATGAGCCGTGCGCAGACCTACTGGTACATCATCATTCCGCAGACGGTGCGCCGCCTGATCCCGCTGTCCATCAACCTGATTACCCGCATGATCAAGACCACCAGCCTTGTGCTGATGATCGGTGTGGTGGAAGTGATCAAGGTAGCACAGCAGATCATCGAGGCCAACCGCACCGCCAGCCCCAACGCAGCGTTTGGCATTTATCTCACGGTTTTCGTGTTATATTTCTTCGTATGCTGGCCCATCAGTCTGCTGGCATCCTATCTCGAAAAGAAATGGAAGTGACCGTACATGGCAGAACCTATTTTGACTGTTGAACATCTGATCAAGGCCTATGGCGAGACCCCCGTGCTGGATGATATCAGCTTTGCTGTCAAGCCCGGCGAGGTCATCGTGGTGGTCGGCCCTTCGGGCTGCGGCAAAAGTACCCTGCTGCGCTGTCTGAATGGTCTGGAGCCCACCCAGAGCGGCCGGGTGCGGCTGGGCAATGAGACCGTTGCCTACGGCGGTAAAAATCTGACCCAGCTGCGCCAGCGCATCGGCATGGTGTTCCAGAGCTACGAGCTGTTCCCGCACATGACGGTGCTGGACAATGTGTTTCTGGCACCCACTAAGGTGCAGAAGCGCCCCAAAGCGGAAGTGCAGCAGGAGGCCGAAGCTCTGCTGGACCGTGTGGGCCTGCTTGCCAAGAAAAACAGCTACCCGCGGGAGCTTTCCGGCGGACAGAAGCAGCGCGTTGCCATCGTGCGCGCACTGTGTATGCACCCGGAGATCCTTCTGTTTGACGAAGTGACCGCTGCCCTTGATCCGGAAATGGTGCGCGAGGTGCTGGACGTTATGCTGGACCTTGCCAAGCAGGGCAAGACCATGATCATCGTCACCCACGAAATGCAGTTTGCCCGCGCCATTGCCAACCGTGTCATCTTTCTGGATGGCGGCAAGATCGTGGAAGAAGCTGCACCGGCCGAGTTCTTTGACCGGCCCAAGACCGAGCGCGCGCAACGCTTCCTGCGCACCTTCACGTTTGATGCTGTGAAATGAGTCACAGATCAAGATAAAGGCTGCGGGTGTTCCGCAGCCAAATGGGAAAGATTTTGTAAAGGAGTAATCATTATGAAACAGTCTAAGATCTCTCGTCGTTCCTTCTTGCTGGGTCTGGGCGCAGTTTCCGCTGCCGCTGTTCTGACCGCATGCGGCGGCTCTTCTTCTGCTTCTACTGCAACTGCAGCATCCGGCAGCAGCGTGGTCTACCGCACTCTGGATCAGATCAAGGAGTCCGGTACCATCAACATCGGCGTGTTCTCCGATAAGAACCCGTTCGGCTACGTGGATGAGAACGGCGAGTATCAGGGCTATGATGTCTACTTTGCACGCCGTCTGGGCGAGGATCTGGGCGTAGAGATCAACTTCGTTTCCACCGAGGCTGCCAACCGCATCGAGTACCTGCAGACCGGCAAGGCGGATGTGATCCTGGCAAACTTCACCGTGACCCCGGAGCGCGCAGAGGAAGTGGACTTTGCTCTGCCTTACATGAACGTGGCTCTGGGTGTCATTTCTCCGGACAGCAACGTTATCACCACTCTGGACAACTGGAACGCTGACGACCAGATGATCGTCATTTCCGGCACCACCGCCGAGACCTACCTGACCAAGGAGTACCCCGACATTCCGCTGCAGAAGTACGATTCCTATGCAACGGCCAAGAATGCACTGGAGAACGGCAACGGCGTGGCATGGGCCAACGATAACACCGAGGTCATTGCATTTGCAAAGCAGAACACCGGCTACACGGTCGGCATTCCCTCTCTGGGCAGTCAGGACACCATTGCTCCCGCTGTGAGCCAGGGCAACACCACCGTTCTGGATTGGCTGAACGAGGAGATCAAGGCTCTGGGCGAAGAAAACTTCTTCCACAAGGACTATGAGGAGACTCTGGTGGATACCTACGGCCTTGACTATGAGGATGAGCTGGTCGTTGAGGGCGGCGTGACCGGCGGCGCAGATGCCGCATCCAGCGAAGCTGCTTCTTCGGAAGCCGCATCTTCTGAGGCTGCTGCTTCCGAAGTAGCTTCCAGCACAGCCGCACAGTAAATAAAAACACCGAGCGGGCAGGAGAGGGCTGAACCTTTCCTGCCCGTTTTTGCATTGCACCATCTGCCGGAACGTGCTATACTGGAACAAAACAACTCCTGTCCGAAAAACCCTGAAAAAGAGAGGATGTTCCCAATGAAACGTGCCTATACGAACGGGATCCTGCTGGATGGCACCGAGCAGATGCAGCCGGTAGCGCACAAGATCCTGCTGACCGAGGATGATAAGATCACTGCCATTGTCGATGAGGGCGTGGATCTGGACGGTTATGAGGTGATCGATCTGCACGGAGGCTATCTGTGCCCGGGCCTGATCAACCTGCATGTGCATCTGGCAGGCAACGGCAAGCCCAGCGCAAAGCCGCGGGATAATGCTGCGCTGGTGCGCAAAATTCTGAGCAATGGCCTGACCCGTGCGGTGGCCTACAGGCTGGTATGCAGCTACGCGAAGCTGGAACTGCTGGGTGGCGTGACTACCATCCGCACCGTGGGCGGCATTGCAGATTTTGACACCCGCTGCCGTGATGATGCCGCTGCAGGCAGACTGCTGGCACCGCGCATCCTTGCTGCCAACGAAGGCATTTCGGTGCCGGGCGGACATATGGCAGGCTCGGTGGCAGTTGCGGCCCATAACAATGCCGAAGCACTTGCTCAGCTCAAAAAGGCCAGCGGACAGAAGGTGGATCTGATCAAACTGATGATCACCGGCGGCGTGCTGGATGCCACCGAAAAGGGAACCCCCGGCGAGCTGAAGATGAAGCCGGAAATGGTCAAAGCCGTCTGCGACGAGGCCCACAAGCTGGGCTATACCGTGGCGGCACACACCGAATCGCCGGAGGGCGTAAAGGTGGCGCTGGAAAACGGCGTGGATTCCATTGAGCACGGCGCAAAGATGGACGATGAGACCATCCGGCTTTACAAGGAGCGGGGAGCCTTTGTGTGCACCACCATCTCCCCGGCGCTGCCCTATGCACTGTTTGATACGGCGGTTTCCGGCGCTTCGGAAAAGGACCAGTATAACGGCAAGATCGTGTTTGACGGTGTGGTGGAAAGCGCAAAGACCGCCCTTGCTAACGGCATCCCGGTGGCCTTGGGCAACGATGTAGGCTGCCCGTACATCACCCAGTACGATTTCTGGCGGGAGCTGTGCTACTTCCACAAATACTGCGGTGTAAGCAACCAGTTCGCCCTGTACACGGCCACCCTGCGCAATGCTCAGCTGGCCGGAGTAGGAGACGTGACCGGTTCCATTGAGCCGGGCAAAAGCGCAGATTTTATTGTGACGAAGCACAACCCGCTGGAAGACCTGCGTGCGCTGCAGCATCTGGAACTGGTGGTCTGCCGCGGCCATGTGATCAAAAAGCCGAACCCCAAGCGGAACAAAACGGTGGATGCCCTGCTGGACCCGTACCTCGAATAATACTGAAAAAGCAAGGAGAGACGATCGGTCTTTCCTTGCTTTTTCGTTCACATGCCTGCCATCACGGCCATGATGCTTTGCCAGCTCTTGTTGCGGGCAGCGGGCACAGTGGTGCGGCGGCGTGCGGGTGCAGAGCCGGAAGAGACCGTATTCATGGCGGTCATCGGCACCGACGAATGGAAGAATACGGCTGTATCACCGGCCAGCCACTGGGCGGCAAGGCGGGCTGCCTGCGGGTCGGCCTGCAGGGTGCGGCGCTCGGCACCGGCCAGATGATCCGCCAGCCAGTAGAGGATGGCACCCAGCGGCAGGCTGGGCAGAACATCCTGACTCCAGTAGGTCCAGCGGGCACCGGCCCCTACAAAACTCTCCACGGTAATAACGGCACCGGTGCGGGCGTTCTGCGGGATGCTGCCCTGATAATCGATACCGGCGCACTGGCGAAGCTCGGCGGTGATGCGCTGGGTGCGTGCCAGATCCAGCCGGTCCTCCCGGCAGTAGGCGCGGAAATCGGTCTCGTCGATCAGGCCGTCGGCGCTGGAAGGAAAGCGGCCCACCAGCTGGCCATCGGCGTTGTGGCACAGCTGCCAGCCCTTGCGGAACAGCTGGAAGTTCAGGTAGCGGCGACCCATGGTGGAGTAGCACAGAATGGAGGTGCTCTCACCGGGCAGTTGCTTCAGCTCCAGGCAGGCATCGTTGCCGCAGGTGTCCTGCAGCTTTACCGTTAACAGCAGCTGCGCACCGGGGTGCTGAGCTGACATAGCGTTGTGCATGGCATCAAAATAACGGTTGGCATCCATGATCGGTTCCCTCCTGAAACTATAACACAGCAGTTCGTTGTATAACGGATGGGCACTGCGCCAAACGACCCGGTGCACAGCAGGCGGCTTACGCAGGAATGTTTTATTGACTGAACATAGTATAGCATACTTCGCAACAAAAAACAACTATAAGTTTGCTGAAAAACAAAATATTTCCGCGCATCCTGCAACAGTGACCCGAAACATGGTTGTTGCAAGAGTGAATCAGTTGTGTTCTGTATCAAAAACAGCCCACAGACGGCAAGGCCAAAGCCTCCCATCTGTGGGCTGTTCTGGTAAAATATGGTTCAATCGCCCAGTTCACGGATCTCGTTCTGGATCAGCCGCCCGGCCGCGCGGGCCAGTTGGTCCATGCCGCGGATACGGGCCATGTTTTTGCCGTAGATCTGTGCAGCGGCACCGGCAGAGCTGTCCTCACCCATGAACACAGCCGACACCCGGATGCCCATGCGCTGCAGCGCACGCACCTGCGCGGCAGTGTCAGCCACACCGGCAGCGTCCTCGTAACCGCAGCCCAGCGGGTTTTCTGCACTGGGCGGGATGCGGCGGCTGTCGTTGGGCGAAGCGTCCGTCAGCACGATGAGCAGATGCCGCGGCGCAGGACCGGGCGCATACTGCAAAAGGTCGCCTGCGGCCCGCAGAGCAAGGCCGTCACGGTTCCAGCCGGAAGCAAAATATCGGTTGATGTTTTGCAGGTTTTTGTCTGCAAAGCCTTTGAGCACACGCAGTACGGTGTAGCCCCGCAGGCTGCTGAAGCTGGACACCCGCACCGGGATCCCGCAGGCCGCAAGGCTCTGGGCCAAAATGGATCCTTGAGCCGCGATCACTTCCTGACAGTGCAGGCGGGAAGCGGATGCGTCCAATAAAAGGTCTACCGTAAAAGAGGGCTGGTTCTCTTCCTCGGCACACAAAAACACCCGGTCATCGTTCAAAAGTGGTGCGCGCCAGATGCGCCCAGCGTTCAGGTTGCCACTGCGGGCAACACGGGCGTTGGGCTGCTGGTGCACAAGGATGCAGTTGCGGATCTGCTCGGTGAGCCGCAGCACCACACTGCGGTGCAGTTCCCGATTTTTGGCGTAATAAGCGCGGTTGCGGTCGGCCTGCAGCTCAGCCTGTTCAGCCAGATGCTTTGCTTCCGGTGTGGGAGCCTGCTCCGGGCTGGGCACACCGGCACTGAACCACAAATGGCATCCCAGGTGGTCGCCCACGCAAAGCTCCTGCTCAGCCTTGCGCAGCCGTTCCGGTGGGTAGAGAGAGCGGCCGAAGCAGCTTTCAATGTAGGCTCTGTCCTGCGCGGCATCCTGCTTCAGGGTGATGTGGGCCCGGCGCTTGTCCACCGCCAGTCCACCGCCCACAGCATCCACGGAGCTTGAGTGCTCCACGGTCACGCGGTCGGTCTTGATCATCTGGGTGGGCATGGCTTTGGTGGCAAGCTTTGCCAGCAGGCCGTCCAGATGCAGATGCAAAGCTGCTCTCTGGTGCACAGTGCCGTCGAACAGGTTGAATTTTGCGTAGATCGATAAAATTTCGGCTTTCAGCTGTTCCGGCTCCGGCACATGCTCCGGGGCTAGCGCGGCGGCAAGGCCGGACTCATAAGGGGTCATCACCGGGTCGGCACGGCCCAGCACACGCCGCCAGCGTGCGGCCTGCATGGTGTAGACCAGCTGATTTTTTGCCATCCACTCCTGACGGGAGAGCTTGTATTGAATCGCAAAAAAGTAATCTGCATGGGCATGGCGCAGCGCTTCCAGCACCGGGCGGCGGGGCAGCTCCAGCCGATAGGCTGCATTTTCCAGATACAGCCATGTCATGTCGTCCAGCATCGTCTGCCGCAGATCACCGTCCCATGCGTCAAAGACGCTGCGGATCAGCGCGTCACCGTAATATTTATGGATGAGGCCCACGACCGTGTTCATGTAAAAATCGGTGGTGCCGTCGGTATAGCGGGCCAGAAACAGCGGCTCAAAGCCATAGGCTCCTGCAGCAGCCCAGACCTGATTGGCCGCACGCCGCTCCTGCGCGGTGTAACTCTGGGCGTCCATCAGCCAAAGAGCTTGGCGGCATCCAGCTTGGCCGGAATGCGCGCTGCGATCACATCACGGATCAGGCCCTGCTCGTAGGAGTCAAAGGCCTTGTTGGTGATGCCCATATCCAGTGCCGCGCCTGCCGGGATGCCGCGCCGGATCAGCCGCAGGGCATCCAGCATACCGCGCAGATCCAGCGCCTTGGTGGAAATTTCCGCACTGTCGCACTTTTTCTGCAGGTCAAGGAACAGCAGTGCAAACTGGCGCACATACTTGGAAGCAAGATCGGGGAACTGCGTCCGCAGCAGCTTCTCCAGATCGTCCTGCGTAATGGTGGGCATCTGGATGACCACGAAACGGGAGGTGAGGGCCTCGTTCAGCTCACGGGTGCCGGCATAACCGTAGTTCATGGTGGCAATAAAGCGGGTCTCCTCCGCCAGCGGGATGCGGTCGTAGCCGGGTACATCGATGGCGCGGCGGAAGTCCAGCACCGCGTGCAGCACGGCCAGCGCTTCGTTTTTGGCCATGTTGATCTCATCCAGCACACCAAAGCCGCCGCACTGGGCGCAGCGGTATACCGGGCCGGGCCGGAACACCACCTGACCGTCCGCAAAAGTATCCATGCCGATGAGGGATGCTGCGTCCATGTTCACATGGAAGGAGATGTCCCATGCGGGACGGCCAAAGGCGGCGGCAAGGTTTTCGGCCAGCACGTTTTTGCCGGTGGCTTTTCCGCCTGCCAGCAGCAGGTTTTCGCCGCAGAGCAGCGCCGCCAGCGCCTGCTCCCACACCTGTTTGCCGTAGTAGGTAAAGGCAGGGGAAGGGATGCGCGGGCGCAGTGCGTCCGGCAGGGCATGGGCAGCGCGGTACTGTTGGACTGCTTCCAGCAGAGCGGGGTCTACCCCTTCCTGCTGCAGAGTTTCAAGGAGATCAGACATTTGTACAAACACCTCGATTTTGCCGGTTGTCTGGCACAAACCGGCTGTTCAGCTTTATCATAGCACAATCGTGGGGATTTGTGTAGGGGGCACGTGGCGAAAAAATGGCAAAGAGAGGCGGCCCCAAACAGGGACCGCCTCTCTTCATGAAGAAAGAAGAAATGGAAAAACGCTTAAGTTGTGCTGGAAAACCGCGCTGGATCAGGCGTTATCCAGACCCGCCATCTGCTTGACGGCCTTCATGGCGAAGGTCAGGGTGCGGCCCATGGCCACACCAGCCATCAGGCAGGGGTAGTTGTTGGCAAAGAAGCTGCCGGACATATCACCGGTGATATACAGGCCCTCCATGGGCTGGTTGTTGTTGTCCAGCGCCTGACCCTTTTCGTTGATGGCAATGCCCTGCTCGGTGGTCAGCAGAGAAGCACCCAGCCAGCAGCCGTAGAAGGGCGCAGTGCGGATGGCACTCAGGCGGTAAGCGGGCTTGCCGAAATCCTCGTCGTTCTGCTTGTCGTACAGCTCATTGTAGCGCTCCACGGTAGCAAGGAAGGTGTCCTTGGCAGCACCGGTAAAGCCCATCTTGTCGGCCAGCTCGTCCAGCGTATCGCACTTGAACAATGCACCGGCCTCGATAGCCTCGTCCATCTTGCCCTGAATGTACTTCTCACCGCCGTTGCGGGTCTGGGCAGAACAGCCGATGGTGTGGAAGCGCTTTGCATCCTCCAGAATGTTAGCATCGCAGATCTGTGCGTAGACGCGGCCCGGCTGGTGGGCGGCAGCGTAGACGATATCGTTGTAGGGGCAGCTCTCGTTGGCAAAACGCTCGCCGTTGCGGTTTACCTTCAGGAAGGGCTGAGTACCGGGGTTGTACTGGCGGATCTTACCGGGGAAAGCCTTGCCGCCAAAGGCGGAGTCGCTGTCCACATAACCGGCGTCCACACCGGGGGCAACGATGCCGCGGTCAAACAGCATGGGAGCGGCTTCCTTGTCCAGATTAGCACCTGCCCACACGGCAGCGCGGATACCGTAGCCCTTGTCGGCGGGGGAGTAGGAGCAGGCGGTGGTCACGCTGGTGCCCAGCGGGTCCAGCTGCTCCATCATGTAGGGGTTGCCGGGGAAGCCGCCGCAGGCCAGCAGCACGCCCTGATTGGCGTTGTAGCGGATGAAGTGGTCATCCTCGGTGCTCTGGGCGATGATACCGGTAATGCGGCCATCGCTGTTCTTTTCCAGCTTGGCCAGACTGGTCTTGAAGTCTACATCGTAGCCCAGCTCCTGGATGTACTGCAGCAGCAGCTCATTGCGAGCCAGACCGGACTCGCGCTCGCTGGCCATGTAGTTGTGCTCCTGCACAGGGTAGAGGTAGTCGGTGTTGTGCTCGGCATTTTCTGCAGGCCATGCAGCCTCGCTGCCGGAGGTGAAATCGCACACCCAGCCGTACTTATCTTCCAGAATGCTGCGCATGAAGTCGTGCATAGCGGCAGACTCATTGATCCAGGTCTTGACGACGCGCTGGTCACACTTACCGGAGGCGTAGCGGGAGATCTCGCTCAGCAGCTTGGCGCGGTCGGCGGGCTTTTCACCGGCCTCCTTGGCGGCAGCGGAGTCGATAGCGCCGTACCAGTGGCGGGTGTCCTGTACGTTGGCGTTCTGCTCAATAACGCGGAAATTCAGGCCGTTCGCAGCTGCATAGGCGGCAGCAAACATACCGCCGTTGCCTGCACCCACAATGAGGATGTCGGTGTCCACGGTCTCAGTGATGGCAGTCTCGTCGATATCAGGCTCTTTGCCCAGCCAGTCGTTTGCGTCGCCTGTGGGCAGCTGCACGCTGGACACCACGGCCTCACCCTTTGCCTGTGCGTAGCAGCTCTTGGCAGCCTTCATCACGGCATCGGAGGTGATGGTAGAGCCGGAAACGCCGTCGATCTCGGCAGAACCGGCAGCCATCAGCTGCTCACGCAGCTCATCGGCAGCGGCAGCGCCGAAAGAAGCGGTCTCGCCGGAGGTGTCCACCACCACGTCGGTGACAGCGCTGTCAGAGAAGGTCATGGTGACCTTGACGGTGGAGGAGATGCCCTCGGCGGTGCCCTCGTAGGTGCCGGGGATGTACTGACCGGCAGCACCGGAGGCAGTGGAGCTGGAGGCGGAATTGCAGGCAGCCAGTGCGCCGGCAGTGACACCGCTCATGGCGGCGGCAGCGGCGATCTTCAGAAAGCCCTTGCGGGAAATCTTGTTCATAGGTACGCTCTCTTTCTCTTTTCTCTTCTTATCGTGCAGCAGGGTAAAAACCACTTTGCTGAATCTTTAACAATTGTAGCGTAGAGTGACGCACTTTACAATTCAATTATGTTATATTATAATTTAGGAAATCCTAATGTAAGAAAGCGAGGATGCGCAGATGAACCAGAGTGCACTGGAAGGATTTGTGAAGATCGTAGAGATGGACAGTTTTTCGGCAGCAGCAGAGGCACTGTATCTTTCGCAGTCGGCGCTTTCGCAGCAGATCCGCACGCTGGAAGGGCAACTGCAGTTTGAACTGTTCCAGCATGTACCGCGCCGGGTGATCCTGACCCCGGCAGGCCGGGACTTTTACCCCAAGGCAAAGCAGTTGACGGCCTTATATCAGGAGGCAGTGCGCCATGCCCGTGCGGTACAGCAGCAGGAAAATCCGCCGGAACGGCATCTGGTCATTGCATGGAGCCATGAGGCGATGCGGATGTTCGGGTACGACCTGTTTTCTCTGACGAACGAGCTGTGTCTGCAATACACGTCTATTATGATGCAGTGCGCCAGTCGCAGCGAGGTCTGGCGCAGTCTGAAAAAAGGGGACGCGGACCTTTCTTTCCAGTTGGAAAGTGCGGAATTTTACGCGCAGGGGTTCACTTTCATCCCGCTGCTTTATGCGCCGGAGCTGTGCATTCCCATCCACCCGCCCGCCGATATGCCGGTGGGCAGGCTGAGTCTGGAGCAGGCGCTGCAATACCGCTGGCTGCCCGTCAAAGAGATGTACCAGACCGTCTACGAGACCAGCCTGCTGCAGGAGGGGCTGGAGCGCGGAGTGAACTTTACGCCGGTGGGCGGCATCCGCAGCGCATCCTATGGGGATCCTGCGCTCAAGATGGTTCCTGCAGTCTATTACCGCAGACCGGATCTCAGCTTTGCGCGGGTGCTGGACTGGGGCAGGGGACACCGGTTCGGCATCGTGCTGGGACAAAAGCGCGGGGACCCGTTGGTGATGGCCTATGTCCGCGCGGTGCAGCAGCTGCTGCCGTCCCTCTCGGAAAAGCTGTTCGGCCTGAAGCTGGAAGCGGTGGAGGAATAAAGAAAAAAGAAAACCCTCTCAGGCGCATTCGCGCCAGCTCTCCCGAAGGGAGAGCTCTATTGCAGCTGACCGGTAACTGCTGAAAAGCTCCCCCTCTCGGGGGAGCTGGCATCGCGTAGCGATGACTGAGAGGGTAAACAAATAGCACCTGCTGCCTTCCTTTCCGAAGGCAGCAGGTGCTCTTTTTGTGCTTATACTGCGATGACGGGCAGCTTACTCCACCACGTCCTCGAACTGGCTGTTGTACAGGTCGGCGTAGAAGCCGCCTGCTTCGATCAGCTGGTCGTGGGTGCCCTGCTCCACAATATCGCCATCTCGCATCACAAGGATGAGGTCGGCATCCCGGATGGTGGAAAGACGGTGTGCGATCACAAAGCTGGTGCGGCCCTCCATCAGGCGGTCCATGGCGGTTTGGATGCGCTGCTCGGTGCGGGTATCCACACTGCTGGTGGCCTCGTCCAAAATCAGGATGCGGTTATCTGCCAGAATGGTGCGGGCGATGGTGAGCAGCTGCTTTTGTCCCTGACTGACGTTGGAGGCGTCCTCGTTCAGCTCCATCTGGTAGCCGCCGGGCAGGGTGCGGATAAAGTGGTCAGCGTTGGCAGCCTTGGCGGCGGCGATCACTTCTTCGTCGGTAGCATCCAGACGGCCATAGCGGATGTTCTCCATGATGGTGCCCTTGAACAGCCATGTGTCCTGCAGCACCATGCCGAAGCCCTCGCGCAGAGCGCTGCGGTCAAAGTCACGCACATCGTGGCCATTCAGGGTGATGGAACCGGAATCCACATCATAGAAGCGCATGAGCAGCTTGACCATGGTAGTTTTGCCCGCGCCGGTAGGGCCGACGATAGCCACCTTCTGGCCGGGCTTGACCTCACAGCTGAAATCGTGGATGACGGTCTTGTCCGGGGTGTAGCCGAAGCGGACATGACTGAATGTCACCTGACCGTTGATGCAGGCAGGGTCGGCCCGGCGGGCCGGGTCTGCCTGCTGATCCTCTTCCGGCTCGTTCAGAAACTCGAACACCCGCTCAGCGGCAGCGGCCATGCTCTGCAGCATGTTGGACACCTGAGAAAGCTGCTGGATGGGCTGGGTGAAGTTCTTGACGTACTGGATGAAGGCCTGAATGTCGCCGATGGTAATGGTGCCGTTTGCCGCAAAAATGCTGCCCACGATGGCCACTGCCACGTAGCCCAGATTGCCCACAAAGTTCATAATGGGCATCATCAGGCCGGAGAGAAACTGGCTCTTCCATGCGGATTCGTACAGCTTATTGTTGGCGGCGTTGAAGTCGTTCAGCACCACGGCCTCGCGGTTGAAGGCTTTGACCACGTTGTGGCCGGAGTAGACTTCTTCCACCTGACCGTTCACAACGCCCAGAATGGCCTGCTGGGCCTTGAAGTATTTCTGGCTGAACTTGACCACGATGAGCACCAGCACCAGCGAGACCGGCAGGATCAGCAGGGCGATCAGGGTCATCTTCGGGCTGATGGACAGCATCATGACCAGCACGCCGATCATGGTGGTCACACTGGTGATGAGCTGGGTGATGCTCTGGTTCAGGCTCTGGCCCAGCGTGTCCACATCGTTGGTGATGCGGGACAGCACCTCGCCCACGGTGCGCTTTTCAAAGTAGGCAAGGGGCAGGCGGTTGATCTTTTCGCTGATCTGCTTGCGGAAGTCGTAGCAGACTTTCTGGGAAAGGCCGGTCATGAGCCAGCCCTGAATAAAGCTGAAGGCGCTGCTCAGCAGGTACATGCCCAGCAAAAACAGCAGGATGCGGCCGATATACACAAAGTCGATGCTGCCGGTGCCGCGCAGCTTGGCGATCCAGCCGGTGGCAAGAGCCGTGGTGGCCTTTGCCAGCACCTTAGGGCCTGCAATATTGAAGATGGTAGAAAGAATGGCAAATACAATGGCGGTAACGAGCGAAAGGCGGTAGCGGCCAAGGTTGCGCACAAGCTGCAGCAGGGTGCCCTTGAAGTCCTTGGCGCGTTCGGTCGTCATGCGTCCGGGTCTTGGCATATCACTCACCCTCCTTTTCGGTATTCAGAGATTTGAGGTCCAGCTCCTTCTGGCTCAGCTGGCTGCGGGCGATCTCCTGATACTCCGGGCAGGAAGCCATCAGCTGGGCATGGGTGCCCTTGCCCACCAGGCGGCCTTCGTCCAGCACCAGGATCTGGTTTGCGTGCAGCACAGTGGAGATGCGCTGTGCCACAATGATAACGGTAGCGTTATCGGTCTGGGCTTTCAGTGCACGGCGCAGGGCAACATCGGTCTTAAAGTCGAGGGCAGAAAAGCTGTCGTCGAACAGATAAATTTTGGGGTCCTTGGCAATGGCGCGTGCAATGGAAAGGCGCTGCTTCTGGCCGCCGGACACATTGGAGCCGCCCTGTGCAATGGGGCTTTGGTAGCCCTCGGGCTTTGCGTCGATGAACTCGGTGGCCTGCGCAATGGCAGCAGCCTTTTTCACATCGGCATCGGTGATGTGCTCCCCGCCGAACTTCAGGTTCGAGTCGATGGTGCCGCTGAACAGCACGCCCTTCTGGGGCACATAGCCCAGCAGGTCGTGCAGCTGTGCCTGCGGCATATTGCGCACATCGATGCCATCCACGGTCACGCTGCCGCCGGTGACATCATAAAAGCGGGGGATGAGGTTGAGCAGGGTAGATTTGCCACAGCCGGTGGAGCCGATGATGGCGGTGGTCTCGCCGGGCTTTGCGGTAAAGCTGATGTGCTCCAGCGCATCGCTGTCCGCACCCGGGAAGCGGAAGCTCACATCGTGGAACTCTACCTCACCCTGCCAGTTTTCGTGCTCCTGCGCGGGCTTTGCAGCAGCTTCGTCCGGGTCGTTGATGGTGGCCCTGGTGCGGATCACCTCGTCGATGCGCTCCGCAGCCACACCGGCGCGGGGCAGCATGACGGCCACCATGGCCAGCATCAGGAAGGACATGACGATCTGCATGGTGTAGGTGATGAATGCGATCATCTCGCCCACCTGCATGGTGCCGTTGTCCATGGCCTTGCCGCCGAACCAGACGATCAGCAGGCTGGTGCCGTTCATGATGAGGGTCATAAAGGGCATCATGGCAACCATGGCACGGTTGGTGAACAGCTGGGTGCTCATCAGGTCTTTGTTGGCCTTGTCGAAGCGCGCCTCCTCAAACTTTTCACGGCTGAAGGCACGCACCGGCATGATGCCGGTCAGAATCTCGCGGCTGACGAGGTTCAACCGGTCCACCAGCTTCTGCATGATCTTGAACTTGGGCATGGCCACACTCATCAGGAAGAGGATGAGCAACAGCAGAACGGCCACATCCAGCACGATGATCCAGGAAAGGCCGGTGCTGCTGTTCAGCACATGCAGCACGCCGCCAATGCCCAGAATGGGCGCATAGGCCACCATGCGCAGCAGCATGACGCAGACGAACTGCACCTGCTGGATGTCGTTGGTGGTGCGGGTGATGAGAGATGCGGTGGAAAAATTCTCGATCTCTGCATTGGAGAACCCGATGACGCTGGCAAAGGTCTCACGGCGCAGGTCACGGCCAATGGCGGCGGACACACGGGAGGCGAGGAAGCCCACCGCAATGGACACAGCCACCATCAGCAAAGTCAGGCCCAGCATCTGGCCGCCTACGCGGTAAAGGTAGCGCATCTGCACATCGTGGGCAATGCCCTGTGCCTCGTATTCCAGCTGCACCAGCAGCATGGACTGGCTTTTGAGGTTCTCAATCAGGGTATCATCCAGACTGGCAAAAGCACCGGCCAGCTGCTGCTGGACAGCTTCGCGGGTGAAGCCGGGCATCTGGCTCATAGCGGCAAACTGGGCGCATACGGCGTCCAGATCTTCGGCAGTGGGGGTGACGGTCTCGCTATCCGTGGTGGTGCTCTCAGAGGATGCCGCCTGCATGTCAGCAAGGCCGGTCATGCCCATGGTGTCCTGCCCGGCGGGGGCGTTCGCTGCCTGCGCGGCGGCCATATACAGCACGATGTCCGGCGTGGTGACGGCATCCTCCAGCGCGGTGCGCTCGTCATCGGTCAGGTCAGTGCGCAGTTTCAGCACGCCGTCGTCCTGAAGATAATACCCGTAGGCGTTCTGGAGCGCATCGGCGTCCTCTTCGCTCATCAAAAGCGTGAGGGCGTCCAGCGTGCTCTGGCGTATCGTTTCCGGCAGGGGGCTTTCAATGCCGCCCTGCTGGATGCCGGTGTCCACGATCCTGCTGGTGTAGTCCGGCAGCGAAAGATCGCAGTACGCCTGCACGAACAGCAGCGCGAACACCACAAGACAGACGGCCCAGTGCCGGGCCAGCTGCTTGAAAATTTTCGTCATAGTTCGGTTCTCCCTTCGTTGTTTTTTGCTTCACGGGAAGCGTTTTCCGCAAGGATGGCATCCATCAGTGCGCCGCGCAAAGTATTCATCTGCTGCACCTGCTCCGGTGTCAGCCGGGCCATCACGCAGGCAAAATAATCGCTGAGGGCATCTTCACACCGGGCACAGGCGGCGTAGCCCTCCGGCGTGATGCGCACCAGCGTTTTGCGCCGGTCAGCCGGGTCCGCTTCGCGCAGAACAAGGCCGTCCTGTTCCAGCTGGCGCAGGCTGCGGCTGATGGCCGGCAGCGGCTGGTGTGCCTCCCGGGCAAAATCGGAAACATACACCGCTCCGTTCTGCCCATGGGTACTGATCGTGTGAGCCAGACCCTCCAGCATGGGAAAGTGGCACTTGGGACAGCCCCGCAGAGCCGCCTTCATGCCGGCCCGGGACGCCTTGCTCAGCCGTCCGAAAAAATGGCACAGGCCGTGAAAGCTCGCCGCGGCTTCGGTCTCGTTCAACATTTTATCCCTCCTCATTGCAAAATGCTTAACAGCTGTTAACTATTAACGCCTGACAATAATATTCCTCCGGCACCCAGAATGCAAGGGCAGTTTAGGATAATTTTAAAAAAGTTCACAAAAAGGGGAGAACGGCAGAAAGCCTGAACCGCCCGGCAGCTGCATAAATAGAATAAGAAACGTTTCTGCGGGAGGGGCGGCGGCAGTGGAACAGAACCTGACAAGAATTTTTACACTTTTTGGCGGCTTGGCGCTGTTTTTATACGGCATGGATGCGCTCAGCCACAGTCTGGAAACAGCGGCAGGCAGCCGCCTGAAAAGCCTGCTGGCCGCTGTGACCGGCAGCCCGGTGCGGGGCGTGCTGGCGGGGGCTGCGGTCACGGCGGTGCTGCAAAGCAGCTCGGCAGTCACGGTAATGGTGCTGGGCTTTGTAAGTGCGGGCCTGCTGACCCTGCGGCAGGCGGTCCCGGTGATCTTTGGCTGCAACATCGGAACCACCGTTACCGCACAGCTGCTGGCCTTCCGGCTGGAAGATGTGCGCGGCCTTGTGCTGCTGGCCGGGCTGCTGCTCTGCTTTGCCTGTGCAGGGCGGAAGGGCCGGGCCATTGGCCGGGCGGTGTTCGCCTTTGGCCTGCTGTTCGAGGGCATTGCCGATATGGGCACTGCCATGGAACCGCTGGCGCAAAGCCCGGTGTTTGTGCACTGGCTGGGTCGGGTGCGGCAGCACCCATGGCTGGGGCTGCTGGCGGGGCTTGGCATGACCCTGACAGTGCAGAGCAGCTCGGCTACCATTGCCTTGCTGCAGAACTTTGCAGCCCGTCCCGGGCTGGACGGCAGCAGTCTGTTGGGTCTTGCGGGTGCGCTGCCGGTGCTGCTGGGCGATAACATCGGCACCACCATCACGGCAGTGCTGGCATCCTTGAGCGCAAACCGGGACGCAAAGCGGGTGGCTGCGGCCCATGCAGTGTTCAATCTGACCGGCGCGGCGGTATTCTGCGCCGGTCTGCCGTTGTATGTGCGGCTGACGGCTGCACTTTCGCCCAAAGGGCCGGAGCTTGCCGTGATCGCCCGGCAGATCGCGAATGCGCACACCTTGTTCAATGTGGTGTGCACGCTGGTGTGGCTGCCGCTGACCACACTGATGGTGCGGTTTGTGTGCCGCCTTGTGCCGGACCGGGCAGTGCGGTAAGTTTTTACTGGACAAACATACCAATTGCGCATATACTGAAAGGGATGAAACCTACCGCGGAACAAAAAGGAAACATTGCTATGCGACAGAAAATCGGAAGAGTGTGTATGGTGCTGGGCGCGCTGCTGATCCTTGCGGCAGCAGCCCTGCTGGCCTATAACAAGTGGGATGCATCCCGTGCAGACAAGGCCTCGCAGGAGGTGCTGGGCGAGCTGGAGCAGACCCTGAACGCTGCCATTGAGGAAAAGGCAAAATCGGATACCGTGGCGCTGCAGCCGGAGCTGGACCCCACGCAGGAAATGACCGTGACCGAACTGAACGGCTGGGATTACATCGGCTATCTGTCCATTCCGTCCATCGGGCTGGAACTGCCGGTGATGAGCCAGTGGAGCTATGCGGGCCTGAAAATCGCACCGGGCCGTTACTCCGGTTCCACCTATGCGGATAACATGGTGGTCTGCGCCCACAACTATGCAAAGCATTTCAGCCCCATCAAGTGGCTGACCGAGGGCGCGCAGGTCTATTTTACGGATATGGACGGTATGCGCTGGACCTACGAGGTTTCCTATGTGGAAAACCTGCAGCCCACGCAAATTGAAGAAATGACCGAAAAGACGGAGGAGTCCGATGAATGGGATCTGACCCTCTTTACCTGCACCACCGGCGGCAGCGCCCGGTGCGCTGTGCGGTGCGTGCGGACGAGTTACCCGGCGCTCACAACGGAGACCGCAGAATAAGATGCAAAAAATCCCCTGTGCACTGGCACAGGGGATTTTTCATATCCGGTATTCAGTGGGCGGTGCCCACCTTCACAGGGGATTACTTGCTCTGAATGTACTCGTCAATGGCCTTTGCAGCAGCCTTGCCTGCGCCCATGGCCTTGATGACGGTGGCTGCGCCGGTCACGGCATCGCCGCCGGCGTACACACCATCGCGGCTGGTTTTGCCGTCGTCGCCGTCGGTAACGATGCAGCCGTGCTTGTTGGTTTCCAGACCCGGGGTGGTGGAGCGGATCAGCGGGTTGGGGCTGGTGCCCAGACTCATAATGACCGTGTCCACATCCAGCTCGAACTCGCTGCCCTTCTTTTCGATGGGGCGGCGGCGGCCGGAAGCATCCGGCTCGCCCAGCTCCATCTCAATGCAGGTGATGGACTTGACAAAGCCCTCGTCGTTGGCGTGGATCTCCACAGGGTTGCACAGGGTCTTGAAGATGATGCCCTCTTCCTCGGCGTGCTCCACCTCTTCCTTACGGGCGGGCAGCTCAGCCATGCCGCGGCGGTAGACGATGTACACGCTCTCGGCACCCAGACGCAGGGCGCTGCGGGCAGCGTCCATAGCCACGTTGCCGCCGCCCACAACGGCAACCTTCTTGCCGGTGCGGATGGGGGTCTTGCTGGTGGGCAGGTAAGCTTTCATCAGATTGGAGCGGGTCAGGAACTCGTTGGCGGAGTACACGCCCTTCAAGCTCTCGCCGGGGATGTTCATAAAGCGGGGCAGACCGGCACCGGAGCCTACGAACACAGCCTCGTAGCCGTACTCGCCCATCAGCTCGTCAATGGTCAGTACTTTGCCGATGACCATGTTGCACTCAAAATCCACGCCCATCTTCTTCAGGCCGTCGATCTCCTGTTGGACGATGGCCTTGGGCAGACGGAACTCGGGAATGCCGTACATCAGCACACCGCCTGCAACGTGCAGAGCCTCGTAAACGGTCACCTTGTAGCCCAGCTTTGCCAGATCGCCGGCGGCGGTCAGGCCGGCAGGGCCTGCGCCGATGATCGCCACCTTATGGCCGTTCCATTCGGGAACGACAGGTGCAGTGTGCACATTCTCGCGGTGCCAGTCGGCCACAAAGCGCTCCAGACGGCCAATGGCCACCGGCTCGTTCTTGATGCCGCGGGTGCACTTGCCCTCGCACTGGCTCTCCTGCGGGCATACACGGCCGCAGACAGCGGGCAGGGAAGAGGAGCGGTTGATCACCTGATAAGCGGCTTCAAAGTCGCCCTCGGCCACATGGCCGATGAACTCGGGGATATCGATGCCCACAGGGCAGCCGGTCTGGCAGGGTTTGTTCTTGCAGTGCACGCAGCGCTTTGCTTCGTTCACGGCCATTTCTTCGGTGTAGCCCAGAGCAACTTCCTTAAAGTTCTTGTTGCGCACATTGGGGTCCTGCGTAGGCATGGGGCACTTCTTCGGGTCCATATTGAAAGCCATCTTATTTTACCTCCTGATTGAGCAGATTGCATGCCGCTTCACGGGCGTGTGCCTCAAACGGGCGGTACATGGTGCCGCGGGCCATTGCCTCATCAAAATCCACCAGATCGCCGTCAAAGTCGGGGCCGTCCACGCAGGCGAACTTGGTCTCGCCGCCAACGGTCAGGCGGCAGCCGCCGCACATGCCGGTGCCGTCGATCATGATGGGGTTCATGGAAACGATGCTCTTCAGGCCGTGCTTCTGGCAGGTCTTGACCACAAACTTCATCATGATCAGCGGGCCGATGGTGATGACCAGATCGTACTGGTTGCCGGCAGCCACCAGCTCGTCCAGTGCAGCGGTGACCACGCCCTTGGTGCCGTAGCTGCCGTCATCGGTCATGATGCGCAGCTCGTCGCTGCAGGCGTTGAACTCGTCCTCAAGAATCAGCAGATCCTTATTGCGGAAGCCGACCACACTGTGCACCACACAGCCCTGATCGTGCAGCTCCTTGGCAATGGGCAGTGCAATGGCGCAGCCCACGCCGCCGCCCACGACGCACACCTTCTTCAGACCCTCGGTCTCGGTGGCGCGGCCCAGCGGGCCGACAAAATCGTGGACACAATCGCCTGCGTTCAGGCTGTTCAGCTCCATGGTGGTACCGCCCACGATCTGGAAAATGATATCCACAGTGCCCTTTTCGCGGTCGTAACCGGCCACGGTCAGGGGGATGCGCTCGCTGTCCTCAAACGGGCGCACAATGATAAACTGGCCCGGCTTTGCCTTTTTGGCGATCAGCGGGGCTTCAATGACCATCTTCGTCACGGTGGGATTCAGCGCGACTTTTTCAGTGATCTTATACATTGTGTTTGCTCCTTTATGCTGGCTTTTCCTATTTCTGCGCACGAAAACGCGCCTGTATGCCCTCAGCGGCATAACAGACGCAGCTCTTACAGGCGACAAAATGACACTTTCCATTATAATAGTTTACAAAAGGGAAAGCAAATCAATTTTCTTCGTGTATGTCATGGCAAACTTGAATGATGACACAGGTAAAGCCCGCAAAAGTGAAGTCTTTTGAATACAGACAGGCGGGTTTCCAACTTTTTTGCAGAAAATGCAAATTTGTGGTTGACAATTTCCGGGCGGTACGGTATAATAATCAGCGTCGCCGGTAAACAGTCCGGCACAAACACATGGAATGTGCGGCCGTAGCTCATCTGGTAGAGCGCCACCTTGCCAAGGTGGAGGTAGCGAGTTCGAGCCTCGTCGGCCGCTCCATTATTGTGGAAGTTTAGCTCAGCTGGGAGAGCATCTGCCTTACAAGCAGAGGGTCAGCGGTTCGAGCCCGTTAACTTCCACCATATGGCCCGGTAGCTCAGTTGGTTAGAGCACCAGCCTGTCACGCTGGGGGTCGTCGGTTCGAGCCCGATCCGGGTCGCTTCGTCGAAAGTCCTGCAGTTCATCGGGCGGTCTTGCAAGCAAGACTGCCGTGATGAACGCCAGACTTTCTCCTCTTCCCCACAAAATCTTGCTTCGCAAGCTTTCGCGGGGGCCCCGAAATTCGCGAGAATCGCTCGGGAGGGTGCAGGGATAATTGCACCGCTTATGCCTCTGTAGCTCAGTCGGTAGAGCAGGGGACTGAAAATCCCCGTGTCATTGGTTCGATTCCGATCGGAGGCACCACGTCAAGGAAACCCAACAGGGTTTCCCAATATGCGGCCGTAGCTCATCTGGTAGAGCGCCACCTTGCCAAGGTGGAGGTAGCGAGTTCGAGCCTCGTCGGCCGCTCCAATACGAAGCCATCGTTGATGCAGAAATGCAAAAACGATGGCTTTTTTGTTGTTTCCCGTTACGGCTCCTTCCTGTGAAAAAAGAAAAGCCGGAAAATCCGCAGATTTTTCGGCTTTTGCAAATATGAAAATAATGATTCCGCTGATATTGTCGGAGCGCAATCTGTGCGCGGAGACAATTTTAAATCGTTTCTTACAGGATCACATTTTTAATGAGCAGCGAAATGCTGCCGTCGTCGCTGTGCAGAAACTCTACTTCATTTTCCGAGTTCAGCAGCTCGGTGGGGATCTTCACCTCAATGCCGTTGGCGGTGTGGATGCTGTGGCTCTCCATGCGGCGGATGCGCGCAGGGGTCACGGTCACGGGCTGCTCAGGCGCTTCCAGCACATCACTCTTTTCCACATAATCATCAAAGGGCACGGCGGCAAGGGGATATTCCTCTTCCAACTGCTGACGCACCTGCTGGATGGATACCTGATTGTCGTTGTCTGCGGCCTGATTGGCGATCAGCATCGCGACCTGAGCCTCTACGTGGGGCTGATCTGCGTAGTTTTCCTGCACGGCCTGCACGGCGGCTTCCTGAATGGCCTGCAGCTTTTTCTTTTCCGGCTGGGCGGTGGTGTACTGGAACACTACCGTGGAAAGGTAAAAATCCTTGTGGCCGTCGATGTCGAACTTTTTTTCCAGCAGCTTCATGGAGTAGTCGGTCAGATTGACAAGGGCACCTTCCTCCACCTTGCCGCTCTGGCTGGGCAGGCAGGCCCGCTGCTGTATGATGGAGTTCACCGGGGCACCCTCCACATTCTCGGTGTAGTGGGTGTAGCCGTTTTTGTAGTTCAGCTTCAGGATGCCCAGCCACGGCTCGCCATCGCGGGTAAAATCCACCACGGCAAGGTCTGCCCCCGGAATGGTGGTGTGCGCGTGCATGTAGTCGAACAGAACGCCCGCGATGCGGCAGGAGAGGTCCACAAAATCGTGGTTGTGCTCCAGCTCGTTTTTAAAGGCGGAATCCGGCAGCGGGCGGCACTGGCGGATATCGTCGCTGGCAAGCAGCTTTTCGATGTGGTACTGGAAATAGGCGGTCTTTTCGGCGGTCATTTCCATGCCGCTTCCGCTGAGTACAGGCGCATCCATGGTGGTGTCCAGCACGTGCAGAATGGCCTGGTGAATGATGATCTCCATGGGAGTTACCTCGTTTTTATAAGAATCTCTTTGGCATACAGTATAGCACAGCCCGGCCCAAAAGGCGAGAGCACATCTTGTAAACCGTCTGCAGGAATGCTACAATAAGGGCAGAAAACCACGCAGGAAAGGGGACAAAAACCATGGAATTCCGTGATAAGCCAATGGAAAACCTCATCCGCCTTCAGGAAAAGGACATCTGCAAAAATGCCCGCGCGCTGCTGCTGGACGGTGAGAGCATCGTGGGTGCCTACAAGACGGTGCGCGATCAGGTGATCTTTACCACCCACCGCATCATCATGGTGGATATGCAGGGCGTTACTGGAACCCGGCAGCAGATCTTTGTGCTGCCGTACCGCAAGGTGCTGCACTTCGGGATCCAGACGGCAGGCTTTGGCGACCCGGTGCAGGCATCGCAGCTGACCGTCTGCTTTGCGGACGCACACGAGGCAAAGTTCGGCTTTATCGGCCAGCAGGAACTGTTTGCGGTCGCTAACGCCATCAGCCGGTGCATCCTGTAAATAACTCCTTTAAAACAGCAGGCTCCCCGCCCGAGACCGGACAGGGAGCCTTTTGCTGTATATGAAATAGGAGAATGGCAGAATTAGCAGCGGCTTGTTTTGCGCACCAGCTGTTCGTGCATGAATACCATGAGCACCAGCAGTGCCAGCAGGTAAAAAGGGAACAGTGCCGGAGTGATGTTGTTTGCCAGCAGGCCGAACAGCGGCGGCATGGCCAGATTGCCCAAATAGGCGCTTGCCATCTGGATGCCGATGACCGCCTGCGATCTGTCCGCGCCGAAGTGTTCCGGCGTGGAGTGGATGATGCTGGGATAGATGGGCGCACAGCCCAGCCCTACCAGAACAAGACCGCTCAGGGCAAGGATCTGCGGCCCGGGCAGCAGCAGAGCCAGCACCCCTGCGGCCAGAATGCACTGACCCATGCGGATCATCTGCGTATCGTTGAATTTCAGGGTCAAAAAGCCGCAGGCGGCGCGCCCGGCAGTGATGCCGATGTAGAACAGGCTGGCAAAGCTGGCGGCAGTGCCGGCGGCAACGCCTTTCGTCAGTGTGAGGTAGCTGCTGGCCCACAGACCGGCCGTGGTCTCCAATGCACAGTAGCAGAAGAAGCACAGCATCACCTCTCTGGCACCTGGCAGACGGAATACCTGTCCAAGGCTCAACGCCTGCGTCGAAGCAGTTTCGGTGTCGGTGCCTGCAGTACGGCTCTGCCATAGCGGCAAACTGAAAAAGAGCACTGCGCTCAGCAGGATCTGGAACAGGGCAATGTACCGGTAGCCGGATGTCCACGGCCCGCCGGCTGCCAGCACCCGGCCCATGACCATGGGGCTGATCATGGTGCCGATGCCCCACATGCAGTGCAGCCAGCTCATGTGGCGGCTTTTATAATGTAAGGCAACATAGTTGTTCAGGGCCGCGTCCACGCTGCCTGCACCCAGCCCATAGGGCACGGCCCACAGGCACAGCATCCAGAACTGTGTGGAGACCGAAAAGCCGAACAGCGCGGCAGTTGTCATGGCCACACTGAGGGCGGTCACTTTTCCGGTGCCCAGCGCACGGGTGAGCCGGTCGCTGTTCAGGCTGGAAACAATGGTGCCAAAGGAGATGATCATGGAGATCAGCCCCGCATAGGACACCGGCACACCGAGCACCGGATACATGGAGGGCCACGCCGACCCCAGCAGGGAATCCGGCAGGCCCAGACTGATGAACGAGATGTAAATGATCGGAAGCAGAAGCTGTACCATAAATCTTGAGTTCCTCCGGGAAGCGTGTTATACTTGCAATGCATCTTGTACTTTGCTGATGTAATAATATCACACATCGGAGCGGAATATTAGGATAAAAACGCCCGATTGATACAACAAAACCGGCGCGGATGCGGATGTGCACCTTGACGGAAAGGAGATGGCTGATCGTGGCATTTCACACCAGCTGTGCAGCAGCGGGCGGGCTCAACTGCCTGCCGGATGTTGTGGCGGATGACGAGGGCAGGGAACTGGTGCAGCACGGCAGCGCACTGTTTCCTATTGCCTGCTATGAAGAGGACCTCAAAAGCTACTCGGTAGCATGGCATTGGCATGAAGAGTTTGAATACATCCTTGCCGTAAAAGGCCCGCTGGCGGTGGACGTGAGCAAAGCCCGGCTGGTTTTGCAGACCGGGCAGGGCGTGTTTGTCAATTCCGGAGTGTTCCATGCGGTGGAGCAGGCTGAGACCGGGGATGCCCTGCTGCATTCCGGGGTATTCCATCCACGCCTGATCGGCGGCATGGATACCATCTTCTGGCAAAAGCTCGTACACCCGCTGCTTCAGCCGGGAGCACCGGCGTTCTTTCTGTTGGACGAGGCAGACGACGGGCAGAAGGCCGTGCTCTGCCATTTGCGGGAAGTCTGGGACGCAGTGGCCCAAGAGGTCTTTGACTATGAGAATCAGGCGCGGTACCATCTTTCGGCGGCGGTGCATCTGCTGGGAATGCAGTGCGAGGGTGGAAAAACAAAGGTCTCTCAGCAGGAGCAGATCGCGGCCCAGCGCATGAAACAGATGCTGCGTTTTGTGGAAGAGCATTATGCTGAGGAACTGAACGTGGAGCGCATTTCCGACTGCGTGGCCCTGAGTGAGAGCGCCTGCCTGCGCAGCTTCCGGCAGCTGCTGGGGATCACACCCATCCAGTATGTCAAGCAGTACCGCATTGAAAAGGCCGCCGAGCTGCTGCTTTCCACCAGCATGAAGATCGGCGAGATCGGTGCCGACTGCGGCTTTTCGGATACCAGCTACTTTACAAAGACCTTCCGGGAGATCAAGCACTGCACGCCCAGAGAGTACCGTCAGAAGTTTGCAGGAAGAGAGCAGTCTCTTTCAAGGCGGGACGGCGGCAGAGCCAGTGCACCGGCTGAAACAGCGGTATAAAAAGGAGAATCGGAAACAATGCAGCGTAGTTTGACCAAAGGCCCCATCACCGGCAGCATTTTGCTGTTTGCTCTGCCGCTGATGCTGGCCTATCTGCTTTCGGCCACGCCGATGGGCGTTACCGGCATCTGGCTCAGCGTGCCCATCGGCTGGGCGCTGGCAGATGCCATTGGCATTGGATACTATTTAAAAAAGAAGCGGTGACGGCAGGGGGGAAAAGAAGATGGTCGACCATATCAGGATCCGCGGCGCGCGGGTGCACAACCTGAAAAACGTGAATGTGGATGTGCCGCTGGGCAAAATCGTGGGTGTGGCGGGCGTGTCCGGTTCGGGCAAGTCCAGCCTTGCGCTGGGCGTGCTTTACGCCGAAGGCTCCCGCCGGTATCTGGACGCACTTTCCACCTATACGCGCCGCCGCATGACGCAGGCGGCAAAGGCATCGGTGGACGAAGTGCTGTATGTTCCGGCTGCACTGGCACTGCATCAGCGGCCCGCTGTGCCGGGCATCCGCAGCACCTTTGGTACCGGCACGGAACTGCTGAACAGTCTGCGCCTGATGTTCTCCCGTCTTTCCAGCTATCCCTGCCCGCAGTGCGGCCACTGGCTGGAACCCAGCCTTGCCGTGGCGGCAGAAAAGCCGCTGCTCTGCCCGCAGTGCGGTGCCAGCGTGCGCGCGCTTTCCGCTGAAGAATTTGCCTTCAACAGTCAGGGTGCCTGCCGCACCTGCAGCGGTACCGGCATGGTGATGACCGTGGACGAGAGCACCCTTGTGCCGGACGATTCTCTTACGATCGACGAAGGTGCCGTGGCCCCGTGGAAGAGCCTGATGTGGTCGCTGATGGTGGATATCTGCCGGGAGATGGGCGTGCGCACCGATGTGCCCTTCCGCGACCTGACCGACCGGGAAAAGGATATCGTTTTCCATGGCCCGGCGGAGAAAAAGCACATTTTTTATTGATTTTATAGACGGAAATCGTCTTATAACTTCTTACAAGCCTTTATAGAAAACGGCAAAAACCATTGATTTTTCAAGGTTCTTGCCGTTTCTGCTTATATCACGCCGTATCTCTTTACAAGCCCACTTTGGGAGCAAGGGCGGCAAAATAGCGTCAAAAATTTAGGCGCATGAACAGGAGGACGACATGAAAAACGAGCTTTTAGACAAGGGCATTATACTCCCGTCCGGCGAAATCGGCAAGGATAAGATAAACCTTGTAGCCGGGGCAATCACGCAGCCATTCGCAGAAATGGTATGGGTAACGACGGGCGGCGACATGGAAACCATAAACCGCTTGACAGATATTCTTGTTACCATGAACACTCCCGCCGACCGGGGGAAGCTGTTCAAAATCATCAAAATGCTCTACGGGCTTATGGGCTTACCCTTTTCCGGGGAAGCCGAGCCTATGGACGCAGACCCCGCCGTTTTGGAATACTTCATTTTTTCCTTTACGGCAGACTTTGGGGAAGTCATGCAGGACATAATCGCAGACGAAAAAGAATAACGACCCGCACAGGCGGCGTTTCTCACTCTCTACATGGGAGAACAGGAACGCCGCTTTTTTCATGCCCTTGTTACGCAGTAGGGGCAGAAAAAGCCTTGCTATAAGCGGTTTTGCGGGCGCGTATCTGGCGCGGCAAGGGATTTATACCTTATCCCCCGAAACC